>CDZY01009881.1_pt1 | contig 171789 bp, 138 predicted proteins | sample 557671 | NCBI WGS metagenome assembly CDZY01 (sample SAMEA3182091, study PRJEB8094) | gut metagenome | biome: human; feature: gut; material: Stool; isolation source: human stools | place: Canada | collected 2013-03-11
GAAACAAGCTAAATAGACCGCAATTAAGCTATGTAAAAGAATTTTTACATGCTTTTATCTAATATGTAAAAGCCTTTTGATAGACATTACTACTACGTTTGCTGTAATCTCATGGAAGAAGGAGGCATACAGAATTATGATAGCTGATAAAATTAAGATTGAGAATGCCAATTACTACAATGATTGCATTTAATGATATGATATTCAATTTCCCCACATTGTGTTGCAAGAGTTTACATGTTGCGGATATTGCAATTACGGCAATAAAAGAATTATGTCAGGCTTGGGTAAGAAACCAAGATAATAGGTTAATATCGTTTGGACTTATGGTTAATTTGACAGATGAAGCGGGGCATATATCTTTTGCAGGTCATGTAAATGATTTTGTTAAGTTGTTTGATGCTGTTCCCCACCTGTCTGATGTTACGTTTGAGGAGTGGGTTGAGGCTATATATCAAGAGAATAATAAGTTTAAATTGGGAGAAGATTATCCTGATAAATTCCGTTTGATTCATGGAGATGTGGTGTGCTTCAAGAGGCTTATTGTTCATCCGGATAAAATCAGAAAAATGTGGATGGAAGATGGGTGTGTACATGCACAATTTAATATGGGTAAAGAGGAGGGCGACGAATTAATACAATATAAGGTAATCGGTGCACCATTTTATAGAATTATTGAAGATAAATGTAACAAATGCGGAAGAGATTATATGCAATGTACTTGCGTGAAATTTATTGATGAGGATGTTTCTGATGAAGTTGTAAAGGCTGATTTGTTAGGATTGATATGGACAAATAGAAATGCATTTTATCCTAACGGTCAACTTGAATTTATTAATTAGAGTAGAATATTTCATCTTTTATGTAAATAGGATATGTTTACAAATTGCAGTTTCATAAGTGAACAGTGGTAAAGATAAGTCGGTTGGCTTTTTGATAAGCTTACCGGCTTTTTCTATTTCAAAAAGTCTATTCCTATGATAATATCCTATAATGAACTTCACAATCGAAATCTTCATATAAGTGGTCTTTTGAATGAAGAAAAAGTGAACATTGAAGATAAAAAAGTGGACATTGAAGATAAAAAAGTGGATATTGAAAGTGTGCTTACCGGAAAAGTCAGCAATTTTTCGGTAAAGACGACAACTCATATCCGCGGTCTTTTTGAGAAGTTTGGTTTTGATGAAATATTTGGTAGAAGTGCAGTTATGGAACTTCTCGATCTAAAAGGCTCAGGTGCTTCCAAACTTCTATCCAATCTGGTGCAGGCAGAGATTATTGAACCTGTATCAGGTCACGGAAAAGGAAAATACAAGTTTAGAAAGTAATTAGTATCAGGGGATTTGCAGGATAATTGCATGACGTTTCTTATTGCCGACAGAGTAAGCACGTGATAATATTTTTGTATAGTTATAATAGGAACGTGCATAATATAAATTTTGAGGCAAAGGAGAAATTGTATGATTGGAACAATTAAAGGAAAGATATAATGAGACAAGTGAAAGTATTGGAAATGCCGCAGATAACGTACATACTTCGATCGACCTGATTAATGATATGATTAATTCTATCAGATGTGCCGGACAGTGTTAATTCGCTGCAGGTGACTATGCAGAATTTTCAGGTGTAGCATGGCGGTGACGGCAGCCGCGGCAGAGGTAAACGGCATTTTGTACAGAAGTAAATAGCGTTTGTAATTGACATCCACCACTCCGATACGCTATAATCACTAAGGTTAAAAATCATATAAACTCGTAATACGGACGAGAGTTTCTACCGGCTGCCTTAAACAGTAAGACTATGATTCCCAACAAGGAATCAGTGCATCTGTTTAACGGCAGCCTTTTACGTTACAATTAATGTTATATTGCTGCGGATTGGAGGAAAAGTTATGAATAAGTATGACGTAATTATTGTGGGAGCAGGCCCGGGAGGAATTTTTTCAGCGTATGAGCTGGTTACGAATGCACCTGACTGCAGGGTTGCCGTATTTGAGGCAGGACATTCGCTTGAGAAGCGCAGATGTCCGATTGACGGTGATAAGATTAAGAAATGTATCGGCTGTAAGAGCTGTTCAATTATGAGCGGATTTGGCGGTGCCGGTGCATTCTCAGACGGAAAGTATAACATCACCAATGCATTTGGCGGAACGCTGTATGAGTACATAGGCAGGCAGAAGGCGCTTGACCTGATGCGCTATGTGGACGGAATTAACATGGAGTATGGCGGAGAGGGAACGAAGCTTTATTCAACTGCGGGGACGGAATTCAAGAAAATATGCATGCAGAATAAGCTGAATCTCCTTGATGCATCTGTACGCCACCTTGGAACGGATATTAATTATATTGTGCTTGAGAACCTGTATGCATTCCTCAAGGATAAGGTTGATTTCTTCTTTGATACGCCTGTCCACAATATAGAGGTGCTTGGTGACGCAGGTGAAGGATACCGCGTCAATACAGAAGCTGCAGGCTATGAATGTGACAAATGCATCGTTTCGGTAGGACGAAGCGGAAGCAAGTGGATGGAAAAGGTCTGTGATGAGCTTAATATTCCAACAAAATCCAACCGTGTTGATATAGGTGTGCGTGTTGAGCTGCCGGCGGTTATATTCTCACATCTTACAGACGAGCTGTATGAAAGCAAGATTGTATACAGAACACAGCAGTTTGAGGATAACGTGCGTACTTTCTGCATGAATCCTAAGGGAAGCGTTGTTAATGAAAATACTAACGGAATCATTACAGTCAACGGCCACAGCTATGAGGATAAGGAAAAGCAGACAGAGAATACGAACTTTGCACTGTTAGTAAGCAAGCATTTTTCTGAACCGTTCAAGGACAGCAACGGATATGGAGAGAGTATAGCGCGTCTTAGCAATATGCTTGGCGGTGGCGTAATTGTCCAGAGATTCGGTGATCTTATCCGCGGAAGGCGAAGCAATCCAAAGCGTATTGAGGAAGGCATGGTTGTACCTACTCTTGCAGCAACACCGGGTGACTTAAGCCTTGTCCTTCCGAAGCGTATCCTTGACGGCATCATCGAGATGATATATGCTCTTGATAAGATTGCACCGGGAACAGCTAACGATGATACACTCCTGTATGGAGTTGAAGTCAAGTTCTATAACATGGAAGTGAAACTTGATGAGCACCTTGAGACACTTCATAAGGGACTGTACATTATCGGTGACGGCAGCGGTGTTACACATTCACTGTCACATGCAAGCGCGAGCGGTGTGTATGTTGCGCGCAAGATACTGGGAGAATTATGAAAAGAATCTGCATAGTTGAGGATGACAAGTCAATAAGCGGGGAACTTAAGGAACTGCTTGATAATTCAGGGTATGAGGCAGTTGCCCTTGAGAATTTTGATAATGCCTGTGAGGGGATACTTGCAGCTGAAGCAGACCTTGTACTTCTCGATATAAATATTCCGCATATTAACGGGGAGCTGCTGCTTAAGCAGCTCCGCACAAGGTCAGAGGTTCCTGTTATTATGGTTACGAGCAGGGATTCGGAAGCTGACGAGGTACTTTCAATGAGCTACGGGGCGGACGATTATGTTACGAAGCCTTATAACCCTACAATTCTTCTCTTAAGGATTAATGCCATATTCAAGAGACTTAGCAGCAGGCATGGCAGCGACGGTACAATTGTATTCCGAGATATGCAGATACTTCCGCAGAAGGGCGTAATCAGATACAATTCAGGCAGTGAGATACTCCTTACGAAAAATGAGATGACGATATTTATGTATCTTTTGTCCAATAAGGACAGGATAGTATCAAGGGACGAGCTGATGACTGAGCTGTGGAACAATCAGGAGTATCTCAACGATAATGCACTGACCGTGAATATAAGCAGGCTCAGGGCGCATTTCAAAGAAGCGGGACTTGAAGACGTTATAGAGACCAGAAAAGGTCAGGGGTATATACTTATAGGGTAGATTATGAGATTCAGGGATTATTTTAAAGACAGGATATATTCATTGGTTATATTGATTGTGCTGCTTGTGCCGGCAGTTCTGCTTATGAGGGCGTACAGGCTTGAGACGCCGGCAATAGTGGCGGTATCAGCTATATTTGTGATATTTTTCATATCAGAGATTCTTATTGATTTTTTCAGAAAGAAGAAGTTCTATGATACGCTGTTGGATAATACCGATAATCTCGACAAAAAATATCTTGTGCCTGAGACGATACCCTCACCGGGCTTCTACGAAGGAAGAATAATAGAGAGCGTACTCCGGGATACAGGCAAATCGATGGCTGACAATGTAAATGTCTACCGGCAGGGGGCGGAGAATTTTAAAGAGTATGTCGAGATGTGGATTCATGAGATTAAGCTTCCGATATCGTCAATGACACTTATACTTCACAACAGCCATGATAAAAATGACCGCATGCTGACACAGGTGCGCAGAATAAATAATCTCATAGAGCAGATTCTTTACTATGTAAGAAGTGAGAATGCGGAGAAGGATTACATCATTGATGAATGCAGCCTCGCAAGAACAGTAGGTGCGGTGGCTGTCCGCAATAAGGATGACATACTTGAGCATAATATAGATTTTCAGGTGTCGGATGTGGATGTCACGGTATACACTGACGCCAAATGGCTTGAATTTATGCTGAACCAGATATTGAGCAACAGCATCAAATATAAGGATGATAATAAGGATACGTCAGTAATACGGATATCGGCAGTACAGGATAAGAAGAGCATTGAACTTAGGATATATGATAACGGCATAGGCATAAGCGGATCTGACATTCCGAGAGTATTCGACAAATCATTTACCGGGGAGAACGGAAGAAGATATTCCAAGGCAACAGGAATGGGACTTTATATCGTCAAAAAAATGTGTGATAAGATGGGACATGATATATACATAGAATCGGCAATTGGCGAATATACGGAAGTGAAGATGACGTTTTATAAAAATGACTTTTACAATGTTACAAAAATGTAATATTCCGTAATGTTGAACGAACGACATAAGATTAGTGATGTGATAAAACATAATTAATCTTAACGAAAGGAATCATAATTATGGAAACGATACTTAGAATTGATAACATTGAAAAGTATTACGGAAACAGATCAAGCCTCACCAAAGCGATTGATAATATATCCTTTGAGGTTGATAAGGGCGAGTTTGTTGCGATTATGGGAGCCAGCGGCTCAGGTAAGACAACGCTTCTCAACTGCATATCAACGATTGACAGGGTTACATCAGGAAGGATATATGTAGGCGGACAGGATATTACGGAGCTTAAGGGGAATAAGCTCAACCAGTTCAGAAGAGAGCAGCTTGGCTTTATCTTTCAGGACTTCAATCTGCTGGATACACTTACTGCATTTGAAAATATTGCGCTGGCGCTTTCAATACAGGGAGTCCATGCTAAGGAGATACAAAAGAGGGTATCACAGCTTGCGTGTGAGCTTGGTATTAGTGATGTGCTTGACAAATACCCATATCAGATGTCAGGGGGACAGAAGCAGAGAGTTGCAAGTGCGAGGGCAATAATAACCAATCCAAAGCTGATTCTGGCAGATGAGCCGACAGGTGCTCTTGATTCGAAGGCATCAAGAATGCTGCTTGAGAGCTTCAATTATCTCAATCAGGAGCTTGAGGCAACGATACTCATGGTAACACATGATGCATTCACGGCAAGCTATGCGGACAGGGTAATATTTATAAAAGACGGAAAGATATTCAACGAGATTCTCAAATGCGGCAGTACGCGCAAGGAGTTCTTTGATAAGATTATTGATGTTGTAACACTGTTAGGAGGCGATCTTAACAATGCTGTTTAAAATTTCAATAAAAAATATCCGTAAGAGCTTTAAGGATTATGCGATATATTTCTTTACGCTTATTCTCGGCGTTGCGGTGTTCTATGTATTTAATGCGATTGACAGCCAGACGGTAATGCTTAAGGTCAATTCATCCGTGTATGAGATTATAAAACTGATGACAGATATTCTTTCAGGCGTAAGCGTATTTGTATCATTTATATTGGGATTCCTTATTATATATGCAAGCAGATTTCTTATAAAGAGGCGTAATAAGGAATTTGGAATATATATGATACTAGGCATGGGAAAAAGAAAGATATCACTTATTCTTTTCATTGAGACAATGCTTATTGGAGTTATCTCGCTTGCGGTCGGAATAGTTCTCGGAACAGTGGCATCGCAGTTTATGAGCGTTATAGTTGCGAACATGTTTGACGCTGATATGACGGGCTTCAGGTTTATATTTTCATCAGAAGCATGTGTGAAAACGATTGTATATTTTGCAATCATGTATGTGCTTGTAATGCTGTTTAATACATTTAGCATAAGTAAATGCAGGCTTATAGATCTTCTGAATGCAGGAAAGAAGAATGAAAAGATTACAATGAAAAATCCTCTTATCTGCACATTTGTTTTTGTGATTGCGGTGGGTCTGCTGTCTTACGCATACTGGCTGGTTACGGCAGGAGCATTTAAGCTTAATGTGATGGATAAGCTGTGGCTTCCGGTCGGGCTTGGCTGCGTGGCAACATTTCTTATATTCTGGTCTGTTTCAGGACTTTTAATAAGAATATTTACAAGCATTAAGAGCGTTTATTACAGAGGTGTGAACAGTTTTGTGCTCAGGCAGTTTGGAAGCAAAATTAATACAATGGTATTCTCGACAACAGTAATATGCCTGATGCTTTTTATAACGATAAGCGTACTTGCCGGCGCATTGTCAATGAAGGATTCACTTAAGAAAAGCCTTAGTGAATGCGCACCGGTTGATATGCAGGTAAGGCTGAAGTATTCAGATGAAGCTGATGCGTCAGACGCTGACAGGATATGCAGACTTCTTACAGATAACGGCTTTGATACAGACACATATCTTAAGGATATAACGGCATATAATATGTACAGGACAGGCCTGACGGCAGCAGATACACTTGGAGAATATGCGGATATTCTTATAAGTACAAATCCGCTTGTGGATTTATCAGGGCAGGAGTTATTCATGAAGCTCAGCGATTATAACAGAGTTGCGGGCTTATACGGATTACAGCAGCACAGTCTTAATGAGGACGAGTATATTGTGATTGCCAATTATAAATATATGGTAGATATAAGAAATGCTGCACTTAAGAACGGTCAGACGATAGCCGTCGGTGAAAAGACCTACAGACCGCGTTATTCGGAATGTATGGATGGCTTTGTCACGATTTCGGCACAGCGTATCAATGACGGAATATTTGTCCTGCCTGACGATGCATTTGATGACAGCAGGCTGTATATCACAGGAATCAGTGCCAATTATAAGAGCGGTGATAAAGCATGGAAGAACAGCGCCGACAATAAGCTGGTTGATACGGTTAAGCTGATTAATAAGAAGAATTCACAATCTATGGATTCTGATGATTCCGAAGCTTCAGGAAGCGTTGGCAGCCTTGTTAACTGTGAGACAAAGGGCGGAATAGCACAGAATGGTGTAGGGCTTGGAGCACTTGTAACATTCATAGCACTTTATCTTGGAATTATCTTTCTGATAAGCAGTGCTGCGATTCTTGCACTTAAGGAATTGTCTGACAGTGCGGACAATAAGGAAAGATACGGAATGCTCAGGAAAATCGGCGTTGATGAGAGAATGATAGATATGGCACTTTTAAGGCAGATAGGAATATTCTTTGCGTTTCCGCTTCTGCTGGCAGTCATCCACTCAATATTTGGTTTGAAATTTGTCAACCTGATACTATCAACAATGGGAATGAGCTCTATGATGGCATCGGTTGGCACGACGGCAGTATTTCTTGTACTGATATATGGAGGGTATTTTGTGCTGACTTATATATGCAGCAGGGAAATTATAAAAAACGGATAACATGTAAGAAGTGGTCGCGAAAGCGGCCGCTTTTTTTTGAGAACATGGCATATTTCAACTTTGATGGAAATGCCGGCTTACAGTCGGTTTTTGAATATGATTTTGATGTGAAGAGAATAGTTGATGAGCTTGGAAGTATTATATATGGAGATACAATTGAACCGGGCAGGACACTGGTTGTATTTGATGAGATACAGGACTGCCCGCGTGCAATACAGTCACTTAAGTATTTCTGCGAGAATATGCCAAAGCTGCATATTATAGCGGCAGGTTCTCTGTTGGGTGTTGCGCTTAGACAAGAGGGAGTATCGTTTCCCGTAGGCAAGGTTGATCGTATAGATATGTATCCGATGAGCTTTGAGGAATTTGTAAATGCAGATGGCTGCGGTAAATATATCGATGGGGTATGTAAACTCCGGTGTGAGCGTGAAATACCGGAATTATATACTGTACCATTGGAAAAATATCTGAAGAATTATTACATTGTTGGTGGAATGCCTGAGGCTGTGCAGGTTTGGGTTGATACTCATGATTACAGTGCGGTGGAAGAGGTTCAGGATAGGATATTAAGAGATTATGCAGATGATTTTGGCAAGCACACGAATGCAGACACGGCTAATAAAGCAAGGCTTATATGGAATGCTATTCCGTCACAGATAGCGCGTGATAACAATAAGTTTATATTTTCACATGTAAAGCAGGGGGCGAGGGCTAAAGATCTTGAGGATGCGTTGGAGTGGCTTGTCAGCGCAGGCATCGCGTATAAACTGAATATGGTGCCTAATCCGGAACTGCCATTGGCAGGAATGGCAGACAGCACATATTTTAAAGTATACATGTCGGATGTAGGGCTTCTTAGAAGAAAGTCCAATGTTAATTATAGAACGATTATTGATGGAGATGTGTCATATATTCACTTTAAGGGGGCATTGACGGAAAATTATATAATGACACAGCTCAAATATATGGGGATAGAGAGTTATTTTTGGAGAACAAAAGCTGATGCGGAGGTGGATTTTATTACTGATTATGAAGGAATCCTTCTCCCAATTGAAGTGAAATCAGCAGATAATACAAAGGCAAAAAGCCTGCATATATTCTGCAAAAGGTATAATCCAAGGATGGCAGTCAGAACATCTTTAAAGAATGTCGGAGATAATATTGACGGAGATACACATGTGTGGAGCATTCCGTTATATACAATATTCCGACTTAAGGAATATGTTGCACATGAGATGGGGTGGGAATAAAGTACCTGCCCATCGTTTGCTCTGCCCTCCGACAAATTGTGTTGATTTTGCAATGTGGCTGTTATATAATGTTTATGTTCGTTTTCAGACTGCATTTACAGCGGAATGATTTTATAAACAAATCAATATAAGAAAAGGATGGAATACTCATGGGAAAGTGTGAATTACTCTATGAAGGTAAAGTAAGGGAAGTATATGATTGTGAGGATAAGCTTGTTATGGTTGCTACAGACCGTATATCAGCATTTGACCACATTCTTAAGAATAAGGTTACAGATAAGGGTGCAATCCTTACACAGATGTCAAGATTCTGGTTTGATTATACAAAGGATGTTGTTGCAAACCATATGGTATCTGTGGATGTTAATGACATGCCAGAGTTTTTCCACAAGGATGAATATATCGGAAGAAGTATGCTTTGCAAGAAGCTTACAATGCTTCCAATAGAGTGTATCGTAAGAGGTTACATAACGGGAAGTGGCTGGGCAAGCTATAAGGAGAACGGAACAGTATGCGGAATCAAGCTTCCGGAAGGACTTAAGGAGTCAGAGAAGCTCCCTGAGCCAATCTATACACCAAGTACGAAGGCTGAGATTGGTGACCATGATGAGAATATCTCATTTGAGAAGAGTATAGAGGTACTTGAGAAGAAGTTCCCTGGTAAGGGTCTTGAGTACGCAACCAAGATTAAGGATGCAACAATTACACTTTACAAGAAGTGTGCAGAGTATGCATTAAGCAAGGGTATCATCATTGCAGATACTAAGTTCGAGTTTGGTCTTGATGAGAATGGTGAGGTTGTAATCGGTGATGAGATGCTCACACCTGACAGCTCAAGATTCTGGCCGCTTGAAGGCTATGAGCCGGGCAAGGGACAGCCTTCATATGACAAGCAGTTTGTAAGAGACTGGCTTAAGGCTAATCCGGACAGTGATTACCTTCTTCCTGATGATGTTATTGATAAGACAGTTGAGAAGTATAAGGAAGCATATAAGCTCCTTACAGGCAAGGATTTTTCACGCAGATAATTGCATTGATAATTACCGCTTTTTAACAGTCTTTAAGGGAATGGAGAATTATGAATCAGATTGATATTAACGACAGCTACTATGCTGAGGATGAGCTTCATGAGGAGTGCGGAGTCTTTGGTGTATATGACTTTGACGGCAATGATGTTGCATCTACAATTTATTATGGCCTTTTTGCCCTTCAGCACAGAGGACAGGAAAGCTGCGGTATAGCAGTTAGTGATACGGAAGGTCCTAAGGGAAAGGTTCTTTCTTATAAGGATATGGGACTTGTTAATGAAGTCTTTAATACGGAGAAGCTGGAGAAGCTTAACGGTAACATCGGTGTCGGCCATGTCAGATATTCTACAGCAGGAAGCAGTATCCGTGAGAATGCGCAGCCGCTTGTCCTTAATTACGTTAAGGGAACTCTCGGCATGGCACATAACGGCAATCTTCTTAATGCCGTTGAGTTGAGGGAAGAGCTTTCTTATACGGGAGCTATTTTCCAGACAACAATCGACTCGGAAGTTATTGCATACCTCATAGCGAGAGAAAGACTTAATGTCCCGACTGTTGAGGATGCTGTTCTCAATGCGATGAAGAAGATTAAGGGTGCATATTCGCTTATTGTAATGAGCCCGAGAAAGCTTATCGGAGCAAGAGACCCATTTGGATTCAAACCGCTTTGTATCGGTAAGAGAGATAATGCGTATTTCCTTTCATCAGAGACATGCGCACTTGATACTGTAGGTGCGGAATTTGTAAGAGATGTTGAGCCTGGCGAAGTTGTTACGATAACGAAGGATGGAATTAAGTCTGATAAGACGCTTTGCCAGAAGAACACGGCAAGATGTATATTTGAATATATTTATTTTGCAAGGCCTGACAGCAAGATTGACGGAATGGGAGTGTATGAGTCAAGAATTAACGCGGGAAAGATTCTCGCCAAGACACATCCTGTAGAGGCAGATCTTGTTGTAGGCGTTCCTGAGTCGGGTAATCCGGCAGCACTCGGATTTGCGATGGAGTCAGGTATTCCGTATGGCAATGCATTTATAAAGAATAACTATGTAGGACGTACATTCATTAAGCCTAAGCAGGCACAGAGAGAATCCAGCGTTAAGGTTAAGCTTAATGTCCTTAAGGAAGCTGTTGCAGGCAAGAGAGTAGTCATGATTGATGACTCTATCGTGCGTGGAACAACAAGTGCAAGAATAGTTAATCTCCTGAAGGCAGCAGGTGCAAAGGAGGTTCACGTAAGAATCAGTTCACCGCCATTCCTGCATCCATGCTATTTCGGTACAGATATTCCTTCAGAGGACCAGCTTATTGCATCAGGTCACTCCGTTGATGAGATATGTAAGCTTATCGGAGCAGATTCGCTCGGATACCTTGAAGTGGACAAGTTAAGCGAGATGATCTGCGGAGGTACGGGCTTCTGTGATGCATGCTTTACAGGTAATTATCCGATAGAACCGCCAGAGATTGATATACGCGGTGAGATGGGGTAAAAGAATAATTCGTCAAGTGATGTTAACTCCTCACAACTGACATTTAGAGAAGGAGACAGCGTTTTCCCACCGGTTGGTGGGAAAATGGCTGTCTCTTTTTTTGGAAGAATATCAATATGCTTTTGACATTATTCTGAAAATTCTTGACATATTTCTGCAAATCTTTGATATATTTCCGAAGAACATTGATATTCTTCCGAAGAATGTCTATAATATATTGTAAGAAATATTGATTATTGCACATACGGGCTGATTCAGAGTGCATGTGAACGGTCGGGAACGGAGATTGTTATGCTTTCATGTAAGGAAATTGCTGAAAAGTGGGGAGTATCTGTAAGAGCTGTAAGTGGAATGTGTTCTTCTGGAAGAATAGAGGGGGCTGTAAAAATAGGAAAAATATGGAATATTCCGGAGAATGCAAAGAAACCGACAGATGACAGAGTTGTAACCGGAAGATACAGTAAGAAAAATCAGAACACGGATAAGAAGGCACTGCCTATTGGAATATCTGACTATATAAGAGCCCAGGCAGAGTATTATTATGTCGATAAGACACTTATGATTAAGGATTTTCTTGATAAGAAGCCGCTTGTGTCATTATTTACACGACCGAGAAGATTTGGTAAAACACTCAATATGGATATGCTTAGGGTGTTTTTTGAGATATCCGATGAGGATACAGCAAAGTATTTTTACAATAAAAAGATATGGCAGTGCGGTGAGGAATATACAAAGCATCAGGGAAGATATCCGATAATATTTCTCACGTTCAAGGATGTGAAGTTTGATAATTGGAATGACACATTAGATAAGATAAAAAGTCTGTTGCAGGTTGAATATGGACGGCATTCGCAGATATTGGACAGTGATAATGTACCTGAGTATGAGAAAGAGTATTTCCAAAAAGTAGTCAGGGGAGAAGCAGAAGAAGTCGAGCTTACGGCATCTCTTGAGAACCTGTCGAGAATGCTGGACGAGTGCTACGGAGCAGCACCTATAATAATTATAGATGAATATGACACCCCGATTCAGGAAGGTCACACTAAGGACTTCTATGATGAGATAATTTCTTTTATGAGAACATTTTTCTCCGGAGCATTTAAAGATAACAAACATATAACGTATGGATTTCTGACAGGTATTCTTAGAATCGCTCAGGAAAGTATTTTCAGCGGACTTAATAATCTGGTGGTAGATTCGGTGTTTGACGAGGAATACAGCAGTTATTTTGGATTTACGAGAGATGAGATTACAGACATGCTTAAGTATTATGGTGTAACAGACAGATATCAGGAGCTTACGGAATGGTATGACGGCTACAGGTTTGGCAATACCGATATATTTAATCCATGGTCTGTTATAAATTATGTCGCAAAAGGATGTACACCTCAGGCATATTGGGTTAATACAGGAAGAAACGAGATACTTGGGGAAGTTCTTGGTGCAGCAGGAGAAGATGTGTCTGAAAAGCTTAATGTGCTTATGCAGGGGGAAACAGTTCTTGCGCGTATAGACCAGAATGTTGTGTATTCGACATTGGGCAATGACCCATATAATGTATACAGTATGCTTCTTGTTGCCGGATACCTGAAAGCTACTGACAGAAAGCTTCAGAGTGATGGTACTTATATGTGCAGAATAAGTATACCTAACAGAGAGATTGCTGCTGTATATAAGAATGAAGTGACTGCTCACATGCTACAGATTGGAGCTGTGTCACAGGCAACTGCCAATAAGATTGCCGAGAGTCTGTATGAGGCTGATACGGAAAGACTGAATGATGCAATAAAAGAGTACCTTGATAAGTCAATAAGCTATTATGATTCGGCTGCGGAAGGGTTTTATCATGGACTTACTCTGGGAATGATAGCACTGATGGATGATAAGTATGAGATAAAATCCAACAGAGAGTCCGGGAATGGAAGATATGATATATGCATGATACCGAGAGTGAGCCGATATCCCGGTATAATCATAGAACTTAAGGCAGCTTCGGATAAAGGTGCTCCGGCATTGGCGGATATGGCAGAAAAAGCATTGGAACAGATTTGTGATAAGAGATATGATTCAGAGCTTAGGTCACGAGGGGTAAGTGACATAGTAAAAATGGGAATAGCATTTTCAGGTAAAAATGTAAGTATAAAATCATCGACATAATGTTTGACATAATATACTGATAAAATATTAAAAACAAAATCAGGCACAGATTGCGGCAATGGTGCATCAATACAGAGCTGATACAGCCATGCCGGGACCTGTGCCTGATTTTATAATTGCATATACATGTAAAATGGAATCATACTCCAACAATCATATTCCGGAAATCATACCCCTACAGCGCTTTCGTAGTCCATTCCTCACAATTCCACACGTCTGTGACAATGCCCTCGTAGAATTCAGGCTCATGGCATATGAGAAGAATGCTGCCTTTGTAAGCCTTGAGCGCTCTCTTAAGCTCATCCTTGGCGTCAACGTCAAGGTGGTTGGTAGGCTCGTCGAGAAGCAGAAGATTAGTCTCATGGTTGATAAGCTTGCACAGACGAACCTTTGCCTGTTCGCCACCGCTTAAAACCTTCATGAGGCTCTCGATATGTTTGGTCATTAGACCACACTTGGCAAGCGCGGTACGCACATCATACTGCGTCATTGCCGGGAATTCGCTCCATAGTTCATCTATACATGTGATGTTACTCTCGTATTTTTTCTCCTGCTCAAAATATCCCGGATAAAGATAGTCACCGAGAACGGACTGCCCTGAGATGGGCTTTATGTAGCCCATTATGCTCTTGAGAAGAGTTGTCTTACCGATACCGTTAGCGCCGGTCATGGCAATCTTCTGGCCGCGCTCCATTGTAAGGTTAAGAGGACGTGAAAGTGGCGTGTCATAGCCTATTACAAGGTCCTTTGTCTCGAAAATGTAACGGCCCGGTGTACGCGCCTCACGGAAATTGAATTCAGGCTTTGGCTTTTCCTGTGCAAGTTCAATAACATCCATCTTATCAAGCTTCTTCTGGCGTGACATTGCCATGTTACGTGTGGCAACACGCGCCTTATTGCGGGCAACGAAATCCTTAAGGTCATCAATTTCCTGCTGTTGCTTCTTGTAGGCGGCTTCAAGCTGGGATTTCTTCATTTCATATACACGCATATAGTCATCATAGTTGCCGACATAGCGTGTAAGCTCTCCATTGTCAATGTGATATATAAGGTTAATTACACTGTTAAGGAACGGGATATCGTGTGATATCAGTATAAATGCATTCTCATATTCATTGAGATAGCGCTTGAGCCATTCGATATGTGATTCATCGAGGTAGTTGGTAGGCTCGTCAAGAAGCAGGATGTCAGGCTTCTCAAGAAGCAGCTTGGCAAGCAGAACCTTGGTACGCTGACCGCCGCTGAGTTCTGTCACGTCACGGTCAAGTCCGATATCGGTAAGACCAAGGGCGCGGGCGACTTCATTAACCTTTGTATCTATAATATAGAAATCATGTGAATCAAGTGTATTCTGAATCTCCTCAAGCTCGGCAAGCATAACCTCAAGTTCTTCAGGTGAAGCTTCGCCCATCTTGTCGCAGATTGTATTCATACGTGCTTCAAGCTCAAAGAGAAATTTGAATGCATCATTAAGGACATCATTAATCGTCTGTCCCTTTTCAAGAACTGCATGCTGGTCAAGATATCCAACACGGATATTCTTTGCCCACTCGATTTTACCTTCATCGGGCATAAGCTTACCGGTTATTATATTCATGAATGTGGACTTTCCTTCGCCATTGGCACCGATAAATCCTACATGCTCGCCCTTTAAGAGGCGGAAAGACACATCCTTTAGAATTGCACGGTCCCCAAAACCATGATTAAGGTGTTCAACATTTAAAATACTCATAGTAGTCTCCATTCCTGCTCCGTCTTTGCGGGCATCTGAAGTCTGTATACGTATACAGACTGATGTATATTCTATCATGACGGTAAATCTAAAGCAAGCAGGATAAGGATTATTAATATTGCACGTGAATGTTATTTCGACAAAAAGTGACAGCAATGTCGCTTTTTGTTTATCAAAAAAAACTAATGGATACTTAAAATTTGGATATTTTATTGACTGAATATTGCCGTAACATATAATATATTAATATGAAGAAAAATATATGGATGCTGACAGTGGTATATATAGTTGTTGCATGTGCGCTTGCAGGAGCAATGTATCAGTTTCAAAAGTTTGTACGCGAGAGATTATGGAATCTGGCTGTAGAAGATATAATGGAGGTAACGAAGCAGGGAACGATGACACTGCGTGCACAGATGGATTCTGCACATGATACACTGAACAATTTTGCGGAAGTACTTGAAGAGGTTGATGACTATTCCAATATTAACGAGATACTTATTCATTATAACAAAGTGGAAGACGGAGTAATGCTCTATCTGGATGATTATACGGTGATGCCATATGACATGGAACCGGACAGCAGTTTTGCCGGGATGGCAGCCGGGGATACAGAAGGAATCATGGCTCCGCATGTAAGGTCAGGCAGTAATGGTACCGCTAACGCAGCAGACTACGCGGACAAGGTGATGAATGTATATGTAAGCTGCAAGCTTGCTGATGGGCGCAGAGGATATCTGACTAAGGAGTTCAGAATTGACGATATAATAGATACATTTTCCCTGTCATATTATGGCGGGAAAGGTTTCTCTTATATTGCAGACAGCAATGGAACGGTACTTATACCTCCGGCTGATAAGCGTGATATACCGGACAGTATAGCCTGCTGCGGTTATCTTAAAGCACTTCCCGAGAACTCAATGACAGGATGGACGATACTTAATGATATTTTCTACTGTTATATGCCTATAGGAGTTGGCAGTGACTGGCATCTGGTATCAGTTGTTGATATGGAGCTTATCACAAGAGAAGCGGATCAGATTGTAAGCCAGACATATGCGCTTCTTGCAGTCGTAATCATGACAATCGTAGTTATCATGATAATAACGATGCGAAGGACGCTTAAGGCATCCAGGGATGCAGAGAACCAGAATCTGTACACTGAGCACATTTTCAATAATGTTCCTGAAGGAATAGCACTGATAACAATTAATGCCCCATATATCAATATAAGGATGAACTATGCGGGCTATCAGATGTTCGGATATGATAATGACTCCAAGAATAATGTGTGCATAGATCATTTTATATATAATGAAGATTATGACCATGTTACCGGTGTATTCGATGAGGCAGCGCAGGGCAGAGGTCCGTGTACATATGAATGCCGCATACGCAGAGCTGACGGAATGCTGATATGGATAGCGGGAATTGTTGAGAGGAATCATGACAACAATGGCAATGATATTCTTATGACAACATTTCATGATATTACAGAAGAAAAGCTTGCAAGGGAAGAGGAAGCTGTTAAGAATAAGCGGGAGAGACGGATGCTTATTACAGCAGTAACAGAATCATACTCTATAATAGCTTCACTTAATATTACAAGGGATGAATTACAATTTATAAGTCTCAGGGAACTTTTTGCTGATTCGGTATCAAGGGCGGGAACATATAACGAACTTTATGAGAGAATTGCGGAGCGCATAGAACCTAAATACGAAGATGAGTTCAGGCAGAGATTTGCTCCGGATAAGGTAGAGCTGAGCTTTGCCAAGGGACGCAGCAGAATATGGACTGATATAAGGCTGAGGCTCGATGATGGAATATATCACTGGCTGTCAATACAGATTATTCATGTGCGTAACCGCAACAACAGCAAAGAGATTAATGCTGTCTTTCTTGCAAGAATATCGGACGAACAGAAGATAGAAGAAGCTAATCAGAAGAGGAATCTTCAGGATGCGCTCAGTGCGGCGAAGCTCGCCAATGAGGCTAAGAGCAGATTCCTTTCCAATATGAGCCATGACATCAGGACACCATTGAATTCCATAATGGGAATGACGGATATACTTAAGTCTCACCCGGATGATACGAAGCAGGTCGAAGAAGGGCTTGATAAGATAAGCATGTCAGGAAGACATCTGCTTGAGCTTATTAATGATATTCTGGATATGTCCAGAATTGAGAGTGGCAAGATGAGCCTTCAGGAATCCGGGTTTAATATCAGGGTGATGATGTCAGAGCTGATTGAGCTTGTGCGTCCGCAGGCACTTGGCTCCGGCATAACATTTATCTCAGATATTGTATCTATAGAGCATGATAATGTTATAGGGGATGAACTGCGGATAAAGCAGATATATCTTAATATTCTCAGCAATGCTGTCAAGTACACATGGGCAGGCGGCAGTATTACAATTACACTCAGGGAAGACGTTGACGTGAAGAATGGGCGCCGGCACAGCTATATATTTATATGCAGTGATAATGGAATAGGAATGTCACGCGAGTTCCAGAAGCATATATTCGATTCGTTTGAACGTGCTGAGGACAACGCAATAGGCAATGTCACGGGAACAGGACTTGGAATGGCGATAGCCAAGAATCTGGTTAATCTTATGGGCGGTACTATTGATGTTGACAGCAGGCTTGGTAAAGGTTCTGTATTTACGGTAACTATTCCGCTTGAGGTGTGTGATGTCAGTGCAGATAACAAGGCGGCGGATGAATCGGCTGCGACGATGGCACCATCAGGTGAACATGCGGCAGCGGAGGATGAATCCGTGTTTAAGCGAGGCAGAGTACTTCTTGTTGAGGATAATGAGCTTAACCGCGATATTGCAGCAATACTTATAGGTGAGATGGGAGTTGATGTAGAGACGGCAGCTAACGGACGTGAAGCAGTTGCTAAGGTTGAAGGTGCTGAAGAGGGTTATTATGACGTTATTCTGATGGATATAAAGATGCCTGTCATGAACGGATATGACGCGGTTAAGAATATACGTGCACTTGAACGTGATGATGTTAAGATGCTGCCGATAATCGCAATGACAGCCAATGCTTTCAGTGAAGATGTGCATAAGGCACTCAAAGCGAGTATGAATGCACACCTGTCCAAGCCTATTGAAGTTGCAAAGCTTAAGAGAATGCTTGGAAAGTATATCGATATTCACTGACCGGAATTATAATAATACATATATTATGACAGATATGATACACGGCATGTAAGTTTAAGCTTCTGCCGTGTATTTTTTGTGCATTTGCGGACATAATTATATCATCAGATGTGCGGGATATGCCTGCGGAATGAGAGGGGAGAATGAAGATAAAAACGGTTCTTACGAAAGCTTTAAACGGCGTTGCGGGCATGAGTTTTATTGTAATGGTCGCACTTACATGCTGGCAGGTATTCACAAGATATGTCCTTAAAAATCCGTCAACGTGGTCAGAGGAGCTTGTGTCATACCTGTTTGCATGGATGAGCCTTCTGGGAGCATCTATTGTGACATCAGAGAGCGGTCACATGAACATACCGGTTCTGGTTGACCGGCTGAATCCGCAGATGCGTTCATATATGAGAATATTGCATGAGCTGATTGCGCTGCTGTTCTCGCTCGCAATCCTTGTATACGGCGGCTGGCAGATAAGCAGGCTTGCAATGGGGCAGATGACATCATCACTTGGTGTGCCTGTCGGGATATTTTACTTTGTAATGCCGTTGTGCGGTGTGCTTAATATCATTTACACAATAATTAATATTGCGGAGATAGCAAAAAATAAATGATGGGAAATGGAGATAATTTATGAAGAGTTCGTTCAGATGGTACGGAGACAGCGACCCTGTTACGTTACAGAATATCAGGCAGATACCGGGAATGCGTTCAATTGTGTCTGCGGTCTATGATGTGAAGCCCGGGGAGGTATGGCCTGAGGAAAGTATTAAGCACATTGCGGATGAGTGCCGCAAAAATGGACTTATCTTTGACGTTGTTGAATCAATTCCCGTAACCGAGGATATAAAGCTTGGAACCGCAAAGAGGGACAGGCACATTGAAAATTACTGCGAGTCAATAAGGAGATGCGCAAAGTATGGAGTAAAATGCATTACCTATAACTTCATGCCGGTATTCGACTGGACGCGCACACAGCTTGATAAGGCAGCCAAAGACGGCTCAACCAGCCTTGTTATGTATTGGGAGCAGTTGAACGGGCTCGACCCGCTTAAGGATGACATACATCTGCCCGGCTGGGATGCAAGCTATTCACAGGATGAAGTGAGAGAGCTGATAAAGGCATATGCTGAGCTTGGAGAGGCGGGGCTCTGGGAGAATATAGGGTATTTTCTTAAGAAAGTAATACCTGTGGCGCAGGAGTGCGGCGTGATTATGGCACTTCATCCGGATGACCCTCCGTATCCGATATTCGGGATACCGCGCGTAGTCACATGCGAGGAAAATATAGACCGTTACCTTGCAATAGTTGACAGCCCAAGCAATGCACTGTGCTTATGTACAGGCTCGCTTGGATGTTCGCGCGGTAATGATGTCCCTGAGCTTGTGAGAAAATATTCATCCATGCACAGAATAGGCTTTATGCACCTTCGCAATGTAAAAATACTTTCTGATGGCTCATTCGAGGAATCGGGGCATTTGTCACGCGAGGGAAGCCTTGATATGAATGAGATTATAAAGGCTCTTGTGGAGACAGGCTTTGACGGATATTTTCGTCCCGACCACGGAAGAATGATATGGGGCGAAAAAGGCAGACCGGGCTACGGATTATATGACAGGGCGCTTGGAAGCGCATATATTAACGGGCTTATCGAGGCTAACGGAGGGATTATAGAATAATGCTTGATTTACCTTTAAATATTGATTACACAGGAAAAACAGTTGTGATTACAGGAGCGGGCGGAGTACTGTGTGCAGAGATGGTTAAGGCATTTGCACAGTCGGGTGCGAGAGTTGCGGCACTCGACCTTAATGAGGATGCCGTGCGCAGGCTTGCTGATGAATTGAAAAATGAAGGCCTTGAGTGTACCGGATATAAGGCAAATGTGCTTGATGCAGAAGCTCTTGAGGAGGTTCATAAGAGTGTACTCGCAAAGTACGGCCCGTGTGACATCCTTATAAACGGAGCCGGAGGCAATAATCCCAAGGCAACAACCGACAACGAATATCAGCACGAAGCAAGACCCGGTCAGAAGACATTCTTTGAACTGGATGCTGCCGGTGTAGACTTTGTATTCAGGCTTAATTTTCAGGGCTCACTTATACCGGCACAGGTATTTGCAAAGGATATGGTCGAGCGCCAGTCGGGAAATATTCTTAATATATCCTCAATGAATGCGTACACGCCGCTAACCAAGATTCCGGCATATTCCGGTGCCAAGGCAGCCATAAGCAACTTCACACAGTGGCTTGCGACGTATTTTGCCAGGTCCGGAATAAGATGTAATGCAATCGCACCGGGATTCCTTGTGTCCAACCAGAACCGTGCGCTGCTGTTCAATGAGGACGGAACGCCGACACCGCGCTCCGGTAAGATTCTTAACGGCACGCCTTCCGGAAGATTTGTTGACAGCTCAGAGCTTCTCGGTGGAGTGCTATTCCTGTGTGATGACAGGGCGGCAAGCGCAATCACGGGAGTAGTGCTTCCGATAGATGCGGGCTTTGCAGCGTACTCGGGAGTGTAGGAACATTACGAAAAAGTGTGCAGATGCACAAAAAATGGGAATGAAATATTTTCGGCTGAATGCAGACAGTCTGGAATTTTAGTGCAGGGCTGCTACCTTAATGCTTGTATAAGTAAGGTAGCAGCCCTGTTGTTATATAAGAAGTGTAATATCGGTAATCAGACAGTACGGATTAAATTGTGTCAAGAAATGCTAATAATGCCTTGCGCTGCTAAGACATTGGTGCAAAACCCTCTCTTTTTTGCTATAATCTGAAAGTGACAGATTAAATTAAAAGTACATATATATGCAAGGAGCCAGCTATGCGTCTTACCCCGCCATCAGGAATAACAGTCCGAAAGCTTAAAATCAAAACAACAACTAATACGATATCGGCACTCGCACTATATCCAGAGACATATTCTGAAACTGCTTCACAGCCCGCCCAATCAACGGGCGTTCTGTGGATTCACGGAGGCGGATATATATGTGGAATGAAAGAGATGGTGTTTATGTCGCGTGCGGTTGACCTTGTGCGGAAGTACGGAGCAGTTGTTGTATCGCCGGGGTACAGGCTTGCATTTAGAAAGCCGTATCCGGCGGCACTTGAGGATTGCTATGCGGCGCTTGTTTATATGAAGGAGCATGCAGAAGAACTAGGAATATGTAAGAATCAGATATTTGTAGGCGGAGAGAGTGCAGGAGGCGGTCTGGCGGCAGCAGTCTGCATGGCAGCGCGAGACCGAGGTACCATAAATATTGCTTATCAGATGCCACTTTACCCGATGCTCGATGACAGGGACACGCCAAGCTCTGCCGACAATCACGGACGTATCTGGAATACAAGGAAGAATCATAAGGCGTGGCGGATGTATCTGAAGGGACTTGGCAGGAAACCGGGAGACAGTAGTGTTCCTGTGTACGCTGCCCCTGCAAGGCAGACGGATTACAGCGGACTTCCGCCTGCGTATACATTTGTAGGGGACGGAGAACCATTTTACGCAGAGACACTTGATTATATTGCAAATCTTAAAAGGTGTGGTATTCAGGCGGAGGCGGATGTGTACCACTGCGACATGCATGCATTTGACATGATGCGTCCGGAGTGGGAGCTGAGCTGTGAGGCTGCGCAGAGATTTAATGAGCATTTTGAATATGCAATGAAGAATTATTATGCAAAGAATTGAGAGGAAGTAGCACCATGAAACCAAAATCACCAAAAAGTGTTGAATTGTATAATCTTATGCTGCAGCGCGGGTACCGCGAGGAATTCTGCGACCTTGTGACAAAGAATCTTAATACGGACTTTACGGCGCAGAGGATGATAGGATATCTGTATCATTATGAGCATCCGCCGGTAGAGGAGATTGCAGATGAGATGATATCGATACTCAGCGACAGAAACCGCATTATGGAGAAGAAAGAGCTGGAGGCGGTTAATGCGAGGTGGAATGATTTTCTGATGCGTGGGATTGAGGATGAGGAAGAATAATAACGGAAGATAGTAAATTTGTCAGAGGTTATTTAAAATAAATTCAATTATAAAACTCGCACCATTGGTGCGAGAAATTAGTTGGAGTAATAATATTATCATCATGGAAAAATGCAAGGATGACTTGCAACGAGAATTTTATATTCAAATGACGAAAAGGTATGGTTGGACTAAAAGAGTTTTAACTAATTTTGTTGAGGCGCAGACCTATGAAAAATATTTACTGAATCAGACAAATTTTGATTTGGTACTTCCTGTTGAACAAAGAGTACAGGCTAAACTTGCGGTAAAAGATGAATATACATTTGATTTTGCAGAGTTGTCACCTGAATATTCTGAACATGAATTAGAAATGCAGTTGGTAAATAATATAAGAGCCTTTTTGATAGAAATGGGTGGAGATTATACGTATATAGGAAATCAATATCATTTGATGGCAGGAAATAGGGATTTATATATTGATTTATTGTTGTTTCACAGAAGATTAAGAAGTCTGATAGCAATAGAACTAAAAATTGGTGAATTTGAAGCTGAATATGCTGGTAAGATGCAACTGTATTTGACTGCATTGGATGAGCAGGTGAAATTGCCGGAGGAGAATCCATCAATTGGAATTATTATTTGCAAAAGCAAGGATAAAACTTATGTGGAATATGCATTGAAGAATAGTAATTCTCCGATTGGAGTAGCAACATACAAGTTAAGGAATACTTTACCGGAAGATATGAAAGAAATGTTGCCGGAGCCTGAGGAGATTGCTAAAAGATTGAGGATATTTGAAGAGTAGAAAAGTCTTTTAAAAAAGTTTTTGATGAGGAGCCACGCCAATGAATCAGGCAATAATGAACCCAATAACCTTCTGCATGGACAAAGGCGTAAGCTATTATGAGCGAAGTCTTGAGAGTGATGTGTTTTTTCAATATTATGAGATTGATAATCCGAAGCTTGAGGAGATAATAGTTATTCCTGATGCCTGTCTTGATGCGCAGTGCTGTCAGAAGAATGGCGGGGTGATTGTGCAGTTCGCCGGAAGCGCGGTGAATGCAAGGCGCGCGCAGGCATCAGGATATGAGAAGCTTATTGCAGTAAGATTCAGACCCGGCGTGATACCGGCATCGATTAAGAGTGACATCAATGAGGTCATATCCGGCAATCGTGACATTACGCAGATGTTTGACGTAAGGCAGCTTAAGTATCTGATGAGTGAGGCTGCGACGGTTGATGAAAAGGTGGCTTTCTTTGCGGATGCATTTCCGAAGGAGAACATGGCACCGGTTCATGACATAACACGCTGGATTATTGATGAAGTCGTGAGGTCAAGCGGCAATGTTGATATTGCCGGGCTTGCGGCAGAACTTGGATATACGCACAGATATTGTGACATGGTGTTCAAACAGTCCATGGGAATGACGATTAAAAAGTTTGCGAGCATTGCACGCATGCAGAAGGCAATAAGGCTGTTGCAGAATGATGACATTGATTACGATGCAATATATGAAGAGCTTGGATATTATGACCAGTCGCATCTGATTAATGATTTTAAGAAATTTACGACATACACGCCGATTGGCTTTGTTAAGGCGTTTGGCGACAGGCTGATAGTATAAATGTAATAGTAATATGTTTAAATTTTTACAATTACTTCCATTTTTTCCAATTCAAAATAATAGACAGGTGATATATTACCACTAAGCAAAAGCAAAGGCGCTATTTACTTGGAAAAGTAGGTAGTGCCTTTATTTTTTGGACAAAGACGTCTGAAAAGCTGGAGACAGCTGGCAGATGTCTTTTTTTATTAGGTGCAAAATAATGGACATGTATAAGAAAAGGAGAGTAGGGCTTATGAAGAAGAAAATTTTTTCGATTATAATGTTATGTGTGATGGTTGTATCCTGCTTCACAGGATGCGGAAGCAAGTCGGGTAATGAGACGCCGACTAATGCAAGCGGCAAAAAGGTATTGAGAGTTGGTATGGAATGTGCGTATGCTCCATTTAACTGGACTCAGGAATCAGCAACTATGTCAGACGGTTCACAGGCAGTTCCGATATACGGAACGAATTATTACGCATATGGCTATGACGTAATGGTAGCCAGGATGCTTGCTGATAAGCTTGATATGGATCTTGAGATTCATAAGGTTGAGTGGAATTCAATCGGACTCAGCATGGATGCGGGTGATTATGACTGTATTATAGCCGGTATGGGCAAGACAAAGGCAAGAGAAGCTACATATGCATTTACAGATGTTTATTATTACAGATCTGACTGCCTTGTGGTAAAGAAGGGCTCAGCTTATGAGAATTATACAAAGCTTTCAGACTTTAAGGGCAAGGGCGTAACAACGACAACACAGATTGGTACATGCTGGGTAGATATGATGGGACAGATTCCGGATGCTAAGATTGGTGCCAATTATGAGACATGTGCAGAAGCATTTATGGCTATAACAAATGGTGTCGCTGATGTATGTATGGTCGACCTTCCGACAGCAATCTCAGCACAGCTTACTAATCCTGACCTTGTAATCCTGCAGCTTGATTCAAGTGACGGTCTTGTAAATGATACAGGCTCACAGAATGTATGTATCGCAACAAGAAAGTCAGATACAGCACTTAAGGATACACTTAACCAGGCAATGAAGGACCTTAACTGGAATAACAAGGATGAAATGGATAAGCTCATGGACAAGGCAATAAAGCTTATGCCATCAAGCAACTAGGCATTGCGGGGCAGCAATTGGGATAACAGGAGGTAAGAGATATGATTGCATTATTATCTATAGAAGAACCGGTCGCATCCTATGAGTGGGTAGCGTTTCTGGCAAAAAAATATTTTAACATGTTCTTATCGGGAACGTGGATTACACTTTATGTTGCCATAATAGGAACGATAATAGGATTCTTGCTCGGATTCCTGATTGGTGTCATAGAGGATGTACAGATTAACAGTGAAGACAATATTTTTAAGAAGATTATTATAAAGCTTGTGAAAATAATTTTTGCAGTATATGTTGAAGTGTTCAGAGACACACCAATGATTGTACAGGCAATGGTAATCTACTACGGAATCAGGCTGGCGGGAGGCTCAATCTCGCCGATACCTGCCGGTATTCTTGTAACATTTTTAAATACAGGCGCATATATGGCAGAGACTGTAAGGGCCGGCATCAAGTCAATCGATGTCGGGCAGCGTGAAGGAGCACTTGCACTCGGAATGTCACCGCTTAAGGCAATGGTTGTGGTTATTATTCCACAGGCTTTCAGAAATATTATTCCTGAAATGGCCAATATGTTTCTTACTAACCTTAAGATGACATCAGTACTTAACGTAATCGGTGTATCGGAGCTGTTCCTTGTGGCAAAGACAACCGGCGCAATCTATTACAGATATTTTGAAGCATACCTGCTGATTGCAGTAATATTTTTCGTACTTTGTTTTATCTTCAACAGACTGTTCCTTGTACTTGAGAAAAAGCTGGCAGCCAAGAAGGATTACGTGCTTGCGGTTGAGTACATAGATGACGGACAGTAGGGATAATAGCAGGGATGACGGACAGCAGAAACGGAGGCATATATGAGCGAAGAAAAGATTATTGAAATTAAGGACCTGAGCAAGTCATTCGGTGACCATGAGGTATTAAGAAGCATAAGCTTTGGAGTTAATAAAGGTGATGTGATAAGTATTCTCGGTTCATCAGGTTCAGGCAAATCAACGCTCCTCAGGTGCGTCAACAGGCTGGAGCACCAGTCGAGCGGACAGATTTTCTATCATGGCAATGAGATTAAGGATTCCCAGAAGGAGGTAAACGAGTACCGTTCAAAAGTGGGAATGGTATTCCAGTCATTTAATCTCTTCAATAACATGACAGTACTTGAAAACTGTATGGCAGGCACACGCAAGGTTCTCCACCTTCCGAAGGAGGAGGCAAGGGAGCGCGCAATCACACATCTTAAGAAAGTAGGAATGGCACCATATATAAATGCACTTCCGGCACATCTGTCAGGCGGACAGAAGCAGAGGGTTGCAATTGCAAGAGGTCTCTGCATGAATCCTGAGGTGTTACTGTTCGATGAGCCAACATCGGCGCTTGACCCTGAGATGGTCGGTGAAGTGCTCGGTGTAATGCAGGAGCTTGCACAGAGCGGACTTACAATGTTAATTGTAACCCATGAGATGGGATTTGCGCGTGATGTCTCATCAAGAATCATATTCATGGATCAGGGTTACATAGCAGAGGATACAACGCCTGCCGAATTCTTTACAAATCCAAAGAATCCAAGGTCGCGTGAGTTCCTGAGCAGATACATTGCAGGATAGGAAGGAGAGAGATAGCTATGGATAATAATTTTGTTGTTACATTTGCAAGAGGCTTCGGAAGCGGTGGCAAGGAGATAGCCTCCAAGCTTGCACATGAGCTTGGTATCAACTGCTACGAGAACAGAATCCTTACACTAGCATCGCAGCTCAGTGGTCTTGATGAGGAGGTATTTAAGGCTGTTGATGAAAAGGTGCGCACCAATGGCGGCTTCTCGAATTTCTTGAGAGGACTTCCAAAAGCCCGCGGTTATATTACAAGAAATGAGAAATTCGTATCGGATGATACGCTCTTTGAATACCAGAAAAAGATTATAGAAAATCTTGCGGATACCGAGTCATGCTGTATAGTTGGAAAATGTGCCGACTACATATTACGCGGACGCACCAACGTGGTCAGCATATATGTTGAAGCACCCCGCAGCTTCTGCGTTGAGCGCACTATTGAGCACATGGGCGTAACAGAGGAAGTAGCAGCCGCCACCATTAAGAACACGGATAAGTTCAGGGCAGACTACTACGAATACTATACTCACGGCAACTACTGGACCAACCCGGTTAACTACGATATGACCATAAACAGCGCACGCGTTGGCATTGATGACAGCGTGAAGCTGATTAAGGAATATCTGAAGATTAAGGGGTTTATATAAAATAAGTACTGAAAAATAAGTTATTTTTGTACTTGACATGTATAATATTAGATAGTATACTACAAATAGTTTAGTACCATACTAAATTACATCATAAGTTCAAATAAAAATTTATTCTAATCGTCATCGTTGATGGCTCACATTGCGTGAATTAAAGGAGCTTCTAAGCAAGCTCCTTTTTTGTAAAAAAAGTAATTAATGTACTGAATATTGGACATTAAATATGATATATATAATTTGGATTATTTATATAAAAGGTATTGGATTATAAGGAGGGTTAATGATGAAAGAGAATTACTATGTAGGATTAGACTTAGGAACGGGGTCACTTGGTTGGGCAGTGACTGATGAAAATTATAATGTATTAAGGGAGCACGGAAAGGATTTATGGGGAGTTAGGCTTTTTGAATCGGCACAAACGGCTGAAAAGAGGAGGCAGTTTAGAGGCTCAAGACGAAGAATTCAGAGACGTAATCATAGAATCGAATTGTTACAGGAAATATTTGCAGACGCAATTAATGAGATAGACGATGGATTTTTTTTGAGAATGAAGGAGAGTAAGTATGTACCTGAAGATAAGCTTGATATAGAGGGACAATGCCCTGAACTTCCATATGCTTTATTTGTTGATAAAAATTATACTGATAAGGATTATCATTGCCAATTTCCAACAATATATCATTTGAGAAGATATCTTATGAAAACACAGGATACTCCCGATATAAGGCTGGTTTATCTTGCTATACATCACATTATGAAACATAGAGGCCACGCTTTATTCACAGGAAGCCTAGAAAAAATTAAAAATTTTAACGAGGTGTTTAGACAACTGATAGATGAAATTATAGCCGAAGAATTGGAATTTAGCATATATCCTGATCAAGAAATGAATGACAAAATTGAATCGATTTTGAAAAATGAAAAATTAACAAAACTACAAAAGAAAATGCAGTTGAGAAAAGTTACGGGAGCAAAAACACGCTCTGAAAAGGCAGTGTTTGATCTTTTATGTGGGGCAACTGTTAAGGTAAGTGATATATTTAATAATGAGGAGTTTGATAACATTGAGTATTCAAAAATATCATTTTCTGATTTTAAGTATGATGAATATCAAGTATCACTTGAAAGTGATTTGAATGAATTATTCAATATAATTAGATTGGCAAAAGCAGTTTATGATTGGTCGGTGTTTGTTAAGTTGTTGGGAGAATACGATTCAATATCAGAAGCTAAAATTGCAATATATGAAAAGCATAGGCAGGACCTTACTAAATTAAAGAAAACTGTAAAATGTGAATTGGGTATAGAGGCATACAAAGATTTTTTTGAAAAAACAGAGGATAAGTATAACAATTATGTTGCTTATATAGGGATGACGAAGAAAAATGGTAAAAAGAATCCTATTAATGGAGTAAAATGCACAAAAGAAGATTTTTATAAATGCCTTGAGAAAGCAATAGTAGAAAAGCTTCCGGAATCAGAAGATAAAAGATATATAAAAGAAGAGATGGATAAAGGTGATTTTTTGCCAATGCAGACATCAAAAGATAATGGCATATTGCCTAATCAGGTTCATTTGTATGAACTTAATGCAATCATTGAAAATCTTGAAGATAGAATTCCGGTACTTAAAGAATATAAAGATAAAATTATTTCTATTTTCAATTTTAGAATTCCTTATTACATCGGACCTTTAAATGGAGTGGTAAAGAATGGCTCAAAAACAAATTGGGTAGTAAGGAGAGCTGAAACCGAAGGTCAAAAAATATATCCATGGAATTTTGAAGATGTGGTTAATTTTGAGGAAAGTGCTGAAAAATTTATAAGGAGAATGACGAATAAATGTACTTATTTATCTGAAGAGGATGTATTACCTAAATATTCATTACTTTATAGTAAGTTTATAGTTCTCAATGAATTGAATAATGTAAGGATAGATGGACAATTATTGCCTGTAAGTTTAAAGCAGAAAATATATTCAGATTTATTTGAACATAATAGAAGGGTTACTATTAAAAAATTAAAAAATTATCTTGCAAATAATGGTTACGGTAAAAATGTGGATATAACTGGAACAGATGGTGATTTTAAAGGTAGTTTGACCGCATATCATGATTTTAAAGAAAAATTGACCGATGTACAATTGAGTAATGAGCAGAAAGAGAAGATAATACTTAATATAACATTATTTTGCGAAGATAAAAAAATGTTAAAAGCCAGGTTACATAGTTTATTTCCTCAATTAACAGATAATCAGTGTAAGGCATTATGTGGATTGTCATATAAGGGCTGGGGAAGATTATCTGAAAAATTATTATCTGGAATTGAGTCATGCAATCCTGAGACAGGAGAAATGTGTACTATAATAGGTGCGCTATGGGAAACTGAGGATAATTTTATGCAGCTTTTAGGAGCAAAATATAAATACATTGACGAAATAGAGAGAATAAATAATTTACAGTATATTGATAAAATAACATATGATGTGGTTGATAAAATGTATGTATCACCATCTGTTAAAAGGCAGATATGGCAGACATTACAAGTCCTGCAGGAGATTAACGGCGTATTAAGAGAGGCACCAAAAAGGATTTTTGTTGAAATGGCAAGAGAAAAAACGGTGAGTAAAAGGACTATTTCAAGAAGAAAATCACTTATAGAATTATATAAAAAATGCAAAGAAGATGAAAGAGAATTTGCATCAGAGTTAGAAGTAAAAGAAGATAATCAATTAAAGAGCGATAGATTATTTTTATACTATACACAAAAAGGAAGGTGCATGTATTCCGGTGAAATAATAGATATAGGGGAGCTGTTTGATAGAAATAAGTACGATGTAGATCATATATATCCGCAATCTAAGACGATGGATGATAGCATTGATAATCGTGTACTTGTAAAGAAAAAGCTTAATGCAGAAAAATCCGATATTTATCCTATTAATGCTAAAATAAGAAGCAATATGATGCCATTTTGGAAGTCATTATTGGATGGTGGATTTATATCTAAGGAAAAGTATAGTAGACTCACACGATCAAGTGAATTTGAGCCGGATGAACTTGCGGGATTTATACAAAGACAGCTTGTTGAAACAAGACAGAGTACAAAAGCCTTGGCGGCAATTCTGAAACAGATATATCCGAAAACGGATATTGTTTATGTGAAAGCAGGCATAGTCTCACAGTTTAGGCAGGATTTTGGTATTATCAAAGTTAGAGATATGAATGATATGCATCATGCGAAAGACGCATATCTGAACATAGTATGTGGAAATGCATATCATACCAAATTCACTAAAAATCCAATGATGTATATAAAAAATAATCCCGGACGAACATACAATCTGCGAAAGATGTTTACGTCTGAATATGATATAAGAGACGGTATAACGGGGTGTGTGGCATGGATTGCAGGTAGTAAAGGGACTATATCAACTGTCAAAAATACTTTAAAAAAGAACAGTGTTTTGGTGACTAGAAGAAACTATGAAGTTAAGGGGGAATTATTTGATCAACAACTTATGAAAAAGGGTAAAGGTCAAGCTGCTATTAAAGATAGCGACTCAAGACTAAGAGTTATAAAAAAATATGGTGGATATAATAAGGTGTCTGGTGCTTATTTTATGCTTGTTGAATCAGATGGGAAAAACGGTAAAAGGATTAGAAGCATAGAATATGTACCATTATACCTTAAGAATATGATACATCAGAGCTTATTGATAATGTTAAGCGTACAGATTTTAAGTCCAATGCTGAAATACTCGAATCAAGAGGTATTGAACGCTTTGAACCGCTTGCCCCTCGGCATGCAAGCAAGAAGTTGAAGAAGATAAGGAAGCGTTGAGGTTGCCGCGGTGCGGAGGTCCCCAAATGGAATTGGGGACCTTGCACCGCTGCTATATAGTATGAATTGTGAGGTGGATATATGACAAGTCAGGAATGGTTGTCTATTGGCTATGATAAAGGAATTATAGAAGATATTCCGGATTCTGATTCTGTGTTATTTTCTGAAGCTTATAATAAGTGGTTTATTTATAAAATGCGCACTGTCCGTTCAGGTTCTCTTGATCGTATAGAATGTACTTACAGGCGTTATTATCTGAATGATGTAATTAATAATACATATGTACATCAGATTGATAATGATTTTATTGTATCGTTTATCAGGCGTTCTATTCCGTCTGATTCTGTTACCCTTAAAGAGTTCCGCCGCTTTTATCAGATTATAAATAATGTGCTTGTATTTGCTCTTGATTTTAATTTGGGACATGCAAAAATTATTGATTGGAATTATGTTAAGAGATTCGGCAATGGTTCAGGTTTTGATTATAAGAAAAAAGATGCTTATATTGTTCCTGATAGTGATTTTGACAGGCTTTATAACTCTGTAGTTTATGATGATGTCTATCCGCTTAAAAGGTCTGCGGCTCTTTGTGTTGTCCTTAATTTTTATTTGGGTTTGCGTATCGGAGAAATGGCAGCATTACGCTTTGAGGATTTTGATATTAAAAATATGTGTGTTTATATTAATCATAATGAGGTTAAAGACTATGAACGTGATTCATCCGGTGAACGTGTTGGGCGTTGTAATTATCATGTAGTTGATTATCTTAAGACTGCATGCGGTCGGCGCTGTGTTCCGCTTGTTCCTGAAGCTCTGGTTATTTTTGATTTGATTTGTAAAAATCATAATGCGCATGGTTATGATAGTCCGTATCTGTGCTATGACGGTACAGATACAATCAGGACAAGAAGTCTAGCCAGAACTTTAACAAGATTATGCAAACTTACAGGAGTACAGCCATTTAATTTTCACCTGATTCGGAAGACTTACGCCAGCACGCTCCACATGTGCGGCATCCCTACAAAAGTAATATCCGGAATACTTGGACATGCTGACATGTCAACAACTCAGAAGTTCTATATACTCAATTATAAGGATACTTATCGACAATTCTATGATGATATCTGTAATGCTTTATCTGATAAACAACACGTATTCAATAATGCACGAAGTGCCATATAGATATAAATAAGCCTTGTAAATAAGCCGTGTGAACAGATAGCAATGGCAGTACACATTGTTAACATAGTGTGTAAACTCGTAGAGTTTTCCACGATGTTAATGGTGTGTACTGTTATTGATATCGTGTTGGGCGGATGTCTTTGGCAATATTGTTAACATAGTGCGTAAACTCGCAGAGTTTTCCACGATGTTAATGATATTGTCGAGGGCATACGCTGGATGAGCGTATAGCTGCTGACAAAAGAAGCTTTCCCGACCTCGCTGTGTAGTGGGTGGAGCGTGCTGGCGTAAGCCTGTAGATTCATGTGTAGATTGAAGGAGGTGAGTTGTTTCTTAAGGTGTGTTTGTGTTGCAATTCTTTATTTGAATAAAGAATTGTGAAAATGTAGGAGGTTAAAGTTTTGAAGCTTGTATTTATGAGTAAAGCTGACAGGGATATGACTGTTGATTATCTTGTTGCTCAGTTTGAGTACTGCTGTGACTTTTGCGAGTTGCTTAATTGTTCGTGCTCTGATAATGTTTTAGAGTTGAATTGTGCTGATCATATCAGGAGTGAACTTGTTAAGCGCAGCATTGTTGTATTTCCGTTTTTGTAAAAAAAAAGGATTCTCACAAGAGAATCCTCAGAGCGCGAGACGGGAATCGAACCCGCGACCCCCTCCTTGGCAAGGAGGTGCTCCACCGCTGAGCCACTCGCGCATGTTATGAAGTTTTTGTTTTGTGCGCTCCGTGCTGAGCACATTTGATAATATACTATAGGTCTAATGATTTGTCAACAGGTTTTTTGAAAAAAATTAAAATTTTTTCACACAACTTATACAATTCCTTAAAACATTGGGAGAGAGCTGTCGTAAAGTGTTGAATTAATGCGCGTTAATGAGCGAAAAACTATTGCACTGTATATGAAAATTGTTTAAAATTAATAGGTATTTGTGTGCCCAAGGAGTGGATTAAGATTTCTTTCCGCACATGACATAATATGACTTCGCAGATATAAAGCTGCAGGCTTAAGGAGGATATGCGGATGGAAAGTGTAGAGTTAAAATATGGTGAAGGCAAAGTAACCATTAATGTAGAAGGGGCAAAGTCGATAGAGTATCTGACTGAGAACCGGATGCCTGAGATAGAAGATCTTAAGGCAGCGCTTCTCAGGGCAGTTAATGAGGATGTTATAGATTCAAAACCACTTAAAGAGCTTATTAAGGCAGATGATAAGGTTACATTTGTAATAAGTGACCTTACAAGATTCTGGATGAGACAGGACAAGGTGCTTGCAATTCTTGTTGAGTATCTGCACGATGAGCTTGGTGTCCCATATGACAATATGATAGTTGTTGTTGCACTTGGTTCACACAGACCGGCAGCAGAAGACGAGCTGTGTAAGCTTGCGTCTAAGGAAGTATATGACAGGGTTAAGGTTGTTAATCATGACTGTGATGCTGATGATCTTGTTAATATAGGAACAACGTCGAGAGGAACGGAAGTGTGGGTTAATCCGCTTGCAGTCGGACGTAAGACTATTATGATAGGCGGAACCGTACATCATATAATGGCAGGATACGGCGGAGGACGTAAGAGCGTGCTTCCGGGAATCAGCGGAAGACAGACTATCCGTCAGAACCATACGAGGGCACTTGACCCGTCTGCACCCAGAACAGACCTTAAGGTAGGTGGCGGCAGGATTACAATGAACCCTATCAATGAAGATATGGACGAAGCGGCAAGACTGCTTAATCCGACATTTGGTGTTAATATAGTAGTTAATACATCATCTAAGCATAGTGGGCTTTTCTGCGGAGATTTTCATAATGCATGGCTTAAGAGCTGTGAATTCTGTCAGAAAGGTTATGGCAAGCCTATTGATTATGAAGCGGATGTTGTTATAGCAAGCTGTGGAGGGTTTCCTAAGGATATTAACCTTTATCAGGCTGTTAAGACAGTATTTAATGCAACAAGGGCAGTTAAGAAGGGCGGCACGGTAATATTCCTTGCAGAGTGCAGGGAAGGCGGCGGAGCCAAGGATTTCTTTGACTGGATGGAACCGCTTAAGAGAGGAACTCTTGATGCTGACTTAAGAAAAGCATTTACAATAGGCGGATATATATTCTATGCAGCATGTGAAGCCATAAGCAAATGTAACCTTAAGATGTTAAGCATGATGGATCCTGACGTGGTGCGCGATATGAAGATTGATTCATATCATAATATAGAAGACCTGCTTGCAACAGTAGATTTTAAAGATAAGAGCGTGTATGTAATCCCTTACGGCGGAAGCGTTATGCCTCAGCTCAAAGAAGAGTACGATGCAATCAACAGTGAATTTACAAAATAATACTCCGGGGGATTTACAGATGTTTAATATTCCATTTATTATAGTTCTTGTTTATGTAGCTCTGCTTTTTGCGCTCAGCATTTTTATGTCAGTAAAGGCGCGCAGGGACGGTGAGAATTTCCTGCTATACAAGGGAAAGAATAATATGTGGCTGACGGCAGTTACGATTGCCGGACTTGCAATCGGCGGTGCGTCAACAATCGGTATTGCTGAGAATGCATTTACCAAGGGACTGTCAGCGGGCTGGTATGACCTTGCGTGGGCTATCGGTGCAGTTGTGTGCAGTCTTGTGCTTGTAAAGAAGCTTCGTGCGAGCGGATATACAACAATAAGTGAGATGACAAGGAATATGTATGGTACTGCGGCAGAGAAGATAATGATTGTGTCCATGATTATTATCCAGTGCGGAATCATTGCATTACAGTATAAGGCAGGCGGAAGCATTCTGTATTCACTCCTTCCGGGAGTATTCAGTGATGTTAAGACCGCAACACTTTTCAGTTTTATTATATTCATGCTTATTGCGTTTGTTGGTGGAATGGGCTCAGTAAGTGTGAGTAATATTATGAATATTACGCTTATATATGTAGGTGTTATAGTAGCAACATTTGTTGTTTTATTTAATGAGGGCGGCTGGGATGCGGCAGTTGCAATGGCAGCAGCTAATCCTGACGTGCCTTACATGAGCCTTTGGGAAGGTATGGGAGTATCAGGTATTCTCGGATGGATAGTTGTAATGTGCGGTAATACCAATTCTGTTCAGGGAGCTGTACAGATTGCACTTACATCCAGGTCAGATAAGGATGCGGTAAGAGGCTTCCAAATTGGTGCGCTTATGATGATACCGGTGGGATTTTTATGTGCACTTCTTGGTGTGGCTTCAAAGGCACTCTATCCTGAAGGCGTAGCTTCAACAGCGCTTCCTGTAATACTTATGAGTCTTCCTGCGGGGATTGCAGGACTTACGCTTGCAGGTCTGTGGGCGGCAGACATGTCAACAGCATGCAGCATGCTTATCGGACTTTCTACTACATGCAGCCGTGATGTATTCTTTAAGACTAAGTTTGGAAAGAGATTTGAAGAAAAGACATTTCTTGTTAATAAGATAATAATTGCGATTGTCGGAACTGTTACGTATATTGTTTCAACACAGTTTACAAGTATTCTTGGTGCTATGCAGAAGGCGCTTTCACTTGCAATAGGAACATCATTTATTGTGCTTGGAGGTCTTCTCTTTCCTAAGTTTGCCGGTAAGAGAGCAGGGTTCTTCACAATACTTGCGTCAATTGCATGTATCATTACATGGAGCCTATTCCCTGCAATCGGTAAGGTTTTCTTTAATCAGATAGGCTTCTACATGCTTGTGGTATGTGGAATTGTGTTTATAGCAGTAAGTCTGCTTGACAAAGAAAAAGTTGCTTAAGATGGGGATTGGTCATGGGGAATAAAAGATTTACAAGAGGCAGGCGCAGAAGGAATGCAGGAGTGCTTGCCAGACTTAACATAAGGCTGAAAAATAGCAGTAATTCGGCCAAAAGAAGGAATTATAACGGTAATAATACCAATTCCGGAGATTATAGAACTGCTAATCAGGGCAGTCAGGCATACAGAAGAGAGATGAAAAGACGCGCAAGAAGACGCGAAATTCTTATAAACAGAATAAAATACGGAACAGCGGCACTTATAATTCTTGCGGTGCTTATCACGGGAATTGTAAGAATGGCAGGATGTGCCATATCACATATAAAGGGCGGCAGCAATCAGGCAGATGAAGTTGTGCAGACGTTGGCCTATGTTGAACCTTCATCGCAGGAGCCGGTTAAGCAGGTGATTACAATTCCGCAGCCGGTGAAGTCTGCTGATTACAAAGATATAACGTCGGAAAAGGTCAAGAGTGCATATATATCGCTTGTGGATATAGACAGTCATGAGATTATTGCCGGAAGACAGTATGACGCAAAGATATATCCGGCCTCGATGACGAAGGTTATGACGCTCATAATAGCTGTTGAGAATATCAGGGACATGAATGATACATTTACAATGACGACGGAGCTTATAGACCCGCTTGTCAGGGAGAATGCATCAAGAGCGGGATTTGATCCCGGAGAAAAGGTTACGGCTAATGATCTGCTTTACGGGCTTATCCTTCCTTCGGGAGCGGATGCTGCGCAGGCACTTGCAAGAATGATTGCAGGCTCAGAAGAGGAATATGCCGGGCTTATGAATGCCAAATGCGCAGAGATAGGCCTTAAAAATACTCATTTTGCCAATACTTCAGGATTATATGATGCCGACCAGTATACAACACCGGTAGAGATGGGAATGATAATGGAGTATGCGATGCAGAATGAACTGTGTGCGAAGGTGCTTTCAACTTATCAGTATACAACGGCACCATCACCGCAGCATCCGGGCGGAATAGCTCTTACAAGTACAATGTTCAGCAGAATGTATGGTACTGAAGCGGAAGGCGTTACGATTACTGCCGGTAAGACCGGATATATCACGGAATCAGGCAACTGCCTCGTAAGCTATGCTGTCAAGGGAGATAAACACTATGTGTGTGTAACTTCGGGCGGAACTAACAAATGGGATTCTATATTCGATGATATAGAGCTCTACGGTAATTATCTGCCATAGTAACATGGAATGGAGAATGTGGATGTATTATTACAGCTGGAATCAATGGATTACATTTTTCTTTATTTATAGTTTTCTCGGATGGGTATGGGAATCATGCTATGTTTCGATTAAGTCACACCGATGGGTCAACAGGGGATTCTTAAGAATGCCTATGCTGCCGCTGTATGGTTCGGGCGCAACGATTATGCTGCTTCTTACACTGCCTTTTCCGGGTAATTATGTGCTTCAGTACTGTCTTGGTGTTATCGGACCGACAATACTTGAATACTTTACCGGATGGGCGATGGAAAAGCTTTTCAAAATGCGTTACTGGGATTACAGTAACCAGAGGTTCAATATCAAGGGCTATATATGCCTTACATCAAGTATAGCATGGGGCTTCTTTACACTGCTGATGACATATGTGCTTCATCCGCCGATTGAGCATTTTGTCCTTAATAAGATACCGCCGGTTGTTGATTATGTTGTCATAGCTGTTGTCGGAGTGTTATTTGTACTTGATACTATCGAATCTGCTAAGGTGGCTGTAGATGTCGGTAAGGCACTTGAGAAGATGACAGATATACGCGCACAGATTGATGACATACAGGTACAGTTAAGCCTCCTGAAATCGCAGGCTGCAAGAATAGCATCTGAGAAAAAGGAAGCTGCAATTGATAAAGTATATGCAGCTAAGAGCAGTGCCAAGATTACGGCACAGGATGCAAAGGAAGAGGCAGTACAGAAGATGGCTGTACTTGCTGCAAAACTTGAGGAACTTAATCTTAACAGAGAGAGTATTACAAAAGGAATGTCAATATTCCACAGGGGTCTGCTTCGCGGCAACCCTACTGCAGCATCTGAAAGATTTGGTGCAGCACTTAAGGAGCTTAAGGAACGCTTCAGATAGATATAAGAGCCGCTGTATGATGCAGCGGCTCTCTGTTGGCATATGTGATAATATGTCTGGTTTAGGACTCCTGATGAGCAAGGATTGAGTAGAAGGACAGTGCATACAATCCACACAGACCAACTATTGCATATATGATTCTTGAGATCCATGACATATTGCCGAAGAGGAATGCAACAAGGTCAAATCCGAAGAATCCGATAAGCCCCCAGTTGATTGCACCTATGATTATAAGTGTATGCGCAATGCAGTTTAGTGTGCTGTTTCCCATTGTGACCACCTTTCCGGGAACGCGTACGTTCCGATATTTAATATTAAACTTCATTATAGTCTGTCACATGATTGAGAAATTTATTCAGATGATGTCTGCATGAAAGGAGCAGTATATGAATATACTTATTATAGACGGTCAGGGCGGCAAGCTTGGAAAACAGCTTGTTAATTCAATTTTAAAGAGATATCCGGAACATAATGTGACTGTTGCAGGAACCAATGCCGTCGCAACATCATCTATGCTCAAAGGTACACAGCTGCGCGGGGCAACAGGTGAGAATGCGGTTATTGTCGGGGCGAGAAAAGCAGATGTGATTATAGGACCCGTCGGAATTGTCATTGCGGATGCGCTGCTTGGTGAGATATCACCGGCGATGGCTGTGGCAGTCGGACAGAGTGCTGCAGTGAAGATTCTTCTGCCTGTCAACAGATGCGATAACCTTGTGGCAGGAATAACTGACCAGTCAATTAATGTGATAATAGAGGATGCACTTGATAAGATAGGGAAGATAGACAATGCTTGACATGGGCATTGTCTTATTTTATACTAAAATAGTTTGGTAATCAAAATAATAAGGAGAGATATATGTTAATGAAATGTCTGGAACTTGGTGATAAATGCGCAAAATACCCTGTTATTCAGGGCGGAATGGGAGTGGGAGTAAGTCTTTCACAACTTGCGGGTGCGGTGGCACACGCAGGAGGAGTGGGAGTTATTTCGTCAGCTCAGATTGGCTTTGACGAGCCTGATTTTAAGACTAATACAAGAGAAGCCAATATAAGAGCTCTTACAAGACATATAAAAAATGCACTTGCAATGAAGCGTGAGGGGCTTGTAGGTGTCAATGTAATGGTGGCGCTTAAGGATTACAGGGAGCATGTAAGGACAGCAGCACAGGCCGGTGCTGATATAATAATAAGCGGAGCCGGACTTCCGGTAGATCTTCCGGAGCTTGTTGCGGGAACCGGAACAAAGATTGCACCGATTGTATCGTCAGCTAAGGCAGTGAAAGTAATATTGTCAATGTGGGAGCGGAAGTATAAAAGAACGGCGGACATGGTTGTGATAGAAGGACCGGAAGCAGGCGGCCATCTTGGATTCAGCAGGGAAGATATAGAATCAGGTATCAGAGAGAGATTTGATGATGAGATAAGAGGGATAATTGAGTGTGTTAAGGGGTATGCAGAACGCTTTGGCGTACATATTCCTGTAATTGCAGCGGGCGGAATATTCAATGGCGATGACGTAAGGCATGCACTGTCTCTTGGGGCAGACGGAGTGCAGGCAGCCACACGGTTTGTGGCGACGAAGGAATGTGATGCCAGTGATGCATACAAACAGGCGTATATAGATGCATCGGCTGATGACATAACAATCATAAAAAGCCCTGTAGGCATGCCCGGACGTGCGCTTAATAACAGCTTCATACGCCGCATAAAGGATAATCCCGAACGCATAACGGAATGCTTCGGATGCCTTGCACACTGCAATCCTTCACAGGTTCCGTACTGTATAACAAAGGCACTTATAAATGCGGTCAGGGGCGATATTGAAAACGGTCTTATATTCTGTGGAAGCAATGTTTCACGGATAGACCGCATAATAACAGTTGATGAGCTTATGGGTGAATTGATCGTATAAAATTCCGATCTGTGTTATAATATCAGTCATGGAGGTACTTGGTTTATGGCACGTTTTAAAAGGATATTTGTTATAGTAATTGATTCACTTGGAATCGGAGAGATGGCTGATTCGGCAGATTTTGGGGATATAGGTGTCAATACGCTCGGGCATATATCACAGAGCAGGGATACATTTGCAATACCTAATCTTGCAGAGCTTGGAATGGCGGATCTTGTGAACCTGAAGCAGGCTGCACCATGTGACAGGCCTAAGGGATATTATCTTAAGCTTAATGAGAGAAGCAATGGTAAAGATACAATGACCGGTCACTGGGAGATGATGGGGATATATACACAGAAACCGTTTAAGACATTCAGTGAGCATGGATTTCCGAAGGAACTTATTGATGAGCTTGAGAAGAGAACAGGACGGAAGATAATAGGCAATAAGAGCGCGAGCGGAACACAGATTCTTGATGAGCTTGGCGAGCGTGAGATTAATAACGGCGAACTTATTGTGTATACATCAGCGGATTCGGTGCTTCAGATATGCGGCAATGAAGAGACAATGGGGCTTGATACGCTGTATCATTACTGCAGGATAGCAAGAGAACTGACGATGCGTGAGGAATGGCGCGTCGGAAGGGTAATAGCAAGACCGTACACGGGAATGAAGCGCGGTGAATTTATAAGAACAGCCAACAGGCACGATTATGCACTGAGTCCGACAGGCAGGACTGTTCTTGATGCGCTTAAAGAGTCGGGCAGAGATGTGATATCAGTCGGCAAGATAAGTGATATATTCAACATGCAGGGGATAACAGAGGTGAACAGGTCCAAGAGTTCGGTTCATGGAATGGAGCAGACTATTGCAATAGCAGACAGGGATTTTGACGGCCTGTGTTATGTGAATCTTGTTGACTTTGACGCATTGTGGGGACACAGGCGGAATCCACAGGGATACGGTGACGAACTGGAGCGCTTTGATGTGAAGCTTGGAGAACTTCTGGGGCATCTGAGAAGTGATGACCTGCTTATGATTACGGCTGACCATGGTAATGATCCGACGTATAAGGGAACGGACCATACAAGAGAGAAGGTCCCTCTTCTTGTATATTCACCTTCGCTAAGCGGTTACGGACAACTCGATGAGCAGGATACGTTTGGCGTTATAGGTGCTACAATAGCGGATAATTATGGTATCGCAATGCCGGAAGGAACAATTGGTGCATCTTTAATGGCAAAATTTCAGTAATAAAATATAAATGAACTCAAAATATGTTGAAAAACCTCGATTAAAATAATATAATCCATATAATAATTACTATGGATATAGTACCTTTAGCATAAGCAGATTTGCTGATGTTTGTAAAGGGCACAGAAATGGAGGTATTTATGCGTATTATAAAAAATCTGAGCATTAAGATAAAGCTTCTTGTACCTGCACTGCTCATGGTATTATGTATGATTGTTATGGCAGTAACGAATTATTTCAGCTTTAATTCGGTAATGGATGCAAGCAGGAAGATATCATCAGAATACGCACAGAGCATATCAATATTAGGAGATATGTCGGCTAATTTTGAATCACTGCAGAGGGTAATATTTGCACATTGCATTGCCACTGACGGATCAACAAAGCGTAATCTTACTGCTGAATCGGAAAAACTTAAGTCGGAGATTGATGACCAGTGCGCGCAGCTTGAGGGCAGACTTGCTGATGATGAGTCAAGACAGGAATATCAGAAGTTCAAAGAGGCTTATGCCAACTACGTAAAGAACTTTGAGCAGGCGATTAAGTACAGTAACGACGGTCAGTCACAGCAGGCTGTAAGTATTGCTAATTCATCACTTACTAATCTCGGCAATCAGATAAGCAAGCTTATGGAACAGCTTATCGATGCCAATCATGATGGCATGGATATGGCAATACAGCATCAGACAGATGCTTATAATTCGGCTATAATTACATCGGCGGTATTCCTTTTTATTGCGATGGCGGTAGCTGCAGTTACAATTATTATTATCCGTTTTGAGGTTACAAAGCCTATGACGGCTACTAATAAGAAGCTTGGAGAGATAGTAAGCAGCATTGATAAAGGGCAGGGTAATCTTACAGAACGCATAGCGGTAGATGGCAAGGATGAGATTGCACAGCTTGGTAATGGAATTAATACATTCATAGGAACACTGCAGAATATAATGCAGGAGATTACCAGTGATTCTGACAAGCTTGAGGATATTGTCGGTAATGTCCTCGAAAGCGTTAAGAAAGCCAACGAGAATTCATGTGATGTATCATCTGTAATGGAAGAGCTTTCAGCAACAATGCAGGAGATATCTGCAACAGTGACTACTGTGGATGACAATACGGGTACTGTTTACAATAATACAAATGATATTGCCGATGCATCTGACGATCTTCTTAAGTATACTGAGGATATGAAGAAGAGGGCTGAGGAACTCAGCACGATGGCACAGAATAACAAGGATAACACCAATTCGGTAATGGAAGGAATTCTTGTTGCACTTAATAAGGCAATTGATGACAGTAAGAGTGTACAGCGTGTCAATGAACTTACTGATGAGATACTGAGTATATCAGGACAGACTAATCTGCTTGCCCTGAATGCATCGATTGAAGCGGCAAGAGCAGGCGAAGCAGGACGCGGATTTGCTGTTGTTGCGGATGAGATAAGGCAGTTGGCTGATTCAAGCAGGGATACGGCTAATAATATCCAGAATATTAATACAATGGTTGTTGCAGCGGTAAAGGCACTTGTTGACAGTTCTAATGAGCTTGTTGCATATATTAACGAGACGATACTTCCTGATTATGACAGCTTTGTTGCGTCAGGAAGACAGTATGATGATGATGCGGCTCACATTAACGGAGTTGTCACACATTTCCATGAGCTTACAGCTGAGCAGAAGAAGCTTGTGAACAGTATATCAGAGGCTATTGACGGAATTGCAACAGCTATAGGTGAGAGTGCAAGTGCAGTAACGACAGCTGCAATGAACACTAATGATCTTGTTGAGGATATGTCTAAGGTATCTGATGTAATGCAGGAGAATAAGCAGATAGCTGATGCACTTAAGTCAGAGGCTGACAGATTCACAGAAGTATAAAGAGAGCAGATTAATGACATATATATTCTATATTTCCAATCATGGTTTTGGACATATAATGCGTGAGATACCTGTTATGGCGCGGCTTTTAGAGTGCGGCATGCAGGTTATCTGCATTTGTGGGGCAAAACAGCTTAATGCTGCCAGGAGCTATATGGCGGACAGACACATAATTGATGACAACGAAGAATGCGGCGGCAGTGGTAAAGGGAGATTTGTCTGCATTGAGGGGGAAACTGATTATGGGACACCTGTAATTCCGGGAACACTTAAGATTGATGCCAGGGCACTTGAACGCGGAGTCAGAGCATATGTGGAAACATTTGAATCAAGGATAGAAGAGGCAGTCGGACTCATTAAAAGATATGACGTGGCAGCTGTCATATGTGATATTGTTCCATGGGCTCTTACGGCGGCGAAGAGAGCCGGAGTGCCGTCATTTTTTATGGCAAGCTTTACGTGGATAGAAGTCTTTGAAGAATATCTTGATGAAAAGCTGCTTGCACCATACAGGAAGTGCTTTGAGGATGCAGACAGGGTACTTTTGTATGCCATGGCTAATGAACCGACAAGGAAACGTTTTCCGGATGGAATACAGGTAGGACTTGCGGCAAGGCCATTTGACTGTGAACGTGTGGATAACATACGCAGAAAGCTGTCATGCGGTGGACAAAAGCTTGTATTCATGTCGGTTGGCGGAAGTAATTCGGGAATTGACACAAAGATAGATGTGAACGGTCTTCAGTACAGATTTGTCGCTACGGGCGGAATACATTTTGCTGAAGGCAGTGATAACGTATATGAATTACCGGAAGGAGTGCCGGATACGAATAATTATATTGCGGCATGTGATTACTGTATAACAAAGCCCGGCTGGTCTACGATAGCTGAAGTGCTGCTTGCCGGAACACCGGCTGCACTGATTGGACGGCCTGATATCGCAGAGGACAGAATGAACATTGCAATGATGTGCAATCTGGGTGCGGCTGTGAGTATAGATATAACGGAACTTGATGACATGAGTAAGGTTATGAATAAAATAAGCGCGATGGATTATCATCGCGCAGACTTTGTTAATGACTATGAACATATTGCCAGAATAATTATGGGGCAATGTGATTTGGATTGAATAAGCAACCGGATATGCATTTATAATGCACGTTTTACAGAGATGGCTTTGGCAGGACACATCTCCTGACAACAGAAGCATGAGATACAGCCTTTCTTTGTAAAATGTGCTTTTTTATCTTTTATCTTTATTATATGGGCAGGACAGCTCTCGGCGCATCTGCCGCATCCGACGCATATATCCGGATTAACCTTAGGGTAAGACTTAAGGAAATGTTTCATTAGCATGGTGGCCGGACGTGCAAGAAACGGAGGTACACTCGTAGAAAAATCAAGCTTATGCGTATCCGGTTTCTCAAACGGCGTAAGTCCTTCAGGAATCTGCTCACCGGCAAGTTCAATCTCATCAGGCAGGGCAAGCCCGCGTTCTACGGCCTGACGTATCATAACAACATCCATAGGATTAAGCTTCATAAGCTGTGCTGCAAAGTAATCCTGTGTGTAAAAATCTCTTGCAGCCATAATGAGGTTAAGAGGATGTGACGTGCCTCCTGTAGGACCGTTACCCTCCATGGCATCTATGGCATCAATTATAGTAACAGCCGGATTAACTGTCTGTGCAAGCTCCAACAGCATATTGGAAAAATCTTCAATCTTAGGCCAGCGATAGTGCATCTGAGGCTTCTCAAGACCGGGGATTGTTCCGAAAAGGTTCTTTATTCCGCCGGAATAGCCGGTCATGGAATGTGTCTTAAGCTTACATATATTAACAACATAATCAGCTTCGACGATTGGAGTTATAAGGTTGAATGTATGGTTCACAAAACCTTCGCGGCATGTAACCACCTTAGATGTAAAATCCATATTAAGCTTTATATACGGGTGAAGGCTCTTAAGACCGCATACACGGTATATATTTTTGATATATTCCGCGTTATACAGTCCGCCTGAGCTTTCGGCAAGTGTTATGTCTGTTATTCCGTTATCGTGGAAATACCGTGCTGCTGCATTAATTACTGCCGGATGTGTAGTTACGGGAAACTGTGGGCTCTTTGCCATGACAAGATTAGGCTTCAGCACAACTTTCATTCCCGGGTGGATATCATTAATTATTCCGAGTGTCTCAAAAGATCTGCATATAGCACTGTATATCTTATCCTCATCATATCCGTCTACATTGTAAAGTGTCTGTATCATAAATATCCCCATTCCCGCATGCTGTCTGCATGCGACGAAAAATATGATTTATTTTAATATGATACAGGTATTTATTCAAGTATCATTTGTTACACGCAACATTTGTATTAGAATTAATACATGCATAGGTATTGAAATCAGCAGTGCGTTGGAGTATTATATAAAAATATTAGTTGCAACTAACTTGAATTTGATGAAAGAGACTTAATGGTATGCCTATTAATTTAGCAGATAAGGGGGTAAAATATACCATCCAGAGGATTGCCGGTAAAGATGAAGTCAGGCATCATCTGGCAAGTCTGGGGTTTGTTCCGGGTGAAGAGGTTATAGTGGTTTCTGAAGTTAACGGTAATTACGTTATAGCACTTAAGGATACGAGAATAGGGGTTGGCAGGGAACTTGCCAAGATGATAATTGTTGCCTGAAGGAGATTGGACGAAGAATGAAAAATAAAGATGGATATTTGTTCTTTCTTAAGATAGCACAGGCAGTTTTCATGGCCTGCGAGGCGGCACTTCAGTTATATATGCTGCATGGTCTTACAAGGCTTCATGAAATTGAACAACTGTCAGGGATAAGAATCTGCATGATTATAAGCGTTGCCCTTTTTATTGTGCTTATGGGAATATTCATGTCATGTGAGCGTGGTAACATGATAACAGAGAAGAAAGCGTATACTGATATCACGGGTATACATAACAAAGTCGCGTGTGAGAAGAAGATAGCACAGCTGTCATCATGCCCGGATACATATAATGTCGGTGTGATTATGTTTGATCTTAATGACTTAAAGAAAGTAAATGACAGGCTGGGACATGAAAAGGGAGATATACTGATAGACAGTTTTGCGGGAATACTTGCACAGGCAGCTGATGATAATTCGTTTGTTGCAAGAGTAGGCGGGGATGAATTTATGGTTATTGTCGAACATACGACAAGTGCACATGTAGAGCGTATGCTGGGGCGTCTTAACATGCTGGTGGCAAGGTATAATCTCGCAAATGATGTTAAGATATCATATGCTTCAGGATATGCGATGTCAACCAGAGAGAACTATTATATAATGGATGAGCTTACTCGTATGGCAGATGGGAAAATGTATGATGATAAGCGCAGATACAAGGCAGAGCACCACATGTAAGGTACTCTGCCTTGTTTATGTTATAAAATAAACAAATATTGCATAGCTCCGGCAAAATGTATATAATGAAAATTAAATGCTATTTAACACGTAAAGCATACAGGATTGGAGAATGTATATATGGGAAACAGAACTGATAAAGCAGCAGAATTACACAATAAGGGATATAACTGCGCACAGGCTGTAGCATGCAGCTTTTGTGACGAATTTGGGATTGATGAGGCAGCGATGTTCCGTCTGACAGAAGGCATGGGGCTTGGAATGGGATGTATGGAAGGAACTTGTGGTGCGGTTAACGGAGCGGTTACAATACTCGGACTGCTTAACAGTTCGGCTAACCTTGAGAAGCCAGACTCAAAGGGACAGACATATAAGCTTTCAAAAGAGCTTGTCGAGACATTTAAAAACAAAAATAAGTCAATAGTATGCAAAGACCTCAAGGGTGTTGAGACGGGAGAAGTGTTAAGAAGCTGCCCGGGATGTATTGAAGACGCAGTTATTATCCTTGAGAAGATATTGGAAGAACACAGATAATTAGGAGACGTAGCGTATATGAGCAGACTTAAAATTGCAACTAAGAATGTTGCCGGTCAGACTGTAGAGAGACTGTATAAGGATCTTGAGAGACGTATTGTGGCAAGTCCTCCGGGAATATGCCCTGTAGATCTGGCACTTAATTTCCTCAGACTATGCCATGCACAGACATGTGGTAAATGTGTGCCGTGCCGTGTAGGACTCGGACAGCTTGCAGATTACCTTAATCAGGTTCTTGAAGGAGAGGCAACAATGGAGACGCTTGGCGAGATAGAAAGGCTTGCCAAGGTAATAAGTAACTCGGCTGACTGTGCAATCGGATATGAGGCAGCCAATATGGTACTCAGGGGGCTTGAAGGTTTCCGTGACGATTATGTTGCACATATCAAGAATGGCAAATGTACCAATCACATAACCCAGGCAATACCTTGTGTTGCATTGTGCCCTGCGGGAGTTGATATTCCGGGATATATCGCGCTTGTTAATGAAGGAAGATATGCAGATGCAGTGCGTCTTATAAGAAAGGATAATCCTTTCCCTACAGCGTGTGCACTTATATGTGAGCATCCATGCGAGGCAAGATGCCGCAGAAGTATGTTTGACACGGCAGTTAATATAAGAGGACTTAAGAGATTTGCTGTGGATAATGCAGGAGTTGTGCCGGCACCTCCATGTGCCGCGGCAACCGGTAAGAGAGTTGCTATTGTCGGAGGTGGTCCAAGCGGACTCAGTGCAGCATATTTCCTTTCACTTATGGGGCATAAGTGCGTTGTTTATGAGATGAAGTCCAAGCTTGGCGGAATGTTAAGATACGGAATACCTAATTACCGGTTCCCAAGAGAACGCCTTCAGGAAGATATTGACTGTGTTCTGTCAACAGGAGTTGAAGTTAAGTATAATACAAAGATTGGTGAGAATTTCTCAATTAAGGATCTTAGAGACCAGTATGATGCCGTTTATATTGCAATCGGTGCCCATAACGATAAGAAGATAGGAATAGAGGGTGAAGACAGCAATAATGTTATGTCGGCGGTTGAGCTGCTTGATAATATAGGTAACGATAATGTACCTGATTTTACCGGCAAGACGGTTGCTGTTGTCGGCGGTGGTAATGTTGCAATGGACTGTGTACGCTCAGCGGTAAGACTTGGTGCTAAGAGAGCAATAATTGCCTACAGAAGGCGTAAGGAAGATATGACAGCGCTTCCTGAAGAAGTTGAAGGAGCACTTGAGGAAGGCTGTGAACTTATGGAGCTCAGCAGCCCGGTAAGAATAGAGGCTGATGAGAACGGCAATGCCGTGGCATTGTGGGTTAAGCCACAGATAATCGGAAGAATGGATGAATGGGGAAGGGCCAGACCATCTGATTCATCAAAGCCTGAGGTGAGGGTCGCATGTGATATTGTAATAGTCGCAATCGGACAGGGTATTGAGAGCCGTCATTTTGAGGAGGCGGGAATGCCTGTCAAGAGAGGCAACATAACAGCCATGGATGATGGCGAGATTATCAATATACCGGGTGTATTTGCCGGAGGTGACTGTGTAACCGGGCCTGCAACTGTAATACGTGCTATTGCCGCAGGTAAGGTGGCAGCGGCCAATATAGATGAATATCTCGGATATAATCATCTCATAAGCGTTGATATAGACATTCCGGCGGCAAGCCATGCGGACAAGCCGGCGTGCGGAAGGGTTAATCTTACCAATGTGCCTGCGGATGAGAGAAAATGCAATTTTGATCATATCGAATGCGGCATGACTCTTGAAGAGGCTGAGCAGGAGTCTTCGCGCTGCTTAAGGTGCGACCACTTTGGCTATGGTAACTTTAAAGGAGGAAGAGCAGAGATATGGTAAATCTTACAATAAACAACCGTCCGGTAAGTGTCCCTGAGGGCACAACAATTCTTGATGCTGCGGCAGGCATCGGAATTATGATTCCACATCTGTGCTATCTCCGCGATATTAATGAGATAGCAGCATGCCGTGTATGCCAGGTGGAACTTCAGGGCAAGGAAAAGCTCATAACGGCCTGTAATAATAAGGTTGAGGAGGGAATGGTAATATTCACTAACTCACCTAAGGTACGAGAGACACGCAAGACAATCGTACGTCTTATACTTTCGCAGCATGACTGCAGATGTGCAATCTGTGTACGAAGCGGTAACTGTGAGCTTCAGAAGATTGCTAATGATCTGGGATGTATAGAGAATCCGTATAATGGAAGAATAGAGCATAATGATTGGAATCCCGAATTCCCTATTATCCGCGATAATGCCAAATGTATTAAGTGCATGCGCTGTATTCAGGTATGTGAAAAGATACAGACGCTTCATGTATGGGATGTAGTTAATACAGGCAGCAGAACAACTGTGGATGTGGCTAACGGCCGTAAGATTGAACATGCGGACTGTGCAGCTTGTGGACAGTGTGTGACACATTGCCCTGTAGGAGCGCTAAGAGAAAAGGATGATATCGGTAAGGTACTTGCAGCTCTTAATGACCCGGAGATGATAACTGTGGTTCAGGTGGCACCTGCCGTCAGAACGGCATGGGGCGAGGACCTCGGAATGCCGGGGGATGTGGCTACAGAGAAGAGACTTGCGTCGGTTCTCAGACATATAGGCTTTGATTATGTATTCGATACCAATTTTTCAGCGGATCTTACGATAATGGAAGAGGGAAATGAATTTATAGAAAGGCTTAAGAATCCTGACAAGAGCAGACTTCCGATGTTTACATCGTGCTGCCCGGGCTGGGTGAGATTTGTTAAGTCACAGTATCCTGAATTCGTGGATAATCTGTCAACAGCCAAGTCACCGCAGCAGATGTTCGGCGCAGTTGTTAAGTCATATTTTGCCAAGAAAGCGGATATAGATCCGTCAAGAATATGTTCAGTCTCTATTATGCCTTGTACAGCCAAGAAAGCGGAAGCGGCATATGATAATATGAGTTCTGCAGGATACGGACAGGATGTTGATTATGTGCTCACAACAAGAGAATTTGCAAGGCTTGTAAGAGGAGAGGCAATAATTCCCGAAGCCCTTCCGGAGGAGGACTTCGATTCACCACTCGGAACATACAGCGGTGCCGGCGTAATATTCGGCGCGACAGGCGGTGTTATGGAGGCAGCGCTCCGTTCAGCGTTCTATCTTGTAACAGGTAAGAATCCTGATGCTGATGCATTCAGTGCAGTGAGAGGAATGAAACCGTGGAAAGAGGCAGCATTCAATGTCGGCGGCAATGAGATAAGAACAGCAACGGTCCACGGCCTTGGCAATACAAGACAGTTGCTTGATGCAATTAAGCGCGGTGAAGTGAAGTACGATTTTGTTGAGGTAATGGCGTGTCCGGGAGGATGCGTAGGCGGCGGCGGACAGCCTATCCGTGACGGACAGGAACTTGCAAAAGACAGAGCACCTATCCTGTACAGTCTTGACCGCAGCAAGAATATCAGGTTCAGTCATGAGAACCCTGATGTGCTTAAGATGTATGAGGAATTCTTCGAGAAGCCTAATTCACCTGTGGCACACAAGCTGCTTCATACAGACCATCATGCGTGGGACATGTAACAGCATTTATCATAAGATATGTAACTGTATTTATTAACCGGAACATAAGGAGATAATAACAATGGGATTTATCAAAACGCCAATAAAGGGAATGAATGATTTCCTCCCATCAGACATGAGACTTCGTGAACATGTCATTAATATGATTAAAGAAACATATGCAACATATGGATTTTCGCTTATAGAGACACCTGTAATGGAACACCTTGGGAATCTTACAGGCAAGCAGGGCGGAGAGAATGAGAAGCTCATCTTCCCTGTAATGAAGAGAGGCGCGGACCTTCAGCGTGCAATCGAGAATGGCGGAGAACTTGCGGATTCGGCTCTCCGTTATGATCTTACTGTACCGCTTTCGCGTTATTATGCCAACAATCAGGCAGTACTGACAACTCCTTTCAAATCACTTCAGATTGGCAACGTATTCCGTGCCGACAGACCGCAGAAGGGAAGATTCCGTCAGTTTACACAGTGCGATATCGATATTCTCGGAGATTCATCGATTCTGGCAGAGATAGAGCTTATTGCTGCAACAACATCAATGCTCACAAAGATTTTTGAAGAGGTCGGAATAAGCAGGTTTACAGTTCACGTTAATGACAGAAGAATCCTTAAGGGAATGGCTAAGAGCGCAGGCTTTGACGAAGAGAGCTTCGACACTGTGTTCATCATTCTTGATAAGATGGACAAGATCGGAATAGACGGAGTTAAGGAAGAACTTGTAAAGAGCGGATTTGCTGCTGATGCAGTTGAAAAGTATACACGGATGTTCACGAAAATTACAGAGGGAATATCATGCGGGGATTTCTGCAGCCTTATAGGTGCCGATGCGATAGATTCATCAGTTGTTGACTCACTCGACGGCATACTCTCATGTGTGCAGCCTATGATAAGCAGCGATGTAAGCCTTGTATTTGACCCTACACTTGTAAGAGGAATGTCATATTACACAGGAACAATATTTGAGATTACAATTGACGGATATAACTTCTCAATCGCCGGAGGCGGACGATATGATGAGATGATTGGCAAGTTCTGCGGACAGAAGGTATGTGCATGCGGATTTTCAATCGGCTTTGAGCGCATCATCACAATACTCAAGGATAAGCTTGGTGACAAGGCATTTGCAAGAGACAAAAAATGCATTGCAATTCTTGTTGACAGCAAGGTGTCTACAGACAAGCTTGCCGATGTATTTGCTGAGGCAACAAAGCTTCGTGAACAGGGCAATATTGTAACTGTACAGCCGCTTAACAAGAATGCCAAGTTCCAGATCCAGAAGCTTGAGGAAGATGGTTATTCAGAGTTCCGGAAGGTCTATAACGATTAATACGTGGCTGAATTTTACATTTCTTTAAGAAAATGTTTGACATTCGGAATGGATGTTGCTATAATGCGTTTTAAGTGATAGAGATAAAGTCGATGAACAAGACGAGTACCTGTTTTACTGACATCACAGAGAGCCGGAGCTGGTGGAATCCGGTATGGAAGGGATAGGGAATGGACTTGCAAGACGCAGGGTGAAAGATGAAGCTTTATATTGAGTTTTTGAGTAGCCTGTGCCGTATGACCCGCGTTAAGGGCAAGAGGGATTCCAATAAGACGTGATGGCGCATGGAGTCTGAATTAGGGTGGTACCACGAACAATTCGTCCCTGGCAGATTTATATCTGCCGGGGATTTTTTAATGCAACGACTGATTCTATATCTTGTGGTAAAAATTTATAATTGAAAGGGAGAAAAATTATGAGACTTGGAAAGATGTTTAAGAAGGCAGCATGTATGATGCTCGCAGCAGTTATGGCAACAGGAATGGCGGCATGTGGCAGCAGCTCAGAGAAGAGCAGCGGCAAGATTAAGGTTGGTGTAATACAGCTTATCGAGAATGGCGCATTTAACGATATGAAGGACGGATTCATCGAGGAGCTCCGTGCCAAGGGATACACAGAAGATAAGTGCGACATAGTTGTTAAGAGCGCACAGGGTGATACGGCAACACTTAATACAATCTGCCAGGAGATGGTTGACAGCAGAATGGATCTTGTAGCAACAATTGCAACTCCGGCAACTCAGGCTATGGTTAATATGGATTCAGATATCCCTGTAGTATTCATCTCTGTATCTGCTCCTGTGGCAGCGGGTGTGACAAGCAACATGGAAAAGCCTGATAAGAATGCAACAGGTACATCTAATGCAATCCCTGTAAGCGATATATTCAATCTCAGCGATTCACTCACACCGGGTAATAAGACATATGGCCTTATATATAACACCGGTGAGGTTAACTCAGTAAATACAGTTAAAGATGCAAAGTCTTACCTTGACGGCAAGGGACTTAAGTATGTTGAGGCTGTAGTAACTAATTCGTCAGAGATTCAGCAGGCAGCAGAAAGTCTTGTAGGAAGCGTTGATGCAATCTTTGTACCTAATGATAGTGTTGTTCAGTCAGGTATGGCACAGATTACAGAGATAACAAGAAAAAATAAGATTCCTGTATATGCATGCAGCGCAACAACAGTGCAGTCAGGTGCATTTGCAACAGTAGCTATGAATGATAAGCAGATTGGTTCACAGAGCGCAGACATGGCAGTTGAGATTCTTGGAGGCAGGAAGGTCGCAGATGTTCCTTCGGTAGTAGTTCCTGCATCAGGAACTGTCATAAATCAGAACACAATGGAAGCACTCGGTGTTACAATACCTGACAGCGTTAAGTCAACAGCACAGCTTATAACAGATGCAAAGTAATTAATACGATTTTGAATTGGGAGGCACGCAATGGTCTTAGTGTTAGGCTCACTCCAGCTTGGACTTATATATGGTCTGCTGGCGATAGGAATATACATAGTTTTCAGAATAATGAATATACCGGATCTTACGGCTGAAGGAAGCTTCACACTGGGACTTACCGTGTCAGCGGTTCTGTCAATAGCAGGCCATCCGGTAATAGGAATACTTCTCGGAATGGCAGCCGGAGCTCTTGCGGGAGTTGTTACGGGATTTTTACAGACAAAGCTTATGATACATCCGGTATTATCAGGAATCCTTACAATGAGCGGTCTCTACTCGATAAATATCATGATAATGGGAGAAAGCTCCAACTTAAGTCTCATCAAGGCAGATACAATATTCAGAATAGCTTATAAGATGTTTCCGGGGCTTTCAAGGGATGCTGTAAAGATTATAATTCCGGCAGTATTTGCGGTAGTATTCAGCCTGATTCTGATATTATTCTTCAGAACACGTCTCGGGTTATGCATAAGGGCAACGGGAGACAATGAAGACATGGTAAGGGCATCTTCGATAAATGCAGATATGACCAAGGTTCTTGCACTTGCAATCGCCAATGCCTGCATAGCGGCAGCCGGTGGGCTGCTTGCACAGTATCAGGGTTATGCGGATATTAATTCGGGTGTGGGAATCCTGGTTGTAGGTCTTGCATCGGTAATAATCGGTGAGGTATTCGGCGGCAGAAGAAATATAACAGCAGGAATCATCTGCTCTGTATTCGGCGCCGTAATATACAGATTTATAATTGCATTTGCAATAAAATCAAGTATATTCCCTGCATACATGCTTAAGTTCCTGTCAGCAGTGATAGTTGCAATTGCACTTTCAATACCGGCAATCAAACAGTATATCGGAATGTACAGAACAAGAATGGGAGGACGCAGGTAACATGGAAAAAGCAATGACTGATAATGCGGTGACAGACAATGCAATGCTGAAGATAAACAGCGCAGTTAAGGTGTTTGCCAAGGGAACACCTAATGAACATGTTGCACTTGACAGCCTCAACCTTACACTGAATAAAGGTGATTTTGTAACTATAGTCGGTTCTAACGGAGCAGGCAAGTCAACATTATTTAATGCAATATGCGGAACATTTTTACTTGATTCCGGTTCGATTATTCTTGATGGTGATGATATTACATATATGAAGGAACATAAACGCTCACATGTTATAGGGCGTGTGTTCCAGGATCCGATGAAGGGCACTGCACCGGGAATGACAATTGAAGAGAATATTGCGCTTGCGTATTCAAGAGCAGGCAAACCGGGACTTGGATTTGCACTTAATAAAAAGGATAAAGAATTCTTCCGCAATGCACTCGCCGATTTTGGCATGGGGCTTGAAGACAGGATGAAGACAAAAGTCGGACTGCTGTCAGGAGGACAGAGACAGGTAGTGACACTTCTTATGTGTACACTGGTACCTCCTAAGGTACTCCTTCTTGATGAGCATACTGCGGCGCTTGACCCTGCAACTGCAGAAAAGGTTATGGAGATTACACAGAATGTTGTAAAAAAATATAACCTTACAACAATGATGATTACGCATAATCTTAAGTCTGCAATGGAGACGGGCAACAGGACGATTATGATGGATTCGGGCAATATCATTCTTGATATTGATGAGCAAAGCCGTAAGGCAATGTCTCTTGATGATCTGCTTAAGATGTATTCCGCAAAAACAAGACAGGATTTTGATAATGACAGGATGCTGCTTACCAGATAAAGGTCTTAAAAATTTATTAAATGACAGCTTTTTGATTGATAAAAAATGCTTGACATAGACATAATATATTTATATAATAATTAAGCGTGCAGTTTTGGGCGCTTAATTTTTTTGTGCCATAGAGCACTGGACTGTTTATTCATTATAATTTGGGCAATGAATAATAGCAACCACAGTTTTTATTCTAATTCCGGGAGGTGAAAAAAGAATGCCTACATTTAATCAGTTAGTAAGAAATGGTCGTCAGACATCTGTTAAGAAGTCAACAGCTCCTGCTCTTCAGAAGGGATATAACTCTCTTAAGAAGAAGGCTACAGATATCTCTGCTCCACAGAAGAGAGGTGTATGTACAGCTGTTAAGACAGCAACTCCTAAGAAGCCTAACTCAGCTCTTAGAAAGATTGCCAGAGTACGTCTTTCTAACGGTATCGAAGTAACAAGCTACATCCCAGGTGAAGGTCACAACCTTCAGGAGCATAGCGTTGTTCTTATCCGTGGTGGTCGTGTAAAGGACCTTCCAGGTACAAGATACCACATCATCAGAGGTACACTTGATACAGCTGGTGTTGCTAAGAGAAGACAGGCCCGTTCTAAGTACGGTGCCAAGAGACCTAAGGACGCTAAGTAATTCAAGCGCTTGCTTGTGACATAAGTCACATTAGGTAATTTAATATTTATTCACAAAATTACGTTAAGTGCCGGAATTAGATTGAATCCTGAGGTTGCAGGTTTAATATAGAGCCGAGCACGAACACAAGCCGATTATCCCGCAGTGGAAAAAGGCCAAGATAATTGTGAGTACCGATGAATTAATTATTATTAAGGAGGGAAGAACCGTGCCACGTAAAGGACATACTCAGAAAAGAGATGTATTAGCAGATCCTATTTACAATAACAAGGTGGTTACTAAGCTTGTCAACAACATTATGCTTGATGGTAAGAAGAGTATCGCTCAGAAGATTGTATACGGAGCATTTGACAGGGTTGCAGCTAAGACTGACCGCCCAGCTTTAGAGGTATTCGAGGAGGCTATGAACAACATCATGCCAGTTCTTGAAGTTAAGGCTAGACGTATCGGTGGTGCAACATATCAGGTTCCAATCGAAGTAAAGCCTGAGAGAAGACAGACTTTAGCACTTCGTTGGTTAACAACATTTTCACGTGCAAGAGGCGAGAAGACTATGGAAGAGCGTCTCGCTAACGAGATCCTCGATGCAGCTGGTAACACAGGAGCATCAGTAAAGAGGAAGGAAGAGATGCACAGAATGGCAGATGCTAATAAGGCATTTGCTCACTATAGATTCTAATTATCTATAGAGATTCAATTGAATCCCCATTATATAAGAGAGGAAAAACAATGGCTGGAAGAGAATATCCATTAGAGAGAACCAGAAATATTGGTATCATGGCTCATATCGATGCTGGTAAGACAACATTAACAGAGCGTATCCTTTATTATACTGGTGTTAATCATAAAATCGGTGATACTCATGACGGTACTGCAACAATGGACTGGATGGCCCAGGAGCAGGAAAGAGGTATCACAATCACATCAGCCGCTACAACATGTCATTGGACTCTTGAGGAGAATGGCAAGAAGAAAGCTGGAGCTCCAGAATACCGTATCAATATCATTGATACTCCTGGACACGTAGACTTCACTGTTGAGGTTGAGCGTTCACTTAGAGTACTTGACGGCGCTGTTGGTGTATTCGATGCACAGAACGGTGTTGAGCCACAGTCAGAGAACGTATGGCGTCAGGCTGATAAGTACAATGTTCCACGTATGGCTTTCATGAACAAGATGGATAAGCTTGGTGCTGACTTCTTTGGTTCATGTGACCAGCTTATTTCAAAGCTTGGTAAGAATCCTGTCCTTATTCAGATTCCTATCGGTAAGGAAGATTACTTCCAGGGTATCGTAGACTTATTCGAGATGCAGGCTTATATCTTCAACGGAGATAAGGGCGATGACATCCAGGTTGGTGAGATTCCTGATGATCTTAAGGATCAGGCTCAGGAGTATCATGACAAGATGGTAGAGCAGATTGTTGAGTTCGATGATGACCTTATGGAGAAGTATCTTGAGGGTGAGGAGCCAACAGTAGAGCAGCTTAAGAAGACATTAAGAAAGGCTACTATCGCTGGTGATGCAATCCCTTGCCTCTGCGGTACAGCTTATAAGAATAAGGGCGTTCAGAAGCTCCTTGATGCAGTACTTGAGTACATGCCGGCTCCAACAGATATCCCGGATATCAATGGTGTTGACGAGGATGGTAATGAAGTATCTGTTAAGTCTTCAGATGATGAGCCATTCTCAGCTCTTGCATTCAAGATTATGACGGACCCATTCGTAGGTAAGTTAGCATTCTTCAGAGTTTACTCTGGTACACTGAATGCAGGTTCTTATGTTCTTAACGCAACAAAGAACAAGAAAGAAAGAGTTGGACGTATCCTTCAGATGCATGCCAACAACAGAAAAGAAATCGATAAGGTTTACTCAGGTGATATCGCAGCAGCTGTAGGTCTTAAGTTTACAGCAACAGGTGATACAATCTGTGATGAGCAGCATCCTGTAATCCTTGAGTCTATGGAGTTCCCAGAGCCGGTTATCGAACTTGCTATCGAGCCAAAGACTAAGAATGACCAGGGTAAGATGGGTGAGGCTTTAGCAAAGCTTGCTGAAGAGGATCCTACATTCAGAGCTCATACAGATAAGGAAACAGGCCAGACAATCATTGCCGGTATGGGTGAACTTCATCTTGATATTATCGTAGACAGACTTCTTCGTGAGTTCCACGTAGAGGCTAACGTAGGTGCCCCACAGGTTGCTTACAAGGAATGCTTCACTAAGGCAGTTGATGTCGACAGTAAGTATGCTAAGCAGTCAGGTGGTCGTGGACAGTACGGACATTGTAAGGTTAGATTTGAGCCTACAGATCCTAACGGCGAGAAGACATTCGAGTTCGTTTCAGAGGTTGTTGGTGGTTCAATCCCTAAGGAATACATCCCGGCTGTTGGCGAAGGTATCGAAGAGGCTTCACAGGCTGGTATCCTTGCCGGATTCCCGGTACTTGGTATCAAGGCTACTGTATACGATGGTTCATATCATGAAGTCGATTCATCAGAGATGGCATTCCACATCGCCGGATCTATGGCATTCAAGGATGCTATGGCTAAGGCAGCTCCTGCACTCTTAGAGCCTATCATGAAAGTTGAGATTACTATGCCTGAGGAATACATGGGCGATGTAATAGGTGATGTTAACTCTCGTAGAGGCCGTGTTGAGGGTATGGAAGATGTTGGTGGTGGTAAGATGGTTAAGGCTTACGTTCCACTTTCAGAGATGTTCGGATATGCTACAGACCTTCGTTCAAAGACACAGGGTCGTGGTAACTACTCAATGTTCTTTGATAAGTATGAGCAGGCTCCAAAGTCTGTTCAGGATAAGGTTATCAGCGCTCACGCAAAGTAATTTGCGGCATTGCTGAATCCTGATTATTGTTTATTAACGTACAGGCAGATTTTTCTGTCTGTACGCTATATAAAAAGTAGTTGAAATTAAGCCCATTATGCCATATAATGGGTTATAGCCTATTAAAAATGAGCCCGTCGTGGCCATTAATTATTAAAGGAGGATTTTTAAAAATGGCTAAAGCTAAATTTGAGAGAACTAAACCACATTGTAACATTGGTACAATTGGACACGTAGATCATGGTAAGACTACACTTACAGCTGCTATTACAAAGACTCTTCATGAGAGACTTGGTACAGGTGAGGCTGTTGCATTCGAGAACATCGATAAGGCTCCAGAGGAAAGAGAAAGAGGTATCACAATTTCTTCAGCTCACGTTGAGTATGAGACAGAGAAGAGACATTATGCACACGTTGACTGTCCTGGACATGCTGACTACGTTAAGAACATGATCACAGGTGCTGCACAGATGGATGCTGCTATCCTTGTTGTTGCTGCTACTGATGGTGTTATGGCTCAGACAAGAGAGCATATCCTTCTTGCTCGTCAGGTTGGTGTTCCTTACGTTGTTGTATTCATGAATAAGTGTGATATGGTTGATGATCCAGAGCTTCTTGAGCTCGTAGATATGGAGATCAGAGAGCTTCTTAACGAGTATGACTTCCCAGGCGATGATACACCTATCATCCAGGGTTCAGCTCTTAAGGCACTTGAGGATCCACAGAGCGAGTGGGGCGACAAGATTCTTGAGCTTATGCATACAATCGATGAGTATGTTCCAGATCCAAAGAGAGAGACAGATAAGCCATTCCTTATGCCAGTAGAGGATGTATTCTCAATCACAGGCCGTGGTACTGTTGCTACAGGTAGAGTTGAGAGAGGTGTTCTCCACCTTAATGAGGAAGTTGAAATCGTTGGTATTTCAGATGAGACTCGTAAGGTAGTTGTAACAGGTATCGAGATGTTCCGTAAGCTCCTTGATGAGGCTGAGCCAGGTGATAACATCGGTGCTCTTCTTCGTGGTGTTCAGAGAGATGAGATTGAAAGAGGTCAGGTTCTTTGTAAGCCAGGTTCAATCACACCTCATAAGAAGTTTACAGCTCAGGTTTACGTTCTTACAAAGGACGAGGGTGGCCGTCATACACCATTCTTCAACAACTACAGACCACAGTTCTACTTCAGAACAACTGATGTTACAGGTGTTTGCGAGCTTCCAGCTGGTACAGAGATGTGCATGCCTGGTGACAACGTAGAGATGACAATCGAGCTTATCCACAGAGTAGCTATGGAGCAGGGTCTTCGTTTCGCTATTCGTGAGGGTGGCCGTACAGTTGGTTCAGGTGCTGTTGCTACAATCATCGAGTAATCGTTGGTTAACCGTCTGATTATACAGTGAATTTAAGGGTTTCAGAAGATTTCTTCTGAAACCCTTTTTTTATAAGCAAAGTTTTAGAGAGTACGTCTTTAATCTGATTTTAATCTTATATTAATTGAACTATCAATGTAGTGCGTTATCATATAACCAGAAGGAAGATACAGGAGAAGAAAAATATGTTAACACTTATATTTGCATTTATGCTGTTGGGATTTGTTGGAAAGGTTCTGTGGCTTGCATTCAAAGCAACATGGGGACTTACAAAGGTTCTCATGTATATTGTTTTTGCACCGCTCATGCTGGTCATACTGTTTGCATCGGGATTTGCTTATGCAGCATTTATACTGCTTATAATAGCTGGCGTGAACGCATTGATAAGGGTTAATTAGATGATTAATTCATAAAATACATATATATGTACACGATAAGGAATGCAGCTGATAAAGCAGATAATAAAGCAAATAGTAAACAATGAGGAAAGATAAAAATGAGCATAATGAAGAGGGGAACGAAAAACACAATATTCAGGGAACTGTTTATGAAAAATTCCGGCTGGTTTGTGCTGGAGCTTGCGTGCTCATATCTGGCAGCCAAGGTGCTGCTGCTTGGCAATAACAGGATATCGGATGCAATAGATGCCATGTTTGCAGGAAATCTTGGAGAATGCATAGACAGGCAGTTCTGGATATATGTGGGTGTTCTTGTCGTACTGGGATTCGCATTTACATATATACAGAGCATTGCAACTAAGATATTTGCAGCTAATATGCAGACTGGTTTCAGAGCGGCTGCCGGAAAAAAGCTTATGCAGCTTGAGTATAGGTATTTTGACACACATACTTCAGGAAGGGTGCTCAATAATTTCCTTGATGATGTTGCCAAAATATCGGATTATTATTCGGAGATTCTTCCGACTATTGTGACATCTGCAGTTACAATTGTAACGATAATATTTTCACTTGCACGTCTTGACGGACTTCTTACAGCACTTCTTCTTGTAGTGGTTCCTGTCATGATGCTTGTGTCGAGGCTTACCGGGGAGAAGGTATCCGGGCTTACAAGAAAGCATTCGCAGTACCATGATGAGGTAAATGAGCTGGCTTATGATGCAATAAGCGGAATAAATGTAGTCAAAAGCTATAACCTTGAGGATTATTTTAAGGATAAAATAAAGAAAACAAACAGGACGATTCTCGGATTTGAATACAGGCGCAATGCAATCTCGTCGATAGCGTGGGTTGCGGGAGACATAGTGCAGTGTGCTCCGTGTGTGATACTTGGAATTGCTGCATTGTGGCGTGTGCAGACGGGACACATTACAATCGGTGAAATGTCATATTTTATGCTGCTTCTTGACAGGGTGGTTCCGCCTCTGGGAATGCTTCCACATTATTTTATAGATGCAAGGATTAATCTTGTATCCAGGAACAGGCTTGAGGAGATTATGGATTATCCGTCAGAGAGTGCGGCGGACGGCAACGGTAACAGTATGTGTAGCACAACTGATACAGGCAACGGCGCGTGTGCGGTTGAATTTAAGAATGTAAGCTTTGCGTATGACACATCAGGCTGTGTGCTGGATGATTTTAATCTTAGAATAGAAAAGGGGTGGAATGTAGCGATTGTCGGCGAATCTGGCGGAGGCAAAAGTACGATATTTAAGCTGATATGTGGCTTCTATAAGCCTGACAAAGGCGAGGTTAATGTATTTGGAGAAGAGGCAGGCAGAAATGATTATGATGAGCTGAGGTCTCATATAGCACTTGTGTCGCAGGATACATTTCTTTTCCCTGAAAGTATTGCATGGAATGTTGCCTGTGGAGATATGAGTGTTGGAATGGACCGGATTATCGAATGCTGCAAAAAGGCACGAATCCATGATGATATCATGAAAATGCCCGAAGGGTATGCGACAAATGCCGGAGAGCGCGGAGACAGGCTGTCAGGAGGGCAGAAGCAGAGAATAGCGATTGCAAGGGCACTGCTTAAGAATGCAGAGCTGATTCTGTTTGATGAGCCTACAGCATCAGTTGACGTTGAGAATGAGGAACAGATAAAAAATGCGCTGGAGGAGCTTGCAAAGAATCATACGATTATGACAATCGCCCACAGGCTTAATACGATTGAAAATGCAGAGTGTATATATGTACTGCAGAAAGGAAGGATTGTACAGAAGGGTACGCACAGAGAGCTTATGGACAGTGAAGGCGTATACAGCAGGCTGTACAGGATGAGCAGTGAAGAGGAGGCGGACGCATGAAGAATCTGAGAATTATAAAACAGCTTGTCGTCCGTTTTCAGGGATGGCGTGCAATTCTTTATTTTGGTGAGATAATCCTTATGGGCATTATAAATGGTATAACGGTTGTGATGCTCTCGGACATAATCGGGCTTATTACCGATACGGCTGTGTCAGGCGGAAACATTTGGGATACTGACATAGTGAAGAGAATAATTATATTTTCTGTATTGGAATTTGGAGTGAGTAATATTCTTGGCGTATGTTACAATAACGAAGCCAAGCGTACGGGAGCAACTATGCGCAATATCGTATTTGGAAAGGCGCTGATGCTGCCGGTAAGCTTCTATGAGAATAATCACACCGGAGATTTCATGTCAAAGCTTACATATGATACCAATATGGCTTCAGGAATATTCGGCTCAAGATTCAGACGTGTTATGATGCCTGTAATCATTGTCTGCGTCTGTGTTGTTCCAATGTTTATGAAATGTCCGCCGGTTATGGCAGGACTGCTTGTGCTGTGCATCCTGTCACTCGCACTTAATCTGGCAATGGTTCCGGTGCTTGCAGGCTACAGCCGCAGTATCTCGGATGATAATAAGGCAATAAGCCGTTCCGTTACAGATATGCTTCAGGGAATGGAGACAATAAGAATGTTTCCGCTCCAATCAGTTATAGGACAGAAGTATAATGAAGCTAACGAACGGTGCGGACGTAATATGAAGAAGCAGGGAAGAATTGAGTCAGTCGTGGCGGCACTGCGTAATGCATTTGACCTGATTGGCGCAGTAGCATTTCTTGCAATGGGAATTATATATATACAGAAATATAACGGTAAGGTTGGCAGCCTGCTGGCACTGTACACAATGTATGGTGCATTTCAGTATAATTTTCTTATGATGGGACAGTACATACCAAGTCTTACAAGCTGGCTGGTCAATGCAGAGCGTGTATTGGAGTTCCTTGAACTTCCCGAAGAAAGTTTGCGTAATTGTAGTGATTATAATACTGCAAATGTTCCTGCTCAGGCAGATGTTGAATTTGATAATATAACATTTGCATATGAGGGACAGGAGCAGAAGATATTTGACGGGTACAGCGCGGCGTTTACAATGGGGAAGAGCTATGCCATTACAGGAGAGTCAGGACGCGGTAAAAGTACATTAATGAAACTTCTTATGGGGTTCTACAGAATCAGCGGAGGAAGTATAAGAATAGGCGGGCATGATATATATGAGCTTGGCCTTGAGAATACAAGAAAGCTTATTGCCTACATTCCGCAGGAGCCGTATATGTTTCATGATACTGTCCGTGAGAACATACGTAACGGTAATCCGGCTGCGTCTGATGAGGAGATAATCAGGGCAGCAAAAAAAGCCAATGCACATGATTTTATATTACAGCTGGATAATGGATATGACACAATCCTCGGCGAACGTGGCAATACACTGTCGGGAGGTCAGAGGCAGCGGTTAGCGATAGCACGTGCAATACTCAAAAATGCACCGGTTATTATACTTGACGAGGCAACCTCGGCGTTAGATAATGAATCAGAACAGCTTATACAGCAATCAATCAATGATATGAAGGATGGCAGGCTGATTCTTATGATAGCACACAGACCGTCGACAATAGCAACGGCGGATGCGGAATGGAGAATAGTGTGAAAAATCGGATTGATATCCGATTTCTCACACGCAAGATTTGTGCTTGTGCACAAACTTGATATGCGCAAAAGGCAGCGCAGGAATGGAGAATAGAGTGAGAAATCGTAACGATAATGTAGATGAAGGACTTGCAGGTAATGAAAAACTTGAAGAGGCGATAGCAGCATTGCAGATGGAACCGTCGGAAGAAATGCTGGCACATGTGCTTACGGTGGTAAGACAGCGTATGAGAGAAGGCGGACAGTTTATTGTAGCTGTTGACCCAAAAGCCGGGGATGCGGGGCTTAGTATTCAGTCGGTTAAGACTGATGACGGAAGAATGTGGTGGAGTGTGTTCACGTCATTTGATGAGGAGCTGAAGGGCTCCGGCAGCGTAATGTCGACTTTTATGTCAGGCATAGGACAGATACTTAAGACAGCCGGAGAAGTGGAAGGGATAAGCGGCATTATAATTAATCCGTGGAACAGAACGCTGATGCTTGATAAGAATCTGATTAATATAATACTTGGAGCAAAGTAGTGTTAAGTAGCATTTATTACAATACAATTCCGGATGAATTATATAATATATATTCATCGTAGAAGTTTTAAATTAGTAAATTCATTAAAAATGAATGAAAATCGGATTGGAGGCAGCTATGAGAAGAAGTGATAAAGAAATAACGGAATTTGCCGAGAAACTTAAGGTACTTGACAGATGTGATGTTATAAGGCTTGGAATGGTGGACGATGGTAAGGCATATGTTGTCCCGGTGAATTTTGGATATAACGTGGAGAACGGACAGATATCAATATATTTTCACTGCGCAGGTGAGGGACGTAAGGCAGATGTTCTTGCTAAGAATCCAAATGTATTCTTCGAGGCTGATTATAACTTTGATGTTGTGAAAGGCGAGACAGCGTGCAGATGGACAGCCAGATATGCGAGTGTAATGGGAGAAGCGGTTGCCGGGCAGCTTATGTCTGAGGAAGAAAAAATTGCTGCATTCAGGATAATAATGAAAAAGTACGGATATGAGGGAGAGCCGCATTTTGACAGTGCGGCGCTTGCAAGGACACATCTGTACAGATTGACGGTAACAGATATTACGGCTAAGAAAAGTAAGATGTAGAAGACAGGAAGACATAAAGATAAAAAGATATTATGCCCGGCGCTTTATGGGATATGTTCACACATATTTCACAAAACACCGGGCTTTTTTTTCTTGACCTTGAGCGAACTTCAAGTGATATTATATTCGCAGATAACATGGACAATGTGAAATTGAGAAAGGGTGAAGAAGGGCTTTATGAGACATACAGCATTTACAAAGTACGCAGCAATTATTACAGCATTCTGCATTACATTGGGAATGATAAGCGGCTGCGGACAGAGCAATGACAGTAATCAGACAGGAGCATACGCTGTCACAGGCGAAGCAGCAGTGCAGCCGAAAGAGGAACAGGCACAGCAGAGCACACAGGCTGCACAGATGGAACAGACGGCACAGAATTCAGACGCAGTTACACTCCCTGATACATCAGAAGCAAGACCGGTGGTGGTTTCGGGAGAGAAGACACTTGGAGACACGGGTAAGACATTTGTTAATGATTACAATCCTTCGGATCGTTCATATGCGGCATCTGACAACTACATATCTCCAAAGGGTAACAGACAGTATGGCACAACCACAACTATTGAGTATTATTCGTCAACACTTGGCACAACGCGCAAGGCTGATGTGATTCTTCCTTATGGATATGATGACTCGAAGAGTTATCCGGTTCTTTATATGCTTCATGGAATGGGAGGCAGCAACAAGAGCTGGAGTGATATGGGCGTTAAGTATATTGTTGAAAATGTACATTATGAGAATGGTGTTCCGGATATGATAATAGTATGTGTTGACTGCTTTGTATCAACACAGGACCAGGACAGCGTCCCTATAAGAGAGATGAGTGCTGCATATGACCTTACTGAGAGTGAGGTGATGAATGACCTCATGCCATATATAAATAACAACTATTCAACTAAGACAGGCCGCGATAATACTGCAATCGCGGGATACTCTCTCGGAGGCAGATGTGCGCTTGCAATAGGTTTTAAGCATCAGGATCGGTTTGGATATATCGGTGCTTTTTCAGCAGCATCAGGCGTAATACCTAATGGCTCGGAAAGAAGAATACTTGCTACACTCATGGATGATTTTGTGCTTGAGTACGGCGATTTCCCAATGATTCTTATAAATGTCGGCGAGACGGACGGTATATGCGGTGACTCATGCCGGTTCTATGATGATGCGCTGACACAGAGAGAAATTAAGCATATATTCTATGAGATGGAAGGTGACCATGAAGGAACCGTATGGCAGAATGGCCTTTATAACTTTGTAAAGAGAATATTTGTATAGTATAATAGAAGTTTAATAGAGTGTACTTGACTTTTAAGTTAAATCTCCCTAATATATATATTTGGAAAATGTATATATTAGGGAGATTTTGTTATGACAAAGGATCTGACAACAGGAAAGATAATGCCGATATTGGTCAAGTTCACAATTCCGCTTGTGCTCGGCAATCTGTTCCAGCTTACATATAATGCGGTCGACAGTATAATAGTAGGACATTTTGTAGGAAAAGAGGCATTGGCAGCAGTAGGCATATGTAATCCCATAAGCACACTGATGATACTGTTCCTTAACGGTCTGTGCATGGGCGCAAGTATACTTATGGGAATGCAGTATGGTGCCAGAGATTATGATACGCTTCACAGACAGATAAGCACAACAATGATATCTGGTGTCATATTCTCAGCGCTGCTTACATTACTGTGTGTGGTATTCGCGGTACCTATTCTTAACCTGATGCAGGTAGATGCATCAATAATGGATGTGACCAAAGAATATTTAAGAATAATATTTGTGGGTCTTGTGTTTACATTTCTTTACAACTTTTTCTCAAGTACATTAAGGGCGCTTGGCGACAGTAATTCTCCGCTTTATTTTCTTATTATAAGTGCAGTGCTTAATATATTCGGAGATTTGTTCTTTGTAGTAGTACTTAAGGCAGGCAGCAACGGCTGTGCGGTATCTACCGTACTGAGTGAGGCATTGTGCTGTCTGTTCTGTATAATCTATATACAGAAGAAGGTACCGATATTGAGGCTTGGCAAAAAATGGCTTGTATTTGATGCAAGTCTTCTTAAGCAGACAATAGCCTACGGATGGGCATCTGCCATGCAGCAGGCAACCGTGCAGCTTGGAAAGCTCGGAATACAGGCGATAGTCAACACAATGGGCGTATCGGTTGCAGCGGCATTTGCGGTAGTAAACAGAATTGATGACTTCGCATATACACCTGAGCAGAACATAGCGCATGCTATGACAGCGCTTATGGCACAGAATAAGGGTGCCGGTAAGAATGACAGAATGCGCGAGGGCTTCCGATGCGGAATCGTTCTTGAGATTATATACGGAATTGCAATATTTATAATATGCTTTACACTTGCAAGACCGCTCATGATGATGTTTGTCAAGGATGAGGAGGTTATAGGCCACGGTGTTACATATCTGCATCTTATATCGATAATGTATCTGCTGCCGGCACTCACCAATGGTATACAGGGCTTCTTCAGGGGTATCGGCGACCTTAAGATTACCCTTATAAGCAGCTTCGTCAATATGGGGGTTCGTGTTCTTGCGGCAGCACCGCTTGTACTTATATTCGGACTTGGAATAGAGGCACTTCCGTTCTCATATCTTGCCGGCTGGATAGGAATGCTTATTGCAGAGGTTCCGCTTCTTATCAGAACTTATAAAAAATAAATAAAATATTGAGGACAGATTCTAAACAATGGAGTCTGTCTTTTTTCTGAAAAGTTAATGTATGAACATAATATAAATATGGTAAAATAAAACAAACTGGGTAGAATCATATAAACGCCCAAATCATAAAGAAATGGAGGACGAAATGAAAGAAAATAACCAGGATAAAAATTTTATGTATAAGCTGGCGGAATTTATTGTAGATAAGCGTAATCTGTTTTTCCTTATATACATAATAGCGCTTGTATTCTGTATATTCTCACGAAACTGGGTCAAGGTAGAGAATGATGTAACAAAGTACCTTCCGGATTCGACAGAGACGAGACAGGGACTTACGGTAATGAATGACCAGTTTGTAACATACGGAACGGCACAGGTGCTGTTAGCCAACATATCATATGACAGGGCGCGGGAAACTGCCGATATGATAGAGGATATCAATGGTGTTACAAGTGTCACATTTGATAATACAGAGGATCATTACAAGGGTACTTCTGCATTGCTTGATGTCACCTTCGATGGTGAGGAAGAGGATCAGATAAGTATCGATGCGATGAATGAGATAAAGGATAAGCTTGCAGGCTATGATGTGTATTACTCAACATCGGTTGCCAATGATGATTCTGCCAATCTTGAAAGTGAGATGCAGGTTGTTACGGCAATCGCAGCAGTAATTATTGTTGTTGTGCTGCTTATAACATCAAAGTCATATGCGGAGGTGCCTGTACTGCTTATAACATTTATCGCAGCGGCACTTCTTAACATGGGAACCAACTTCCTGCTCGGAACAATCTCATTTATATCTAATTCGGTTACAATCGTGCTCCAGCTTGCACTTGCAATCGACTATGCGATTATTCTGTGTCACAGATACACGGAGGAGAGAGAGAATCTTCCGGCAAGAGAGGCAACAATAACAGCACTCAGTAAGGCTATACCTGAGATTTCATCAAGCAGTCTTACCACGGTGTCAGGTCTTCTGGCACTGGCATTCATGCAGTTTAAGATTGGTGAAGACCTTGCGGTAGTTCTTATCAAGGCTATCATACTGTCACTCCTTTCCGTATTTACACTGATGCCGGGTCTTATCATGGTATTCAGCAAATGGATGGATAAAACTGTACATAAGAATCTTATTCCTTCAATATCTGCGGTAGGTAAGTTTGCAATTAAGACAAAGTACATAATACCACCGATATTTGCAGTTGTAATCGTTGTTGCGTGCATATTTGCCAATCTGTGTCCGTACTGCTTCAGTACAGGCAGCACATCTACACCGAGAAAGAGTGAGTCGACAATCGCGCAGGAGAAGATTGATTCAACCTTCGGAAGCAAGAATATGATTGCACTTGTTGTACCGGCAGGTGATTACGAGGCGGAGAAGAATCTTCTTGCCGACCTTGATGCGTGTGATGAGGTTAAGTCGACACAGGGACTTGCCAACACAGAGGCGATGGACGGATATATGCTTACTGACAGCCTTACACCGAGAGAGTTCTCGGAGCTTGTAGGTCTTGATTATGAGGTGGCACAGCTTCTGTACAGCGCATATGCGATTAATCAGGAGGATTACGGCGAGGTAATCAATTCAAGCAGCAAATACAGCGTACCGCTGATTGATATGTTTGAATTCCTGCTCGATGAGATAGATAAAGGCTATGTAACTCTTGAGGGTGATTTAAAGGATCAGATGGATGACCTGTCAGAGCAGCTTGATAAGGCACTCCTTCAGTTAAAGACAGATGATTACAGCCGACTGGTTGTATATCTGAATCTTCCTGAAGAGGGTGATGATACATTTGCATTCTTAGACAGAGTGCATGATATGATGTCAAAGTACTATACTGACAATTACTATGTTGTAGGTAATTCAACGAGTGATTATGACCTTTCGTCATCATTTTCAAGGGATAATCTTGTAATCAGTATATTGTCGGCACTGTTCGTTATCATAATTCTGCTGTTTACATTCAAATCAGCAGGACTTCCGGTGCTTCTTATACTTGTTATTCAGGGAAGTATATGGATTAACTTCTCATTCCCTTACCTGCTTAATTCACCGTTGTATTTCCTTGGCTATCTGGTTGTCAACTCAATTCAGATGGGTGCCAATATCGACTATGCAATAGTTATATCAAGCAGGTATGATGACCTTAAGAAGCAGCTTCCGATTAAGGAAGCAATTATTGAGACGCTTAATCAGGCGTTCCCTACAATCATAACATCGGGTTCAATCCTTGCGGCAGCAGGCATACTGATTTCATTCCTTTCAACAAACGGAGTTATATCAGCAATCGGTACATGTCTTGGACGAGGAACAATAATTTCCATTATCCTTGTTATGGGTGTACTGCCACAGATTCTTTATCTTGGTGATGTTATTATTGAAAAGACAAGATTCTCAATCAATACCGATAATCTCATACAGAATACCGGCGGAACAATGGTTATTAACGGACGTATGAGAGGTTATGTGTCAGGTATAATTGACGCTGAGATTCATGGTGTTATCAAGGGTGAAGTCAAGGGTCAGATTGATGTCAACAATATAGATGTTATTAAAAAGGAAGAACCGGAGGATGGGGGTGACGGCAATGAAGAAGCATAACAGATTAATGAATTTATTCAAAAAATCTGCTGCGGCGTCACTTGCGCTGGTTCTTGCAGCTGTAATGATGGCAGCTTCCGGCATGGTAAGCGCAAAAGCAGATGATGATGGCCTGACAGAGATACATATATCTACTGTTGATGATTTAAAGGAGCTTGCAAAAAACTGCCGTCTTGATTCATGGTCACAGGATAAGAAAGTTATTCTTGATAAGAGTATCGAACTGAATGGAGAGGAATTTACCGCAATTCCTACATTCGGTGGTATATTTGAAGGAAAAGGCAATACGATTAACGGCATATCAATAACAAAGGATGGCTCATACCAGGGACTTTTCAGATATGTACAGGAGGGAGCGATAGTCCGTAACCTCACTGTCAAAGGTAATGTACTTCCGGGAGGAACCTCATCATATGTCGGAGGAATCGTAGGAAGCAACAAGGGGCTTATAACCAACTGTAAGTTTGCAGGTGTCTGCAATGGTAAAAGTAATGTCGGAGGAATAGCAGGTTCTAACGAGAGTGAAGGAACAATATATGCCTCAATTGCAGAAGGTGTTGTGTATGCAGAGCACTATGCGGGCGGTATTGCGGGAATTAATGTAGGAATAATCGACAGCAGTTCTAATTCTGCCAATATCAATACTAAGATAGAGCAGATGGATAATATAAAGATTCAGGATATTTCGCTTGATACGCTTACAACGACGGAGGATGCTGTTGATATAACGGATATCGGAGGAATAGCAGGTTATTCATCAGGAAAGCTTTATGATAATAAGAATTACGGAGATGTAGGATATCAGCATAAAGGTTATAATGTCGGCGGAATTGCCGGCCGTCAGTCAGGATACATATACGGCTGTGCCAATTACGGACATATATACGGACGTAAAGAGGTAGCGGGAATTGCAGGGCAGATGGAACCATACGTTAATCTGACATTTACAGAGTCAACAATATCACAGCTTCGTGACAAACTGGATGTCCTTCAGAATGGAATTGATAAGACTATCAATGACGCAAGAGGATATTCGGACAGTGTGTCGGACAGCCTTTCACGTATGTCGGATTATGCAGATACGGCAAGCAGTTCAGCTGACAGCCTGATTGATAAGACTGAGAGCATGATTAACGTAGATACAGATCAGGTTAATAATCTCAGTGCGGTAGTAACCAAGGCTATAGACCTTCTGGTGCCTGTTACGGATGATATCAAAGAAGCATCAGACAATCTTAAGGATTCTGCAGATATTCTACAGGATGCAGCCGATAAGGCGGGCAACAGCTCTGATGATACACAGAAAGTAATTGAAATACTTTCTGATGCACTTGGTTATATAAGTATCAATCAGGACAATATTGACAAAGCTTCAGATGCTATAGATAAAGCCATAGAAGCTCTTAATGACAGAGACTTTGACAAGGCTTCCGGATACATTAAGGATGCCAATACAGCGCTTAAAGATTCGGTAAACGGCGTTAATGACGCGCTCAATAAGGCCAGGGAGGCAGAACCTTACCTTAAGAACATAGCTGATAATATTAAAGAAACACTTGATAAGATTAACAATGGAATGAACGAGTTAAAGAATGCAGGCAGTGATCTGTCGGATGCGTCATCAGGACTCGGAGATGTTACAAGATATCTTTCCGGTAATCTTAACTTTAAGCTTGAAGCAATAGGAAGTGAGCAGATACAGGCAAGAGAGAACCTTATGTCATCGGTAGATTCAATGATTGATGAGATGGACGGACTTAATAATACGATAAGAGCCAATAATAATACTCTTGCAGATGATTTTCAGCATATATCTGATACACTTTTTGATATTACGGACATCATAATAGATGCAAGGGAAAAGTCGAATGAAAAAGCAGACAGTGATTCAGATGACAGATTTGACTATGATATATCTGCCGATGACGAAGCAGGAGAGGCTGACGGCAAGGTTGAAGGCTGCACCAACTATGCGGATATAGAAGGAGATGTCAATGTAGGCGGAATCGCAGGTGCTATGGCTGTTGAGCACGATCTTGACCCGGAAGATGATATTGATATCGAAGGTAAACTTTCAACGGATTTTGACTACAGTACCAAAGCGGTTATAAGGTCATGTACTAACAGAGGCAGGGTTACGGGTAAGAAGGATGGCACAGGCGGAATTGCCGGTGAGGTTGATCTCGGATGTATTATTGAATGTTACGGATATGGAGAGATTAAGAGTACAGGCGGTAATTATGTCGGAGGGATAGCAGGCAGCTGTAAGACACTTATTCGTGACAGTTATGCAAAATGTGTTCTTTCGGGAACCGATTACATTGGCGGTGTTGCCGGAAGCATTAAGGATGTAAAGAACTGTAATACACTGATTAAGATTACTGATTCTGATGAATATGCAGGTACAATCGCCGGTGAGGTTACAGGAACAGCAGAGAGTAATTACTTTGTAAGCGATGATCTTGCAGGTATAGATGGAGTAAGTTATTCCGGCAAGGCAGAGCCTGTAAGCTATGATGAACTTATCCTGTCAGAGGATATCCCTGAAGAATTCAAAGATTTTAAGCTTACATTTATAGCTAACGGAGATACCGTGCTTGTGTATGATTTTGAATACGGTGATTCAATGCCTGAAGATGCACTTCCTGTAATACCTGTAAGGGATGGATATCAGGCACATTGGGAAGATTATGATTATTCAGACCTGACATTTGACGGCACAATCAATGCCGTATATGACAAGTACGTAACTGCGCTTGAGAGCGGACAGATGAGAACAGATGACAGGGCAATGCTTCTTGTGGAAGGCAGGTTCACTACAGAAGATGCAATAACTGTAACTAAGGAGAATAATCCTGATATTAACGGCAGGAATGCATCTGAATGCTTCACGGTTAATATACCTGATGACGGACAGCAGGAACATCTTGTGCATTATATTCTGCCTGAGAAAGTTAAGAATGCAGATATAATGATTCTGCAGAACGGCACGTGGAATAAGACCGGTACTGACACAGACGGCAGATATATGACATTTACCGTAAGTGGCAGCGAGGTTACATTTGCGGCAGTTAAGACAGCATCAGTACTTCCGACTGCAATAATTGCAGGAATAATTCTTATTTCTGTGATAATACTGATAATGCGCTGCAGGAAGAGAAGAAAGAAGAAAAAAGCTATAGCAGAATAAGACAAAATGTGATAGAATTAACAAATCTTAATAATCATAAGAGGAGGATTTTATCATGTTTGAAAAGTTTTTCAAACTTAAGGAGAATGGTACGGATGTAAAGACAGAAGTCATCGCAGGTCTTACAACATTCATGACAATGGCTTACATCCTTGCCGTTAATCCTAACATCCTGTCTGTGGCAGGAATGGACAAGCAGGCACTGCTTATTGCAACAGCACTTGCAGCATTTGTAGGTACGGTACTTATGGCACTGCTGGCCAATTATCCGTTTGCACTTGCACCGGGACTTGGACTTAATGCATATTTTGCATATACAGTCTGCGGAACAATGGGATATCATTGGACTATAGCACTTGCAGCAGTATTTGTAGAAGGTATCATATTCATAATACTTTCAGTAACTAGTGTAAGAGAGGCTATTTTCAATGCCATTCCTATGACACTTAAGTCGGCAGTAAGCGTAGGCATCGGTCTTTTTGTAGCTTTCATCGGACTTCAGGATGCAAAGCTTATTGTTAACAGTGATTCTACACTTGTAACATACCAGACATTCAAGGGTGAGACATTCCATTCAGTTGGTGTTGGTGCCATACTTGCACTTGTCGGCGTTTTTATAACAGCAATACTTCTTATTAAGAATGTTAAGGGTGGTATCCTTATCGGAATTATCGCTACATGGGTTCTTGGTATGATCTGTGAAGCATGTGGAATATATGTACCTGATCCTGCGGCAGGAATGTACTCAACAATTCCGTCTTCAATCGTAAGTTTTGATTTTACTCCTTTTAAGGAGACATTTGGTGCGGTATTCAGAGCAGATTTCCATTCAATCAAGCTGGTTGATTTTATTGTTGTAATGTTTGCATTCTTATTTGTAGATATGTTTGATACAATCGGAACACTTATAGGTGTTTCATCTAAGGCAGATATGCTTGATGAGAACGGTAAGCTTCCGCGCATTAAGCCGGCTCTGCTTTCAGATGCAATTGCTACATGCGTAGGTGCTGTATTTGGTACATCAACAACAACAACTTTCGTTGAGAGTGCTTCAGGTGTTACAGTAGGAGGACGTACAGGACTTACATCGATTGTAACCGCAGTATTATTCCTGCTCTCAATCGTATTCTCACCACTGTTCCTTACAATTCCATCATTTGCGATTGCACCGGCACTTATAATTGTCGGTTTCTATATGATGGGAGCTGTTGCCAAGATTAACTTTGAAGATATGTCAGATGCTATCCCTGCATTCCTTTGCATTGTTGCAATGCCACTTGCATACAGCATTTCAGAGGGTATCTCAGTAGGCGTTATCTCATGGACACTTGTTAACCTTGTCACAGGTAAGGCTAAGGAGAAGAAGATAAGCATAGTTATGTACGTGCTTACGGTGCTTTTCATACTTAAGTATATACTTCTTTAATTTTCACAAATATAATCTTTCGTATATGCGCGTTTTAACCAAAAATCAGCCAAAAGGCAACGCACGGCTGACTTTTAGCTCAATATGTGCTATAATGTAAGAAGGCTTGAAGGCCCATCCGTATGTATTCTGCGGATGGGTTTTTGTGTCATATCAGTACTAAAGGCATAAGAGAAATGGAGAGACATATGTTTGAAAAAGGAGATATGGTTGTATGTGGCAATAATGGTGTATGCCGCATAGAGAAGATATCAAAGCTGGACAGCATTGACAGTGAGGTGCTTTATTATATAATGCAGCCTGTATATGAAAAGAGCAGCACTGTGTATATTCCGGTTGAAGGGCATAGTACACCGATAAGAAATATTATGACAAAAGATGAGGCTATGGATTTTATAAAAAAGATACCGACGATAAGCGAGATTGAGCTGGCAGGCGACAGAGAAAGGGAATCACAGTACAAGGCGTGTATGGAGCCTGCACAGGCCGAGGGATGGGTGCGTATTATAAGGACTTTGTACAGACGTAATGAGGAGAGAGCGGCAGCCGGCAAGAAGACGATTAATATGGATGAACGCTATATGAAGATGGCTAAGAATTGCTTATATGGTGAATTAGCTGTATCATTAGGAATGAAGAAAGATGAGGTAGAAGCATTTATCGAGAGTATTCTTGATAAGGATGAGGAGAATGCTTAACAGATTACAAAGCATGAATCAGGAAACACAGAATAAAAGCAGATGGGAGAGATTGTCATGAAGCAGAATGGACTCATGGAGTTACTTAAGACAAGAAGAACATACAGAAGATTTGACCAGACAAAGAAGATTCCGGATGATGCGGTGAATGATATTGTGCGTGCACAGCAGTATGCATCATGCGGTAATAACAGACAGCCGTTAAGGTATATCGTTGTAAGAGACGAGAAGCTTGTTGACGAGATATTTGGAATAACAAGATGGGCTGCCTCTCTTCCACCTGAACAGGGACAGCCAAAGGACGGGGAGCATCCGGTTATGTTTGTTGTTGTGCTTGAGGATAATAAGCTTAAGAATGCAATAACCGGAACAGATGCAGGACTTGCAATCAGCAATATGACGCTTGCAGCATGGAATCACGGAATAGGAAGCTGCATAATTGCCAATGTTAAGAAGGATGCGCTGAAAGAACTGTTGTCAATAGGTGAAGAGTACACTGTCAACTGTGTTGTTGCTTTTGGATATCCTACACATAAGAGCACAATTGTGGAGGTCGGTAATGATGAGAAGCTCTCATATTATCTTGACGATAACAGGGATTATGTAGTTCCGCGCAAGAAGATAGAAGACGTTGTAAAGTTCATGTAGAAAGATAGGAGAGGCGGATGGCATTTACATTTTACCAGCTTATATTTATTATTCTGGCATACTCATTCATCGGATGGGTAGCGGAGACTGTAGCTGCTGATCTTGTATATCACAGATTTGTTAACAGGGGATTCCTCAATGGACCTGTATGTCTGATATATGGTATATCTGCAGCACTTATGGGAATTGTATTCTGGGAGCTTAAGGATTATACACTTTATCTTTTTATAGGATGTGCAGGCCTCGCAACCATTATACAGTGGTTCCTTGGTAAAACACTTGAGAAGCTCAGGAAGCACAGATGGTGGGACTATTCAGGATACAGATTCAATATTGACGGATATGTATGTCTGAGATTTTCGGTATTATGGGGAGTACTTGGCACAGTATCCGTCAAATGGCTTAACGGTCTTCTTCTGGATTTGCTTGGGCTGTTCCCGCATTTCATTGTTAAGGTTGTTATGATTGTGCTTGTATGTATACTTGTTGTTGATATGGTTACATCCGTATCAGCGTCATTGTATGGAGAGCATAAGAATGTCGAAGACAATGATGCAGGCAATGTGATACACAGTGGAATAATCAATGTTACATACAGACTTGGGCATTTTATTGTTGACCGCGTTGAACGAAGAGTTACGGGAGCGTATCCGAAGCTTAATGAAGAAAGAATTGAGACAGGGGCGGAAGAAAGCTTTGCAAGCGGCTGTAATTTTTATAAGCTGTTTCTTCTGTTTGTGACAGGAGCGTTCCTTGGAGATATTGTCGAGACATTATTCTGCCGTTACACGGCAGGCGTGTGGATGAGCCGCAGCAGTGTTGTCTGGGGACCGTTCAGCCTTGTCTGGGGAATAGCCATAGCTCTTGCAACTGCAATTCTTCATAAAGATAAAGACAAACCGGATTCGTACATTTTCATGATTGGAACAATACTTGGTGGTGTATATGAATATTCATGCAGCGTGTTTACGGAGATTGTATTTGGCAAAGTATTCTGGGATTACAGCCATATTCCTTTTAATATAGGAGGACGTGTTAATCTGCTGTACTGCTTCTTCTGGGGAATAGCTGCTGTTGTATGGATAAAATGGCTTTATCCGCCGCTTTCGCATCTTATAGAGAGTATTCCTGATAAAATCGGGAAGATTATAACATGGGCACTTGTGGTGTTCATGGCATGTAATATAGTTGTTTCGATGATGGCACTTATAAGGTATGACCAGCGTTCTAATGGAACAGAGGCGTCATCCTCATGGCAGATTACAATGGACCGGATGTATGATGATGCTGCAATGCAGCGTATATATCCTAACGCAGTCAGCAGGTGAGATATTAATTAGTATTACGCAAAACAGTGGAGCTGAATATGTATTATGTTATTGATAATGGTGAAGTAAGAGAAGCAGTAATAGCACGTATGAACGAAGATATACCAAGCTTTGGGTATATTACGCTTGATGAGCTTAAAGATAATTATGATGAACTTGGGCTTCCGTATGAGACAGTCATTGAGTGTGCGAGCAGTTCATTGAGACACAGAACAAGCATGGACACATATGATGAGGTGAGCTTTGGCATAGTAAGCATGCTTGATATGAAGAATATCAAGGGCAGACGTGACAGAATCGGATTTTATATAAAGCGGGGAATGTTCATACTCGTGCGTATTGAGGATGAAGATGACAGCGTCGGGCAGCTTTTTTCAAAAGCGGTTAAGAAGTATGAGAAAAATGTTACACTTGAGAAGATTATATGCTCGATTATGGAGCTCCTTCTTGATGGCAGTACAGAAGCACTTGAGAAGATTGAGGAGCGTACAACATTGCTTGAGGCACGTCTTGTAAATGGTTCCGTAGATCCTGAGATTAACAGAGAGATATTCAGAATGCGTAACGAACTTACGATTCAGAAGCACTATTATGAACAGCTCATTGACATCGGAGAGGCTATACAGCAGGATGCTAATAATGTTTTTGAGGATTCTGAATTGAGATATATAGGAATATTCACTGCAAAAGCGGGCCGTCTGAGCGACAATACACAGGTGCTCAATGAGAATCTTGTGCATTTGAGGGAGGCGCTTAATGCGGCACTTGATTATAATCTTAACAGGATTATGAAGATATTTACGGTGGTTACCACAATATTCCTGCCGCTGACACTTATTGCAGGCTGGTATGGAATGAATTTTAAGAATATGCCGGAATTATACTGGGATTACGGATATCAGTGCGTTATTGCTTTAAGTATAATTGTAGTTGTGGCATGCATTATATTTTTCAAGAAGAAAAAGTTCATGTAGGTTAATAAATCTTTCTATTATTCCGATATCATATATGTAGATTAATGGCTGAAAAGGAGTTTGGCCGGATACTCAGATTAACGGGGCAGCAGTCCCGTATTACAAGGAGGAATATACATGGGTATGGTATCGGAATTTTCTAATGCTGCGAATGCAGCATCATATGCGTCAGCAGTGCAGTCAGAGAATACAGCACAGGAGACGTCATCATCTAAGAGAGCGGCTGCTAATGTAACCGGAAGAACAATCGGAACTCCAAGATTAAGTGATAAGGCAGCTAAGTATTATGAACAGCTGCAGAAGAAGTATTCCAATATGGATTTTATTCTTGTAAGTGAGGACCAGAAGGAACAGGCAAAGTCACAGGCGTCAGGCTATGCCAATGCCAGCAGAATGGTTGTCCTTATAGACGAGGATAAGATTGAGAGAATGGCAGAGGATGAGAATTACCGCGCGAAGTATGAGCAGATAATAGCCAGCTCAGCAAGCGGAATATCACAGCTTAAGAGCTCACTCTCAGCGTCAGGAGCTAATGTTAAGGGCTTCGGCATGCAGGTTAACGATAACGGAACTGCATCGTACTTTGCTGTTCTTGAGAAGTCATCAGCAGCACAGAAGGAGCGTATAGAGAAGAAGGCGGCTGAAAAGAAGGAAGCTAAGAAAGCAGCAGACAGGAAGGCCGAGGCTAAGAAGGCTGAGAAGAAGCGGAAGGATAAGCTGGAGGAGGATGATGATGACGGGGACAGTGACACAATAACAATAACTGCATCATCAATAGAGGATCTCATCAAGAAGATTGGTGATTACACACAGATGTCGATGAGTGACAATGTGCTTACCGATAGTGAACAGAAGGTCGGTCAGCACATAGACTTTAAGGGGTAGGATATGGGGATAGCGATTAATTCAGGTAATACAGGCGCGGCACAGAATCAACAGCAGAACATGACGCAGGCTGTTAAGGAGGAGTCTAAGAGCAGGCGTCAGAAGCACAGAAGTAGTATAACACGCATGGATAAGGCTGCGGGAACGGCAGGGAAGGCTACAGGAGCGAACGGAAAGAATCTTACACTGTCTGCAGGTAATATAACATGCAGAGGCTCACAGCTTGAGAGCCGTATACAACAGAAGAGAGATCAGGCAAGAAAGCAGGCAATGAAGCTCATCAATGATGCCTGGGATGCCGATAAGAAGGCAGCAGACGGTATAGATGCTCTTAATAAGGATAAGCAGAATCAGTTAAACAGGCTCAGTGAGTACAAGCAGTCTCTTAAGGAAGCTGATGAGAGAGAGAAGCAGCTTCAGGAGGAATATAATATAGATCCGGATTCACAAGAGCAGAAGGATCTTGAACTCCTCAAAAAGTACCAGAATTACAGCAACGGTTCTGATTATGCTGATTTCTCCAAGGAAGAGGTTGAAAGACTTAAGGAACTTCAGAATACTCCAAGAACAGAATATCAGGACAAGGCACTTATGCTGAACGGCTACAGGGGAGAGGTACGCAACCAGATATCTATGGCTGAGTACAAGCTTATGGCTATAAGTGAAAGCGTGCATGATTCCAAGATAGACCGGCTCAAATCACAGGATATGCTCAAGGCAGATGATTCTGCGGACCGGATTCTTGATGCGTCAGAGAAGGATGTGCTCGGAATGGTTATAGATGACGCCAAAGAGAACATCGACAAGAAGATGGAGGAAGAGCAGAAGAAGGCAGAAGAGGCTGCCAAAAAGCGTGATGAGCAGCAGGAACGCATAGACGATTCAAAGCAGGATGCCAGGGAGCAGCGTGAGATTATCAGGAATGATGCAAAGACGGATATGCTTGACATTAATAACGGACTGTCCGGGAAGGACGTTAATAATGTTGAAGAGGTGCAGAAGCATATTCAGAAGATGCTTAATGATGAGAAGCTTATTAATGAGGATCTTAAGGGAATCAGGATCGACTTTAACTATTAGGGAGCAATAGTGTGACGGCATATAATATTTACAATAATAATTACTCGGCTTATTACAGGACACAAAGATATGGTTATGCCAATGCTGTAGCTGTTGGAGAGTCAGACATGAACTCAGGTGTGGCATCAGAGGTGTCAGCAGGTGATACTTCATATACAGCCGGTTCGGACACAGTCAGCATAACGCATGATGCATATGCAAGACAGAAGTCGGGCAGCAAAGATGTTGCAATGTCAGGCAGGGATTATCTTGGAATAAGCAGAGGTAAGGACGGCACGTTCATAATTCATTTTACAGATTCGGCATCAGTAAGCAGAACTGTGCAGAGAGGATACATAACGATTAACGGCGTCAGGCTTGACCTGTCGGATAAGGTGAAGAAGTCACTTACGGATACGGATAAGTCAGCCGGGAAGAACCGCGTGAATGCATTTATGCAGCAGATTATGCAACATAACATGGAAGTCGCACAACAGCAGTCGGATACGATGAGTAAGGCATTCGAGGAAGAGGCAAAGGCTTATGAGACAGCCATGCGCATAGCCAAAGGCGGCAAAGTGCCTGCCAAGGATGAGAGAAAGCTTATGGAGTTCAACCCGAAGCTGTATATGATGGCGAAGCTGCAGGCAGTTCTTGCTAAGAAACACAAGAAGTACAAATCGCAGTATGATGATGAGGATGAGAATAATCAGACTCAGACAGATAGTGACGGCAGTGAAGCTTCGATAGCACAGGCATCAGCGGGTGAGAGATATGAGACGCAGATGACAGTTTCAATTGAGAATGGAGCACTTAAGGCAGGAGAAGTGTCTGAGGCGTGTGTCGTGGCTTAGGGCGGAAGAGTTCCGGTTGGGCGTCAGATGCAATGAATAATACAAATAATACAAATAAGAACTCCGAGCATCCGGTACATGACCGGCTGCTCGGAGTTCTTTTATATGTAAGTTATATGCATATCATCAGATAAGCATCAGATAATTAGAGCTGTGGACCTGCAGCAACAAGTGCCTTACCAGCTTCATTACCTTCATACTTAGCGAAGTTCTTAATGAATCTTGAAGCAAGATCCTTAGCCTTCTTTTCCCACTCAGAAGCGTCAGCGTATGTGTCACGAGGATCAAGGATACCTGTGTCTACACCAGGAAGCTCTGTTGGAACCTCAAAGTCAAAGAAAGGAATCTTCTTTGTTGGAGCATTAAGAATATCACCGTTGAGGATAGCATCAATGATACCACGTGTATCCTTAATAGAGATACGCTTGCCTGTTCCGTTCCATCCTGTGTTAACAAGATAAGCCTTAGCGCCGCTCTTCTGCATCTTCTTAACAAGCTCCTCAGCATACTTTGTTGGGTGAAGCTCAAGGAATGCCTGACCGAAGCAAGCTGAGAATGTTGGTGTAGGCTCTGTAATTCCACGCTCTGTACCGGCAAGCTTAGCTGTGAATCCTGACAGGAAGTAGTACTGTGTCTGCTCCGGTGTAAGAACAGATACAGGAGGAAGTACGCCGAATGCATCTGCTGACAGGAAGATTACGTTCTTTGCTGCCGGAGCAGAAGAAATTGGGCGAACAATGTTCTTAATATGATCGATTGGGTAAGATACACGAGTATTCTCTGTAACGCTCTTATCAGCAAAATCAATCTTGCCGTCAGCATCAAGTGTTACGTTCTCAAGAAGAGCGTTGCGCTTGATAGCGTTGTAGATATCAGGCTCTGAATCCTTGTCAAGGTTGATAACCTTAGCGTAGCATCCGCCCTCAAAGTTGAATACACCGTTGTCATCCCAGCCGTGCTCGTCATCACCGATAAGGAGACGCTTAGGATCTGTTGAAAGTGTTGTCTTACCTGTACCTGAAAGACCGAAGAAAATAGCTGTATTCTCGCCGTTCATATCTGTGTTGGCTGAGCAGTGCATTGAAGCCATTCCCTTAAGTGGAAGGAAGTAGTTCATCATAGAGAACATACCCTTCTTCATCTCTCCACCGTACCATGTATTAACGATAACCTGCTCCTTGCTTGTTATGTTGAACATAACTGCTGTCTCTGAGTTAAGACCTAACTCCTTGTAGTTCTCAACCTTAGCCTTAGAAGCATTGTAAACAACAAAATCAGGCTCGAAGTTCTCAAGCTCTTCTGCTGTAGGCTTAATGAACATATTTCTTACGAAATGTGCCTGCCAAGCAACTTCTACGATGAAACGGATAGCCATACGTGTATCCTTGTTAGCACCACAGAATGCATCTACAACGAAAAGTCTCTTATTAGAAAGCTCCTTAATGGCAATATCCTTAACTGCTGCCCAGGCTTCCTGTGTAGCCGGGTGGTTATCATTCTTGTATTCGTCAGATGTCCACCAAACTGTGTCCTTTGAATTGTCATCAACAACGATGAACTTATCCTTAGGTGAACGACCTGTATAGATACCTGTCATTACGTTAACAGCACCAAGCTCGCTGACCTGTCCCTTCTCGAATCCTTCAAGACCTGACTTAGTCTCTTCTTCGAATAATGTCTCGTAAGAAGGATTGTACACGATCTCTGTTGTTCCAGTAATACCATACTTGCTTAAATCAATTTTTGACATCCTGCATTAACCTCTTTCTTTAATAATGTAAGGTCCGGCTGTCCGGACTCTCTATCCACAATTATACATAATCAACGGATAAAAGCAATAAAAAAAGTGTTATTTTTCCAAAAAAATGATAAAATTTTAACGATAGTAAGTGTTTAATTGAGTTAGTGGGAAAAATATGCTAATATCGTATAACGGTAATTTATAGCAAAGGAAAAAGAAAGGGAGAGAGAACGGATGGAGAAGAAAAGATTCAACGAGAAACGCAAGGTTAACCAGACATCAATGATATGCTATGCGGTGCTGGTGTTTATACTGTTTGCAGCATATATGCTGGAGCTTGTTAAGGGCAACAGGACAGTCGGATATATAATGATATTTGATATAATACTTCTTGCTCCGCTGGCACTTGCACTGCTTACTTATAAGAAGAACAATGAATCGGCGGCACTCAGGTATATGATAACGGCCGGATATGGCGTGCTGTATGTGTTTGTACTTCTTACAAGTGTTACGAAGCTTTCTTTTGTATATATCATTCCTATGATAATAATATTGACGCTGTATCGTGACTGGAAGCTTGTGCTTGCTGCCGGTGCGGCATCAATAGCAGCCAATGTCATATTTGTCTTTTATTATCTGGGCAGTATTTCCAATACGGCAACCGATATTACAGAGTTTGAAATACAGCTTGCAGTGCTCATACTGCTTACGGCATTTGCGGTTGCAGCAACAAGGATTCTGATAAAGATCAATGCGCAGGCAATTGCCGATATAAGCGTGCGCGAAGAGCAGCAGCGGGAGGCTTATGGGCGTATCATGGAGATAAGCCGTAAAGTAAGTGCCAATGTAGATAGAATTAGTGAGCTGTCAGAGGATGTAAGAACACGTACTGATATGACCAAATCAAGTGTCAATGATATTGCTTCAGGTACGATGGAGACGGCACAGAGCATACAGGGACAGATGGAGATGACAGGCAGCATCCAGCATCTTATTGATGATATGTCAGTATTGTCGGAAAATGTTATCGGAGAATGTAATACCTCAAAGCAGAATATTGTTGACGGAATAGACAGCATGAATGAACTGACAGATAATTCAGACAGGCTTAACGACAGAAGTTCCAAGGTAATGGTATCCATGAAGAGTTTACAGGAGAAGGCTGAGCAGGTTAGCGAAATAATTGCAATGATATCAGATATTGCGGAACAGACAAATCTTCTTTCACTTAATGCATCAATTGAGGCAGCACGTGCAGGTGAAGCAGGAAGAGGCTTTGCTGTTGTTGCCGGTGAGATTAAGAAGTTATCCGAGCAGACGGGTGAAGCATCTGCCCGCATAAGCAGGATTATTCTTGAACTTGAGCAGGAAACGGAAATCGCAGGCAGCAGTGTGGCTGATATGAATTCTGTAATAGAAAAGCAGATGGAATGCATAAATGTTGTTAATGATAAGTTCAGAACGCTTGGCAGCAGCCTTGACGCACTTGCAGATTCAATTGACGAGCAGACGCACAAGGCGGAAGAGGTACGTGATGCCAACGGTAAGATTATGCACAGTATAGAAGGTCTCTCAGCCTTCAGCGAAGAACTTACGGCTAACTCAGAGTCAACCAGGACACGGTCTGAAGAGTCATATCAGGGAACTCTTCAGATTAACAGCATCCTCGGCGAGATAGCAGCGGATATAAGCAGGCTGAACGGATAGAATCCTGTATTAAGACTGCATTTCATCATTCAAAGTAATTATATTTGTTATTTCTTATAAAATATTTCAAATGCATGCCGGCCGACAGTATGAGCGTAAGGAACTCTGCTGCCGGTATGGCAGTCCATGCACCGTTAATTCCTATAATCTGAGGCAGAATAAGCAGTGACAGCACAGTGAATACGAGTGTGCGGGCAAATGATATGACCGCAGACACACGCCCATTGGACAATGCGGTAAAAAATCCGGATGAAGCAATGTTAAAGCCACTGAATAAAAAGTTGAAGGCAAATATCCGGAAGCCTGATGAAGCCAGTGCAAATGTGCCGGCATCATGCGTGAATACGGATACGATAGGTGTGGACAGCCGTATTGCAGCCAATGTAAGCAGCAGCGATGAACACATCACAAATATAAAAGATACTCTGTATATATTCTTAAGTTCATTCTTTCTCTTTGCTCCAAACTGAAAGCCTACAACAGGGCTGATTCCTATTGTAAATCCAAGATAGAATGCATTAAAAAGGTATTGGCCGTACAGAAGGATTGTTATGGCGGCAACACCGTTTTCACCTGCAAGACGCATCATTACCATGTTAAAGAGAAATGTTACAACTGCATTGGAAAGCTGGGTTACCATTTCGGATGAACCGTTATAGCAGGCAGCCAAAAGTTCTTTTATGCGCAAGTGGAAGCGTGTGAAATGTATTGTCTTACCGATAAATGTAAAATATATGAGGCCCGCAGCGGCAGGTACACACTGACCTATGCCTGTAGCGGCGGCAGCGCCGCCAATTCCAAGACCGAGCACAACGATGAATATATAATCAAGCACCGCATTAAGGATTCCCGCAATCACCGTAAGGCAAAGTCCGAGCGCAGGAAGACCGGCTGTTACAAGGTAGGACTGGAACAATGCCTGAAGCATGCATGCTGGTGCAAATGCAATCGCAGTCGCAAGGTAGCTGCGGCAGTCCTCAAGAAGAATATCGGTTGCTCCGAGAAGACGTGAGATTGGTGTAAGAAATGCAAATGTAAGAACCATAATTACAATGCTTGCAGACACCGTCACAACAACAAACATTGTCAGACATTCACTTGCCTCACGTCTGCGTCCCTCACCGAGATATTTGCTGATTATTGCATTGCCTCCTGTCGCAAGCATTGTGGAGATTGCAATTGCAATATTAATTACAGGAAATACTATATTCAGGGATGAAAGCGCATTGCTTCCGATGAATCTTGATATAAAAATGCCGTCCACAATTGTGTAGAGGGACATAAATATCATCATTAAAATTGACGGCGCTGCAAAGCGGATAAGCTTTACAGGCGTAAAATGCTGGTTTATTGACATGCTCATAATAATCTCCGTTTCTGTAGCTGATTTATTGGCAAATGACAGGATATACTATAGTGTAACCCTATAGTCAAGAATAAATAATAAAGAGTAAGGAAACATATAACGATATGGAACATAACATATACATGAAAACCGGAGAATTCGCAAAGTTAGTGGGAGTTCTTTAACAGAAGAAGCCCTGATACATTTCTTGAGATGTTTGTTGAAAGGGAAAATTTTATAGCCGATAATATAGAAGACCATGTTACATGCATAGAAGTTCTGTTAAAATAGTATTGGGATTATGCAGTCCCGGCAGATATAAATTAAATTATGGAGGAAAATGCCGCCGGACTTAGGATTACAGATTCAGTGCGCAGGGCGGCGTGACAGTACAGGTCATGGAAAAGAATCTTACATCAGGCAGTGTATTTAAGACGATTGTATTTTTCGCACTGCCATATCTTCTGTCATATTTTTTACAGACATTGTATGGAATGGCGGATTTGTTCATTATAGGACAGTTTGGCGGAGTTGACGGAATAACTGCCGTATCCAACGGAAGTCAGGTTATGCATATGCTGACGGTAATTCTTGTCGGTCTTGCAATGGGAACAACGGTAATGGTCGGACGTGCCATAGGCGGTCGGAAAAATGATAAGGCGTCAGCAGCAATCGGCAATACGATTACTTTATTTATGACAGTGGCAGTTGTGCTTACTGTAGTGCTTCTCATAGCGGTAAGACATATAGTTATTATAATAGGAACTCCGGCAGAGGCTGTCAGCGGTACAGCTGGCTATCTTACGATATGCTTTATCGGAATTCCGTTCATAACGGCGTACAATATTATAAGTGCCATATTCAGAGGTCTGGGTGACTCAAAAAGCCCGATGTATTTTATTGGGATAGCCTGCATTGCCAATATCATCCTTGATTATGTATTCATGGGTGCATTGAATACAGGTCCTGTGGGAGCGGCGCTCGGTACAGTGCTTGCGCAGACCTTAAGCGTAGTAATTGCGCTGATATCAATAAAGAGAAAGAATACGGGGATTAAGCTTACCAAATCAGACTTCATTCCCGACAGAAATATTATGGGAGACATCCTTAAGGTCGGACTTCCTGTGGCTGTTCAGGACGGATGTATTCAGGTAGCATTCATGATAATAACAGTAATAGCCAATCACAGGGGAATTACTGATGCGGCAGCAGTAGGTATTGTTGAAAAGGTTATAAGCGCCCTGTTTATCGTGCCATCATCGATGCTTGCAGCGGTATCTGCCCTGTCGGCACAGAATATAGGTGCCGGAAAGCCGGAAAGAGCCGAAAAGACGCTTAAGTATGCCACGATGATAACAACTGTATACGGAATAATAGTTACTGTCATCATAGAGATAGCCGCTGAAGCGGTGCTTACGATGTTTACTAAGGACAGCGGCGTAATAGTTATGGGAAGCCGGTATATAAGAGGATACATATTTGACTGTATATTTGCAGGCATACATTTCAGCTTTACAGGATATTTCTGTGCTTACGGCAAATCCTACATAGGGTTTATCCACAATATGGCAGCAATAGTGCTTGTCAGAGTCCCCGGCTCGTATCTTGCGTCAAAAATGTTTGCAGATACGCTACTTCCTATGGGACTTGCAGCACCGGCGGGGTCATTTCTGTCAGTCATAATATGTGTGGCAGCATTTATATGGCTGAAAAACAGCGGTAAGCTTGATACACAGAAAATCTGACATACAGAGCATATGAAGTGGATAATGCAAAGCTTTTTCTTATAGGTGAAGTGGCGAAGATGTACCGCATAAGCATGGGGACACGGAGACATTATGAGCAGCCGTATTTTTATGAATTAAAAGTAGCAAAAAACAACTTTTTTAGCGTAAAGTGTTGACATATGCCGCAAAGAGTAGTAATAATATAAAACATAAGTAGTAAATAAATACTTTTACGAAAGGAGATTTGAATGGAAAAGCGCAATGCGGACGGACTTACGGAGAAGGAATTCCTTGAGCAGTATTGTCCGGGTGATTATGACAGACCTTCCGTATCGGTTGATATGATGATACTTGCGATGGACAAGTCGCTCGGAAGCCTCAGGACACTGCTGGTACAAAGACGTAATCATCCGTATATTGACTGCTGGGCGCTTCCGGGAGGCTTTGTCGGAATAGACGAGTCGGCATATGAAGCTGCATGCAGGGAGCTTGAAGAGGAGACAGGGCTTAAGGATATTTATCTTGAACAGATATATACCATGAGCCAGCCGGACAGAGATCCGAGAATGCGTGTTATTGATATTGCATACATGGCACTTGTCCCACTTAAGAATGTTGAATCGATGGTAAGAGCCGGAGATGATGCCAAGGATGCGCTTTGGTTTGATATCAGGATGACAGAAAGAAGCCTCATTTTCAGCAATGAGGAAAGGGGCATACACATTGAATATTCACTTAAGAAGAAGATATTCAAAAATGGTGTCATCAAGGTGAAAAATTATGTACCCGAAGCAGTCGGAGAGGAGAAGCTTGCATTTGATCATGCACAGATAATTCTCGAGGGCCTGATGCGTCTTAGGAATAAGGCAGAGTATTCGGATGTTGTATTCAATCTTATGGCTAAGGAGTTCACACTTCCGGATCTTCAGAGGGTATATGAGATTATTCTCGGAAAGAAGCTGTATAAGGCTAATTTCAGGGATAAGATAGTTGATAAGGTAATGCTCCTTGATAAAAAGGGTATTTCAATTACAGGGAGAAAGTCATCGGCTTTGTACAGATATAATGGAGGATTAGTATGAGATTAAATCAGGTTATTGTAAGTCTTTTAGAGACAGATATGTATAAGTTCAGCATGGGTCAGGCTATTTATCATCAGTTCAGTGATTATAAGACAACATGGTCATTCAAATGCCGCAATGAGGATGTGCATTTTACGGATGAGATGGTTGATGAGATAAAGGAGCAGATTAAGGCGTATTGCTCACTCAGATTTACAGAGGAGGAGCTTGAATACCTCAATAATGTAAAATGGATTAAGGGAAGCTATATTGATTTCCTCAGATTATGGCAGCCGAGATTTGAGGATTTTGAGATTACATCGGATGCTGAGTGCGGACTTGCAATCGAGACTAAGGGTACATGGCTTAATACGTCAATGTATGAGATACCTACACTTGCAATTGTAAATGAAGTCTATTTCAGAATGCAGTACAGTTATGACGAGCTGTTTGAAAGCTTCAAGAAGAGACTTGATGACAAGGTCAATAAGCTTTTCAGCGGTGAGTATAATCTCGGTTCCTTCAGCGAATTCGGTCTCAGAAGGAGACTTTCGTCAGAAGCACAGGAGCTTGCAATACAGAAGCTTAGCGGCGTGAAGTATCCTGCATCTGCATTTGTCGGAACATCCAATGTATATCTTGCCAAAAAGTTCGGCCTTACTCCGGTAGGAACGATGGCACATGAGTGGATTATGTGTGTGGGACAGGGCAACCACAAGCATAATCCGGCATACTCGAACTGGTATGCACTTGATGCATGGGTAAGAGAATATGGAGTGCTGAATGGTATAGCGCTTACTGATGCAATCACAACAGACTGTTTCCTCAAGGACTTCCAGCTTACATATGCAACTCTGTTCTCAGGAGTAAGACATGACAGCGGAGACCCATATGAGTGGGGAGATAAGATGATTGAGCATTATAAGAGTCTTGGAATAGACCACAGAGGAAAGACACTGTTATTCAGTGACAGCCTTGATTTTGAGAGAGCTGATAAGCTTAATTCATACTTTAAGGACAGAGCGAAGGTTGCATTTGGAATAGGAACATATATTGCAAATGATACTGACGTGCCGGCACTTAACATTGTCATGAAGACAACGGCATGCAACGGTATGGATGTCGCCAAGATATCTGATACAACAGGCAAAGGAATGTGCAAGAATCCGGAGTACATCAATTACCTACAGAGATGTATTGACTGGAGAATGCAGTACGGCAGATAAAAAACAAAAAATGGTATTGTTTATTTGCATTGACCGTGGTACAATAACGCAAGAATATTGAAAAAGCGATGACAGAAACAGTAGTGTGCGTGAACCATTCAGAGAGGGCAGCAGTTGGTGTAAGCTGCTTATGGAGATTGTACATGAAGACCATTCTCGAGCTGTGCGTAGAAGGAATCAGGGCATGAACGATTTTGAAGCGTTACCGTGTAGCTGCGTTATAAGCCAAGAGTGAAATATAAGGTGGAACCGTGTGCAGGCACCCTTAGGTAGATCAGGCTAAGCAAGTCTTAGCCGGCATATCTGAGGGTGCTTTTTTCAATATGAATAATATTATTAACATATAAAGGAGAAGAACAATGGTTAATTTTAAGGAAGATGAGAATCTTAACACACTCAATCACTCATGTGCGCATCTTATGGCACAGGCTATTAAGCATCTCTACCCACAGGCTAAGTTCTGGGTTGGTCCTGTAGTTGCGGAAGGCTTTTATTATGATGTGGACCTCGGTGATGATGTAATCAGGGATGAGGACATTGCAGCAATCGAAAAAGAGATGAAGAAGATTGCCAAGACAGGCAAGAAGATTATCAGAAAAGAGATTTCCAAGGAAGAAGCCCTTGAGATGTTCAAGGATGACGAATATAAGATTGACCTGATTAATAATCTTGAGGATGGGAATATCACATGCTACGAGCAGGGAGATTTTACAGACCTCTGCCGCGGACCTCATGTTGACAATGTAAAGCTTTGCCGTAACTTTAAGCTTATAAGACATTCGGGTGCTTACTGGAAGGGTGACAGCAATAATAAGGTTCTTCAGAGAATCTACGGTGTATGTTTTCCTACACCGGAAGAACTCGAGGCACATCTTCAGCTTCTTGAGGAGGCTAAGGAGAGAGACCACAGAAAGATTGGTAAGGACATGGGACTTTTCATGGTAGATGACCTTATCGGACGCGGTCTTCCAATGTTCCTTCCAAAGGGATATGTAATATGGCAGGAGCTTGAGAATTACATTAAGGACAAGGAAAGAAAGCTTGGATACCTTCATGTTATGACACCATGTATCGGTACAGTTAACCTTTACAAGACATCAGGACACTGGGATCATTACAAGGAGAATATGTTCCCTGCAATGGATGTTGACGGTGAGTCATTTGTATTAAGACCTATGAACTGCCCTCACCATATGATGATATATGCTAACAGAATGCACTCATACAAGGATCTTCCTATCAGAATCGGTGAGATAGCACATGACTTCAGATATGAGTCAAGCGGTACTCTTAAGGGAATTGAGAGAGGCAGACATTTCTGCCAGAATGATGCACACATCTTTGTAACACCTGAGCAGATAGAGGATGAATTCAAGCGGGTAGTTGACCTTATCTTCAGCACATACAAGGATTTTGGCATTACAGATTACCGCTGCGTACTTTCACTCAGGGACCCTGCAGACAAGGTTAAGTACCATGATGATGATGAGATGTGGAACAAGGCAGAGGATGCCCTCAGAACAGTTCTTAACGATCTTGGAATTGAATATACTGAGGAGATTGGTGAGGCTGCATTCTACGGACCTAAGCTTGATGTTAATGTTAAGCCGGCAGTAGGTAACGAATATACGCTTTCAACATGCCAGCTTGATTTCTGTCTCCCTGCTAAGTTTAATCTGACATACATTGATAAGGATGGCGAGAAGAAGACACCTGTAGTTCTTCACAGAGCAATACTCGGTTCACTTGACAGATTCATGGCTTACATCCTTGAGGAGACAAAGGGCAACCTTCCTACATGGCTTGCACCTGTCCAGGTAAGAGTAATGCCTGTTAAGACAGACAACGAAGAGCTTATGGAATATGCACATGAGATCTGCAGCGCTCTTGAAGAAAAGAATGTAAGAGTTGAACTTGATGACAGAGGCGAGAAGCTCGGCTACCGTATGCGTGAGGGTCAGATTCAGAAGGTTCCGTATCTTCTTGTTATCGGCTTTAACGAGAAGGAGGACAGAACTGTATCATACAGACTTCACGGAGAGGCAGACACAACAGTACTCGGACTTGATGAGTTTGTAGAGAAGATAGACAGCGAGATTAAGAACAAGGTTCACTAATCGGTTCATTGATTCATTAATAAGATAAATCAAAAAGCACCACCATCTGAAGCACTTGCTTTGTGCCGGGATGGTGGTGCTTTTTGATTATATTTTATATCTTATAAAAATTCTGATTATTTTGAAGCCTCTTTTGAAGCCGCCGCTGCTTCCATATTCTTAGGAAGCACAAGGTTGAGAATTATAGCCACAATGAATACAACCGCAACACAGTTCTCTGCAAATACCGTCCTGATGATATGAGGGAATATGTCAAATATCTCAGGTACCTGTGTGAAGCCGATTCCGACACTCAGTGACAGGGCAGCAATGGTAATATTGCGCTGTGTATAGCCGCATTTGCTGATCATCTGCAGACCACTGATTACAATGTTGCCGAACATCATTATCGTACAACCGCCAAGCACCGCGTCAGGAAGTGTGGCAAGCAGTGAACCGAGAATCGGGAATACACCGGCAAGAATCATAATTACGGCACCTGTTGCAATCGCAAAACGGTTAACTACCTTAGTCATGGCTACAAGACCTACATTCTGGCTGAATGATGTGATAGGCAGGCAGCCGAATACTGACGAGAGAGCACTTATGAATCCGTCACAGGCAATTGAACCTGATGTCTCCTTAAGTGTAGCATCGCGTCCGAGACCTGTGGCTGCAAGAGCGGATGTATCGCCGATTGTCTCTGTTGCAGATACAAGGAATATCAGTGTTACCGACACAATGGCGTTCAGATTGAATTCAGGCTTGAAAGGCATAATTGACGGTAATGCAATAATTGCGCTTCCATGCAGTGCAGAGAAATCAACAACACCGAGGAATATGGCAATAATATAACCGACAACAAGGCCGAAGAGGACTGAAAGCTGCTTAAGGTATGATTTTGCAAATATATTAAAGAGTATACAGCAGATAAGAGTTATACTTCCGAGAATCCAGTTGGTTGCGGAACCGAAAGCCTCACTTCCGCTGCCGCCTCCGAATGAAGAAGCACCAACAGACAGCAGTGAGAATCCGATTGCCGTAACAACACTTGCAGCCACGATAGGAGTGATGAGCTTAATCCAGTACCGGGCAAACAGACCCAGACAGCCTTCTATCAGACCGCCGATAAGCACGGCACCTACAATTGCATTATAACCGTAGGCCGGCCCGATATAACAGAATATTGAAACAAATGTAAAGCTGATACCCATTACTATAGGAAGACCTGAGCCTAACCGGAATATAGGGAACAGCTGGATAAGAGTACCTATTCCGGCAATAAGCATTGCACTCTGGATAAGCATTGCCGACTGTTCGGTTGTCAGACCGCTGGCACCTGCTACTATAAATATAGGAGCAATATTGGCTACAAACATGGCAAGAATGTGCTGCAGTCCAAAAGGAACCGCCTGCTTTATGGATACCCTGCCGTCAAGCCTGTAGAGATTATCTATCGAAGTATTTGAAGTATTTGAATTATTAGATTTGTTTTTGATTTTATCATCCATTGAATTATTCTCCGTATGTATTAATATAATAGTGATTATTGTGCTCTGAAGCTGATTGTTCCGTCTTCTGCATTCATGCTGTCAACAATTGCAAGAGACTCAAGGTGGTATCCGAGGTTGCGGATGATTCTGCCGCCTGGCTGGAAGCCTTTTTCAATTGCAATACCAATGCCTTCAACGGTTGCTCCGGATTCATTCACAATAGAGATAAGACCCTGAAGGGCGCATCCGTTGGCAAGAAAATCATCAATGATAAGCACACGGTCTTCCGGGTTTAAGAACTTCTTGGAGACAATAACATTGTTCTTACACTTGTGGGTGAATGATTCAACCTCGGCAACATATACTTCTCCTTCTATATTAATGCTCTTTGATTTCTTGGCAAATACAACAGGTACGTCAAAATGCCTGGCAGCAATGCAGGCAATGCCTATACCTGAAGCTTCGATGGTAAGAATCTTGTTAATGCCTGCATCAGCAAAACGACGCTTGAATTCAGCGCCTATCTCATCGAAAAGCCTGATGTCCATCTGGTGGTTAAGGAAGCTGTCAACCTTAAGCACATTACCTTCTTTTACAATTCCGTCCCTTGCAATTCTTTCTTCTAAAAAGTTCATATCGTGTACGCTCCTGTTAATGATAAAACTGTATAAAATATAACTTACCACATACGGGGAGCGTTCGCAATAAAAAATAATTTGTAAGTTTTTCTTGCAATCCGATTATAGTGTGATAGAATATTAAAGTTACAAAAAATATTTTTATTTGACATTTATTTTAATAGGAAGCCCTCAGCCGGGCAGGAAAGGATTAAAGATGAGAACTAAGCGCGAGGACGTAAGAAACATTGCAATTATAGCCCACGTTGACCATGGTAAGACAACGCTTGTAGACCAGCTTCTTAAGCAGAGCGGTACATTCCGTGCTAATCAGGAAGTGGCAGAGCGTGTTATGGACTCTAATGATATTGAGCGTGAGAGAGGTATCACAATCTTATCTAAGAACACTGCCATTAATTATAACGGAACAAAGATTAACATTATCGATACTCCTGGACATGCTGATTTTGGTGGCGAGGTAGAGCGTGTACTCAAGATGGTTAATGGTGTTATCCTTGTAGTAGATGCATATGAAGGCGTAATGCCTCAGACAAAGTTCGTTCTTCAGAAAGCACTTGAGCTTGATCTTTCAGTTATTGTATGTATTAATAAGATAGACAGACCTGAGGCGAGACCTCAGGAAGTAATAGATGAGATTCTTGAGCTATTTATCGATCTTGATGCTAATGACGATCAGCTTGACTGTCCGTTTGTATTTGCATCAGCAAAGTCCGGATTTGCGGTACTTGATCTTGATGATGAGCGCAAGGATATGACACCTTTGTTTGAGACAATTATCAACAGTATTCCGGCACCTGAAGGTGACCCTGATGCACCTACACAGGTACTTATAAGCACGATTGATTATAACGACTATGTAGGACGTATCGGTGTTGGTAAGGTTGATAACGGTTCAATCAAGGTTAATCAGGAAGTAATGCTTGTTAACCACCATGACCCTGATTTCCGCAAGAGAGTTAAGATTAACAAGCTCTATGAGTTTGAGGGACTTAACAAGGTAGAGGTTAACGAGGCTAAGATAGGTTCTATCGTAGCTATTTCAGGTATTCCTGATATACGAATCGGTGATACAATCTGCTCAGTAGATAACCCTGTGGCAATACCTTTCCAGAAGATTTCAGAGCCTACACTGTCTATGGATTTCATGGTTAATGACAGTCCGCTCGCAGGTCAGGAAGGTAAGTTTGTAACATCAAGACATATCAGAGACAGACTTTTCCGCGAGCTCAATACAGATGTCAGCCTTCGTGTTGAGGAGAATGAAGGAATGGATTCATTCAAGGTATCAGGACGTGGTGAGCTTCACCTCTCGGTACTTATCGAGAACATGCGACGTGAAGGCTTTGAATTTGCGGTAAGTAAGGCAGAGGTTCTCTATCATTATGATGAGAGAGGAAGAAAGCTTGAACCAATCGAGCTTGCGTATGTTGATGTCCCTGAAGAATTCTCAGGAAACGTAATCCAGAAGCTCAGCCAGCGTAAGGGTGAACTTCTTGGCATGACACCTATCAATGGCGGTTATACGAGACTTCAGTTCTCAATACCTTCAAGAGGACTTATAGGTTATCGTGGAGAGTTCATGACAGATACAAAGGGTAATGGTATTCTTAATACTTCATTTGAGGGCTATGAAGAATACAAGGGTGATATCCAGTACAGAAAGCAGGGTTCACTTATAGCTTATGAGTCAGGCGAAGCAATAACATATGGTCTGTTCAATGCACAGGAGCGTGGACAGCTCTTCATCGGACCTGGCGAGAAAGTATATGCCGGAATGATAGTTGGTGAGAATCCACGTGCCGAGGATATTGAGGTTAACGTATGTAAGACAAAGCATCTTACCAACACAAGATCTTCAAGTTCGGATGAGGCACTCAGACTTGTACCGCCTAAGATATTAAGCCTTGAGCAGGCACTTGACTACATTGATACGGATGAGCTTCTTGAAGTAACTCCTAAGTCACTTAGAATCCGCAAGAAGATACTTGATTCGACACAGCGTTACAGAGCTAACCGCAAGTAATTATTGTATAAACTTTAATAAGATATAACATGATAATCTCCTCACAACTGCGTGAATACTGGTGTGAGGAGATTTTTGCTTTATTAAAATTTAAAATTCTTAACCGAAAATTTACTTGTGATTCTTTTGTGAAATGTTACAATATGTAGAGTGTTTGATGTATTATATCAAATATGGTCGATAAGATTTTATAGACAAAACTACTATATCTGGAATATGCTTATTAAGCGCGCAATATAGTAGAATGAGAAGAACGAAGGGAGAAATCAAAATGGTAGACAAGGTAATAGAAAATAACAAGGTATGTATTGTTGGCAGAATCGTATCTGAGTTTCAGTACAGTCATGAGGTATTTGGGGAAGGATTTTATATCGTCAATGTGTCAGTTAACAGACTGAGCAATATGGCAGACGTTATTCCTCTCATGATCTCGGAGAGACTTATTGATGTGACACAGGATTACAGAGATAAGATGATTGAAGTAATCGGCCAGTTCAGATCATATAATAAGCATGAGGGTACAAAGAACAGACTTATGCTTTCAATATTTGTCAGAGAGCTTCAGTTTGTTGATGAAGAGCCGGAAGAGCAGAATAAGTCGAATCAGATATATCTTGACGGATTCATCTGCAAGCCTCCTATTTATAGAAAGACGCCTCTCGGAAGAGAGATAGCAGATGTCCTTATAGCTGTCAACAGACCTTACGGTAAGTCGGATTACATTCCATGTATCGCATGGGGACGTAATGCACGATATGCAGCTTCTCTTGAGGTTGGAGCACATCTCCTTGTATGGGGAAGAGTCCAGAGCCGTGAATATGCCAAGAAGATCAGTGAGACTGAGGTAGAGAAGAGAGTGGCATATGAGGTATCAATCAGCAAGATAGAACTTGCGGATAAGAGTGAGCCTGATACGGTTACTGCTGCAGAAAGCCATGAAGATATAGACGAACAGTAATCGGCAGATATAAATATCACTTAATTGGATGCTGCCATGCATGAATACATCGCCCGGGAACTGTGCCCGAAGACGAAGTGACACATGCATGGCAGCATTTTTATATTGAATAAGAGAGAAGCACATATACATTATCTGTTTACCGGGAACAGCCTTCTACACTCTTTTTCATTGCATACATGCGTTCATCAGCCTGTTTGAATAATTCGTGACGTGTTACAGAATTATCGTTACATATCGCATATCCATATGAAACATCAAGCGGAATGTCTCTATTGGAGTTGCATGAGTTTATGACAGCCGGTAATTTGTAATTGAGAAGAGCATCAATATCCCTGGCTTTGAATCCGTACAGAATAACAATCAGCTCATCGCCTCCAAAACGGTAGCATTTGCCAATGCGTCCGAATACTGCACGGATACATTCAGCCGCTGCAGCTATCAGCTCATCGCCTTCTTTGTGTCCGTAAGTGTCATTGGTGTGCTTAAGTCCGTTAAGGTCAAACATGATATATGCTGTAGGAGATGTAATCGGCTTAATGTGTTCGGTCGTGAATGAAGCTTTATTCATGAGACCGGTAAGCGAATCAATGTAAGCCAGCTGTTTGTAGGCGCTTACGTTGGCATTGTCGGTTATATAGTTGTACATCCGCTGCAAAGATGCTGTAATCATGCATGTGATGAATATGGCAAGTCCTATGGCGTATACATAAGAATAATGCGATGAGCTGCTTATATAGAATGATATAAGCGCCATAAGTGAAAACAGACACATAAATATAAATCCTGCAAGGATGCTTTTTAGTTCATATGTGTTATAACTTCCTGCACTACGTATGCATCTGTACAGAACATATATGATAGCGGACATAATCATTATATGGCATGCTGAGAGTACATACGGAATCATAACAGGTGCCAGGATATAACTTATAAGATATAATACAGTGTTGGTAAGTATTATTCCGCATAATATATAATAAGGACGCTGGCTGCCGGAAGACATCTCACTTATATACATTATCAGTACGGCAGGCATAAGCATAAATACTGTATATGAAGCAAGTGATATAAGTGCGGTCCTGTTAGTTACAAGAATAAGCAGCTTCGAGTCGAGCAGAAGCCATGTGCCTGCAAGTAATATAAATATGCCAAGGTATGTGAATGTCAGATAACTGTTCTGTGATACACGGGCGCGCATGCTTAATGCTCCTATAAGACACAGAAGACCTGTTATTAATGCAAATATGAAGAATATAAATGCATAAATGTTGTTCATGAAAATGTATTCGTTAAAATCACCTTTGTCTGCAAGGATAATTTCTGAAATTACCTCATCATTATAATGTGTCTTTTTAGAAACGGCATGTATATACAAAGTGTGTTCACCTGTTCCTGCCGGAATACTGAACCAGCATACAGACATATCATTATTCGGGTTCTTATCATTGCCGGAGTATATGATATCGTCATCTGCATATACGGTTACAGATGTCCAAAAGCCTTTTATGTAGACAAAACGCTTGCTTTCATTATCTGATATAGTATATGAGCAGTTATATGAATCCGGTGGATAATCGCCTGCCGCAGCCGGTTCGACAGAATCTGTTATATCTGACACATTACTGCTTATAAGCCTGTCAGAATGAGGCTTTATATTATTGCACTTTAATATGGCTGGAAATAACAGAACAATTAATAACAGAAATATAATTGTAAGAATTTTATTTTTCATTAAGCTCCTTATTCATGATAATACATTTACAAAACATAGTACTATAATACTATATGATTGGTACTTTGGCAATGCGAAAATTACAAAAAAATTATAGATTTGCAGATTTATTGACATATAAGAAGCATAATGCTATAGTAAGCATATAAAAAGTAGAGGTGCGTAATTCAAGAGTAGAATGGCGGATGTAACAGATACAGAAGAAACCATTTCAAAGGGGATGACGCCGAAGTGATGAAGGTGCTGGCTTTCATTGCTGGGGGCATGGTTAACAGCCATGTCACTGTCATCTTTAGGATAGCTTTTTGACAGCAGATTCTTAAGATGGAGGGCTACTTAAAGGATGGACTTCTCACGTCCTCTTTTTGCAGCCCCGTAAGGGCTTTTTTTAATGATGCAGATCTAATAATGAAAGGAAAAAGAAGTATGGCAATATTTGAGGGCGCAGGCGTTGCAATGATTACGCCTATGAAGGCTAACGGAGAGATTAATTATGATAAGATGGCAGAGTTTATTGATTATCAGGTAGATAACGGAACAGATGCCATTATTGTGTGCGGAACAACAGGTGAAGCATCAACATTAAGCGAGAAGGAACATCTTGATGCCATTGAATTTACTGTATCACATGTTAATAAGAGAATTCCTGTAATTGCAGGAACAGGCTCTAACTGCACTGAGTCTGCAGTATTCCTCTCACAGGAAGCACAGAGTGTAGGCGTTGACGGTCTTCTTGTTGTAACACCGTATTACAACAAGGCTACACAGAAGGGACTTATTGCACATTATACAACAATTGCAAAGTCAGTAGACCTTCCTATAATCATGTATAATGTACCAAGCAGAACAGGCTGTAACATACTTCCGGAGACAGCAGTTACTCTTGCTAAGACAGTAGATAACATTGTAGGTATTAAGGAAGCAACAGGTAATATTTCACAGGCAGCAAAGCTTATGTCACTTGCAGACGGATGTATTGATATGTACTCAGGTAATGATGACCAGATAGTACCTATCCTTTCACTTGGCGGCAAGGGTGTTATATCAGTGCTTTCCAATGTTGCTCCTAAGAAGACACATGATATTGTCGCAGAGTATCTTGCAGGCAATGTTGAGGCCAGCAGAAAGCTTCAGCTTGAGGCTATTGAGCTTATAGATGCACTTTTCTGTGAGGTTAATCCAATTCCTGTAAAGCATGCGCTTAATCTTATGGGAATGGAAGTAGGACCACTCAGAATGCCTCTTTCACCAATGGAAGACAAGAATCTTGAGACTCTTAAGAATGCTCTTAAGAATTACGGACTTCTGAAGTAATAATACTTTTATAAGAACCGGTAATAGTATAACTATTCGATAAGCGGTATATGCCGCAGAAACGAGGATTATAATGACAAGAATAATAATGCACGGCTGTAATGGCAAGATGGGACAGATGATTACCAATCTGCTGGAAGGTGATGAGAATGCACAGATAGTTGCGGGAGTTGATCCATTTGATGACGGGCACAACAAATATCCTGTATTTCCGTCAATAGACAGCTGCGTAGTCAAGGCAGATGTAATAATTGATTTTACTTCGGCCAAGGCAGTAGATAAGCTCCTTGAGTTCTCTGCTAAGAATCAGGTTCCGGTTGTAGTATGTACAACAGGATTAAGCGATGAGCAGATAGAGAGAATCAATGAGACATCAAAGCAGGTAGCAGTTCTTAAGTCTGCCAATATGTCACTTGGTATCAATACTCTGTTCAAGCTCCTTGCACAGGCGGCGAAGGTGTTCAATCCTGCCGGATTTGACGTCGAGATAGTAGAGAAACATCATAACCAGAAGCTTGACGCACCGAGCGGAACAGCACTTGCTCTTGCAGATTCAATTAAGGATGTACTTCCTGATGGATATTATTATAAGTATGACAGAAGTCAGGAGCGCAGGAAGCGTGATCCTAAGGAGATAGGAATCAGTGCGGTAAGAGGCGGAACAATCGTTGGTGAGCACGAAGTGATATTTGCCGGAGAGGATGAGGTCATAGAATTCAAGCATACTGCCTACTCTAAGGCTGTATTTGCAAAGGGTGCTATTGAAGCTGCCAAGTTCCTGGCAGGTAAGCCGGCAGGCATGTATGACATGAGTGATGTAATAGGCTGATATTAAAATAAAAACGGGATGTGAAAAGTGGTTTATTTTTCACATCCCATTTTTAATTCTGACCATGATTTATGTTATATCATTGCTTTGCATTACGATTGATGTAGCGCGGTTCATACTTGGAGTATACAATCTTCTGGCTGCTGTAAAGGCTGTAGTATCCGGAAAGAAGATAACTTATTGCGATTGCAAGTATGCAATAGTGTACCGCCCCTGTTCCAAACATCTCAACAGCCATGAGAAGAGATGTAATAGGGCAGTTCGTAACGCCGCAGAAGACGGCGACCATGCCGCATGCTGCACAAAGTGCCGGAGGAAGGCCGAATATTGATGATAAAAAGCTGCCGAGAGTTGCTCCTATAAAGAGTGATGGAACAATCTCACCGCCTTTGAAACCTCCGGACAGCGTCAATGCGGTTAATATAATTTTGAGAAGGAATACATACCATGCCTCACTGCCTGTGAAGCTTCGTGCGATGACGTCGCCGCCGGCACCCATGTAATCGGTTGTGCCGAGAAGTGTGTTAAGAAGCACAACGATACAGCCGCTTACAAGTATGCGGATATATTGATTTTTAAACAGTTTTGCAAAAATCTCTTCATTCTTATGAAGAGTAACGCAGAACAGTATGCTAGCTGCGGCAAACAGTGCAGCGAGAATAATTGTTTTGATTCCGCCTGACAGTGTCATTGCCGGAATACTGCCTATTGTAAATGCAGTTGGTGTTATATTGAAAAATCCCGCAACGCCTGCAGCAATTAAAGAGGCAAGTACGCACGGAACCAAAGCAGCATAGTGCATAAGTCCGACACTTACAACTTCCATTGAGAATACGGCAGCCGCCATCGGAGTGCCGAACAGTGCGGAGAAGCATGCGCTCATTCCGCACATAATGAGAATCTTGGTGTCACGCTCGTCAAACTTAAGCTTTTTGCCAATGTAATTGCCGAATGAACCGCCAATCTGGAGCGCAGCTCCTTCACGGCCGGCAGAACCGCCAAAAAGGTGAGTTATGAAAGTCGATACTATTATAAGGAATGACACCTTAAGAGGGACTTCTTCGTTGCTTTGTATAGCTTTAATAACAAGGTTGGTACCTGAATTCTTAAGAGAATGCAGGAGCTGATACAGGCCGATTATCAAAAGACCGCTTAACGGCAGCAGAAAATGTATATAAGCATGCTCTGTGCGGAATGTTGTAGCGGCTGATATTGCCCAATAGAACAGTGAGCCTATAAGTCCGATTAAAAGACCGATAATTACTGAACACACAAGCCATTTTAAAAGAATTTTGGCAGAATGTTCAAAACTTGCTAAAAGTATTTTAAACTGTTTTTTTATCTTTGTGATATCCATTATAATCTCCATTCCTGTGCATACTCATATCAGAATGTGCGCATGCTCATATTACTGTTATGATATTCGGATGAGTATGACACGTCTTCCAGGAACCAGTCGGGAGGAATGAAAGCTCCGGCCTCTTCCTCTGAAGCGAATTCAACTTCGGCAAGAACCGTTCCGGCGAACTTCCCCTCAAATATATCAAGCTCTATCGTAAGAAAAGGTGCGTGGTCAGGATTGTTCCTGCATATCTCATCAGGCATATAGTAGTCATATTCTATAGGTATCTCGTATCTTCTTTTGGTGATTATGTTGCCATCAGCCTTGCCAAGAAGATGTTCATAGCTTTCCTGCGTGAGCGGAAGGTTATATTCTTCACGGGCAACAAAGCCGTTGGATTTGTATGTGAGATAATAATCATCGTTGTCACGGCGTACACGGACAACAGGATTCGTACAAAGATATGCCTGTTCAATAAATCTGCACTTATACTGTGCTATGTCGCCGGGTATCTGTGATACGAGAAATTTGCGCTCTATTTCCATGTTTACTCCAATCTGCTGATAACTGTAATTCTATAAATAGATGCCGGGGCAAAAGCTCCGGATTCTGACCCTGGTATCATAAATAATATCTATAAAAAAGGAAAAGCCAAAAGCAGCTGCTCTTGGCTTCCGGTTAAGTAATAATTAATTACTTTTTCTTCTTTGTGCTGTTAACAGTATCCTTTAAAGCCTTACCAGCCTTAAACTTAGGAGCCTTAGATGCAGGAATCTTGATAGCCTTACCTGTCTGTGGGTTCTTACCTGTTCTGGCAGCTCTCTCAGATACTTCAAATGTACCAAAGCCAACTAACTGAACCTTCTCACCCTTTGTAAGTTCCTCAGCGATTGTAGCTGTAAGTGCCTTAAGAGCAGCCTCAGCATCCTTCTTTGAAAGCTCAGCCTTCTCTGCCATAGCAGCAACTAACTCAGTCTTATTCATCTCGAACAAGTCCTCCTTCAAAATATTATAAAATATATATATCGTATTTTACAGGCTTTGTCAATAAAAATGCGCTATTCAGAGGACAGATTTTCCCATTTTTCGTACATTTGCGCAAGCTCATCGTCGAGTTTTGTACGTTCGTTATGAAGCTCAATAAGTCTGGAGGTGTTGGTACATACTTCAGGGTCGGCAGATTCTTCATCAATGGAAGCAATCCTTGCTTCGTATTCTTCAATTGAAGCCTCCAGTTTTTCAATCTCACGCTCGCGTTTGCGCCTTGCGCTCTGGTCCTGCTTGGCAGCTTTCCATTCCTCCCTGGAACCGGCACTGGCTACACCTGAAGCTGAAGCAGCGCCTGAAGAAGCGGCAGTCTGTGGGTTAAGAGCAAGATACTGCGCCATGACTGCATCATGCTTTTCCTCATAATAATCATAGTTGCCTATGTAGTTAAGAATCGTGCTGTGTGTCAGTTCGAGTATTCTTGTAGCGGTTGTATTGATAAAATATCTGTCATGCGATACATAAAAGACAGTACCCGTATAGCTGTTAATCGCATTCTCAAGAATCTCCTTGGATACCATGTCAAGATGGTTGGTAGGCTCATCGAGAATAAGAAAGTTAGCCTCTGACAGCATAAGCTTGGCAAGTGATACGCGTGCCTTCTCACCACCGCTTAAGTCACGGATACGTTTGAATACATCATCGTTGGTGAAAAGAAATGCAGCAAGCGTGTTTCTTATCTTGGTATTATTAAGATCGGGATAAGCAGTTGCAATCTCATCAAAGAGGGTCTTGTCCGGATCAAGGACATGATGCTCCTGGTCATAGTAGCCTATTGTGACCTTAGAGCCAAGCCTGAATTCACCGCTGTCAGGACCGAATATTCCGTTGATAATCTTAAGTATTGTTGTCTTGCCGGTTCCGTTGCTTCCGATAAGTGCAACATGTTCGCCGCGCTTTATGTCAAAATTGACATCATGGAAAAGAGTTCTGCCGTCAAAGCCTTTGGTAAGCCCTGTTACGGTAAGAACATCATTGCCGCTCTCAATCTTAGGCTCAAGCATTATGTGCATTTTGTCATTGACTTCTGTAGGCTTCTCAACAAGCTCAATCTTATCAAGAGCCTTTTCACGGCTCTCGGCGCGCTTAATGGACTTTTCACGGTTGAACTGCTTAAGCTTGGTTATTACGGCTTCCTGATGCTTAATCTCACGCTGCTGGTTAAGATATTCCTTAAGCTTCATATTGCGCACGATTGCACGCTTCTCGGAATACTGTGTGTAATTGCCCTTATACACGGTACATACGCCGTTATCGAGTTCAACAATCTTAGTAACGATACGGTCAAGAAAATATCTGTCATGCGCAACGATGAGCACGCTTCCCGGATAATTGAGAAGAAAAGTCTCAAGCCACTTGATGGATTCAAGGTCAAGATGGTTGGTAGGCTCATCAAGCAGGATAATGTCAGGCTTTGTAAGCAGCAGGCGTCCGAGCGCAACTCTTGTCTTCTGTCCGCCGGAGAGAGTATTAACCTTCTTAGTAAAATCTTCCTCTGTAAAGCCAAGTCCCTTAAGAACACCGGTAATCTCGCTCTTGTAGGCGTAACCGTTCATCTGCTCAAAGGAATGTGTAAGTCTTGAATAACGTTCAAGCATATCCTCAAGCTCAGCACCCTCTACATTCTTCATGTCCGCCTCAAGCCGGCGCATAGTGCTTTCCATATTAAGTATGTCAGCCTTGATGCTTAAGAGCTCATCAAAAATGGTATTGTCAGTATCAAGGTTCTGATGCTGCGCGAGATATCCCATTGTAGCGCCGTGGGCAAGTATGACCTGTCCTGTGTCAGGCGTGCTGTCCCCGGCAATTATCTTCATTAATGTAGACTTGCCGGCACCGTTTATTCCGACTATGGCAGCCTTTTCACGGTCTTCAATGTGAAAGGAAACATGCTTAAGAATCTCGTCCGTGCCGAATGCCTTACATATATCATTACATGATAAAATCATAAAAACATTTCTCCGTTTCTGGTAAATATCAAGAGTTAGTATACACTATTTTTTATTTAAAGTATAGCTGTGCAATTATAATAAATATATTGAAATTATGCAAATGTAGTGATAATATCCTAATCTGTACCGCAATGATTATTTATATGGAAAGATAAGATTGGAACATAATATGGCAGATTATAAAGATAAGAAAAAAATAGATATTACACAAGGCTCTTTGTGGAAGAATATAATTATATTCAGCATTCCGCTGATGTGTTCACAGGTACTCGAGATACTTTTCAATATGACTGATGTGGCTGTTGTCGGAAGATTTGCAAGCTATGAGGCACTTGGTTCGGTAGGCTCGACAACACTGCTGGTTACATTATTTACCGGACTTCTTATAGGTATGGGAAGCGGAATTAATGTAAGAGCTGCACAGCAGCTTGGTGCGGGAGATGATAAGAAGACAGCCCGCACGGTTCATACATCGCTGCTGCTGTGTATAATAATAGGAGTTATATTAAGTGCTATATGTGTCGGATTTGCGAGAACGATGCTTACGATGCTCAATACCAAGGAGGAACTCATAGACGGAGCAGTTCTGTATTTCAGAATATACGGGCTTGGAATGCCGGCTCTTGCAGTATTCAACTTCGGTAATGGTGTGCTCAGTGCAAAAGGTGAGACCAACAGACCTCTTATTTACCTGTCCTGTGGCGGTGTGGTTAATATCATTCTTAATCTTGTATTTGTAATAGGATGCGGAATGGCTGCTGAGGGTGTTGCAATAGCAAGTATTATTGCGCAGTACATATCAGCGGGCCTTACTGTTAAGCATATGTTTGGAAGAAATGACAGTTGCCGCCTTCGCATGGACGAGCTTAAGATAGACCCTGTGCTTGCAAAGGCAGTTCTGGTGCTGGGACTTCCGGCAGGACTTCAGAATTCAATATTTGCACTTGCCAATCTGTTTATACAGACCGGTGTCAATTCATTCGATGCGGTTATGGTGTCCGGTAATTCAGCGGCTGCCAATGCGGATGCGCTTATGTTCAATGTAATGGCTGCAATCTACACAGGATGCGCGACATTCATGGGACAGAATCTCGGTGCAGGCAGACATGAACGTGTGCTAAAGAGTTATTTTATAAGCCTGTTCTATTCGGCACTTGTAGGTCTTATTGGCGGAGGACTTCTTATTATATTCGGACGTCAGTTCCTGTCGGTATTTACAACAGAGACTGCAGTAGTTGACGCAGGACTGCAGAGACTTCATGTTATGGGATTTTCATTTTTCATAAGTGCATTCATGGACTGTACAATAGCAGCGTGCCGTGGAATAGGCAAAAGTATTGTTCCTACATTTATAGTGATAATGGGTTCGTGCATATTCCGTATCATCTGGGTGTACACGATATTTGCATATTTCCACACGGTTCCTTCACTTTATCTTGTATACAGCTGTTCCTGGACTATAACTGCAATAGCGGAGATAGCATACTTTACAGTAAGCTACAGAAAGCTTATGCACGCACAGAGAGCTGCATAGCGGAACCATAGCGGAACAGGATGAAAAAATAATTGACATGAAAATGCCTAGGATGTACTATTAAAAGGCTGACGTCATGACGGCGCAGCTTTGTGTCAGTATTAATTATTGCCCGGAACGCATATGCGCAGGGCGTGGAAATGAGGAAAATTTGAAGTTCGAAGAATTAAATGTTGATGAGAAGATTTTGAAGGCGATTGGCGACATGGGTTTTGAGGAGGCATCTCCGATACAGGCTAAGGCTATTCCTGTAGTGCTTGAGGGAAAGGATATTGTAGGCCAGGCACAGACAGGAACAGGTAAGACAGCAGCATACGGCATTCCTATGCTCCAGTCAATTGACCCGAAGTTAAAATGTGTACAGGCTGTTGTACTCTGCCCTACAAGAGAGCTTGCAATACAGGTGGCTGATGAGATCAGGAAGCTTGCCAAGTACATGAGCTCAATCAAGGTGCTTCCGGTATACGGCGGCCAGGAGATAGTAAGACAGATAAAGTCGCTTAAGACAGGTGTGCAGATAGTTGTCGGAACTCCGGGACGTGTCATGGATCATATGCGCCGCAAGACAGTCAAGTTTGACAAGGTTAAGATGGTAATTCTTGATGAAGCGGATGAGATGCTTGATATGGGCTTCCGTGAGGATATGGAGACTATCCTTACGCAGATGCCGGAGGAGAGACAGACTGTAATGTTCTCAGCAACAATGCCTAAGGCAATTATGGATATAGCAAGAACATTCCAGAATGACGCCGAAGTCATTAAGGTAGTACGCAAGGAGCTTACTGTGGAGAATATTGAGCAGTACTACTTTGAAGTCCGTTCCAAGAATAAGGATGAGATTCTTTCAAGACTTATAGATATATATAATCCTAAGCTCTCGGTTGTATTCTGTAACACTAAGAAGCAGGTTGATGACCTTATATCAGAACTTAAGGGAAGAGGATATTTTGCTGACGGAATTCATGGCGATATGAAGCAGGCACAGCGTGACAGGGTTATGAATGACTTCCGTAAGGGCAAGACTGAGATTCTTATTGCAACAGATGTGGCTGCAAGAGGTATTGATGTTGATGATGTTGACATCGTATTCAACTATGACCTTCCTCAGGATGAGGAGTATTACGTACACAGAATCGGCCGTACCGGCCGTGCAGGACGTGCGGGCCTTGCATTTTCATTTGTGACAGGCAAGGAAATCTACAAGCTTAAGGATATCGAAAGATATTGCAAGACTAAGATTATGGCACGTCAGATTCCGTCACTGGATGATGTTAAGAATACAAGAATAGACAATCTCTTTGAGCAGGTGCGTAAGACACTTGAGGCAGGCGGACTTGCAGATATGCGTGCTATCGTTGAAGAGAAGATAAATGACGAGGATTATACATCAATAGATCTTGCAGCAGCGCTTCTTAAGATGGTTCTCGGTGATGACCATGACAGAGAAGACGATGTACTTCCTGTACATTTTGATGACAATGACGGCAACGGAAGCAAGATGGTGCGTCTTTTCATTAATATAGGTAAGAAGGACAAGGTTAAGCCGTCTAATATTCTCGGGGCAATTGCCGGTGAATCGGGAATGCCGGGCAAGCTTGTGGGCTCTATTGATATGTATGACGCGTACACATTTGTTGAAGTGCCTAGAAAGTATGCTGATATTGTTCTTAAGGCAATGTCTAACAATGTACAGATAAAGGGACGAACTGTCAACATAGAGAAGGCCGGCAAGAAAAAAGGCAGAAAACGTCATTAATCTCATTTGAACAGGCAGATGAAATACAGCAGAGGCAGACATGATAAAGATTGCAATTTGTGATGATGAGCAGTGTTTTTATGATTCTATACACAGATATATTAATGGTTATATGTCACACAGACGGGAAGAGTGTGAAGTGAACATATTCAGCTCCGGCGAGGAACTCCTTGGTAAAATGGAAGCCCTCAGGGAGTATACCATTATTTTCATGGATATCAACATGCAGGGAATGAGTGGATATGATGCCGCACTTGAGATAAGGAAATATAACAAAGATGCATTTATAGTATTTGTTACGGCATATCTCGACTATTCGACGGAAGGCTATAAAGTAGGAGCAATCAGATATCTGATAAAAGATGCACTGCTTGAGGACAGGATTACCGAGTGCATGAATGCCATATTTGACAAAATCGGTGAGATGGATGCCAAGATGGCTGTTGAATTCAGTGAGGGTCTTAAGATATTTCTTCCGGATGATGTCGTATATGTAGAAAGCCGCCGGCATTATATGATGTTTCATTTCTGCGGGAATTGTGAAAATGCCACATACAAAGTAAGAGGAGCTTTCAGTGATTATATAGAAAGGCTGGGAGGCAGGTTTATAAGGATACACAGGAGCTACCTTATTAATGCAAGACATGTAAGTGTAGTAAAGCCTGATGGTGTCAGGATGAGCAATGGTGATGTGCTTCCGATATCGAGGTCAAAGTATAACGATATCAAAAATGCTATTTTCAGACTTATGGATTAAAATTCAAAAATATAACAATAATGCCCTGAGCAGTATCACAGATTGATATGAACTGCTTCAGGGCATTATTACATTATGATTATATGCAGATCAGATTACAGGCATCGTGCACACATAATTAAACATCAGTATAAAATGACACAGACTTCCGGCCATTACAAAAAGATGAAATATCTCATGTGAACCGAACTGCTTATGCTTTGCGTTGAATATCGGAAGCTTGAGGGCGTATATAATACCACCGACGGTATAAATAATGCCTCCGGCAAGAAGCCACCCAAAAGCAGCAGGTGAGAGGGAATTGAGTATCTGTGTGAATGCAAGCACGCATACCCATCCCATTGCAATATAGAGTATTGATGAGAACCACTTTGGACATGTTACCCAGAGTGCTTTGATAACAATTCCGGCGATTGCAATTCCCCATACTGTAGCAAGCAGAATATAACCTGTTCTTCCGTGGAGGACAATAAGGCACATCGGGGTGTATGTTCCGGCGATAAGGACGAATATCATCATATGGTCAATCTTCTTAAGTATAAGATTGGCTCTGGCAGAAAGGTTAAATGAATGATATGCCGTGCTTGCTGCATACAGAAGTATCATGCTTACGATAAATACGGCCAGTGATACGACATGTATTGTATCAGGTTCGTGGGTGGCACGGATAAGCAGTGGCGTTGCTGCAAACAGAGCCATAATCATTCCTATAAAGTGCGTTATTGCGCTACCGGGATCTTTTAATTTTTTAATGTTTTTCATAACAGCCTCCATTCCGCAGGTACAAAGTGCCGGAGCACTTACCTGATTATATATATTATATCTTGTGGTATTTAAAAATATTAAATGTAGTTTTGAATACTACATCATCTATAGACGAATAATAGCACATGAAGAAATGAAATGCAATACCCACAGCTAAATATTTATTTATTTGCAGATAAGCACAAATTATGAATAATATAATAAGTATTGATTGTAATTATGGATTGATATGTGTTAATATAAAGATGTTATTGGTTTGTCAATGACAATTATATGTGCACGGAGGACATAGACATATGGTAAAAGCAATCGTAGGAGCTAACTGGGGCGACGAAGGTAAGGGCAAGATTACCGATATGCTCGCAGAAGAGTCAGATATCATTGTAAGATTTCAGGGTGGAAGCAATGCAGGACATACTATAATTAATGATTACGGTAAGTTTGCACTTCATCTTCTTCCATCAGGAGTATTTTATAATCATACAACAAGTGTAATCGGCAATGGTGTTGCCCTTAATATTCCTTATCTTATCAACGAGCTGAAGAGTATTACGGACCGCAATGTTCCAATGCCTAAGATTCTCGTTTCTGACAGAGCCCAGATTCTTATGCCTTACCATGTTGATTTTGATACATATGAAGAGGCGAGACTTGCCGGTAAGTCATTCGGTTCTACAAAGTCAGGTATTGCACCTTTTTATTCAGATAAGTATGCGAAGATTGGTTTCCAGGTAAGTGAACTGTTTGAGGATGAGGCAGTTCTTAAGGAGAAGGTTGAAAGAGTAGTTGATTATAAGAATATTCTTCTTGAGCATCTCTATCATAAGCCGACTATGAAGGCTGACGATATATTTAAGCTTCTTCTTTCATACAGAGATATGATTGCACCTTATGTAACGGATACATCAGCGTTTCTTCATAAGGCAATTAAGGAAGGCAAGAATATCCTTCTTGAAGGACAGCTCGGAGCACTTAAGGATCCTGACCATGGAATATATCCTATGGTTACATCATCTTCAACACTTTCAGCATATGGTGCTATCGGTGCAGGTATTCCTGCAAGTGAGATTAAGGATGTTGTTACTGTAGTTAAGGCTTATTCATCAGCAGTAGGTGCAGGAGCATTTGTAAGTGAGATATTCGGTGAAGAGGCAGATGAACTTCGCAAGCGCGGCGGTGACGGCGGCGAATTCGGTGCTACAACAGGAAGACCTAGAAGAATGGGATGGTTCGATGCCGTTGCAACACGCTATGGTGTCCGTATGCAGGGAACATCAGAAGTAGCACTTACTGTAATCGATGTACTTGGATATCTTGATGAGATTCCAATGTGTGTAGGTTATGAGATAGATGGCACGGTAACAAAGGAATTCCCTACAACATACCAGCTTGAGAAGGCTAAGCCTGTTCTTAAGAAGTTCCCGGGATGGAAGTGTGATATCAGGGGAATCAGGAATTATGAAGACCTCCCTGTTGAATGCCGCAATTATATTGAGGCAATTGAGCAGGAGATTGAAGCTCCTATTACAATGGTATCTAACGGTCCGGGAAGACATGAGATAATTCATCGTGTAAGCAGCTACACAAAGTAATACAGCAGATGCAGATATAAAGAAAAAGGCGTAATCATTACGCCTTTTTTATTTGTTTTTGTTGGTTTTATTTTTTGCCGGACATGAATTTGTACGCAAGCATCATTGCGTACAGAACAACCGGAAGACCTACGGTTGCAATCGCACAGCCCTGGAAGAAAAACTTTGCTTCGGGACTTTGCATAAATGAAAGGATAAGTGTGGTGATATACAGCGCAATCAGAATAACAACAATTACAATAGCTCCTATACGTTTTAATTTATCCATATCAAATAATCCTTTCATAAAAATTCATAATATGATAATATTATATATTATTGATTTGCTATGCGCAATAGGAGGATGTAATGGCGATTAATGTATTGGAATTCCTTGAAAAATCTGTGGCAAGGAATGGGGCAAAGACAGCATGTGCTGATGAGAAAGAAGCGTACAGTTATGACGAACTTGCAGACCGTGCCAGAAGAGCAGGTTCGGCACTTATTGAGGTTACAGGCGTAAGAAGACCTGTGCCCGTATTCATGGACAAAGGCTGCAAAGCACTTGCCGTATTCATTGGTGCGGTATATGCAGGCTGCTTTTATGTCATGCTTGACCCTTCACAGCCACCGGCAAGACTTGATACAATAATTAAGACACTTGAACCTGATGTAATGATTGTGGATGAGAAGTCCAGGGCTAAGGTAGAGAAGCTCGATTTTAACGGTAAGGTTCTGCCGGCTGATGAACTTATGGATCATATAATTGATGAGGACGAGCTTGGAAAGGTACGTGAGCAGGCACTTGATATCGATCCGCTCTATTCAATATTTACATCCGGCTCAACGGGAGTGCCGAAGGGTGTTATCGTAAGCCATCGTTCAGTTATAGATTTTATTGGATATTTTACAAAGATATTTAACATTACAGAGGATGATGTTATAGGCAATCAGGCACCGTTTGACTTTGATGTATCTGTTAAGGACATATATTCAGCTCTTTATACAGGTGCAACATTGCAGATTATCCCGAAGAAGTTTTTCTCATTTCCTACGAAGCTTCTTGATTACCTTGAAGACCGCAAGGTTACAACACTTGTGTGGGCTGTTTCCGCACTCTGCATAGTTACGACGCTTAACGGATTTGAGTATAAGAGACCATCATGCATTAATAAGGTAATATTCAGTGGTGAGGTGATGCCAATCAAGCATCTTAATGCATGGAGAGAGCAGTATCCGGACGCAATGTTTGTTAATGTTTATGGTCCTACTGAGATTACATGCAACTGTACATATTATATTGTAGACAGAGAATTCGGGCTTGATGAGAAACTTCCTATGGGTAAGGCATTCCCTAATGAAAAGGTATTTCTGCTCGATGATGATGACAGGCTTGTAGACGTGACAATGCCGGGCAGGCTCGGTGAGATATGTGTATCCGGAACAGCACTTTCACTTGGATATTACAGGAACAAAGAAAAGACTGATTCGGCATTTGTACAGAACCCTCTTAATGACAGATATATTGAGATGATATACCGTACAGGAGACCTTGGCTATTACAATGATAACGGCGAGATGTGTTTCTCATCACGTAAAGATTTCCAGATTAAGCATATGGGACACAGAATAGAGCTTGGTGAGATTGAAGCTGCAATGGGAGCAGTTGATAATGTTGTAAGAACATGCTGCATATTCGATAAGGATGACAATAAGATAATCGGCTTCTATGAAGGTGATACAGACAAGAAGACAATTGTGCATGAATTGTCTGCCAAGCTTCCGAAGTTCATGATACCAAGCGTGTTCAGTCAGGTGGCTTCAATGCCTATAACTAAGAATGGTAAGATAGACCGTAACAAACTTATGGAGGACTACAAGAGTGAATGCTGATATATTAAAAAATATTGCACATACATATGGAACACCTTCATATATATTCAATGTAGATGAGCTTGAATCAAGACTTAACACAATTAAACAGATTCTGGGTGAGGGAATAGATGTGCTTTATGCAATGAAAGCTAATCCGTTTCTTGTACCGGTCATGAGCAGACTTGGAATGAGATTCGAGGTGTGTTCACCGGGAGAATTTGCAATATGTGAGAATGAACATGTGAATATGCAGGATATAGTTCTCTCAGGTGTTAATAAGGAACGTGCAGATATTGAACATGTAATGGATGACTGCGGCGGCGTAGGAATATATACCGTTGAATCGGTAAGACATTTCCAGCTCCTTGCATCAATGGCAGAGAAGAGAAGTACAGTAATACACGTTCTTCTCAGAGTTACAAGCGGCAACCAGTTTGGACTTGATGAGGAAGATATTGAGAATATCATCAGCAAAAGAGATGAATTCAAATATGTTGATATCAGGGGAATCCAGTGTTATACAGGAACACAGAAGAAGAAATCAGACCACATAGACAAAGAGATTGACTGGCTCGATTCATTGTGCGACAGGCTTTATGAAAAGTATGGCTACAAGGCAGAAGAATTTGAGTATGGTCCGGGATTATTTGTGTCATATTTTGAACCGGGTGTGGATAATAATAACTATGACATGCTGAGGGCACTTGCAGCTAAGCTTGACACAATAAGAGACAAGTATCACATATCTCTTGAGATGGGAAGGTATATTGCTGCAACATGCGGATTATTCCTTACAAGAGTGGAGGACATTAAGTATAATAAGGAGCAGCATTACTGTATAGTGGATGGTGGAATTAACCATATTAATTACTATGGACAGACTATGGCAATGAAACTGCCTGTAACGGAACATATTCCGATGGATGTGGATGCGTCAAAGACATTTGCAATGAGTGACGCATGTGCCCTCCTTGGCAATGAACTTGTGCAGAAGTCAGAAGGAACGGTTCATTGGAATGTATGCGGTTCACTCTGTACAGTCGGAGATGTTATTGTAAAGAATCTTGAACTTACAGACCTTAAGATTGGTGATATGCTTGTTTTCCATAACATAGGAGCTTATTCTGTGACGGAGGGAATATATCTGTTCCTTAGCAGAAATCTGCCTAACATTATTGAATACAGCAGCAAAAACGGCGCAAGACTTCTTCGCGGACAGAATCCTACATATGTGATAAACAGCCAAATTCATAATTAATTATTAATTATGATAAAAAAGGCTTGACTATATACATAAAACACAATATTATTGATTTGTTATTTTTTTATAAGGATGGTATTTGAAATGGACGAATTAATTGACATTCTTTCTGAGATTAAGCCGGATGTAGATTTTGAGACATGTGACACACTTATTGATGATGAGATGCTTGATTCATTTGACATTGTTACAATCGTAGGCGAGCTTAATGATGCATTTGATATCGAGATTACACCGGCAGATATCGTACCGGAGAACTTTAACTCAGCTGAGTCTATGTGGGAGATGATTCAGAGACTTCAGGACTAATTTCAAGAGAATAATCCGGCCGGGATAATAAAGCTGCCGCATAAGTATGTTGATATTCCTTTAACACGGAATGCTGATGTACTTATGTGGCAGCTTTATTTTGGTTATAAATATAATAGAGGCAATGGCAGATACAGGATAAAATCAGTATGTGCGGCATTTATCGAGAGCATTTTCGATTGCTTTGAGAATCATAACTGACGTATATTTATTTTCGGAAGAATATGTAACACCTTCAACACCGCCGTTGGCAATTACAGAGCTCTTAATCTCTTCAAAAGAATTCTGTATAAGCGGATACATGGTTGTAACGGAATCGGAAATGTTCACCATCTCAATATTATTAATATTGTCTTCGTCTACAGTTACGCGGATGTCGACGGGATTGCCGTTGAGTATAACGGAAGAAGAGTAGACGCCTGCCGTATAACGTCCGGAGGGTGGTGTTGTATCATGTGTATTGCGATTCATCAGAGAAATCACAATAAGGGCAAGTATGGCAAGAGCAATCACGGACAGAATAATTCCTGCAATCAGCTCCTTACATCTTATGACAACAATCTTGGTTTTTGAACCCATGGTGCTATCCTTTCTATCCCTTAAGGGATAATTTGATAATATCATTTTATTCCTTTAATACTTATGATATGATAAAAAAGCGGGAAGTATATTGTTATTTTCAGGCGCGCTTGCGCTTGATGCAGCACGCAGCGGTACTAGGTGGCTAAAAGACAGCCACCAAGTGCCGGCGGCTGCATAATGCCTGAAAATAACAATATACTTCCCGTTGAGGGACGGCATAGAAGTAATTTCATATCCAGCCCGGCACGCCAGTGCGAAGGCGTCCCTTAACCACAACATAGTGGGGCAGCGGCCCCCTTTAGGTGGCAGAAGGTGTTGTGCCAAAGGCTTATGCAGCCGCCGGCACTTAGCGGCTGTCTTTTAGCCGCTTAGTACCGTTGCGAGCTGCATGCAGCGGAAGCGGCTTTGCCACAACACCTTCTGCCACCACCTTGGAGGTATACACATGTCACTACATTTTATTCTCGGCTCTTCCGGAAGCGGAAAGTCGGAGCTGTTATATAAAAGCATAATAAAGGCTTCAGGAGAACAGAAAGATAGGAATTTTCTTGTCATTGTACCTGAGCAGTATACGATGGCTACACAGAAGAAGCTTGTGCAGCTTCATCCGGGACATTCGATAATCAGAACGGATATATTGAGCTTTCAGAGACTTGCAAGCCGTGTATTTGCGGAGCTTGGACTTGAAGGGCAGACCATACTTGATGATACCGGCAAGAATCTGATAATACGCAAGGTTATGGAGAACCACCGGAAGGAACTCAGAGCATTTGCAGGTAATCTTGATAAGACGGGTTTTGTATCAGAGGTGAAGTCTGTTATATCGGAACTTCTGCAGTATGCAATTGCACCGGATGATATGCCACAGATAATCACGGCAGTTGCGGGCAATGGAGCACTGGCAGACAAGCTTACTGATATAGAGGTCGTATACCGTGCATTTATGGAGTACACAGAGCGTGATTACATAACGTCTGAGAGCCTTCTTTCATTACTTGCGCAGCATGTGCATGAATCGGAGCTCATCAAAGGCAGTGTGATAGCGATAGACGGTTTTACAGGATTTACACCCGTGCAGTATGGTCTTCTTGCAAGGCTGCTTGAGACAGCAGCGGAAGTCTACGTTACAGTGACGATAGACAGCAATGAGCATATTAATGTTCAGGATGGCCCGGAATCGTTATTTGCGATGAGTAAGGAGACGATATCGTCACTGTTAAGAATAGCTGATGAGAGTCATGTAGAAGTTGCACCATATACACTGTGTGAACATACATACAGATTTGACAGGGCACCGGAGCTGGCATTTCTTGAGCAGAATATGTTCAGGTATAATGGCCGTGTATACAGGGATGAACCTGAGAATATAGAGATATACTGTGGAATAACGCCTAAGGAGGAGCTTCAGTTCATCGCGGCTGAGATCCTCAGGCTTACAAGGGAGCAGGGCATAAGATACAGGGATATTGCCGTGGTATCTGCTGATATAGAGACATATGGCATGCTTGCTGCCAACATATTTGAACAGAATGATATTCCTGCATTTGTTGACTATAAGAGAAATATCATGAATAACCCGATGATAGAGTTTATGAGAAGCGGAATAGCAGTAATAGAGAGCGGATATTCGTATGAGAGCATGTTCAGGTTCTTAAGAAGCGGCATAACTGCAATTACACCAAATGAGACGGATTTGCTTGAGAATTACTGCCTTGCACTCGGTATACGCGGCAGAAAACGCTGGTACAGCCAGTGGGACCGCAATTATATAAAGAAAAACAGGGAAAAGGCAGATCTTACGCAGCTTAATGAATTGCGTTACAGGACTGTTAAGATACTTGAACCGCTTGACAGGGCATATACGGCGGCATCAGGAACGACAGTAAGTGTTGGTGAGCTTCTGGAAGCTCTGTATGAGTTCGTAGCGGCATCAGATATTGAGCATAAGATGAATGAACTGGCTGACCGGCTTGAGCTTAATGAAGAAAATGCACTTGCATCACAGTACAGGCAGATATATCCTAAGGTAATGGCATTATTTGACGAGATATACAGCCTGCTGGGTGAAGAAAAGATTAAGAGAAAAGAGTTCGCCAGACTTCTTGACTCAGGGCTTGAAGAGATTAAGGTAGGGCTTATTCCTCCGACGGCTGACTGTGTTCTTATCGGTGATATGCAAAGAACAAGACTCGACAATATAAAGGTTCTTTTCTTTGCGGGAGTTAATGACGGCATAGTCCCAAAGAAGAGTGAGAATAAAGGGATATTGTCGGAGCTTGACAGGTATATTCTCGAGAATGTTTACGTAACGCTGTCACCGGATGCCAGGAAGAAAGCATTTATTGAGAGATTTTATCTTTATATGAATCTTACCAAGCCTTCATGGAAGCTGTATCTTACATATGCGGCGAGGGGAATTGATGCAAGAGAGCGCCGCCCGTCCTATTTTGTAAGAACAATGTATAAGCTTTATCCCAAGCTTTCAATGCGCACATGTGATGATATGAATAATGATATGTGGCTTACAATTCCGAAGGCTGATAAGGAATGGAATATAAAAGATTCACAGATTAATCTTGTGCAGGCGGCAGCTGATGCGCTATATGGAACTGATGTAAGGGAGAGTGTTACAAGACTTGAACAGTTCGCTTCGTGTGAGTTCGCACATTTTCTGAGGTATGGACTCGGTCTTGATGAACGTGACGTATATACGATAAGTGCAAGCGATACGGGTTCAATTCTGCACAAGTCGATGGAATGCATATCATCAGAAGTGATAAGGAGCGGTATGAGCTTCGCGGATATGAAAGATGAACAGCGCCATGAGATAGTCGGCAGAGTGGTTGACACGGTTGCTGCAGAATACGGCAATGCGGTATTTAAGGACAGCAGCCGCAATGAGTATATGATTGAGAAGGTCAAGGAGCTTACACAGAGGACTGTATGGGCAATCGGCAGACAGCTTGAACAGGAGCAGTTTGTTCCGGAGAGCTTTGAGGTCAGATTCTCACTTCCGATGAATGAGTCTGTCAGCAAAAGAAAAGTTGAGCTGGTCGGAAGCATTGACAGGATAGATGTCTGCGAGGACGGTGACAACATATACATAAAGATAATTGACTACAAGACGGGAAATGAAAAGTTCTCGCTTTATAAGACATACTATGGACTCAGGATACAGCTGATGACATATATGATTGCGGCGATGGAGCATGAAAAAAAGCTGCATCCGGGAAAGAATATAGTGCCGGCAGGAGCATTCTACTATGTGGTTGACGATCCGATAGTAGACAGGCAGGACAGCCGGGAGAAGGTAGAAAAGAAGATTCTTGCACAGCTTTCATATGATGGCATCGTCAACGGACAGATGCCGCAGGAACTGATGGGAAGCAGTGCGGATTCGATAAAAGGTGATAAGAATATTACGGCAGGACAGTTTGCAAGACTGTCGGAGCACATTACGGATACTATGGACCTGATGACGGATAATATGCTTAATGGAAATGCATATATTAATCCTGTCGCAGACAGCGGAAAGGATTCCTGCGAGTATTGTCCGTACAGGTCTGTGTGTGGATTTTACAGTGATATTCCGGGTAATTCATACAGAAGAGTAAGGCATCTTAAGGATAATGAAGTATGGGAACGCCTTTATATGGATCGTGAACAGGAGGAGATGGCTGATGGCAAGGAATTGGACAGCACAACAGAAGAGGGCAATTGAACTCCATAATAAAAATATTCTTGTCTCAGCAGCAGCAGGCTCCGGCAAGACGGCAGTCCTTGTTGAGAGAATAATACGCATGATAACGGATCCTGATAACCATGTGGATATAGAGCGGCTGGTGGTCGTAACATTTACCAACGCAGCTGCGGCACAGATGCGCGAGCGTATAGGAGCTGCACTTGAGAGTATGATTGAGGAGAATCCGTCTGACAGGAATCTCCAGAGACAGCTTGCGATGATACATATGGCGCAGATAACAACAATAGACAGCTTCTGCCTTAACATACTGCGTAATAATTATATGAATCTCGATATTGACCCGGGATTCAGGATAGCGGACCAGGGTGAGCTTGAACTTATTAAGGCCGATGTTATGGGTGAGCTGCTTGAAAAATATTATGCCGGCGGCAACGAGGATTTTTACGCACTTATCAATTCGTATTCGGGGAAAAAGAGCGACAAGGCAATAGAAGACCTTATTAACAAAATATATAATTATGCCAGAAGCTACCCATGGCCGCACGAATGGCTGCAAAGCTGCATCGATACGGGAAGTGCGTCAACTGTGGATGAGTTCAATGAATCGCTTCCGGCACAGTATCTGTTTGATTATGTCACAAAATATATTCAGGGAAGCCGTGAAAAGTTCAGACGGCTTCTTGACATATGTAAAGATGTTGCAGGGCCTGATATGTACATTGATAATATATTGTCAGACCTTGAAGGCATGGATATGCTGCTTAATACAGAGAACATCTCACAGTGGATGGAGACTGCCGCAAGAATACAGTTCACGGATCTTAGCAGAAAGCGTGGAAGCGGCGTTGATCCTGATATGAAGGAGCTTGTCAGGAATTCAAGGACAAAGTACCGTGATTCATTCAGAAAGCTTCGTGACAGGCTGTGTTCAATGAGCGTTGAGGAGTATCTGCGTGAGCTTTCGGCTAACGGGGCACCTCTGAGAATGCTTATTACGCTTGCATCCGAATATATGGATGCGGTGGATGCCGCCAAAAAAGAAAAGAATATTATAGATTTTAACGATATAGAACACATGGCGTGCAGTCTGCTTGTAAAACATGAGAATGATACAGATGAATACACACAGCTTGCTGATGATCTTGCATCATATTACGGGGAGATTCTGATTGATGAATATCAGGACAGCAATATGCTTCAGGAGATGATATTGACAGCGGTATCACGCGGAAGGCTTGACAGCAGCCGCAACAATCTTTTTATGGTGGGTGATGTCAAGCAGAGTATTTACAAGTTCAGGCTTGCAAGACCGGAGCTGTTTCTTGATAAGTATGTGAAGTATCCTGATGCTGACGGCTGTGAAGTAATAGAACTGCGCAACAACTTCCGCAGCAGAAGCCAGGTATTGTATTCTGTCAATTCAGTTTTTGAGAAGATTATGCACAGAGAATGCGGTGGAATTGAATATACAGAGGATGTCAGACTTAATCCGGGACTTGAATTTGCACAGAGGACAGACTCAGGAATGATGGATAACAGAACATCAATAAGACTGGCAGACCTGAATATTCAATATGATGAAGATGACGTTAATACTCCAAGGGAATGTGAGGGGCGGCTTATCGCATCAATAATAAAAGAGGTTATTGATGAAGATACGGGAATGCCGGTGTATGATGAGCGTCTTGGCACATACAGAAAAGCTGAATATGGAGATATAGTTGTGCTGACAAGGTCGCTTGACGGATGGGCTGATGTGTTCGCTGACGAGCTTATGAATGCGGGAATACCGGCGGCTGCACAGAGCTCAAGCGGTTATTACGATACATACGAGATTGAACAGGTACTTAATCTCCTTGCGGTTATAGACAACCCGGCACAGGATATTCCTCTTGCAGCTGTTGCACTGTCTTATTTTGGCACACTTGATGTAAATGATCTTGCATTAGTTAAGAGTGCATATCCGGATGCCCGGCTTTATGAATCGATGAACAGATATCTTAATTCGCATGCGGACAATCAGGATGAGATATGTGCCAAAATCAATAATCTGCTCACAATGATTGAGGGTTACAGGACCAAATCAGTATATCTTACAATTAATGAACTTATATGGAAGATAATATATGACACAGGATTTTATGATTATGTGGGGATGATGCCGGCGGGAAGCATGCGGCAGCAGAATCTTGACATGCTTTGTGATAAGGCAGAAAGTTATGCCCGGACAAGTTATCATGGTTTATTTAATTTTCTCAGGTATATTGAGAAGATAAGAAAGTATAATCTTGACTCGCAGTCAGGGGCATCGGATATGTCTGACAATAATGCTGTACAGATAATGAGTATCCATAAGAGCAAAGGTCTTGAGTTCCCGATAGTAATAGTTGCCGGAATTGCCAAAAAGTTCAATAATATGGATGCGAGAGGCCGCGTTGTTGTAGATTCCGATATAGGCGTAGGTGCGGATATAATAGACACAGTGATGCGTACGAAAGTTTCTACACCGGTGAAAAGCGCTGTAGAGATGAAGCTTGTTGACGATAATCTGGCAGAAGAGATGCGTATTCTCTATGTTGCGATGACAAGAGCCAAGGAAAAGCTTATAATGACCGGTACTCTGAAAAATTATGATAAGATGTGTGCAAAGTGGAAGACGACTGACGTATCAACATTTGACGGAATTCAGGGCTGCTCAAGCTATATGGATATGATTATGCCTGTAGCATGCGGTGACGCAGTGAATTTTGATATTAGTGTTACCGAAATTAATAAGGAGCCGGATGAGGATGAGTATAATGGGGATAAGCATGATATAATGGCTCACAATGCAGCTGATATTCATGAAGCAGCTAAGAAAGGAGCTGTCAGCATTGAACCTTACCGGTACGGATATGCGGTTACAATGAAGACAAAGCTGTCAGTATCTGAGATTAAGCTGCATGAATATGAGGAACAGGAAGAGTTCACAAGAGATGTCCTGCCGGAACTTAATGCGGCAAATAATGGGAAGAACGGCAGTGAGAGCGGTATAGAAGGTGTACAGCCTGCTTACGAGCCGTGTGTGCCACAGTTCATAAGCAAAAAAGAGGAGGTGGCACCGGCTGAGCGCGGAACCGCATTTCACAGGGTTATGGAGTGTTTTGATTACAACCGTTGCGGCAGTGTCGATGATATAAGAGGATATATTGATGAGCTTGTCGATAGAAATATGATGACGCGGCGGCAGGCGGATGCTGTGAATCCACAGAAGGTATATGATTTCTGTAACAGCAGTATAGGTGCAAGGACTGCGGAAGCATTCAGGGCAGGCAGATTATACAGGGAGCAGCCGTTTGTAATGGGTATACCGGCGGGCAGTATAAAGATATATCAGGAACTTGCTGACAGATATAATGTGTCTTACTCACTGCTTGATGAAGAGACAGTACTGATTCAGGGTGTAATTGATATGTATTTTGAAGAGAATGGCAAAGTTGTTCTTGTTGATTACAAGACAGACAGAGTATCAGGAAGTAACGCTGAAAAGATACTGAGAGACCATTATGCAATACAGCTTGAATTATATTCGGAAGCACTTGAACGTGCATTAGGCATGGAAGTCAGTGAGAAACTTATATATTCATTTACGTTAGACAAGGCGGTTAATGTCTGACATATGACAAGCAGCCGGTTCATAATAATATACCAAGTCCGTTGATTCGGGAGATATATATGAACCAGCTTATGCGCTATGCGTCAGATGGAATCAAAAAGACATGGTATAAGATGCCGCAGGGGGTTCGCGCAACGTGGATAATGTTTGCAGTCACTGCGGTATCTTTGCAATGGTGTCTTGGAGGTGGAGGCAGCAATGAAAAGATGGTATCGTCGGCTAATGTGATAAGCGATGCCAAGAACAGTACGATTAATGGAAAAGCCCTGCCGATATATTGTGTAGACAGGCAGAATGACGCATCAAAGCAGGTTTCATTAAGCTTTGATGCAGCATGGGGAGCAGATGATACAATAAGGATACTTGATACGCTTGATAAATATAATGTCAAAGTGACATTTTTCATGACAGGTGGATGGGTTAATGACTATCCCGATATGGTTAAGGAGATATATGCAAGAGGGCATGACCTCGGTAATCACAGTGAAAATCACAAACAGATGAGCAAGCTTTCTGAGGCACAGAATCAGGAAGAGATTATGAAAGTTCACGATAAAGTAAAAGAGCTTACCGGATATGACATGTTTTTATTCAGACCTCCGTACGGAGACTATGATTCTGAACTTATCAAAACCGTATACGGAATGAATTACTATCCGATACAATGGTCAATTGACAGTCTTGACTGGAAAGACTACGGGGTGGATTCAATTATAAAAAGGGTTGTAGAAAGCAAATATCTTGATAACGGAGCTATAATATTGTGCCATAATGGTGCCAAATATACGGCAGAAGCGCTTGGCAGCCTGATAGGAGGCATTCAGGCGAAGGGCTATGAGCTTGTTCCGATATCACAGTTAATAATAAGAGATGATTTTCATATGGACACGACAGGAAAGCAGATAGCTGACTGAGAGTGATATATTTTAAAGGAAAGAGAGAAAAATACAGATGAATCTTGCATTAATTACGGCAAAACAGGTTGTAGTCCTGTTTATTCTTATTATGTCAGGCTTTGTGTGCGTTAAGACTAAGGCGGTTAAGATTGAAGGGAAAAAAGCGTTCTCAGATCTGCTTTTATACCTTGTTGTTCCGGCAATGATAATACATTCATACATAATGGATTTTAATGAGGAGATACTTACAAATCTTGTAAGGTCGCTTGTGCTGAGTACTATACTTATGATAATAGGCATAATTGTCACGTTTGTAATAACAATGAAAGTTACAAGTAAGGATTTGCCGATATTAAGATTTGCATGTATGTTTTCTAATGCCGCATATATGGGATTCCCGCTGATTCAGGCACTGTTTGGGTCAGAGGGACTTCTCTATGCCAGTGTATACGTTACGATATTTAATATCTTATTGTGGACCGTCGGATATGCGATAGTAAGCAGGAAAGTTAATGCAAAAGAGGTATTACATACAATACTTACGACACCGGTAATAATATCTGTTGTTATAGGCCTCATAATATATCTCTGCCGTATTCCTGTGCCGTCAGTGATTGAGCAGCCGCTTAATCTCATAGGTAACATGAATACGCCGTTATCAATGTTCATAACAGGAATGCTTATAGCATCAGGTGACGTCAGGTCAATGCTTAAAAACAGGGAAATTATGATGGTAATAGCAATAAGGATGTTCCTTATACCGGCGATAAGCTTTGCTGTATTTGCATTACTCGGTGTTAAGGGAATGGTTCCGGAGGTAGTGCTTTTGCTTCAGGCATGTCCGAGTGCCGCAATAACTTCGGTATTTGCAGTACAGTTTGAATATAATGAAGAGACAGCAGCCGGCTCTGTTGTCCTGACGACGCTGCTGAGTATAATTACACTTCCGGCGTGTGCAATGCTGCTGACAATGATGATGCGGTAGCATCGGAATTTTTAGAAAATGTAATAAAAATATTGACATATAAATTACCAATGCTATAATATATTTAAACATATGAATGATTGTTCATATGTTTATAAAAACAAAGAATAATATGATATTAATGTTAAAGCATGAGCTTTAGAAACGGAGGATTTTATGAAGAAGAGTTATAAGATTGAGGTTGACTGTGCCAACTGCGCTAACAAGATGGAAGAGGCTGCTAAGAATACAGCGGGAGTTAAGGATGCGGTTGTTAATTTTATGACACTGAAGATGAATGTTGAGTTTGAGGAAGGACAGGACCCTAAGACTGTTATGCAGGAGGTTCTTAAGAACTGCAGGAAGGTAGAGGATGATTGCGAGATTTACCTGTAATCCTGCGGAATGGAGATAGTGTGAAACATCAGCCTGATACCTGATTTTTCACACAGCCATTTGTGTCGCAGGCGCCACAAATGGCATCTATCGCAGAGCCAAATCCTATATTTGGCCCGCGATTCCTCCGGCACTTTGTGCCTGCGGAATGGAGAGTAATATGAATAAGAAGCAGAAAAAGGTTTTAATAAGAATAATAGCCGCTTCGGTAACGATGATTCTGTTTGCTTTTATTCCGGTGGAGGGATGGCTTGAGTTTGTGCTTTTTATGATTCCGTATCTTATCATCGGATATGATATACTGCTCAAGGCGTTCAAGGGAATTAAGAACAAACAGGTATTTGACGAGAATTTCCTTATGGCGGTTGCAACTGTAGGTGCTATTGCACTTGGCGATTACAAAGAAGGCGTTGCCGTTATGCTGTTCTATCAGATTGGTGAGCTGTTCCAGAGCTATGCTGTCGGCAGGAGCCGCAGGAATATCAGCGAGCTTATGGATATCAGACCTGATTATGCCAATATTGAGCGTGACGGAAAGCTTGAGAGGGTTGATCCGGACGAGGTTGGGATTGGCTCTGTAATAGTTGTGCAGCCGGGCGAAAAAGTTCCTATTGATGGTGTTATCATTGAAGGCAGTACTACACTTAACACAAGCGCACTTACAGGAGAGAGCGTGCCAAGAGAAGCTAAGGCAGGCGATGATGTAATAAGCGGCTGCATTAATATGACAGGAGTTCTTAAGATAAAGACAACAAAGGAATTTGGCGAATCCACAGTATCAAGAATACTTGACCTTGTTGAGAATTCAAGCTCCAAGAAGTCAAGATCTGAGAATTTTATCTCCAAATTTGCCCGCTACTATACACCGGCAGTATGTTATGGTGCACTTGCGCTTGCAATACTTCCTCCTGTAGTGAGTATGTTCCTTGGATTTGATGCAATGTGGGGAGAATGGATATACAGGGCACTTACATTCCTTGTAATAAGCTGCCCGTGCGCACTTGTGATAAGTATACCACTAAGTTTCTTTGCGGGAATTGGCGGAGCAAGTAATGCCGGTGTACTTGTTAAGGGATCTAATTATCTTGAGACACTTTCAAAGACAAAATATGTTGTGTTTGATAAGACGGGAACACTTACACAGGGTGTGTTTGAAGTTGTGGGAGTACATCACAGCAAGCTCGAGGAAGCCAGGATTCTTGAGTATGCTGCGCTTGCGGAGAGTTTTTCGTCACATCCTATAAGTAAGAGCCTTCAGCGTGCTTATGGAAAAGAGATAGATCAGTCAAGAGTTACAGATGTCAAAGAGATAAGCGGCGAAGGTGTGACTGCTGTGGTTGACGGTGTCAGTGTGGCAGCCGGTAACACTAAGCTTATGAAACGTCTCGGTATAGAATATTCAGACTGCCACAGCGTAGGAACGATAGTCCATATGGCTGTTAACGGAAGATATGAAGGACATATTCTTATAGCGGACAGAGAGAAACCTAATTCTAAGGAGGCAATAGCACAGCTGTACAGAATGGGAATCAAAGAGACTGTAATGCTTACGGGAGATACCGGGAAGGTAGCTGATCAGGTTGCCGGAGACCTCGGAATAAGCACAGTATACAGTGAACTTCTTCCGGGAGATAAGGTTGCCAAGGTAGAAGAACTTCTCTCAAAGAAACACAGTAAGGAGGCTCTTGCATTCGTAGGAGACGGAATCAATGATGCGCCTGTACTTTCAAGGGCAGATATAGGTATCGCAATGGGGGCACTCGGTTCTGATGCGGCAATTGAAGCTGCAGATATTGTGCTTATGGATGATGATCCTCTTAAGATTGCCAAGGCAATAAAGATTGCTAAGAAGTGCCTGCGAATAGTATATGAGAACATTTATTTTGCAATAGGTGTAAAGATAGTATGTCTTATACTTGGTGCACTTGGCATAGCCAATATGTGGGTGGCTATATTTGCAGATGTAGGAGTTATGGTTATTGCAGTAATCAATGCAATCAGGGCGCTTTTTGTAAAGAAACTGTAGAAGGAATAAAGGTTTAATATGACTGAAAAAAAGATAGTTGTAAAAGGCACTAACGACAATGAAAATGACTGCTCAGAATGCTGCGAATCAGTTGAAGTGCATGAAGACCTCCTTAAGATAGTAAATGATACGATACCTGAGGAGACAGAGCTTTATGATCTGGCGGAACTGTTCAAAGTGTTCGGAGATTCGACCAGAATAAGAATACTGTTTGTGCTTTTTGAAGCAGAGGTATGCGTGTGTGATCTTGCGCAGGCACTTAACATGACTCAGTCGGCAATCTCTCACCAGTTAAGAATATTGAAGCAGAATAAGCTGGTTAAGAGCCGCAGGGATGGCAAGTCAATATTCTATTCGCTTGCAGATGATCATGTAAGGGCAATTATAGATCAGGGACGTGAGCATATAGAGGAATAATTTAATGCTGGAAATATAATCCGGAATATAGTAAAATAGCAGTGTAGGTGTTAATTTGCAATTATAATACATAATATGCACTTACGCTGCTGTTTTTGCGTCATGACAGCCGTGGCGCAATGTCTTATGATAATGCCATGAGAGACTGGGAATGAAACAATGATATTAGTCATATTATGGCATGGTCATATCTGTTGAATGGAGATTACTATGGTTGATAAAGATTTGGGCGGTGTACTTAAGAGCTTTTCGGCAAGGGAGATTGCAGCGATGCTTCCTAAGCTCTTATATGAGGATGAATATTATTCAGTTGCATTGATTGATATAAGCAGTGGGGTACTTACAAGATGCAGAATGATATTCAGCAATGACGAAGATGTTATAGACAGAAGCGCTGAATATGATAGCGTGCGCAGAACTGTTACTGATAAGTGGATTTCTGACGAGGAACGTGAGGATTATGAAGGAGCCGGAGATCTTACGACAATAATTAAGAATCTGGATGATAATGGTACATATGAGTTTACTACACATCACGTGATGGATGGTGAGGTTCTTCTTTTCAGATATCGATATATATATTTTGATAAAGAACATACAGTTATACTTACTACAATGAAGGATATAACAAGTCTTGAAGAGACTGATATGGTAACGGGAGGAGCTAACCGTAAGGGCTTCAAGAGACTTGCGGACAGGATTTTTAAGGGTGAGACTGCAACGGACAGATATGCGTTATTGTATATAGACCTTAAGAACTTTAAGTCGGTTAATGAGATTATAGGCTTCAAGGGCGGAGATGCATTACTCAGATATTTTTTAAAATACATAAATAATTCACCCCTCAACCCGGTGCTTACCGCACGTAACAGTGCAGACCACTTTGCTTGCCTTGTTGAGTGTAAGAATCTGGATTACGACAGGCTTGCGGATATATTTCAATTTGAGTTCATATATGATGGTAAGAGTATTAATGTATATGCAAGGTGCGGAATCTGTAAGGTTGACAGGTTCCCGGCCGATGTAGATGCAATGTATGATATGGCAAAGCTTGCCTGTAATAATTTAACTAACGAATATATGCAGCCGTATATCGTATTTAATAATGATATGAGCGACCTGTATATAAAGCAGTGCATGATACACAGCAATCTTCCGTACGCACTTGAGAGAAATGAGCTTCAGGTATTCTATCAGCCGATATATGATCCTTATACAGAGAAGATTGTCGAGGCTGAGGCACTTATAAGATGGATTATGCCCAATGGGGATGTGATATCTCCGGGGCTGTTTCTTCCTACGCTTGAGAAGAATGGGCATATTGCCAAAGTCGATTATTTTGTATCACACACAGTGAATAAGTTTATCGAAGACCGCCTTAACAGCGGCAGGCATGTGGTACCGGTAACAGTCAACCTCTCAAGAATGGATTTTTATGATACCAAGACTCCGTCAGCAATTATAGATGAGATAATAGCGAAGAGCAGTCTCAGACCTTACAGAATGTTTGAGATTACTGAGTCGGCTTATATGTCTCTTAATGACAGGGCAGAAGAGATGATTGGCAGGATGCGTTCGCTCGGAGTAGGACTGCTGCTTGATGATTTTGGAAGCGGTTTCTCTTCATATGGAACGATAGCCAATTATGATTTTGATATTATAAAGCTTGATATGCAGTTTATAAGGATGCTCGGAAAGAATAAGAAGAGCGGGAAGATTATCCGCTCAATTATAAGCATGGCACATGAGCTTGGAGTAAAGATAGTCGCCGAAGGAGCGGAGACCAGGGAACAGGTAGAGTTTCTTAAAGAATGCGGAAGTGATTATATTCAGGGATATTATTTCTCCAGACCGATTCCACAGAGTGAATTTGAAAAGCTGCTTGATGAATGCTGATATACAAATAATAATCGCAGATGGCGAATACGGGAATCATCACCCGTAACGCTCATCTGCGATTTTTGTTGTGATCAAATTGTAAGCAGAGTATTACAGAGTATTAGTTGCTTTTTGCGGCTTTTGAAGTCTGCGTTTTTGATGCGGCGTCTGCATCATCAGAAGGCATCATCTGTACCTCACCTGTCCATAAATCACCGAATACCTGCTGTGCGAGGTTCTGGCAGAAGCTGAGTGAGAAATCCGCACCGTTCTCGTCACGCCTTATTGCATTCTGGGATGCAAGAGTCTGCGTGTAATCAGAAAGCTTATAAGTCGTTATCTGGCCTTTGCCGAAGAGCTTCTGTGTTACAAGAGGCACTACACTGTAGCTCTTAACGTATGCACCGGAATCATCCTTAACCATTGTAACCTTGGCCATTGCACCAAGCATTCGCGGAGAATGGTCCTGATTAGACACAAAATTACCAAGTGAATAGTATACAAGCATCTGATGTCCGTCATCGCGTGTCTTAACCTCTACAGGTTCGATAACATGAGGATGTGCACCGATTACTACATCAACACCGAGCTCAAGGAAGAGGTTTGTCCATTTTTTCTGCCATGAGTCAGGCGTGTAGACATATTCCGTACCCCAGTGAGGGCATACAATTACAAGGTCTGAAAGCTCCTTCGCCTTGGCAACATCGGTTCTTATCTTATCTTCATCAAGAAGATTAACAACGTATGGATTAGAGGATGGAAGCGGTATTCCGTTTGTTCCGTATGTATAGTTAAGGATTGATATCTTGAAATCATCTTTTTCGTATACATAAATGCTGTTGTACTGTTCTTCATTTTCATTTATTCCCAATACTTTTATATCAGGGAAATTGTTCTTCCAGTAGTTAATGTCATTGTTTACGCCTTTAAGCCCTTTGTCAAGTGTGTGGTTGGTGGCATGGAGAACCACATTAAAACCTGCCTTACTTATTGCATCCGCAATCTCATAAGGACTGTTGAAGGCCGGATATCCGCTGAGTCCCAGCTCTGTTCCTCCGAGTATTGTCTCCTGATTGACAATTGATATGTCGGCAGCCTTGACATCAGGAAGGATATTCTTGAAGAGATGGTCAAAATTATATGTGCCATCATCCTGAAGTCCGCTCTTATACACTCCCTCATGTATAAGCATGTCGCCAATCATCATAAGACTGACTTCGGTGCTCTTGGGTGCCGGTGTGGTAGTCTCGGCTTCGGTAACAGCCTGTGCCACTGTCTCTGATGTGCTTCCAATAGTGGCATCAACTGCGGTTGCTGCGTTACTTCCGCATCCTGACACAAGTAAGGATGACATAACAAGCAGCATCGCCAGAAGATGAGTTGTTTTTTGTCTGATGAAATTCATGATTAACCCTTTCTTTTCTTATTAATATCAGACTTAATTATATATGGGGATGTCGAAATTTGCAATATTGGAAATATGACAAAATATTATGTCACAGTCTGCCTGTGAAAAGCGCATGAAAATACTGATTTTATTGACAAGAGATTAAATGGATTTTATAATCATAGTGGCACTTTTGCCGTACACTATTTTTGGGAGGATTTATGCGATATGCATGATTATTCTAAGGAAGATATTTTCAGGATTGTAGAGGAAGAGGACGTAGAGTTCATAAGACTTCAGTTTACTGATATTTTTGGCGTTCTTAAGAATGTCGCAATTACTTCAAGCCAGCTTCAGAAGGCACTTGATAACAAGTGTATGTTTGACGGTTCGGCACTTGAGGGAATTGTTCGTTTTGAGGAATCAGATATGTATCTGCATCCTGATCTGAATACATTTGAGATATTCCCATGGAGACCGCAGCAGGGAAGAGTTGCAAGATTTATCTGCGACGTATATAAGACAGACGGAACACCTTTTGAGGGCGACCCGAGATATATCCTTAAGAAAGTGCTTAAGGAAGCTGATGAGATGGGATATACATTCAATGTAGGTCCTGAATGTGAGTTCTTCCTGTTCCATACGGATGATGACGGACTTCCGACAACAATAACACATGAGAAGGCAGGATATTTTGACCTTGGACCATCTGACAGGGCTGAGAATGTACGCCGTGACATGATTCTTACTCTTGAGGATATGGGATTTGAGATTGAGTCTTCACATCATGAGACAGCTCCTGCACAGCATGAGATAGATTTCAAATATGACGAGGCACTTGCAACGGCAGATAATCTCATGACATTCAAGCTCACGGTTAAGACTATTGCGCAGAGACACGGACTTCATGCAACATTCATGCCAAAGCCTACAATGAATTCATGCGGTTCAGGTATGCATGTAAATATGTCACTTGCAGATAAGGATACAGGCAGGGATATATTCGACAGAACAGATGGCAAGCTCGGATTAAGTGAGGATGCATATCACTTTATAGCGGGACTTATGAAGCATATGAAGGCTATAACAGCTATTGTCAATCCGCTTGTTAACTCATATAAGAGAATGGTTCCGGGCTTTGAGGCACCGCTTTATATTGCATGGTCAGCAACTAACAGAAGCCCGCTTATCAGAATACCGGCATCAAGAGGACAGAGCACAAGAATCGAGCTCAGAAGCCCGGATCCTACAGCTAATCCGTATCTTACACTTGCTGTATGCCTTGCAGCAGGACTTGACGGAATTAAGAATAAGCTTGCAGCACCTTCAGGAATCGACTGCAATATATTTGACATGACAGATGACGAGAGAAAGTTTGTCGGAATCGACAGTCTTCCAGTAGACCTCTATGAGGCACTCCAGTGCTTAAGAGAAGATAAGTTTATCATGAATGTACTCGGACCTCATGTTTCAAAGAAGTACCTTGAGGCTAAGGAGCAGGAGTGGAACTCATACCGCAGACAGGTTACACAGTGGGAATTAGATGAGTACCTTAACAAATATTAATTGCAGGGAATTTTAATATGGCAACGATAGTAGTAGCATTTCCAAAGATTGAGGACGCCAAGGCAATAAAAGGTCTGCTTGTCCGCAACGGCTATACTGTTGCACCACCATGTACTACAGGAGCGCAGGCAATTAACATTGCGGATAATCTGTCGGATGGAATTATAATATGCGGATATAAGCTGAGCGACATGCTTTATACGGACCTTTATGAGTATAAGCCAAGGAGTTTTCAGCTTCTGCTGGTTGCATCTAAGAGTCTTTGGAGTGATTGTGAATATAATGACATAGTATGTGCAGCCATGCCAATCAAGGTTAATGACCTTTTAAGTACTCTGCAGATGATGATGCAGTCACAGCTCAGGAGAAGGCGTAAGGCACGCATACAGCCGAGACAGAGATCGGAAGAAGAACAGAAGATAATAGATCAGGCTAAGATTCTCCTTATGGAGAAGAATAACCTCACCGAGCCTGAGGCACATCGTTACATCCAGAAGTGCAGCATGGACAGTGGTAACAGTTTTGTTGAATCTGCACAGATGGTAATTGGAATTTATTCGTAGAATGAGGTATTTTATGAGATTTACAAAAATGCATGGTGCAGGCAACGATTATGTCTATGTTGACTGTACGAAGACATCGATTGAGAATGCCGGGGCAGTTGCAAAGTTTGTGAGTGACAGACATTTTGGAATAGGTTCAGACGGACTTATCCTCATAAAGCCGTCTGATAAGGCGGACTTCTTCATGGAGATGTATAATTCTGACGGAAGCCGTGCGCAGATGTGCGGCAACGGAATCAGATGTGTGGCTAAGTATGTATATGATTACAGACTTACAGATAAAAAAGAGATTGCGATAGATACGCTTGCAGGAATTAAGTACATACAGCTTAAGGTTGACCCTGCTACAGATAAGGTAGTAAGTGCAAGAGTTAATATGGGAAGCCCGGTACTCAGAGCTTCAGAGGTTCCTGTCAGACTTGCAGGAAAAGACATAGAGGGAATTACCAGTCACAGGATAGAAGATGCAGTTGTAAGCCAGACACTTAATGTGGCAGGCAGGGACTATAAGGTTACATGTGTGTCTATGGGTAATCCTCACTGCGTTGTATTCATGGATGATGATTTTGACATGGATAACTTTAAGATAGAGGAGCTTGGACCGCTGTTTGAGAATCATAAGGCATTCCCGGAGAGAATCAATACGGAATTCATCAAGGTTATTGATAAAAATAATCTTTTGATGCGTGTGTGGGAGCGCGGAGCAGGAGAGACACTTGCCTGTGGAACGGGATGCTGTGCAAGTCTTGTGGCGGCTGTACTCAACGGATTAACTGAGGATGAGGCAGTTCTGCATGTGCTTGGAGGAAAGCTTAATATCAGCTGGAACCGCAAAGAGAATACAGTATATATGGAAGGACCTGCGGTTACAGTGTTCGATGGCGATATTGATATATCAGGGATAAAGTGATAAGATAGCAATGATGTATTGCAGATAAACATTTCATAATAAACGGAGGTCAGTATTAATGTTTAAGATTAATGACAATTACCTTAAGCTGCCGGGAAGTTACCTCTTCTCAACAATCGGCAAGAAGGTTGCAGCATTTCAGGAGGCTAATCCTGATAAGAATATTATAAGACTTGGTATTGGTGATGTTACACAGCCGCTTGCACCGGCAATTATCGAAGCACTTCACAAGTCAGTTGATGAGATGGGCAAGGCTGAGACATTCAGAGGTTATGCACCGGATCTGGGATATGAGTTCCTTCGTTCAACTATAGCTGAGAACGATTATAAGAAGCGTGGCGCAGATATCAGCGCAGATGAGATTTTTGTCAGTGACGGAGCTAAGAGTGATTCGGGTAACATCGGAGACATTTTCTCAGTAGACAATAAGATTGCAGTATGTGACCCTGTATATCCTGTATATGTTGATACTAATGCAATGGCAGGCAGAACAGGTGATTATATCGCTGATGAGCAGAGATGGAGCAATGTTATCTACATGCCATGTACAGCGGCAACTAACTTTGCACCTGAGCTTCCTAAGGAAACTCCTGATATTATCTACCTCTGCTTCCCTAATAATCCTACAGGTTCTACAATCAATAAGGATGAGCTTCAGAAGTGGGTGGATTACGCTAACAAGGTCGGTGCAGTTATCATCTATGATGCAGCTTATGAAGCATATGTCTCAGAGCCTGATGTGCCTCATACGATCTATGAGTGCGAGGGCGCAAGAACATGTGCAATCGAGCTTAGAAGCTTCTCTAAGAATGCAGGCTTTACAGGACTTCGTCTTGGATTTACAGTTATTCCTAAGGACCTTAAGAGCAATGGTGTTATGCTTCACAGCCTCTGGGCAAGAAGACATGGAACCAAGTTCAATGGCGCTCCTTATATTGTACAGCGTGCAGGCGAGGCTGTATATTCAGAGGCAGGCAGAAAGCAGACAGCAGAGCAGATCGCTTACTATATGAATAATGCAAAGGTTATCCGTGAGGGACTTGCATCAGCAGGCTACACTGTATCAGGTGGTGTTAATGCACCATATATCTGGCTTAAGACACCTGACAACATGACTTCATGGGAGTTCTTTGATTATCTTCTTGAGAAAGCTAATGTTGTTGGTACTCCTGGTTCAGGCTTCGGTCCAAGCGGCGAGGGCTACTTCCGTCTGACAGCATTTGGTTCATATGAGAATACAGTTAAGGCTATCGACAGAATTAAAGCACTGTAATATATACAATAGCGATAATGTATAATAAAAAGTCTTCCATAATCTGGTTTTGAACCTCATATGATTATGGAAGGCTTTTTTAATGCGCATGCATCAGGATGAAACGTGTAACAGAAGCCGGCTATAAATGCTTTGCATTGGACTTGTTATTATCTTCATTCTTACGTATTCTGCCGATAATTCCGCCAATTCTTCCGGCTTCACGCGCACTTAACTGCTTCCAGCCCGAATCAATTACTTTATCAAGAAGACCAAGCTCATCAGCAACTTCGTATTTGAGAGTTTCGTCAGGTTCACATTCGACGATGCGGCCGTGAATTTCATATTTTATAAGCTCCTTTTTTCTGCCAGTCATAGTAACCTCCGATTCATTTCTGACCTGTTTTTATTATAATGTGCATTACATGCAAAAATATGTAAATGCTGCGTGGAAAATTAAAGTTGATTACATAGAAAGTCTGGCTTATAATATTACTGACATAAGACTTTTGCTACATGCAATACGAACTGGATTGGAGAATTTATGGAAGACATCAGTGTTGAACAGATTATAAAGGTTAATCCGCCGAAGATGGCGTTATTTTACAAGATTGGACTTGGAATACTTACACTCGTCTCGGTATTCCTTATAAGATATCTTGTTGGATTCGGAGTTATCCTGACAGCGTGCTTCGGGCTTTTTCTTATACTCCTGTGGCGTTATTATGATGCGGAATATGAGTATGAGCTGGTTGACGGGGAACTTTCAATTGACAGGATAATGGCTAAGTCTTCAAGAAAGCATTGTGGAACATATAATGTTGCGAGAATGGACATCATGGCTCCGACAGGCTCAGAGAAGGTTGAATACAGAAAGCATCAGAAGCTTAAGACCTCCGATTATTCTTCCAATAAGGGAGATGAGGGCTGCTATGTATTATACCTTCCGTCCAATAACGAGATGGTGAGGATTATCATACAGCCGGATGAGAGAATGCTTGCGGCAATTAAGGCAGTTGCACAGGGTAAGGTATATGACAGATAATTAGTATTGACTTTACAAAATGAATCTGCTACACTTGTACAAATACATTAAAGCGGCAATGACGCCACACCATGAATATCCGACGTACTCGGATATTTTTGGCATTATGGTGTTTGCATAAAAGAATACAGAGAAAGAGAGGAAAAAAGTAAAATGGGTAAGATTATTGGTGAAGGCATTACATTTGATGATGTACTGTTAGTGCCTCAATACTCAGAAGTCACACCAAACATGGTGGATTTGTCCACGCATTTAACTAAGAAGATCAAGTTGAATATTCCTTTGATGAGTGCCGGCATGGATACCGTAACTGAGCACAGAATGGCAATTGCGATGGCAAGACAGGGTGGTATAGGTATCATCCACAAGAATATGTCAATCGAGCAGCAGGCAGAGGAAGTTGATAAGGTTAAGCGTTCAGAGAACGGGGTTATCACTGATCCATTTTATTTGAGTCCTGATAATACACTTGAAGATGCCAATAATCTTATGGCTAAGTTCAGAATTTCAGGTGTTCCTATTACAGAGAACGGCAAGCTTGTTGGTATCATTACTAACAGAGACCTTAAGTTTGAAGAGGATTTCTCAAGACCAATCAAGGAGTGCATGACTTCAGAGAATCTTGTTACTGCTCCTGTTGGAATTACACTTGATGAGGCTAAGAAGATTCTTGCTAAGGCAAGAAAGGAAAAGCTTCCTATTGTTGATGAGAATTTCAATCTTAAGGGACTTATCACAATTAAGGATATTGAGAAGCAGATTAAGTATCCTCTTTCAGCTAAGGATGCACAGGGAAGACTTCTCTGCGGTGCGGCAGTAGGAATTACTAAGAATGTACTTGAGCGTGTTGATGCACTTGTTAAGGCAAGAGTAGATGTTATTGTAATTGATTCGGCACACGGACATTCAAAGAATATTATTAAGACCCTTAAGGAGATTAAGGCTGCTTATCCTGATCTTCAGGTAATTGCAGGTAATATCGCTACAGGTGAGGCTGCCAAGGCTCTTATTGAGGCCGGCGTAGATGCAGTCAAGGTTGGTATCGGACCTGGTTCTATCTGTACAACACGAGTTGTTGCAGGTATCGGTGTACCACAGATTACAGCAGTTATGGATGTTTACAATGTTACTAAGGAATACGGAATCCCACTTATCGCAGATGGTGGTATCAAGTATTCAGGTGATGTCGTTAAGGCTATCGCAGCAGGCGGTTCTGTATGTATGCTCGGAAGCATATTTGCAGGATGTGACGAGAGCCCGGGAACATTCGAGCTCTTCCAGGGAAGAAAGTATAAGGTATACAGAGGCATGGGTTCTATCGCAGCCATGGAGAATGGAAGCAAGGACCGTTACTTCCAGACAGATGCCAAGAAGCTTGTTCCTGAAGGCGTTGAAGGACGTGTTGCATACAAGGGACTTGTTGAAGATACAATATTCCAGCTTATGGGCGGTTTACGTTCAGGCATGGGTTACTGCGGCGCTCCTGATATCCCAACACTTCAGGAGAACGGCAGATTCGTCAAGATTACATCAGCAGCATTAAGAGAGAGCCATCCACATGATATTCATATCACAAAGGAAGCTCCTAACTACAGCGTTGGCGATAAGGATTGATTCTGACAGTTTTTGACACGGTTCATTTAAGAATTTAATATCTGGTTTATTTTATTAAGAGGATACTTCATTAAGACCTGTAAGGCCGGTGGAGTATCCTTTTTTATTACTATGGTGTATTATAGGAAAATATGATAATATAGAATACAAATGTATAAAAATACACAAATATAAGACGCTATATACAAAAAGCAGTAAAGAGCAGCATTAATGTGGGGATAAAAGTATGAGGATTGCAGTGTGCGATGATGAGGAAAACGCTCTGCGGCAGGTACGCAGTGTTATCAATAAGCTGAGCGTAGTTGATGAGGCAGAATACTACAGTGATATGGATGTATTTATGGAAAGGATAAATACAGGTATTTATTACGATATTGTCATGATGGATATCGACTGAAATTCCGGACGGACGGTGAGTTTCAGGCAACAATGCAGATGCTTGTACCGAAGCAGGTCGGGACGTATGAATGAGAATGTGATATTTGCGATTAATTATATATTGTATACAATCGGAAGTTTGATGGTTTTCGGTTATGAAATCAAAACGCTTACACCAAAGGCTTCGGCAGGCACAATATTATCCCTGTGGATGATAGTTATAATTTGCGGAACAATTAAGTTCTTTATGCCGGTATATGGAGGCTGGGATTTCCTGCTGGCTATAATAAATAATCTGATAGCCCTTTTAACATTTAAAATATTTTATCTGGATAAATATTTTAAATGCCTGTTTGTGCATGCAATGTATGTGTCAGCTAATATATTGAACAGTATGATATGGATGTATCTGCCGGATGGTGATGCAGCTAATAATGAGATAGGTACAACAATAGGATATCTGTGTACGATTCCTATATTGTATGTCCAGATGGAAATTATATCAGGGCTATTCAGGAGAATGCAGAAAAAGAAGATAGGGCTTGAGAGGAATATAGCATTACTTACAATGGCATTTGCAGCATATACGCTGGCGTTGTCAGCACTGTTGCAGATAAGTTCAGTGTTTGCATACAAATCCTCCGGGTATACTGTGGTAATTGCAATAATAACCGCCGGCATGCTGATTTTTATTACGGTTGCTGTTGTGCTTGCATATATGAAGAATGCCGAACTCGAACTAAAATCCCGCCTCACCCGCTTAGAAACAGCTAGAAGCCTTGAGGAGGAGAGTTACCACCGGACACTTGAACGAATAGAAGCGATGGCAAAGCTGCGCCATGATTTCTATGGGCAGCTACAGGCTGCAAGATATCTGCTGGAGGCAGACCCAGAGGAAGGGCGTAAGATGCTTGAGGATATGATGATAGCCTTGCCAAAGCAGAAATAGGTAGTGTATAATAGCATTTGATTCTTTATGATAAACAATAAGCAAAATATAATTGCTTCAGACATCATTGGTATGTCAGATTCGCTGACACGGGAATGGAGAGATATGTATAATTACAGGATGACGCTTGAATATGACGGCGGAAGATATGCAGGCTGGCAGAGAATGGGAAGAGATGATAATTCCAATACGGTATCTGCCAGGATAACAGAAGTACTTAAAAAGATGACCGGTAGTGATGTGGAGATATTCTGCGGCTCAAGAACAGAGACGGGAGTGCATGCATACGGGCAGGTGGCTAACTTTAAGCTTGACCGTGAATACAGGGCGAGGGAGATTCAGAATTACCTTAACAGATATCTGCCTCAGGATATAGCGGTTCTTGAGCTGGAAGAGACTCAGGAGCGGTTTCACAGCCAGCTTAACGCAAAGTCAAGAACTTATGTATACAGAGTTGACACTAAGAATATAGCCAACGTATTTGAACGAAGATACATGTATCATACATTCCACAAGCCGGATGTTGATGCAATGAATAAAGCGGCGCAGTATTTCCTTGGGGAGCATGATTACAAGGTGTTCTCAACAGTCAAAAAGAACAAGTCTACAGTAAGGAATGTCGAGAGTGTAGATATATATGATGACGGAGATACTCTTGAGATTACAATAAAGGCAGATGATTTCCTGCATAATATGGCAAGGCTTATGATAGGAATACTTCTTGATATCGGCAGCGGAGAGCGCAGGCCGGAGGATGTCAGGAAGCTTCTTGACGGAGTAAAGGGAGTAGAGATAAGCAAGCCGGCGGAGAGCTATGGCCTGTATCTGCTTGAGGTAGAATATTAACAGTACTTATATATGTTGCTTATAATGCGAACTAACATGATAAATTCAGTGAAATGAGGTTGAATTAATGAAAACAGTAGTTGAACTTTTAACGGACGAGCTTAAGAAAGCATTTGCGGAATGCGGCTATGACGAGCAGTATGCGAAAGTAACCGTATCTAACCGTCCGGATCTGTGCGAGTACCAGTGTAACGGAGCGATGGCAGCAGCCAAGGCATATAAGAAGGCTCCGTTTATGATAGCGGATGATGTAGCTGCAAAGCTTGCAGGCAGTGAAGTATTTGAGAAGGTTGAGAGTGTTAAGCCGGGCTTTATCAATCTGTCACTTGGTGGGGAATTTCTTAAGAATTATCTTGCTGATATGGCAAAGGATGACAAATACGGCTATTCCAATGCAGGTAAAGAGAAGACGGTTATCGTTGATTACGGCGGAGCCAATGCAGCCAAGCCTCTTCATGTAGGGCATCTGCGTTCAGCGGTAATCGGTGAGAGTATTAAGAGAATACAGCGCTTTGCAGGTAATAAGGTAATCGGCGATGTCCACCTTGGAGACTGGGGACTTCAGATGGGTCTTATTATAGAAGAGCTTCGCGACAGAAAGCCGGAGCTTGTATATTTTGATGAGAATTACAAGGGCGAATATCCGAAGGAGGCACCATTTACAATATCAGAACTTGAGGAGATATATCCTGCAGCCAGTGCCAAGTCCAAGGAAGACCCTGCATTCATGGAGAGAGCGCATCTTGCAACGGCAAAGCTGCAGAATGGTGACCCTGCATGTACTGCAATATGGAATCACATAATGGCTGTTTCCAAGGCAGACCTTAAGAAGAATTACGATAATCTTGATGTTACATTTGACCTCTGGAAAGGAGAGAGTGATGCGCAGCCATATATTCCGGATATGATTCAGAAGATGATTGATGATGGCATTGCACATGAGAGCCAGGGAGCAATTGTTGTAGATATTCAGGAGGAGACTGATACGAAGGAGCTTCCTCCATGTATCGTCCGTAAGTCAGACGGTGCGGCACTTTATGCGACCTCAGATCTTGCAACACTTGTTGAGAGAGAGAAGCTTTACAGCCCTGATGCATACATTTATCTTGCTGATAAGAGACAGGAGCTTCATTTTACACAGGTATTCAGAACTGCAAAGAAGGCAGGAATAGTACCACAGGATGCAGATATGACATTCCTTGGCTTCGGTACAATGAACGGCAAGGATGGCAAGCCTTTCAAGACAAGATCCGGCGGCGTTATGCGTCTTCAGTATCTTATTGAGGATATTAACAGGGCTGTATATGAGAAGTCTTCTGAAAACCGTTCGATGAGTGAAGAAGAAGCAAAGAACACAGCTAAGATTGTAGGACTTGCAGCGCTTAAGTATGGCGATCTGTCTAATCAGGCATCTAAGGATTATGTATTTGATATTGACAGATTTACTTCATTTGAGGGTAATACAGGTCCATATATCCTCTACACAGTTGTAAGAATCAAGTCAATCTTCAACAAATATGCCGAGAATGGCGGCAGACCTGAGGAGTGCAGCATTGATACGGCCAAGAATGCAAGTGAGAAAAAGCTTATGCTTTCACTTGTTAAGTTTAATGAGGTATTTGAAAGCGCATATAAGGACAATGCACCACATAAGCTCTGCCAGTTCATCTATGAGGTAGCGGATGCATTTGGCGGATTCTATCATGATACGATGATTCTTGCAGAGACTGACGAAAAGAAGAAGCAGGGCTACATTGCACTTCTCGGACTTACACGTAATGTCCTTGAATGCTGCCTTGACCTCCTTGGAATCAGGACTCCTGAGAGAATGTAATTAATTTATGTATTAATTTTAATCTGTTTTTAATCTTTTTCACATTTATATCTTAATCTTATGAATTTATTATATAGATACATTCAGAAGAACCAATAAGACATGGATGCAGAAGTGATTAAAAATATGCAGGCGGACATAATGTCAGGCTGGAAGATTGAGAGAAACTTCCGGAACTCTGACACCTGCGGAATGGAGATTAATATGGATGACATGGAAAGAATGGACAAAGTTGAAAAACTCAGGGAAAAGACCGGAGTAACCTATGAGGATGCAAAAGCGGCGCTGGATGCCTGCGGGTGGGATATGCTTGATGCAGTTGTTTATCTTGAAAAGCTTGGTAAGGTTAAGGCTCCGGAGGAAACGCATTACTCTACACAGGCACCTAACCCGCCGATGACACAGTATGCGCAGCAGTACAGAGATTACCAGAATACGCAGTCATCAGCTGATAAGAAGACATTTTCCGACTATATAAATGCTTTCTTCAGATGGTGCGCCGATACGCTGCGCAAGGGCAATGAGAACTACTTATGTGCCGAAAAGACAGGATCACAGATGATAAGACTCCCGATAACGGTATTTGTCATTCTGCTTGTAGTAGGCTTCTGGCCGGTTGTCATTGTTATGCTTATAGGTCTTTTCATGGGCTTCAGATATTCGATTCAGGGCAAGGATATCAAGGACAGCACTGTTGACAGCGTGAATGACTTTATGGACAAAGCAGCGGATAAGGCTGACGATATAAGGGAGGATATATTCAATGGCGGCAACAATTCTGATCGTTGAGGATGAGGAACAGATTGCAAGATTTCTGGAATTGGAGTTGATGCATGAGGGATATACGACATGCAAGGCAGATAACGGAAGAAGCGGTCTTGAGACAGCACAGTCCGGAGAATGTGATCTTGTACTGCTTGATGTCATGCTGCCTGAACTTAATGGATTGGAGGTCCTGCGCAGATTGCGCAGAACCTCCAATTTGCCTGTTATAATGCTTACAGCAAGGGATGCGGTCATGGACAAGGTATCGGGACTTGATGCCGGGGCAGATGATTATATTACAAAACCATTTGCAATAGAGGAATTGCTTGCGAGAATCAGGCGTGCACTTAAGAAGAGCAGCATGGCTGACGGTGCGGGCACTGACGGCAGGAGTGCTGATGATGTAAAAGAAGCTGCGGTTCTTGCTAATGGTGACGGACGCGTGAAACTTGATAAGAAACAGCATATTGTAACTGTTGACTGCAATAATGTTGAACTGACGCAGAGAGAATTTGCAATGCTGCAGACACTTCTTGAAAATATGGATATAGTCCTGTCGAGAGAGACACTCCTTGATAAGGTGTGCGGTTATGATTATGTAGGAGAGACTAACATCGTAGACGTATATGTCAGATATCTGAGAAGCAAGATTGATGATGCGTTTGGAATTAAGCTGATACAGACTGTAAGAGGTGTGGGTTATGTTATAAGGTCACACTGACTGAAGATGTCATAAGAATGGGGCTTGGCTATGAAGGGTGACAGAAAATCAAAAAAACTCGGTTCGACAGCGCGCAATCTGCATATTATGTGGATTGTGAAGCTTGTGGGAAGAATTGCAGGGTTTAACATTATATTTGCGGTTACGCTTGTTGTGCTGTCAGCCATATATATGAACAGGACTGCATGGGGACGGTGGCTGCCTGAAGCAATGTATGTGTATGCGCCTGTGGGAGTGCCTGCTGTGACACGTAATGTATCATATGATAAGCAGCAGTATACATTCGTATACGAAGAGAGGCTTAACAGGGATGCGGGGGCAGCATATAACATGCCTGCAGACGGATATCTGCTGCGCATTAACCTGCGCGACAGAACGGCTGAGTATGAACTGTATTCGGGGAACCTGACAAAAACAACGGATATTACGTTTGTTGCGAGAATGTTCATATGGATGTGGACTGTACTCAATATATGGCAGCTTATCGGACTTGCTGTATATGCTGTTACGGGAATACGTCCTATAAGAAAAAGGCTGAAGCCGCTTAATGAGATATCAGAAGACGCATTCAAGATAAGTACTATGCCGTTTGATGAGACGAGAATACATGATCTGGAGAATGCCATATCGCGCATAACGCCTGACGGACCGCAGGGGAAGCTTGTGACAAATGACAGCGAGTTAAAGGGACTTGAGGCTGCCATCAATTCAATGATTGACAGGCTGAGGGATTCATACAGGCAGCAGGTACGTTTTGTATCGGATGCATCACATGAACTGAGAACACCTATAGCAGTAATAAAGGGCTATGCTGACATGCTTGACAGATGGGGAAAGGATGACCCTAAGATTCTTGAGGAGTCAATAACGGCGATACGTAAGGAATCGTCACATATGAACGAACTTGTTGAGCAGCTTCTGTTCCTTGCGAGAGGAGATAGCGGAAGGCAGCCGGTCAATATAGAGCATATCAGCATTAATGAGGTTATGAAGGAAGTGTATGAGGAATCTCTTATGATAGACGGGAATCATACATATGAATTCAAAAACAGCGGGAATATTGAGGCTGATGCTGATGAGGCTATGCTTAAACAGGCTGTAAGAATACTTGTTGATAATGCTGCAAAGTATACTGACAAGGGTGACGGGATTACACTGGGATGCGGATATAATGATGACGGCAGACCGATGCTTTATGTTCAGGATAACGGAATCGGAATGAGCAGCGAGGATGTAAAGCATGTGTTTGAAAGGTTTTACAGGGCTGATAATGCAAGATACAGCAAAGCCCAGGGAAGCGGGCTGGGGCTGTCAATCGCCAAATGGATTATTGACAGACACGGCGGATATTTTGATGTGCTGAGCCGCAAAGATATAGGAACAAGAATAACGGTAGTTCTGCGCGGTTGACTGTTAATGTGACAGGAAGTATAATAAAAGACATGTGTGATAATAAAAGGAAAAATACGGTCTGGGTATGGGAAGCATTATTCCCGTATATTATATATCTGATTGTTATGGAATTTGTTACGGCGATAGTGCCGTATGTTACAGGAAGAACAGACAGCAGCTCTGTTACGGCAGGGCTTGCCGGACAGATAATAATGATTCCGGTGCTGATTTTTATGCTGCACAGGGAATGCATGCTTAAGTTTGTATTTGAATGGAAAAAAGATGCGGTCAGGGATTTGATAATTCCGTTTGCAGCAGGCGCAATAATAGGTGCGGCTGCAACGTGGGCAGCAGGAATGCTTGCATCGGCAGATCCCGGATTTGAAGGAATACAGACTGTGTACAGACAGAATATTGCTGTTACAATAGTCTCATCTGTAATATTTGCACCGGTGGTTGAAGAACTTTTATTCAGGGCACTGATGTACAGAAGGATGAAGTGTGTATTCAGGGGACACACTGCGATAATAGTATCAGCACTGTTTTTTGCGGTGGGGCATGCAAGCGTACTACAGCTTGTGTATGGATTTATTATGGGAATTGTATTTGCGGTATTGTATGACAGGCGTAATACAATATTGGCACCGGTTGCGATGCATATGGCTGCCAATCTTATAACTATTTTAATAAAGTTATAATAGCGGAAGGGAACGGTAATTGGAATGAAGATTTTATCAGTGGCGATACCATGCTACAATTCAGCAGCTTACATGGACAAATGCATCAAATCACTTCTTGCGGGAGGCGATGATGTCGAGATTATAATTGTTGATGATGGTTCTGTGAAGGATAATACAGCACAGATTGCAGATGATTACGCTGCAAAGTATCCCGGCATCATCAAGGCTGTACATCAGGAGAACGGCGGTCATGGTGAGGCTGTTAATACCGGCCTTAAGAATTCAACCGGCAAGTTCTTCAAGGTTGTTGACAGCGATGACTGGGTTGATGCAAAGAGCTATAAGAGAGTGCTTGCAACGCTTAAGGAGCTTGACAGGAAGGCATCTGAGGGGGATGATGAGCTTGATATGCTTGTATGCAATTATGTTTATGACAAGGTTGGTGCAAAGCATAAGAAGGTTATAAGATACGAGAATGTATTTCCTAAGGACAGAATGTTCACATGGGATGAGATAGGACATTTTAAGCTTGACCAGTATATACTTATGCATTCGGTAATATACAGGACACAGCTTCTTAAAGATTGTGGATTACAGCTCCCGAAGCATACATTTTATGTGGATAACATATTTGTGTTTGAGCCGCTTCCGAGCGTTAAGAATATGTATTATCTTGATACGAATTTTTACAGATATTTTATCGGGAGAGAGGATCAGTCAGTTAATGAGCAGATAATGATAAAGCGTATAGACCAGCAGATAAGGGTCACTAAGATTATGCTGGATTATTTCTCATTTGACATAACAGACAATGACAAATGCCTTAATTATATGATAAAGTATTTAAGAATAATGATGGAAGTGTCTTCGATAATGCTTATCATATCTAAGGATGATAAGCTTCTTGCGAAGAAGGAAGAGCTGTGGCAGTATGCCAGAAGGAAGGATGAGAAGCTGTACAGAAAGCTGCGTTACAGCATTCTCGGGTGGACAGTCAACCTTCCGGGCAAGGCCGGACGTGCAGTATCTTCAAGAGGATACAGAATCATGAACAGAATAATAGGATTCAATTAATGCTGCGTAAACAGCATTGAATCACATAGATATCATTAGACAATCAAAAGGGAGGAGAATAATGATGATACTTGATATGTTTAATCTCAAAGGAAAAGTTGCCGTTGTAACAGGTGCCAACACAGGACTTGGACAGGGAATGGCTGTAGCACTCGGACAGGCAGGGGCTAAGGTAGTTGGCGTTGCAAGACGTTCATGTGAAGATACTAAGAAGAAGATAGAAGAATTTGGCGGTGAATTTACAGAGGTTATAGCAGACCTTTCTACAACAGAGCCTGTACAGAGAATCCTTGATGAGGCACTCGCTGCATATGGCAGGGTTGATATCCTTGTTAACAATGCAGGGCTTATCAAGAGAATAGATGCCATAGAGTATGATGAGGAGAGCTGGGATCAGGTTGTGAGTGTTAACCAGAAGGTTGTGTTCTTCCTTTCACAGGCATTTGCAAAGCAGTATGTTAAGCAGGGTCAGGGCGGCAAGATTATAAATGTTGCATCAATGCTTTCATATCAGGGAGGTATCCGCGTTCCTGCATATACGGCAAGTAAGAGTGCAATACTTGGACTTACAAGAGCACTTGCTAATGAATGGGCTAAGTACAATATTAATGTTAACGGAATTGCACCGGGATACATGGCTACTAACAATACAGCACAGCTTCGCAATGATGAGGACAGAAGCGAAGAGATTCTTGGCAGAATTCCTGCCGGACGCTGGGGAACTCCGGAGGATATGCAGGGAACTGTAGTATGGCTTGCTTCAGCTGCTTCTGATTATGTTAACGGATTTACAATAGCTGTTGATGGAGGATGGCTTGCAAGATAGTAATGCCGGAACTTTAAGTACATAAAAGCGTATATAAAAAGGCTGACAGCCTGAAACGGGATTGATGCAATCACCGGTCGGGCTGTCAGCCTTTTTGCAGGTATTCAATTGATATTAGCGTCTCAGACCGCTTAAGCGCGCCTGAACGAAAGCCGGCGTTCTTCTGCAGGTACATAAATAAAGTAATATATTATCGTCATAAGTACGCATGCCCCAAGTACATCGATGAATGAATGCTGCTTAAGAAAGAGCGTTGACATACATATGAGTATGCATGTAACAAGGGAGAGAGCTTTAAGTCCCTTGTTGTTCTCGAGCGCTTTGGAACGTACAAGACCTATATGTATTGCGAGTGAATTATATACATGGATGCTTGGAAATACATTCGTTGACGTATCTGTCGCCCACAGCAGCTTGATTATCCTTGCACATATATTGTTGCGTTCAAGCGAAGCGGGACGCATGTCAACTCCGTTCGGATATATGAGACATATAATCATGCATGTGGACATTCCGATTATAAGCGACCATGCAAAGCGCCGGTATTCTTCATCGGTTCCTTTGAAGTACATGAAGAAGCATGATACTGCTATGTACACAAACCATATGCCATAAGGAATAATAAAATATTCACAGAATGGAATCATATCATCAACAAAAGAGTGCATGATATGAAGGTTGGGAGTTGCATCTGTTACAAGATGCTCCATGGCAAAGAACCATGGCAGATATATAAAAATATATGATACATACCAAATCCGCCAGTGCTTTCGGGCAAAATCCTTAAATCTCATAAATAACCTCATTTCCACAAATATTGTTAATTATATCACACATTATGAGTGATTATCAATATAATGAACAAGATTTCATGTTTACAAAGCTGTTTGTATTATACTATAATAAAATGATACAAATATTACAAAGATGAATGTAAATATTATAAATAACAGATGTACGAGGGATTGCTGTGTTACAGATAACTAATTTGAAAAAAGTATTCAATAAAATCGAGATGATTGTTGATGCGAATTACACATTTGACAAGGGCGGCGTATATCCGGTAATAGGAGCGCATGGCTCAGGCAAGACGCTTCTGTGTGAGTGTATTGCCGGATTGTGCAGGCCTGATGGCGGAGAGATATACATATCCGGTGACGGAAGTGCAATTATGGTGCATGAAGATTCGACACTGCCGCCGTATCTTACGGTGAGGGAATATCTCGGATATATGTGCAGCAGTGAAGAGGCGGATGTGGCATGTGAAGAGGCAGGAGTACCGCAGGAAGTGTATGACCATCTGATCGGTGCGTGTGACAAGGAGACGAGAAAACGCCTGCAGATGGCGGTTGTGCTGATAAAGAAGCCATATGTAATAGCACTCGATGCACCATTTGATTATTGCAGTGAGGAATTCTTTAATGATATGATGCCTATTATCGATGAACTTAAAGATAAGCATATCATAATTGTGACAAGCGGTAATGTGGATGTTGCAAGGTCATTGTCAGGAGATGTTATTGTCCTTAATAATGGTGAACTCAATGCAGTAACTGATGAGAGTTTTGAGATACCTGAGATAAGACAGGCTGTTATTGACTTGCTTGCCGGAGGAGAAGATGATGATGAGATTAATTAGAGATTTGTTTCCGGACAGGGTGATAAAGCTTCAGGAAGGCAGCAATATGCTGATACACATGCTGCTGAGAATTGATTTTATAAAGCAGCATATGAAGGATGAACCTTATGCACACAAGGACAATGTACTTAAGACGGTACTTGAAGTGTTCGTCCAGCTTGCGCTTCTTGTATGGGAGCTTGCTAAAAAGACTGCGTTTGTGTTTGCGGTGGCATGGCTTCCGTGGAAGATACTTGCAATGTCATGTCCGCTTATAGCGCGCCAGCAGGGATTGACAATAGTGTATATATTCTTTATCCTGTCAACGGTATGCGGAACGATAACCAACACGACGATATTTACAATGACTCCGGATGATTCATTTCTGCTTAATACGGCAGGTGTTAATGCAGCCAGATACTATTTTGGAAGAATTGTCTACAGAATGGTTATGGATGCGGTATTTGGAGGAATTGCACTTGTGCTTGCGGGAGTGGGAGCCGGACAGGCGTTTATGCTGTCAGTGATTACGGCACTTTTCAGACCTGTTGGTGAGGTCTTTGGGCTTACTGTGTACATGTATCTTAAGAGGATTCATAATAAGAAGGCTCTGTATGACGGAGTTGTCATATCGGTTGCCATAATAATTGCGTATGCCTGTCCGTATGCATACCGCAGGATTGCTGAGTCGTGGAATGGTGTTACAAGTGTTCCTGTGCTTGTTACGGCGGCAGTACTGGCGTCAGCTTCTTTGTACATAATATGGAATTACAAGGGATATCAGGCTATCGTAAGAGAACTTGTATTTGCAAGGAGAGAAGACTTTAACTAAGTATTATTTGATTACACGTTTTGAATGGAGAGATGAAGCTTATGAAAGGATTCATTAGCAGATATGGAATCAGAATACTGGCGGCAGCCGGCTTTATAGCCGTTGTTGCATTGATTACATATTATGAATATGGAAGAATTCATCAGAATGATACGCAGATAAAGTCACAATATACATTTGGAATAAGAATAGATAAGGATCTTAATGTTATAGATGATGCCGGCGGCAGCGATGTGCAGCCGGGTGCTGTTGCGGCAAAAGAAAGTGATGACTGGATAGATTCGCTGTCGCTGCTTGATGTGTCACGTATATGGATGACGGCATATCTTAACCAGATGCAGGGCAGGTTTGTTCCAAGTGTCAAGGCTGTAAAAAATGCTTCTGTTAATGATATTAATGTAATTAACAGTAATGATAATACTGTAATTATTGGATTCACGGCGGAGGCTTACAATAAGGAAAGCGACTACTTTGACTCGTGGAAAGGCTATGTCTCTAACGGCAGGATGATATGTGAGTGGGTCGTGCGCCTGAATATAGAAGATATGTATGACGGAACTGCAAGAATATCTGCGGCATCAGTACAGATGCCTGAAGAATATGGAATTAAGACATATGTTACGGACCAGGCGGCATTGCAGCAGAGTACAAAGGACAGCTCTAATCTTTACAGGTATCAGCTTGTTGACGATAAGGTGCAGGTAACATTCGACGGCGGGGAAAAGTGGACAACGGTTCCTGCTGAGTCGGCATATCTTCTTCACAGTTATTCTAATAAGGATGACAGCAGCGAGGCTTCCAAAAAGGCGGTTGATGAGGGGATATATGTGATTGATTCGCAGAATGCAGCGTTCCTGTATGGTGGTGTGGCAATAGGAGGAAAATCAGTTCCGCTTACGGTTATATTTACAAAGGATAAGGGAGAGCACTGGACAAGTTCACAGGTGGCAGAACTTACAGATGTCAGCTTTGCGTATATTAATATGCTGTCAGATAATGACGGTGTGATTGTTGCAGGTTATTCAAAGAGCCAGAATATGCAGGGCTCACAGATATACAAGACGACAGATGGCGGTGAGAACTGGAGGCTTGTCGGCACGACACCTATTGCAAAAGCAATAGTGGGTGCAAAGTTCATTAGTACATCAACGGGATTCATCACTTACAAGTATGATTCTGATATGGCAACGACACTGTATGCAACATTTGATGGCGGCGGAACATTCTCGGCAGTAATGCTTGAGGAACAGCAGCTCAGCGACAATGTGGGCGGCACGTATCAGTGGAACAGAGTATTTGTACAGGCTAATACGCCGGTACAGGATTCTTCGGGCAAGCTGTCGCTGCTTGTTACACAGGCGGCCGGAAGCACATACAATAATCCGACGCTTGCGGCAAGATATGTATCTGATGATGGCGGCGTAACCTGGAAGTACATTGAGCAGATTGATACAAAAACATCCAAATAACAGTATGGCAATTGCTGATAATTTTAATATGTTTTATAAAGGCAGGCTGGAGCGTGTGCATAATGCGCCCCAGCCTGTTGATGCATTGGGGACTTCTTTGTAGCCGGGGAGAGGTTTTGCACCGTTTATCAGGTATGCTTTAAGCTTTTCTCCGTATAGGAATGGGTCATTACCTCTGACTATTCCCCATTCCATCATAATTGCGGCGCTGCCGGTTACAAAAGGCGTTGCGAAAGATGTACCTGTGAATGTGCGCCCGCCTGCATTGATTGAGACTCCGGGGGCACATATGTCGGGCTTTGCCAGCGCAAATCCTGCCCCGGTAAGTGAATAACCGCGGCCGGAGAATGCAGCGTATGAGTTATTGGAACTGTTATATGCACCTACTGATATGGCACGGGATGCGGTTGACGGTATTGTAAATGTTTTCTCGCTGTTAGGCGCAAGAAAGCCTGTCGCATTATTAAGCGCAGCGGATGCGGGGAGCCAGATATTATATTCACCTGATATTATCTTCTGTGGAGTGAGGATAAAACGCCATATTCCTGAGCCTATATATTCGGAGTCGGGAATAAAATCAAAATATATCTCCTGCATAATTGCGAATGGAGACGGAAGCCCATTGTATATAAGCAGTGTTGTGTTGTCGGTATGTATTCGTATAACGCTGTCAGTTACATCAGGAAGGTCGAATAGTCTGCCTGCCGGTGACAGTATTGAAATACTGATACGGTCCCAGTATTGTTTCCATATCTGCATGTTAAGGTTACGTTCATAGGCGGATATTGCAAGGTCTACATTTTCCGGACGTGTCTTAAGAATGCCCGAGGTGTGTGTTGCAGCATCGGCTTCGTTGCCGGTTCCTATACAGATACTGTTTTTCCAGGCATATGATACAGAATTGATATATGTTTCTATCAGGGATGTACCTGTGTGGTCTCCGTAGTTGCTGCCAAAACTTATGTTTATTGCAACAGGCATAAGATAACTGACTGCTTTGCGTATTATATAGTCAATTGCACACATAAGCTGTGTAGTCCGCGGAAAAGAATCTTCTCTCGCAAGTCCCATCTTAACGAATATGATGCTGCTTTCCGGCGCAACACCATCATTGCCTGCGGCAATTCTTGCAACAGCCGTGCCGTGCCCTGATACATCGGTTACACTGAAGGTACCATCGGAAGAACCTGCAGTCCCGGACAGATTAAGGGAATTATTTATGTCATCTTCAGAATATTCCGTGCCAAATCCGTAATCGGGAACTCTTCCAACAGAAGATACAGCTGTCTGGTCCCATATTGACAGAATTCGGGTGCTTCCATCGGAATTGCGGAATGCAGGAGCGGCGTAGTCAATGCCTGTATCTATAATTCCTGTTATTACGCCTTTTCCACGCAGATTGATGCTGTTATCGGCCTGAATTGCGGATATGCATGATGCGGTATTACCGGCTGCATCTTCAAAATACAGCCGTTTTGGTTTTTCTATAAATTCTACAAGAGGTTCTCCCGCAAGCAATTCAATATTTTCCTGAATGGTATTAATAATTGCAAATCTTCCCAGAAGCCATATGACGGACAGATTGTCATACCCGGCAAGAACTGCGGCGAATGCTTCTTTGGTGGAGCTGTACATGACTATTATTTCCCATATTCTTGTTGAGGGATTATATCCGGTTTCGAGATTGACGGATTTGGCACGTTCGTCGGATGTCACAGAAAGACTTGCATTAAGAAGATTCTCTATTTTCTGGTCATTCATGGGCTTATGTTCCTTTGAGTGGTTTTATTGTATGTTTATATAATATTTATGTAAATTTTTTCGTATATTGTACTAATTTTTGAAATAATTTGTTATAATGTATGTAAATTTAAGCGAGGGAGGCGGATGATATGAGATTAACATTTTTAGGCGCTGATCATGAAGTAACGGGCAGCTGCCATTACCTGCAGGCGTGCGGTAAAAATATCCTTGTAGACTGTGGTATGGAGCAGGGGAATGATGTGTATGAGAATCAGGAGCTGCCGATTCCGGCTGCGGATGTTGATTATCTTTTGCTTACACATGCGCATATCGATCACTCGGGACTTATACCGCTTTTGTATGCAAAGGGGTTCCGCGGACGCATATTTACAACCAATGCAACGAAGCAGCTCTGTGACATAATGCTCCGCGACAGTGCGCATATCCAGATGTTTGAGGCTGAGTGGCGTAACCGTAAGGCTGAACGTTCGGCAACTCTTAAGAAGTTTGTTCCTCTGTATGACATGGAGGATGCACAGAATGTAATGAGGCAGTTTGAAGGATATGATTATGGCTGCATAATTGAGATCTGTGACGGAATTAATATAAGATTTACAGATGCCGGTCATCTGCTTGGTTCGGCGAGCATTGAAGTGTGGGTTGAGGAGAACGGAGTAAGTAAAAAGTTTGTATTCTCCGGGGACATCGGCAATGTTAATAAGCCGCTTATTAAAGACCCGGCATATATCAAAGATGCAGACATTGTTGTAATGGAATCGACTTACGGAGACAGAAGCCATGGCGGAACGCCGGACTATGTCGGGGAACTTAAGCAGATATTCAAAAGAACATTTGCAAGAGGAGGCAATGTCGTAATTCCGTCATTTGCGGTAGGGCGTACACAGGAGCTTCTGTATTTTATCAGGAAGATTAAGGAGGATAATGAAAAGGACAATTATCTTCCGGAATTTGATGTATATGTCGACAGTCCGCTTGCTATTGAAGCAACAAGCATATTTAATAAGAATTATGAGGGATATTTTGATGATGATGCAATGGAACTCATCAACAAAGGCATCAATCCTATCATGTTCAAAGGACTTAAGCTTGCAATCACAAGTGATGAATCAAGACAGATTAACTTCGACAGGACGCCTAAGGTAATAATATCAGCATCGGGAATGTGCGAAGCGGGCCGTATAAGGCATCATCTCAAGCATAATCTGTGGCGGCCGGAATGTACAATCCTGTTTGTCGGTTATCAGGCAGTAGGCACGATGGGAAGGGCACTGATTGAAGGTGCTAAGGAGCTGAAGCTCTTTGGAGAGCCTATCGAGGTGAGAGCTGAGATTGCACAGCTTGGGGGAGCAAGCAGCCATGCTGACAAGGAAGGGCTTATACGGTGGATTAATGCCTTTGAGAAAAAGCCTGAGAGAGTATATGTTGTCCACGGTGAGGATTCGGTATGTGATTCATTCACACAGTGCTTGAGGGATGAGTATGGTTTTGATGCGATAGCTCCATATAACGGTGCGGTGTATGATGCTGCTACTGGCGAATGTCTTAAAGAGGGCAACAAAGAGAAGAAGACAAGAAGAACTGTTGCAGGTGCGAGAAGCCAGAGCATATACGACAGGCTTGTTTCTGCCGGCAAACGTCTTCTTACTGTTATTACCCATAATCAGGGCGGTTCTAACAAAGACCTTGCTAAGTTCACAGATCAGATTAATGCACTCTGTGATAAATGGGACCGCTGATTGGAATATGAAAGGAATTAACAGATATGCCGAAGATGCTTTTTGTATTTAACCCTAATTCGGGTAAAGCAAGAATAAAATATGTTCTGCTTGATATAATTAAGATACTGTCACGCGGAGGATATGACCTTACGGTATACCCGACAAAGGCGCCGAGAGACGGATATAAGTATGTTGTCAGCAATGGCGCGGCGTATGATGTTATTGCGTGCAGCGGCGGTGATGGCACTCTTAATGAGACTGTTGATGCACTGCTTACAATGGAGCCTCAGGACAGACCTCCTATTGGATATATCCCAAGCGGAAGCACGAATGATTTTGCTAATACTCTTGGGATACCTAAGAGCATGAAGGATGCCGCGAGATGTATTGTCAAAGGTACTCCGCACCCGTGTGATGTAGGTGATTTTAATGGCAGGACATTCAATTATGTTGCTGCGTTTGGAGCATTTACGGATGTGTCTTATGCAACTCCGCAGGATATGAAGAATGTCCTGGGACATCAGGCCTATCTGATAGAGGCTATGAAGAGAGTTACTGACATACGTCCGATACCGCTTACGATTCATGTGAATGGCAATATTATACGTGATGAATTTATCTATGGGATGATAAGTAACACAACATCGGTCGGAGGCATGAAGAATCTTATAGGAACGGGCGTGGGGCTTAACGATGGGCTGTTTGAGCTTACTTTCATAAGAAAGCCTAAGAATCCTATAGATCTGCAGCAGCTGCTTAATGGATTTATGACACAGTCAATGCAGGATAAGACACAGGTGCTGAGCTGCAAATGCAGCAGAGTGGAGATAGAATCACCACAGGAAGTCGAATGGGTGCTTGACGGAGAGTATGGCGGAAAGCACACAAAGATGGTAATTGAGGTTAAAAGGTCGGCGGTACGGCTTATAACAACACAGGATATTTAATAATATTAAATCAGAGAAGGGCAATCGGAAAATATTCCGGCTGCTCTTCTTTATTTTTTTAGTTTTTGCTTCTGATGGCATATTTTTTGCAATAAAAACCGAGACAACTTTGACACAATTCGCTGTTTCAAGTGAAAACATGTAAAATATATAACACCGGAAATCAGAATATAAGCACGTATAACAATAATAATTGTTTTTATAATGATAAAATACAAAAATAATTTACTATATTATCAGACTATTTACACAAAAATAAGAAATATACGAATTATCAGACAATATAAGAATATTTTCTATTTACAAGATCCGCCTGCGGGTGTATATTAAGTACAAGTTTTGAGACTTTGAGACATTTTCGCAGAAAGGATGACACAAACGTATGGAAAACGAGATGAAAAATCAAGGCCTTTATGATTCAAGCTTTGAACATGATAACTGTGGTATCGGTGCCATAGTTAATATTAAGGGCATTAAGTCACACCAGACAGTATCAGATGCACTTAAGATTGTAGAGAATCTTGAGCATAGGGCAGGTAAGGATGCTGAAGGCAAGACAGGTGACGGTGTCGGTATTCTTTTACAGATTCCTCACAAGTTCTTTAAGAAGGCAGTTAAGCCTCTTGGAATTGAGCTTGGTGATGAGAGAGATTATGGTGTCGGAATGTTTTTCTTCCCACAGGATCAGCTTAAGATGAAGCAGGCAATGAAGATGTTTGAGATTATTGTCGAGAAGGAGAATCTTAAGTTCCTTGGCTGGAGAAAGGTTCCTACAGCTCCTGATGTTCTCGGACATAAGGCTGTTGCATGTATGCCGAATATATATCAGGCGTTCGTTAAGAGACCTAAGGATGTTGAAAAGGGACTTCCGTTTGACAGAAGACTCTATGTTGCGAGAAGAGTATTTGAGCAGACATGTGATAATACATACGTTGTGTCAATGTCCAGCAGAACTATAGTATATAAGGGTATGTTCCTTGTAGGACAGCTCCGTTCATTCTTTGAGGATCTCAGGGATGATGACTGTGAATCAGCGATTGCTATGGTACATTCAAGATTCTCAACTAATACAGAGCCAAGCTGGGAACGTGCCCATCCGAACAGATTTATCGTACATAACGGTGAGATTAATACAATCAAGGGTAATGTCGACAGAATGCTGTCAAGAGAAGAGTCGATGGTATCAGAGTATCTTAAGGATGATATGACAAAGATAATTCCTGTTGTTAATCCTAACGGTTCTGACTCAGCAAGACTTGATAACACGCTTGAGTTCCTTGTTATGAACGGAATGCCTCTCCCACTTGCGGTTATGATCACAATACCTGAGCCATGGGTACATAATCATGCAATGTCACAGGAGAAGAAGGATTTTTACCAGTATTATTCAACAATGATGGAGCCATGGGACGGACCTGCATCAATCCTTTTCTCGGATGGTGATATGATGGGGGCGGTGCTTGACCGTAACGGACTTCGTCCATCACGTTACTACATAACTAATGACGGATATGTAATTCTTTCATCAGAGGTTGGTGTGCTTGATCTTGATCCTACAAGAATTAAGGTTAAGGAAAGACTTCGTCCGGGCAAGATGCTTCTTGTTGATACGACTAAGGGCGAGATTATTGATGATGAAGAGCTTAAGAGCTATTATGCAGGCAAGCAGCCATATGGTGAATGGCTTGACAGCAATCTTGTACATCTTCATGACCTCAAGATTCCTAATAAGAGAGTACCTGAGTACACTAAGGAAGAGAGAGCGAGGCTCCAGAAGGCATTTGGCTATACATATGAGGATTTCAGGGAGTCAATTCTTCCTATGGCGCAGAACGGCTCAGAGCAGATAGGTGCCATGGGTATTGATACTCCGCTTGCAGTATTGTCTAACCGTCATCAGCCGTTATTCAACTATTTTAAGCAGTTGTTTGCACAGGTAACTAACCCGCCTATAGATGCAATCCGTGAGGCAGTTGTTACTTCAACGACGGTATTCCTCGGTAAGTCAGGCAACCTGCTTGAGGAGAAGGCTGAGAACTGTAAGATGCTTCGTGTTAATAATCCTATTCTCACAAGCACAGACCTTCTTAAGATTAAGAATATGAATGTAGAGGGATTCAAGGTCGCAGTAATTCCTACTACATATTATAAAGGAACATCACTTCCTAAGGCTATCGACCATGTATGCCTTGAGGCAGACAGAGCGCATCTTGACGGTGCTAACATCCTCATCCTTTCAGACAGGGGTGTTGATGAGAACAGAGTTGCAATTCCTTCACTTCTTGCAGTATCAGCTCTTCAGCAGTATCTTGTAAGAACTAAGAAGAGAACAAGTGTATCAATAATCCTTGAGACGGGTGAGCCAAGAGATGTTCATCACTTTGCAACACTTCTCGGATATGGTGCAAGTGCAATCAACCCATATCTTGCACAGGAGAGTATCAAGGAGCTTATTGATATGAAGATGCTTGATAAGGATTATTATGCAGCGGTTGATGATTACAACCATGCTATAATAAGCGGAATTGTCAAGATTGCATCTAAGATGGGTATCTCAACAATCCAGTCATATCAGGGTGCTAAGATATTCGAGGCAATTGGTATTGATTCAGAGGTTGTTGATAAGTATTTTACAGGTACGGTAAGCAGAATCGAAGGAATCAGTATCAAGGATATAGAGGATGATATAGAGAACCTTCATAATAAGGCGTTTGATCCTCTTGACCTTACTGTTGACACAACACTTGACAGCTCAGGTGACCACAAGATGAGAAGCGGCAAGGAGGAACACCTTTACAATCCTCAGACGATACATCTTCTCCAGCTTGCAACAAGAACCGGAGATTATGATACATTCAAGGAGTATTCGGCACTGCTTGACAAGGAGCAGGGAGCTATGAACCTGAGAGGACTTATTGATTTCAAATATCCTAAGAAATCAATCCCTATTGAGCAGGTTGAGAGTGTTGAGTCCATTGTTAAGAGATTCAAGACAGGTGCAATGTCTTACGGCTCTATCTCACAGGAAGCACATGAGACACTTGCAATCGCAATGAATATGCTTCATGGAAAGTCTAATTCAGGTGAGGGCGGTGAGAGCATAGAGCGTCTTACTGTAGGACCTGACGGACGTAACAGATGTTCAGCCATTAAGCAGGTTGCTTCAGGACGTTTTGGTGTTACATCACGTTACCTTGTAAGTGCAAAAGAGATTCAGATTAAGATGGCACAGGGTGCTAAGCCGGGTGAAGGCGGACATCTTCCGGGCAAGAAGGTATATCCGTGGATTGCCAAGACAAGACTTTCAACACCGGGTGTAAGCCTTATATCACCTCCGCCACATCATGACATTTATTCAATCGAGGATCTTGCGCAGCTTATATATGACCTCAAGAATGCCAATAAGGATGCAAGAATCTCTGTAAAGCTTGTTTCTGAGGCCGGTGTAGGTACTGTAGCGGCAGGTGTTGCCAAGGCAGGCGCGCAGGTAATTCTTGTGTCAGGATATGACGGCGGTACGGGAGCTGCTCCTGTAGGTTCTATCCACAATGCGGGACTTCCGTGGGAGCTTGGACTTGCTGAGACACATCAGACACTTATTATGAACGGACTTCGTAATAAGGTTGTAATAGAGACAGACGGTAAGCTTATGACAGGCCGTGACGTTGCAATAGCAGCAATGCTTGGTGCCGAGGAGTTCGGATTTGCAACAGCTCCGCTTGTAACAATGGGCTGTGTAATGATGAGAGTCTGCAACAAGGATACATGCCCTGTCGGTATAGCAACACAGAATCCTGAACTCCGTAAGAGATTCACAGGCAAGCCGGAGTACGTTGTTAACTTCATGAAGTTCATTGCCGAGGAACTCAGAGAGTACATGGCAAAGCTTGGTGTTAAGACGGTTGATGAGCTTGTCGGCAGGACGGACCTTCTTACAAGACGTGACGTACCGGGTTCGGGAAGAGCATCACGTATTGATATGTCAAGAATCCTTGATAATCCATATATCAAGGAAGGCGGCAAGATGGATTACAACCACAAGAAGGTATATGACTTTGAACTTGAGAAGACAATAGATGAGAAGATTCTCCTCAAGAAGCTCGGACCGGCACTTGAGAGCGGACAGAAGAGAAGCATTGAGATTGATGTCCACAATACAGACCGTGCCGTAGGTACACTGTTTGGTGCTGAGATTACAAGAAGATATGCTGATAACCTTGATGAAGATACATTTACAGTAAAATGTAACGGCTCAGGCGGACAGAGCTTCGGCGCATTTATCCCTAAGGGACTTACACTTGAGCTTGTCGGTGACAGCAATGATTACTTCGGTAAGGGACTTTCAGGCGGTAAGCTTGTTGTATATCCTCCGACAGGTACACAGTTCAAGGAAGATGAGAATATTATCATCGGTAATGTTGCACTTTATGGTGCTACAAGCGGTAAAGCATTTGTAAACGGTGTTGCCGGCGAGAGATTCTGTGTTCGTAATTCGGGCGCTACGGCAGTTGTTGAAGGCGTTGGCGATCATGGCTGCGAATACATGACAGGCGGACGTGTGGTTGTAATCGGCAAGACAGGCAAGAACTTCGCAGCAGGTATGAGTGGCGGTATAGCTTATGTACTTGATGAAGATTCAAAGCTTTACACAAAGCTTAACAAGCAGCTCGTTTCTTCGGAAACTGTAACTGATAAGTATGATGTTCAGGAATTAAAAGAGATAATCACAGAGCATGTTGCTTACACTAATTCAAAGAAGGGCAAGGAAATCCTTGATAACTTCGGCGAGTATCTTCCTAAGTTCAAGAAGATTGTTCCTAACGATTATAAGAAGATGATGAACAAGATTGTACAGATGGAAGAAAAAGGTCTTAGCAGTGAGCAGGCTCAGATTGAAGCATTCTATGCAATACAGAGCAAGGCGTGATTACATGACAGCGTGAAAGGAGAGACGAGATGGGAAAAGCAACCGGATTTATGGAATACGAGCGCGAAGAAAGCGCAGCTATAAAACCAAAGGAGCGTATTAAGAATTTTGATGAATTTCATACTCCGCTTTCTTTGGAGAAGCAGAGAACTCAGGCAGCACGCTGCATGGATTGTGGTGTACCGTTCTGTCAGGCAGGAATGATGATTAAGGGAATGGCATCGGGATGTCCTCTTAACAATCTGATTCCTGAGTGGAATGACCTTTTGTATAACGGCAACTGGCAGCAGGCGTATAACCGCCTGCACAAGACCAGCAATTTCCCTGAATTCACAAGCAGGGTATGTCCGGCACTCTGCGAGAAGGCATGTACATGCGGGCTTAACGGCGAAGCTGTATGTACCAAGGAGAATGAGAAGGCAATCATCGAGAAGGCTTATGAGGAAGGCTGGGCTGCACCTAAGCCTCCTAAGGTAAGAACTGACAAGAGGATTGCGGTTGTAGGCTCAGGTCCTTCGGGACTTGCGGTTGCAGACCAGCTTAACAGGAGAGGTCATCTTGTAACTGTTTATGAGCGTTCAGACCGTGTCGGAGGGCTCCTTCGTTACGGAATCCCTAACATGAAGCTTGAGAAGCATATAATTGACCGTAAGATTGAGGTCATGAAGGCAGAGGGAGTAACATTTATCACAGATGCCAATATCGGTGAGAATGTGAAGGCTAAGAAGCTTCTTGAGGAATATGACAGTGTTGTTCTTGCATGCGGCGCATCTAACCCGAGAGATATCAAGGCACCCGGAAGAGATGCCAACGGAATATATTTTGCAGTTGATTTCCTTAAGTCTACAACAAAGAGCCTGCTTGATTCAGGACTTACAGACGGTAAGTATATATCAGCAAAGGGCAAGAATGTTATAGTTATAGGCGGTGGTGATACAGGCAATGACTGCGTCGGAACATCAATCCGTCATGGCTGTAAGTCAATAATGCAGCTTGAGATGATGCCTAAGCCACCTGTAGACAGACTTCCTAACAACCCATGGCCACAGTGGCCTAAGGTGCTTAAGACTGATTACGGTCAGGAAGAGGCAATTGCGGTATTTGGTGAGGATCCTCGTGTATACCAGACAACTGTTAAGGAATTCATCAAGGACAAGAAGGGCAACCTGTGCAAGGTTAAGCTTGTAAAGCTTGAGCCTAAGAAGGATGAAAAAACAGGCAGAATGATGATGTCTGAGGTTGCAGGAAGCGAGTACGAGGTTGACTGTGAGCTTGTTCTTATCGCTGCCGGCTTCCTTGGTACACAGAAGTACGTATCCGATGCATTCGGCGTGGAGCTTAACGAGAGAACTAACGTAAAGACCGCTCCGGGCAAGTTCGCAACCAATGTCGACAAGGTATTTACGGCAGGAGATATGCACCGTGGACAGTCACTTGTCGTATGGGCTATAAGAGAAGGCCGTGATGCGGCAAGAGAGGTTGACGAATACCTGATGGGATATACGAATCTGTAAGTTAATCCGGTCAGTTAGTTCGGAAACAGGATATATCTATGATAATATATCTGTGATAATATATATGATACGTGTGACGCCGCACAGGCTTACCGGTTCAACGCAGGGGGCGCTTGCGCTTGTTAGAACTGGCAGCGGTACATAAGGCACCGGAAGACGGTGCCTAAGTACCGGCCGTTCTAAATCCCCTGCTTATTAACCGGTAAGCCTGTGCGGCTGTGTATCTATATATATGATGATGTTACATATTATATTATAAACAAAGCTCTTAGCTGTGGGGAAAACTCTGATATGTGTCCAGGATTCTGGGTACATATCATCATGGCTGAGGGCTTTTTGTGGTCTTTGTTGTCATTAGGATAATCCAAAGGATGTAATGCTTCATTAAAATTAGAAATAATTCTTGTGCTATGATAAATAATACTTGTACATATTATCATAGTATGCTAACATATTAGATGATATTTGGTAAACTTATAGAAATATAAGGACACAAAGCCAGAGTCTAAGGTTAATGAAGGTGGAATTGGTATAACTATGACAGTTCGGTTGCATTAGAGCAGGTGGGAGTCTGCTTGGTGCAGCCTTTTTTTATATATAGATGTCGGGCTCAAAAGCCACCGACTTTGATACCTGAGGATTGTTCCGTGCTTCGCACTCCCGCAATCCTACCCAATATTCGCATATCGTGGGATTATTATCCCACTTTTATGCTCATATCGGGGCGTGTCCCAAGGTCTTTCACCCACTTATGAGCAAGCTCATGTGGGTTTTGACCTTTTGACACTGGTATCATATATAAAATATATTATTCAAAGGGGAAGCTATGGAAAAAACGGGTTATATCTGCTTTATGATTATTTTAAAAATGCTTGGAATAAAAAATGATCAGAAAGCGTTAGAAGAAAAATTCATGAAGATTGAAGATACCGATATTGCAATAATCAGGATTGCAAAAGAGATGGGCTTAAAAGTAAAGGCTGCACGGTTTTCTGAAAGAATATTCAATAAACTTACTGTTCCTGTAATAGCAAGATGTAAAGACGGGAGATATATCTTAATACTCGGTATACATGAAGATAAGTGTAAAATACTTGAGCCGGCTAATGGCAATCCTTCAACTGTCCATGTGTCAGAATTGAAAGGGAAGATTGACGGAAGCTGTATCGTTATCGGAAAGAAATATCATGCATCGGATGAAGATTCACTGGGGACAGGTGTTAAGTTTGGCTTCAGATGGTTCATACCAACAATATTAAAATTCAAAAAGCAATTTATAAGTGTGCTGCTTGCTGTATTTGTGATTCAGATTCTTGGAATACTTACTCCGTTAATGACGCAGGTGGTTGTTGATAAAGTACTTACACACAGGGCAATGAATACTTTATATACAATTGCAGTGGGAATAATGATTGTATATGTTTATGAATTGGTTATTGGATTATGTAAATCATATCTTTTTGTACATACAACCAACAGAATAGATGTGATTTTAAGCTCAAGGTTATTTAAGCATCTGTTTGCACTTCCGCTTATCTATTTTGAGAACAGACGGGCAGGAGAAACTGTTGCCAGAGTAAGAGAGCTGGATCAGATACGTTCATTTCTGACAGGTACACCATTGTCGTCAATGATAGATGTTATTTTTATAGTGGTGTATATAGCGGTAATGTTCTTTTACAGCACAAAGCTTACATTTGCTGTTATATTGTCGATACCGGTGTTTGCACTGTTGTCACTGACAGTTACACCAATGTTTAAGAAAAGCCTTGATAAGAAATTTGAGACGGGAGCTAAGGCGCAATCTTTTCTTGTAGAATCGATTAACGGTATTAATACGATTAAATCATTTGCCCTAGAAGATTCTTTTGAAGAAAAATGGGGAGAGCTTCAGGCAGATTATGTAAAGGCAGGGTATAACACCTCAATAATATCACAGACATCAGGTGCAATAGCCAACTTTATACAGCAGATAATGGATCTTGTAATTCTGATATTTGGTGCAAAAGCTGTAATTGACGGAAGTATGACGATTGGACAACTGGTTGCATTCAGAATGCTGTCAGGCAGAGTAAGTGGTCCGGTGCTCAGACTTGTGCAGTTATGGCAGGAATATCAACAGGCAAATCTGTCCGTTGAAAGAATCGGAGATATATTTAATTCACCGGTGGAAAATCAGATGACATCTGCAATATCAGAGCTGCCACAGTTGCAGGGACGGATACGGTTTGAAAATGTCCGATTCAGATACAGGGCAGACAGTTCTGACGTATTACATGGTATTTCATTTGATTTGAAGGAAAATAAGATATATGGAGTGGTTGGCAGAAGCGGTTCAGGTAAGAGTACGATTTCCAAACTCATTCAAAGATTATATATTCCACAAAGCGGAAAGATAACGATTGACGGTATGGATATATCATTAATCAGACCTCAGTTATTGAGAAAGCAGATAGGTGTTGTGCTTCAGGAAAATTTTATGTTCAATGGGACTGTGGCAGAGAATATTTCAATTCATTGTCCTAATGTAGGAATTGATAAGATAATAGAAACAGCTAAAATAGCCGGAGCACATGATTTTATCATGGAACTTGAGCAGGGATATGATACTGTTATAGGTGAAAAAGGCATATCGTTGTCAGGAGGTCAGAAACAAAGAATTGCAATAGCAAGGGCTATAATTAATAATCCAAGGATACTCATTTTTGATGAGGCTACCTCAGCATTGGATTATGAATCGGAAAGCATAATACAAAATAACCTCAGGCAGATATGTGAGGGCAGAACGGTTTTAATTATTGCGCATCGTCTGTCTACATTGGCATCAGCGGATAAAATTATGGTCATCGACAGGGGCGAACTGGTTGAATACGGAACACAGAATGAACTATTGGCTCATAATGGCCTGTATTCACACTTGTATAATATCCAGATGAGGGGTGAAGTTGAACAATGAAGAAGTATATAAAGAATCAGTTGATGACAAGAGATAAAAGATTATATTATGATTTCCTGCCGCCTATGATAGAGATAATTGAAAAACCGGCAAATATGCTTGTTAATGTGATTATGTATACCTGTTTTGCACTTATATTAACCGCAATAATATGGGCTTGCTTTGCCAGACTTGACATATCGGTCACAGCTTACGGAAGCGTAAAATCCGAGGAAGCTATTGATTCAATGATATCACTGGTGAGTGGCACTATTGAAAATGTAAATTATAAAGAGGGGGATTATCTGAAAAAAGGTGACGTGTTATGCACGTTAGTATCAGATGCAAATGATTCAGCAGTTGAGCAGTACAGATATAAGCTTGAAACATTGAGAATTCAGAAAGAATTATATGAAAAGCTCTATGAAAAATACGAGAATAATGACTATTCTTCATTGGAAGCGGACATTACAGCTTACGGAGATAACAGTGTGCCTGCAACGGAAATAATACTTGAAAACGAAGTGTTTTTGCAGAATCTGGCTATTAGCGGTGCTGATAATGAAGCATATTTAAAAAATAACCAGAGATTGAATGTTGTTAAGAAAATAAATGAAATCAATGAAGAGACTAAGAATGTGACTACACAACTGGAGTCAAGTGAACAGAATCTCAGAAATACCAGAATTACGGCAGCACAGTCAGGGTATCTGACAATGAATGGCGAATTATATCCGGGCAAGACAGTGAGTGCGGGAGAAACAATAGGATACATATCAGATTCAAAAGGAAATTATTATTTTAGTGCATATGTGTCGGATGCCGATATAGAAGCATTGAAGACAGGTGATGAAGTAAAATTAAAGATTAATGCTTATAATGACACCGAATATGAAATTGTAAGTGGTGTTATTTATAATATAAGTGATGTACCTGTAAATGATGAGAAAGGGGGTGTGTTATATAAAACAGAGATAAAAATAGAAGAGCTTCCTGATAATCTAAAGACAGGAATGAGAGGAAATGCAGACATAGTTGTAGGAACAAGAACTGTAATGGATTATTTCCTTGAACCGTTTAAAAACTGTTTGGGAGATAGTCTGAAAGAAAAATAAGGTGGTGATGTCGGATGAATGTAAGGAGTACAAGGGTTGTTCCTATAATAGATTTATCAGGAAAGATACTTGATGAGATATCCCTGAGCGAGAGTATAATGCCAATACCTAATAAGCGGGGAGGATTTTCGTCAAATGGGACTTATTACAAAGGCGCAGGAATAGTTTACAGAAATCATCTTGGATGCAGTTATAAGTTCAATGAGGAGTATGGTAACACTGTCAGACCTCAAATACTCGGAAAAACCGAATTGGTATATGAAAATCTTATACTCTGCTATCCTGAGCTGGTTGGGAAATTTGGCATTTTTTGTTTTCAACATCAGCCGGTGTTCTCAGATTACGAAGGTGCGTGTGGTGTGAAAGAAAGTAAATTGATTCAAAATCAGAAAGAATTTGAATTGAGTGCTATTGATGAAATTGTTAATATAATACCAACGGGAATACCTGATACAAGCATATATGCATACCGGCTGAAAGCCATCAGCGGCAATATTCATGATACGGTACGGCTTATCAGATATGTGCTTGAGAATAACTGGAATACGGCATGGGACAAAAATCTGTGGGACGATATTGAGTGCTTTGGATATGTGAGGGATGTTGCAGATTGGTTCAGGTCAGAAAGGTTCAATCATAAGCTTGGAACGGTGTTTGCGTTGTTAAACTCATTGTACAGGCGTGATAGGACTCTGTATGCCAGATTGCTGCTGGAAATATTCGGTACATATAGCTTTGATAAAAAGAGTATATTGCTTATGAGTGCTGCAATTGTTAACAAGTACTGCAGGCAGTTTTCCGGCACAGAATATGATTGCACTACAGATAATGAAGAATGCTTTGAGATGCTGTATAAGCAATTAGTAACAGGTAAAGCGTGCTGCCATCTGGAAAAGGATTCAGAGTGGGAATGGGTACGGAATTATTATTTGAAAAATAGAGAAAGAAGGATGAAACAATGACTAGAGAAGAGAAAAAGTATTTTGCAAAACTGGAGAAGGCTTCAAAAAATAATCCAATGGTAAGGGTTGAAGCTGCTGCGGATTTTATTAACAGATTTTTGACACAGGCATTTACAACGCCAAGAGGAATTAATGGTGATGGGCTGTGTTACCTTTTGTCTGCACTTACAGGGGTAGCTGTTGCAGATATATCAAAGAAAATGTCACTTGCGGATATGCTTAACGGTTCTTTTTCTTCACAAATGGAATTAGACACAGAAGCAGGAAAGTTCATTGTTGGAGACACAATAAACAAATACTTATACAACAGTCCGATGTCAGCAATCAACATTGTTGAATTCATGTACAGCCAGAAGAACGGAAAGGATAATCTTCCTGACCTTGAAAATATGATAAAAGAAAACGCAGATAATTTTGGCAATCCGGACTATAGAGTGTGGGATGGAAATAAAAATCCATATATGGAGGTTAAGAATGCCCATACAACATATCAGAATCTTGTAAATAAGCTGGCGCCTTACAAACTGTCTAATGAGGAAATTGTAAGTGTATTTGCTATGGCATTGGGACAAACAATAGTTAATGTAGCCAGAGTGTTTCCAAGAGAGATGAATTGTTTAAATATGTCACTTAAGACAGTAATGTTCTATGCACATATGGATGTCTGAAAATAATAAAAAGAGGGAAGGTGAACTCATGATTATAACCAAAGACGTGTTAAAAAATCTAAAATTAAAAAAGGGTAAGATAAGCGAAAAACGATGTCAGGAAATAAATGCTATGAAAATAAAGAATCCTTATTACCCAACGAAATATTTTTCGTGTAAAGAAGAATATTTTACTGTTACATCTAATTATTTTGCTCATTCAGAAGATGAACGTATAGTGTATACGGATGCTTTTTTTCCACTAATGATTTGGGAGAGGGAGTCGCCAGAGAGTTTTCAACATATATATGTGCTGATTATTGATGATGAATGGTTTAAGCTTATGGCGGTATGGCTAAAAATAGGGAGAGACGATTAAATCTGGAATACAAAGGGGAGTTATATAAATGGAAGCATTGGAACGAATAAAAGGTATATTTCAAGATAGATAATTAAAAAGGGAAGGTGAACTCATGCTTATAACCAAGGATGTGTTAAAAAATCTAAAATTAAAGTATGGTAAGATAAGTGAAAAACGATGCCAGGAAATAAATGCTATGAAAATAAAGAATCCATATTATCCAATGAAATATTTTTCATGTAAAGGAGAATATTTTACAACTTGGTATAATTACTATGTCCATTCAGAAGATGAACGGATAGTGTATATTAAGGCGTTTGAACCATTGCCGGTTCTAAGAAGAGAATCAGCGGAAGATTATGATGATATTTTTATACTTGTAATTGATGATCAATATTTTAGGGTTGTAATAGATTTTACAGACCGCAAAAAGGTTTATGTAGAAAATAAATATATAGACGAAGTTACTGGTAAATTAATGGATGATGTAGGGTTGGATAAGCGCTCTGATAGAGATGAAATTATATATCTCATAGGAGAGATGCAAATGTATGGACATGGTGGAATTGATTATAAAAATGGGAGAAAAATATTAAACTTAGAATACAAAGGGGAGTTATATAAATGGAAGCATTGGAACGAATAAAAGAAGCAATCAATAGTGGAAATACAACAAAGGCAATGCAGGACTAAAAATAAAATAATTATTGAAAAAGAGAGAAAGAAGGATGGAACGATGACAAGAGAAGAAAAAAAGTATTTTGCAAAACTGGAGAAGGCTTCAAAAAATAATCCAATGGTAAGGGTTGAAGCTGCTGCGGATTTTATTAACAGATTTTTGACACAGGCATTTACAACGCCAAGAGGAATTAATGGTGATGGACTGTGTTACCTTTTGTCTGCACTTACAGGGGTAGCTGTTGCAGATATATCAAAGAAAATGTCACTTGCGGATATGCTTAACGGTTCTTTTTCTTCACAAATGGAATTAGACACAGAAGCAGGAAAGTTCATTGTTGGAGACACAATAAACAAATACTTATACAACAGTCCGATGTCAGCAATCAACATTGTTGAATTCATGTACAGCCAGAAGAACGGAAAGGATAATCTTCCTGACCTTGAAAATATGATAAAAGAAAACGCAGATAATTTTGGCAATCCGGACTATAGAGTATGGGATGGAAATAAAAATCCATATATGGAGGTTAAGAATGCCCATACAACATATCAGAATCTTGTAAATAAGCTGGAGCCTTACAAACTGTCTAATGAGGAAATCGTAAGTGTATTTGCTATGGCATTGGGACAAACAATAGTTAATGTAGCCAGAGTGTTCCCAAGAGAGATGAACTGTTTAAATATGTCACTTAAGACAGTAATGTTCTATGCACATATGGATGTCTGAAAATAATAAAAAGCGGGAAGGTGAACTCATGATTATAACCAAGGATGTTTTAAAAAATCTAAAATTAAAGGATGGAAAGATAAGTGAAAAACGATGTCAGGAAATAAATGCTATGAAAATAAAGAATCCTTATTACCCATGGTCATATTTTTCATGTACAGAAGAGCATTTTACTATTCGGGATAGGTATTTGGTTCATTCAGAAGATGAACGTATAGTGTATATTAATGCATTCCATCCATTGCCAGTTCTGAGGAGGGAGTCATCCGAAGATTATGATGATATATTTATAATGGTAATTGATAATGAATATGTTAGTGTGGTTATTGATTATTTTGATCACACGAAGATAAATATGGATGACATATGCATAGAAGATATTACCGGTAGATTGAAGGATGACGTTAGACTGGATAATCGACCGGATAAAGAAAATATTATATATCTGATAGAAGAGATGGATACCTTTTGGTATGGTGGAATAGTTTGTAGAAATGGAGAGAAACATTTAAATCTGGAATACAAAGGGGAGTTATATAAATGGAAGCATTGGAACGAATAAAAGAAGCAATCAATAGTGGAAATACAACAGAATTAGATGATTGGGCAGAGGTAGCTCGTAATTATAAACTTTCAGGCAGTGATAATGCAGAAACAATAAAAAATATAGAAAGGTTTATTGCGGATAATTTCTCATTTGAAACAACTGCTGAAAGTGCATATGTGTATTTTGGAAGTGATGGAAATATTAATATGTGGCAGTGTGTTGATCTTATATGTAAAGATGCTACCAAAAGTTCAGGATATATATCGTCCACACAGGCAGCTATCGCCAATGGAGGAAAGTAGAAGATAACCGCAAATATATGTATTTCACAACATGCAGGATATGTACAGGCTGAACAAAACTGCATGAATTGACTTCACTCAAATATGACACAGCTCTGATCATGGAGAAAAATCTGCAAATATATCCTCTGTTTCGGATACTGCCGGACGGATATGCAACACCGTCTCCCGATTATTAATCGCAGATGAATTTGACAACCCCGAAAAACTTCGTGCAAAGTCGTCTGTGTGGGCTTGCTTTTATTCGGATATTCGTACATAATGTATTATATTGAGTATTATCCATGCGGAGGTGCGGTATGAACGGGATCAAGGGCTATATCTCCATTCGGGAGGCGTCCTACCGTTGGGGCGTATCAGAGCGGCGGGTCAATCAGTATTGCGCCGAGGGGCGGATTCCCGGCGCGTCCCGGTTCGGACGTTCATGGGCGATTCCGGAAAACGCGGAAAAGCCGTCCGACCCGCGCTTTCAGGAACAGCACCGCGATCCCG
>CDZY01035914.1_pt1 | contig 163165 bp, 160 predicted proteins | sample 557671 | NCBI WGS metagenome assembly CDZY01 (sample SAMEA3182091, study PRJEB8094) | gut metagenome | biome: human; feature: gut; material: Stool; isolation source: human stools | place: Canada | collected 2013-03-11
GTGTTAAGCACGCCGCCAGCGTTCATCCTGAGCCAGGATCAAACTCTCATGTTAAAAAGTTTTGTCCTGCCAGAATTAAATCTGGCTTTTAATCAGAAACAATGTCCTGATTTACTGTTTTAAGGTTGCTTCTTTATAGAAGCGTTCTTGAATTATTCTCAAAATCTTTCAAGGTTTTTCACTGTTCAGTTATCAATGTTCGTTGTTGTTATTTTCAACAGCTTGTATATTTTATCATGTTTACAAGTCGTTGTCAACAACTTTTTTATTTTTCTTTGTTATCTCTCAAACGCGACAACTCTGATATCTTATCATGTTTGTCATTGTTTGTCAACAACTTTTTTCATCATCATGACCACCAACCATCACTCAGCTTCCTGCCAGTGCCTGTATCAGTGTCCTCGTCACGAGTCAGCTTAGATATAATATCACGCAGACAACCTAAAGTCAACAAAAACTTTACATTTTATTTGCAAAAATATAAGCACCACAAGATATTGTTCCCTGGGTGCTTACAAACCACAATTCAATCATAAAAACGAAAGCAGAATCGTCAGTATTAAATTATTTTCATATAGCCATTGCAGAATTTCCGACTGATATACCGCATCAATCACAACACTCCCGGCTTCTGTCGCTGCCCCCATTGCTGCAAACGCAAATACCAGCCATACCAGCAACAGTCCTTTGATCAATCCGGCAATTCCCCCAAGCATATGATTTACTCCTCCTATTATGGGCAGTTTTGCCACCAGATCAATCGCAGTGGCAATCAGATGAAAGGCGATCACCGTAATCAGCATAACAATAACAAATGCAATCGCTTTCATGGCAAGGGATGATGCTTTTGACGCAATTGTATTATACAGTCCGCTTTGCTCCATCCAGCCATCCGCAAGTTTATGTGTATCCCCCATCTGGTTCCATACGTTTGCCGGCAGTTTCATTCCCAGACCGCTGAGATCTTTCTGTTCCTGCGTGTTTTGTTCTTCTGTACTTTTTTCTTCCCCTGCCACGGCATTTTGCAATTTCTCTTTGCAATTCTTTTCAATTCTGGTATCCAGGCCTGTGTGTTCTGTCATCCAGTCTGCAACATACGGCGTTGCAAACGTAACAAAAACCAGAATCAGTATCCAGGCAGCCATTGAATAAACCACACGCAGGAAACCACGGAAGAATCCCCAGACAATATTTCCGGCAACAAGTAATACAACCAGTATCAATAACCAGTTCATTGTAATCGTACCTCTTCTATTTCTCCGTTTAATACCAATGTATAATTCTGACCATCCAATCCCGACAATACGTTATAAAGCTGCCGGTCAAACGTATAACGGAATTTACGGATGCTGTGTATGGTAAACAATTCACAGTTATAATCATCCCGGACACATATTTCATTATTATCGAGGAGCTCGATTCTGTTGTATGCGATCTCTGTATCATTCTCCATGACCGTTTTACCATTCATGTCATAGACTTTTATGTGCCAGCTGTTTTCTTTTTGGGTATCGCTGTATGAAATACCGACATATTTATTATTATAGAAGACACTCTGTATCTCCCGTTCAAACTTTATCTGTTTTTTCGGCGCAGGTTTTTGTGCTCCGTCAAACCAGATCAGTCCGGCATCGCTGATCGCGAGAAGTTTTCCGGATTCGGTATAAACCAGTTCCGATATCATCGTATTTTTGTAACTGTACGTTCCCACATTGTTGTCGATTTCATTCTGCCCAACCGAACCAAAGTTATAGAAAGTAACCGTGGAACAGGTTTTGCCCTTTGTCACGTCGAGCATATCTACTGCCAGTTTCTGCGCATCCGGAGCCAGCGCAATATCTACAGGGAAACTTCCTTTTTCCTGATAAAATTCACCGCTGGCAAGTTCCTGTCCCTTTTTGTCATAAAGCCGTACATACGAGACATCATCCTCCTTCATCAGCACAGCCACCGTTCCCTGACGGGCAACACATACACGTTCAATCGGTGTTGCCGTTTCGATTTTCTTTACCAGTCCGCGTTCCGACATGATATAAATGAATGTCCCTCCACGATCATAAACTGCAAGATACTGTTCACACACGGAAAGTTCCGGCGCAGTCATTTCATAAGACTGGTTCCAGATCAGCCGGTCATCTGTATCGTGACACACGATTCCGTCATTATCATATTCCAGTATTTTTCCCTGGAACATCTTATATCCCGTTGCCGCACTGTCCTTTCTCTCCGCCGATGCCTGCACCTCAAATCCTGAATATGTGCGAAGTGCAGACCAAAGTTCTACAAAAATCACTGCTGCTACAACAGTAACGATCACAAGTGCCGTTCTGCGGGCTATTTTATGCCTGTGTCTCCTGATTTTTTCTTCCAGTTCCTCCAGGTCTTCCTGACTTGTCTCTACGGTTTTAAATTCCGTTTTTTCAGCCACCGATTTTTCTCCTTTTCGCTTACGTTTCTATCATTATAGCATTGCCGTCCCCGTTACGGAAGTAATAATTTCTGCCCAACCCTGATATCATCCGAATCTTCCAGATCATTCGCCTTTTCAAGCTCTTTTAATTTTTTCATTGATCCGTATGCCTGTTTACAGATCCCACTCAGCGTATCCCCCTGTTGTACCACATAATAATTTTGTGCTTTTTCTACCGCCACAGGTTTTTCTTTCTCCTCTGCCGGCTGTGTGGAAGGTGCCGCTTCCTCTGCCTTTTTCACCGCTCCCGCCGGAACCTCTTCAATCGGTATCAGCTGCATGGGTTCACTGATGGTTTCCGTACTCTTTGCGCTCTCCGTCTGTTCTTCCACTATATTTTTTTCAGTCCCCACCAGGACTTCTGCCGGTTGTGACACATGGCGGATTTTTTCCCCTATCGTCTCCACCGTCTGTTCCAGACCCGGAATAGGAATTCGCTGCTGCCAGATTCCGACCCCGGTCAGAACCAAAAGCAGTGCGATTGCGGCGGCCATCGCATACGACGTTGGTTTGCGTTCGCTCTTTGAACTGCTGCATTCTTCTTTTTCATTCTCTTTTTTGCTCTCCGTCAGAATCTCCGGAAGCATCTGCCGGGTTCCACGTCTCGGCAGTTCAATCGTCACATCCGGGATCCGTATCTCATGCAGTTCCCTTGCATAATAGATATAAAACCCGTTTTTCGGTTGCAGCCGGTTGCCTTTATGCAGATAAAAGTATTCTTCCCCCTCCATACTGTCCATAAGGAAAAGAACCTGATGTGCACCTCCGAACTGTTCTCTGTGGATAGCTTCCAGTTCTGCTGTCAGGCGTGGTGGATATCCTTTACAATCCAACGCCCATCCGACAATAATGGAATTCTCATAAGATCTCTTAATCTCACGGAATACATCCGACCACGCATGTGTTCCCCATCTCGGCAGATTCTGTGAAAACTCCATATCCCTTACCGGAATGGCAGCCTCTACAAAGGTCATATATACACCCTGCTCGCACTCTGTATGCCCCATAAAGATAAACACTCTCCGCTCCTCATAAGTTTCTTCATGCACCCTGGCATACGCCGCATTTTCTATGTAAATCCGATCCCCCTCTGCCGGTGTTCCGATCTGTCTGATATTTTTCAGGTCACGTCCCGGTCCTTCTGCAATATCTATCATATCCTGCCTCCTTATCCGTTTTTCCAGAATATAGTATCACCACCATCCGGTAGAATTTTGGAAAAACCTGACAGGCATGAAAAAAATCGTACGACACTACCGGACATATTTCCAGACTTCAGGCAAAAAAAGACTGCCATATCCTTCGATACGACAGTCTCCTTTGTACTTGCTGTATTATTTTGCAAAAGCTTTTACTTTTTTGTAAATTCCTTCTGCGTCCAGCTCGTATTTATGAATCAGCTCAACCGCCGGTCCGGATTCTCCAAACCGGTCATTCACGCCGATACGCATCATCTTTGTCGGTGCCTTTTCACACAATACTTCCGCTACTGCGCTTCCAAGTCCACCGATTACGGAATGTTCCTCAACGGTTACGACTTTCTTCGTCTTTGTTGCAGATGCAACAACCAGTTCCTCGTCAATCGGCTTGATGGTATGGATATTGATTACTTCTGCAGAAATGCCATCTTTCTCCAGCATCTTTGCAGCTTCTAAGGACTCTGACACTTCCAGTCCTGTCGCAAAAATGGTTACATCCGTACCTTCTTTTAATACGATTCCTTTTCCGATCTCAAACTTGTAATCCGGTCTGTCATTGATCACCGGCACTGCCAGACGTCCAAACCGAAGATAAACCGGTCCAACATAATCATATGCTGCATGTACTGCTGCGCGTGCTTCCACATCATCCGACGGGTTGATCACTACCATACCAGGGATCTCACGCATCAGGGCCAGATCCTCCAGACACTGATGGGTAGCTCCGTCTTCTCCGACCGAAATTCCTGCATGGGTAGCTCCGATCTTTACATTCAGATGTGGATAGCCAATGGAGTTGCGAACCTGCTCGTAGTTACGTCCGGCTGCAAACATTGCAAAAGAACTGATAAACGGAACTTTCCCACAGGTAGATAATCCTGCAGCAATACCTGTCATGTTGCACTCTGCGATACCGCAGTCCCAATGGCGCTCCGGAAATTCTTTCTGGAAAATACAGGTTTTGGTAGCACCTGCCAGATCTGCGTCGAGCACGATGAGATTCTCATGCTCTTTTCCAAGTTCTACCAATGCGTTTCCATAGCTGTCTCTGGTTGCAATTTTCTTTACTTCTGACATAATGCTTCACCTGCTTTCTCAAGATCTTTCATAGCGATTTCATACTGCTCGTCATTCGGAGCTTTTCCATGCCATCCGGCTTCATTCTCCATAAAGGAAACTCCCTTTCCTTTGATGGTCTTTGCAATAATGGCAGTCGGCTGACCCTTGGTCTTCTTCGCTTCCTCAAATGCTGCACGGATCTGGTCGAAATCATTTCCGTCAATCACGATCGTGTGGAAATTAAATGCCTCAAACTTCTTATCAATCGGATACGGAGAACATACTTTGTCAATCTCCCCATCAATCTGCAGATTATTATTGTCTACAATCACTACCAGATTGTCCAGCTTCCTGTGTCCTGCCCACATAGCAGCCTCCCAGATCTGTCCCTCCTGAATCTCACCATCTCCGGTCAGGGTGTATACACGATAGTCCTTGTGATCAAATTTTCCGGCTGCTGCCATACCTACTGCAGCAGAAACTCCCTGCCCCAAAGATCCACTGGACATATCAACGCCAGGAATATGCTTCATATCCGGATGTCCCTGCAGATACGAACCTGTATGGCGCAGTGTCACAAGATCTTCCTTCGGGAAAAATCCGCGCTCTGCAAGTGTGGAATAATAAGCCGGTGCTACATGTCCTTTGGACAATACAAAACGGTCACGATCCTCCATCTTCGGGTTCTTTGGATCAATATTCATCTCTTCGAAATACAGATACGTAAAAATATCTGCCGAAGACAGCGATCCGCCCGGATGACCGGATTTTGCGCTGTGCACTGCCGTTACAATGCTCTTACGGATTTCATTCGCAAGCTTTTCCAATTCTAAATGATTCATTATTTGTCCTTTCCTCCTTTAAACACAAGAATAGCTATATATTTATAATTCTGTTCTCCCCTGCAATGCACGCAGAAGAGTTACTTCATCGATATATTCCAGATCTCCGCCAACCGGCACTCCGCTGGCAATCCGTGTCACTTTAATCCCTGTCGGTTTGATGAGTTTGCTGATATACATCGCCGTTGTCTCACCTTCCAGACTGGAATTCGTTGCAATAATCACCTCATCCACATCTTTTTCCAGACGCACCATCAGTTCCTTCAGCCGGATATCGTTCGGACCGATTCCAAGCATGGGGGAAATTGCACCATGCAACACATGGTAGACCCCGCTGTATTTTCCGGTTTTTTCATAGGCAACCAGATCGCGGGTATTTTCTACCACCATAATCGTCTTGTGATCTCTGGATGTGTCACTGCAGATCGGACAAATTTCCTGATCTGTCAGGTTATAACAGCACTTGCAGTATTTGACATTTTTCTTTGCAGAAACAATTGCCGATGCCAGTGCATCCACATGATCCTGTGGCATATTCAGAATATGAAATGCCAGCCGCTGTGCGGATTTGGCTCCGATTCCCGGAAGTGCAGACAGTTCTTCAATCAATTTTGCAATCTCATGACTGTAATAATCCATATCAGAACGGAAGTCCTCCACCTAATGCCCCTGTAATCTGTGACATGGACTGCTGGGAAGCTTCGTCAATTTTACGCATCGCCTCATTTGTCGCTGCCATGATCAGATCCTCGAGCATCTCAATATCATCCGGATCCACTACTTCTTCTGCCAGTTTTACCTTTGTCACCTCATGCTTGCCGGAAACCGTCACTTCCACGGCTCCGCCTCCTGCTGCTGCCGTAACTTCCTGTTCCTCTAAATTCTTCTGCGCCTCTTCCATCTGCTTTTGCATCTTCTGCGCCTGTTTCATAATATTCGCCATATTTCCCGGCATACCGCCAGGGAATCCACCTCTTTTTGCCATGTGGGGTCCTCCTGCTTTCTAATTTCAGTTATTTACGAATCTTGTATTATCATACCATTAGAAGTTCTCTTCCTCAATATCAAAATTGATTAATTGCCGCAAATCCGGTACCGTATTGGCTGCGCTGCGTCCTCCTTCATTTAAGCGGAGCTGCACTTCTACCTGCTTTGCACACCGCTGCGCAATCATTTCTTTCAAATGATCAATACACCCTGCCTTATTGTCGCTTAGATAGGAAAACGCGTTGGCATCGTCAAACACCAGGAGCAGTTCTCCCGCCGGTCCAAGCGTCGGCACCGCCTGATTTAAATACTGTCTGGTGATGCCTCCCATCTCCGAAATGACCGACCGCCAGTTGTTCATCACCTGTTTAATGTCCTCCGGAATGGCTTTGGGAAGCTGTGTTTTCTCCGGTGCCTGTGCCGCCGGAGCCTGCGTGCCACCTGCTGCCGGAACTGCTGCACTCTGTGGTGCTGCCGAAACAAATGCCCCACTTTCTAATTTCTGTTCCATATCATCCATACGCTCATTGAGTGCCGACAGATCTTTTTCCATCTGCGGACGGCAAAGCTTGATAATTGCAATCTCCAGCAGGATGCGCTTCTGTGCCGCATACCGGATCTGGCTGGACAGCTCTGAGAAAATCCGGATATACCGGATCAGTGTTTCCGGCTCCACCATCTGTGCCTCTTCTTTCAGGGCTGCCAGATGATCTGCCGACATATCCAGCACTTCCTCCATGTCATCCGCACTCTGGATGAGCAAAAGATTTCTCATGTACCAGGTAAAATCGTTCACCATCTGTCCCAGTTCCCGTCCCTGATCCACCAAATGATCCACCGTCCGGATGGCACCGGTCACATCTTTTGCCAGCACCTGGCGCAACAGTGCGGAAAACACTTCTGTATCCACTGCACCGAGCACTTCCAGCACATTTTCATAGGTGAGTTTTTCCCCCAGATGAAAGGCAATACACTGGTCGAGCAGACTCAGCGCATCACGCATCGAACCGTCCCCGGCTTTTGCCACATAACGCAGTGCGCGCTCCTCGACATCCACCTGTTCGGTACGCATCAGTTCCGCCAGACGATCGGTAATGGTATCAATGGAAATCCGGTGAAAATCATATCTCTGGCAACGGGACAGAATCGTAATCGGGATCTTGTGTGCTTCCGTTGTCGCAAGAATAAAAATCACATATGCCGGCGGCTCCTCCAGCGTCTTGAGCAGCGCGTTGAATGCGCCTGCCGACAGCATATGTACCTCATCAATAATGTAAACCTTGTATTTTCCCTCTGTCGGGCGGTAAGATACTTCTTCCCGGATCTGCCGGATATTGTCCACGCCGTTGTTCGATGCCGCATCAATCTCTATGACATTCATAGAAGTCCCGGCGGCAATGCCCTGACATGCAGGGCATTTTCCACAGGGACTTCCGTCTACCGGGTGTTCACAATTTACTGCTTTTGCAAAAATCTTTGCAACTGTCGTCTTTCCGGTACCCCGGGTACCGCAAAACAAATAAGCATGTCCTATGCGATCGGCTTTGATCTGGTTCTTTAATGTTGTAACAATGTGTTCCTGTCCTTTGACATCTTCGAATTCCTGCGGACGGAACTTACGGTATAAAGCCGTGTAAGACATTTTTCTTCTCCTTTTTGCCGGATATCAGGAAATTTAATCTCCAAAACTGATACCGATCCGTTTTGCCTCCTGAATCATCTGACTGTCCGGATCAACCGTCTTTAACTTGCCTGCCACCTCTCCAAGCGGCACACATTTGGTCTTGTTGTTGATCATGGCGATCATGCAGCCAAATTTTCCATCCATAATTGCTTGGGCAGCGGCAGATCCAAGACGGGTACATAATACTCTGTCGTATGGACACGGACTGCCGCCACGCTGTGTGTGGCCCGGAACCGCAACGCGGACTTCCACACCGCATTTCTCCTGAATCTGATCTGCAATCTCATAAGAAACCGATGGATACCTGCGGGATGCAACTTTTGCCTTGTACTGCTTCTTGGTAAGCTGTGCATCGTCTTTGGAGATTGCACCTTCTGCAACTGCAAGAATCGTAAATCCTTTTCCGTCTTTTGTACGCTTATGAATCGCATCCACGACCTTGTCAATATCATACGGAATCTCCGGGAGCAGAATAATGTCGGCACCGCCTGCCACTCCTGCATACAGGGTAAGCCATCCTACTTTGTGTCCCATCACCTCTACAATAAATACACGGTTGTGGGAAGCAGCCGTTGTATGGATGCAATCAATGGTCTCTGTCGCTATATTAATTGCACTCTGAAAACCGAATGTCACATCTGTTCCGTAAATATCATTGTCAATGGTCTTTGGAAGATGAATAATATTGAGTCCTTCCTCGCGAAGCAGATTGGCCGTCTTCTGTGTCCCGTTACCACCTAAGATAACCAGACAGTCGAGTCCGAGCTTACGGTATGTGGACTTCATCGCCTCTACCTTGTCCAGACCGTTTTCATCCGGCACACGCATCTGCTTGAATGGCTGGCGGGAAGATCCGAGAATCGTTCCACCTCTGGTAAGGATTCCGGAAAAATCCGAGGCTGTAAGAATTCTGTACTGTTCATAGATCAGCCCTTTGTACCCATTTTCAAATCCATAAATTTCCAGTTCGTCTACATTCGTAGTAAGTCCTTTTACAACACCACGCATGGCTGCATTTAAAGCCTGGCAGTCTCCGCCGCTGGTAAGCATTCCGATCTTCATCATGCACGTTTCCTCCTGCATATTCTCTTATTGTGTACCAAATGTTTTCACATACACATTTGTATTATAGTATAATTTTTGTCCGTTCACAAGATAAGTGACTTGAAAAATGTATGTAAATTCTGTATACTATTAAGGAGCACATCGCATGAGAGTTCCGCTCCGCGGAAGCGATGTACGTAGGAGATATAGCTTACGCTATACCTCAAGGAGCACATCGCATGAGAGTTCCGCTCCGCGGAAGCGATGTACGTAGGAGATATAGCTTACGCTATACCTCAAGGAGCACATCGCATGAGAGTTCCGCTCCGCGGAAGCGATGTACGTAGGAGATATAGCTTACGCTATACCTCAAGGAGCACATCGCATGAAAGTTCCGCTCCGCGGAAGCGATGTACGTAGGAAATTCATCGGAGATGAATTTCAAGGGAGAGTTGTCCGAGAGGTCGAAGGTGCCGCACTCGAAATGCGGTTTGCGTCGAATAGACGCAACGTGGGTTCGAATCCCATGCTCTCCGCTCACTTTTTAAACAAAAACAGCACCGCGGTCTTTGACCTGCCCGGTGCTGTTTTTATATGTCAATGACGTCCCCGGTTATTTCCACGCCGATCCGTCATGTCACGCTTTTCGCGGAAATCACGGCTCCGATGCTCACGGGAATCGTTTGCTCTGTTTCCATCCGCACGGCTTCCATGATCCGCATCGCTGTTTTTGCCGGATGACGGTCTCTCTTTTTTGCGGCCGATATATACGTTCCATTTCATATAGGCTTCCTGCGCATTGCGGGATTTGTAGATTACGTTGCGTTCCTCCCCTACAATATCCGTAATGCTGTACCAGCCTTTGTCATACTGGAATTCCGCTGTCTTTCCTTCAAGTTCTTTATTTCCAAGTACAAATTTATGTATTGCCTGCTGTGGCTGCTGCTGTGCCATCCTATCCCTCCTTTTTTCCTAATACATACTCCACGGCCTGTCTCAGTTTTTCATCTTTTTTCATTTCTTCCGTTCCCTGAAGTGCCTCCGCCTCTTCCCTGGTAAACAACTCCCGCAGTTTTACCTGATGGTTTTCTACCGGAATATAAGATACTCTGGATTTGTCGAATACCGGGCGCAGCACATAGTACGGAATTTTGCGCTCCCTGCGTGATGCGGAAAGCGAAACAATATTTTCTACCTGACAGACTCCCTGTGTTTCACTGTATATGATCTGTTTTTTTTCAAACATTCTGTCACCTCTGAAAAAGATAAAATTATCATATCACAAGAAAAAAGTTTTGACAAATGCCCCAAAACATTTTACGCTTGTCCCATGGAGGAAATTGCATATGTGGATTCTATTTGCATTTGGGTCAGCTCTGTTCGCCGGACTGACTTCCATACTGGCGAAATGCGGTATCAAAAATACCGATTCCAATACAGCTACGGCGATCCGCACCATTATTGTACTTATTTTTTCATGGATCATGGTATTTCTGGTCGGGGCACAACACGACATCGGAAATGTTTCTGCCAAAACCTGGACATTTCTGATCCTGTCCGGACTTGCCACCGGTGCTTCCTGGCTGTGCTACTTCCGTGCACTGCAGATCGGAGATGTGGATAAGGTGGTCCCGGTCGATAAATCAAGTGCCATCCTCTCCATTCTTCTCGCTTTTCTCTTCCTGCATGAGAGCATCAGCCCACTGAAACTTCTGTGCGTGGTGCTGATCGGCGCGGGAACCTACCTGATGATCACGAAAAAGGAAACCTCTTCTGAGAATTCCGGGAAAAAAGGCTGGAGCTGGTTCTTCTACGCGCTTGGCTCTGCCATCTTTGCCAGCCTGACTTCTATTCTGGGAAAAGTCGGCATTGAAAACATTGATTCCAATCTGGGAACAGCCATCCGTACCATCGTTGTGCTGATCATGGCATGGATTGTCGTGTTTGTCACAAAAAAGCAGGACAGTGTGCGCACGATTGATCACAGGGAACTTGGCTTTATCTGCCTGTCCGGACTTGCCACCGGTGCTTCCTGGCTGTGCTATTACCGTGCGCTGCAGGATGGTCTGGCAAGTGTCGTTGTGCCGATCGATAAGCTGAGTATTCTGGTTACCATTCTGTTTTCTTATCTTGTATTTCATGAGAAACTGGGGAAAAAAGAAGCCGGAGGACTGGTGTTGATTGTGGTGGGAACGCTTGGGATGCTGGTGTAGTATCCCTTGCTATGCCCTCCCAAACACGCCAAACAGTTTCTGTGCCGCCTCTTCATCATCCATAATTCTTGCGCTTGGTTTCTGCGCATTCTCAAGCATCCGTTCCACACGATTGGCAAGTGCCACATCCACAAACCGTCCGATCTCGATTCCACGCAATTCAAAAAACAATGCCGGATTTGTGTCAAGCCGTGCCCCCACACCGTAAAGTGCTGCTGCCACATGTTTGCACATCAGTGCCCAGTCCGGACAGCTGCACTGAAAACTGATCTCACTTGGCTGTGGAAAAAGCCCATCCTCTCCCTGAAACAGTTCTTTCATATCATCTGGGAAATCACCGGACAGTAATCGTTCCAGAGTCTCAATCTTACCGCACCGTTCAAGAATCGCTTCACACTTTTTCTCTGTGAGCGGGCTGATACGGATTTCCACACGGTAGGGAGTTTTTCTGGTTCCCTGCACTCTTGCAATGATTTTTCCTTTCTGGATTTTCAGATCAATTACCGTTCCGGTCCGCACATAACGCTTCCCACGCTCCAGCCGGCTTGCAAAATCCGCATAGTGCTCCAGATTGTCACACCAGGCTTTTCCCCACCAGCTTTTAGCAATTGCCCTGCCGGAAATGACAACCGGCTCCAGCTTATTTCCCTTTTCTTTTTGCTTTTTCACGCTCTCTTTTAAATTTTTCTTTAACAGAGATTCACTCGGCTGGGCAAATGTCTGATCAATTTCCCAATATCTTCGCATACCGTTTACTCCAATCGCAATAATGAGAACAATTCTTCGTTACTTAACTCCGTAATCCACTTTTCGGAGCCGCTTCCGATTACGTTTTCCGCCAGTTCCTTTTTCGATTCCAGCATCGCATCTATCTTTTCCTCAATCGTTCCCTGAGAGACAAATTTATGTACGATCACATCTTTTTTCTGCCCGATCCGGAATGCCCGGTCCGTTGCCTGATTTTCTACTGCCGGATTCCACCAGCGGTCAAAATGAATGACATGGTTTGCTTTCGTCAGGTTCAGTCCGGTTCCGGCTGCCTTTACAGACAGCACAATAAACGGTACATAGGCTTCTCCCTGAAAGGCATCCACAATTTCCGTCCGCTTCGCCACCGGTGTTCCTCCGTGCAGCACATAGCCCTTAGCATGAAAAACGGTCTCCAGATACGCTGCCAGATCGTCCGCAATCTCCTTAAACTGCGTAAAAACCAGCACGCGCTCACGCTTTTCATAGATTGTCTCACAGATTTCTTTCAAAAGCTGAAATTTTCCGCTCTCTGATGGTGTATAGGCATCCTGTCCCAGATACTGGTCCGGATGGTTGCAGATCTGTTTTAACTTCATGATTGCCGTAAGCACAATCCCCTTTTTGGCAAACTGGGAAATGCTGTGTTCTGCCTCCATCTGCCGGACTTTCTGCTCCATATCCGAAACCACCTTGCGGTACAAAATGGTCTGTCTTCTGGTCAGCTGTGCAAAATCCGTCATTTCTACCTTTTCCGGAAGATCTGCAATAACGGTCTTGTCCGTCTTGACACGACGGAGCATAAACGGGGTAATCATGGACTTTAATTTTGCATATCCCTGTGGATTTTCTTCCAGTCCTTTCGTAAACTCATGGAACTCTTTGGATGTCCCAAGCAGACCATGATCTATAAAATCAAACACCGACCATAAATTGGTCAGGTCATTTTCAATCGGCGTACCCGTCATGGCAATCCGCATCTGTGCCTGTAGTTTTTTGATTTCGCGCGTCTGTTTCGTGCCCGGATTTTTGATCGCCTGTGCCTCATCGAGAATCACGCAGTCCCACATCGTTTCCTGAAATGCCTTGATGCGGGAAACCATGCCATATGTCGTTATTGTAAGAAATGCAGCCCCTGCATCAAATTCCTGTGCAAGCTGCGCAGACGTCTTTCCGTGAATAACCTGAATCGTCATATCCGGAACAAACTTTGCTGCCTCCTTCTGCCAGTTTCCGATCAGGGATGCCGGAACGACCAGAAGCGTTTTTGCACCTTTGTCTGATTTTCTCATTTTTTCGAGATAGCAGAGAACCTGAAGCGTTTTTCCAAGTCCCATATCGTCTGCCAGGCATGCACCAAATCCCAGTTTCTGCATATAATTCAGCCACGTATACCCATCTTTCTGATACGGACGAAGCGTTGCATGAACGGTTTTCGGCACTGTTGCCGAACGGATACCGGATGGTTTTCGCAAATTGCGCAACATTTTGGAAAGCCATGCCCCGTTGGTCACAAGCGCACCTACATCTGCGGAAATCTTTTTTCCATTTCCGATTTCCATCTGCAAAGCTTCCCGCAGTGTAATGCTGGTGTCCATGCCATCCATGCGTTTTAGAAGTTCCCGCAGTTTTTTATGATTTACCTCTACCCACTTGCCTTTTAGAAATGCCAGCCCCTCCGTCTGCGCCAGCAGAAGTTCCACATCTTTTTTCGTAAGTGCCTCTCCGTCCACACACAGCTGCGGCTGCATCGAAATCAACGAATCAAATCCTACCATGGCAGGTTTCTTTTCGCCCAGCCGGATTTCTACCGAACACTCCATTGCACGCTTTCTCCACCAGTTCGGAATCCGACAGAGAATCCCGGTCTGTTCGATTTTTTCCACATCACGCAGAAACTGATATGCCTCTTTCCCTGTAAAACGCAGAACATGAAACATCTCCCCACTTTCTACCAGTTCTGCAATCAGATCCGACACCTCTGCCGCACGGTTCAGGCAGGACAACAATGCCAGCAGCTTATCTCTGTCATCCTGGTATTCGGTCAGCGCGTATTTCAGCGGCATATGATGCACGGCATGATCCTCTCCGAGCGAAGCATAGGTTGCCATAAAAACAAACGGATCTTCGCCATCTTTATTTTCTACCAGATGCAGAAAGATCCTCTCCGGTACATGCAGCTTCTGGTTCTGCTCTGTGAGATACAATTCCACACTGCCTTTATAGCCTGAAATTTCCCTCTGAAAAATCTGCTCCAGCTGCGAAAATACTCCGGCAATCCACTTATGGTCAATATATTCTGCCCCGATCGCATAAGGAACTGACGAAAGCAGATGCTCAAGATGTTCCTCATCCGGCACCACATGTGTCGCTTCTCTTGTCAGTTCCAGTTCCGGCATTTCTGTAAGACACTGGAAAAATACCTCTGACAGTTCATATAAAAACAACTCCGATGAAGACATTTCTTTTGACCGCCTGGAAAATCCCATGTGATATAAGGTTTCGTAGCGACTCTCCAAAATTTCTTTTTCCTGTGTGTCCGGGTAAAATCCGGTTGGGGTAAATATATACTGGTTCATTTGTTTATTGTCTCCGTTTCTATCCTGCAGGTATAAGTTTTTTCGGCTTTCCTGTAATTAATTCCGATCAGAAACATTGCCTTAACAAATTGCTTTTTCAATAAAAAATCCTCCTGTAGGCGTATTTCTATTATACTTCTAAAGGAGAATTTTTGTAAATAACATTTATTGTTTTATAAAATACCCTATACACAGCTTATTGACCCAAACAAATACTTGTGAATGTCACCTGATCTGTTCAAATTCCAGATTTAAATACCACTTTTATTTGTTCCACCACAAAGCGAATATCATCATCTGTGATCTGTGTGCTGCTTGGAATATTTAAAATACAACTGCTATAGTACGGTGCTTTTTCCATCTCATAAACAATCGCATCCTGATACGGAAGCTGCTCATGAATCAGTCCCCAGATCGCCCGGGTCTGCACACCGCGCTCCTGAAGCGTTGTAATCACATCTCTCATGTTTTTTCCCTGTAGTTTTTCCATATCCAGCTTCAAAGAATAAAACCACTGGTTCGAGGAAGTCCCCTCACGAAATGAAAGCAGTGTTCCACCTGAAAACTCCTGCAGCAATTGTTGATACAGCCCATAATTTTTCTGCTTACGGTGGATAAATTCCGGAAGTTCCTCCATCTGTGCCACACCAAGTGCCGCCTGTAAATTCGTCATGCGGTAATTGTATCCCACTTCGTTGTGAATATAAAAATGCGGATCATCCTTTGCCTGTGTGGAAAGATATTTCAGATGCTCCACTTCTGTGGGATCTTTTGCTGTCACAGCACCGCCGCCACCGGTTGTAATAATCTTGTTTCCATTAAAAGAATACGCCCCAAAATCGCCAATAGTTCCGGCAAATTTTCCGGCATAACGCCCCTTCGTATATTGTGTACCGAGTGCTTCTGTCGCATCCTCGATCACTTTCAGGTGAAACTCCTGTGCGATATCCATGATGGCTTCCATATCTGCCATATTTCCAAACACATGCACAACTACGATGGCTTTTACGGTCTTTCCGGTAGCTTTATGCTTTAACTGTCCGTCCTCTGTCACACACTCATTTTCGCAGAAACGGCGCAGTTTCTGCGGATCCATGCACAAACTGTCATCACAGTCCATAAACACCGGCTCCGCGAACTGATAGCGCACCGGATTCACTGCCGCGATAAAGGTAAGCGTTGGAACAATCACCATATCTCCCGGCTGCACCCCACAAGCAATCAAAGACAGATGAAGAGCCGAAGTTCCGCTCTGCACTGCCGCTGTTTTCTTCACCTGTAAAAACTCTGCCAGTTTTTCTTCCAGCTCTGTGATGTATGCACCACCGGTGGAAACCCATCCCTGATCCAGTGCATCATCTACATATTTTCGCTCATTTCCCTCAAAATTCGGAATCGATAAAGGTACAAATCGTCCCATTTTGCTCCCTCTTTTCTTAAAATTACAACTTACACATTATAAATGTCTGTCTTATATGCATCCATATGCTGACGAATCCATGCAATCGTCTCTGCAATTCCCTGCTCGAATGTATACTGCTGCTTCCAGTCGGTCAGCTCCTTGATTTTTGCGTTGCAGCCGAGCAAACGGTTGACCTCACTCTTTTCCGGTCGAAGGCGCTGCTCGTCACACACAATATGTGCATTCGGATTGACCTGGGAAATAATCTCCTGTGCCAGATCTCCGATCGAAATCTCCTGTTGGGTAGCAATATTGATTTCCTGTCCAATTGTCTTGTCTGACTCTGCGATTGCAATAAAGCCTGCCGCGGTATCTTTTACGTAGTTAAAATCGCGCGTTGGTGTCATGGAACCAAGTTTAATCTCCTCTTTTCCTGCCAGAAGCTGTGAAATAATCGTTGGAATCACTGCACGCGCAGACTGTCTTGGACCATAAGTGTTGAACGGACGGACAATTGCAACCGGAAGATTAAAACTGCGGTAAAAGCTTTCTGCCAAACGATCTGCTCCGATTTTTGTCGCGGAATACGGAGACTGTCCCTGAAATGGATGCTTTTCGTCAATCGGGACATATTGTGCGGTGCCATATACTTCCGAAGTCGATGTCACCATGATTTTTTCCGTGCCAAGATCGCGTGCCGCCTGCAGCACATTTAACGTTCCCTTGATGTTTGTATCCACATAGGAATCCGGCGAATGATAACTGAACGGAATCGCAATCAATGCTGCCAGATGAAAGACCTGATCCACACCCTTCATCGCAGTGCGCACACCGTTCGGATCCCGCACATCCCCGGCAAAAATTTCAATCTGGTCAAGTTTTTCCTTTGGCAGTGTATCCAGCCAACCCCAGTTGTTGAAAGAATTGTAATATACAAATGCTTTTACGTCATAGCCTTTTTCCAGAAGGCTCTCGGTCAGATGGCTTCCGATAAAACCGTCTGCTCCGGTTACTAATACTTTTTTCATTGCTCTATATGTCCTTTCTGTTTCCAATTGTTACTCAGATTTCAAATTCAGTTTTTCTTCCATACGGTGCATTTCCTCAAACTCACCCATATCCAGGAAGGAATCCTCGCTGATCGGATACATTCCCACCCGGCGGTTTTCTGCCAAAAGCTTGTCTGCCAGATCCGTCATATGGAAAAAAGTATCCTCCGGGATCTCTTTTTTCAGTTCCGGATTTAAAATGTACATGCCGGTATTAACAAAATACGAAAGTTTCGGCTTTTCTTCCATGGACTGGACGGCTCCGTTTTCACTGGAATGAATAACCCCATACGGAACTTCGATATTTTTGAGTGCTGTGACAATCGTAAGTTCATTTCCCGCCTCTTTATGATAGCGGTAAATATCTTCATAATCCGCATGAATCAAAATGTCACAGTTGGTCACAATAAACGGCCGGGAAAACTCCTCTTTGATCAACTGTAAACTTCCCGCTGTGCCAAGTGGTTTATCCTCCTCGACATATTCAAGAGAATAGTTTTTTGAAATCTCGGAGAAATAGGAGCGAATCATATTTTTGCGGTAATTGACTGTCGCATAAAACTGTGTCGTTCCAAACTCACAGAATTTCCCGATGATCCGCTCCATGATCGGGATATCTCCAATCGGGATCAGCGGTTTCGGAAGAATTTTGGTATACGGATATAAACGTGTCCCTTTTCCGCCCGCCATAATCACGACCGGAACCTCTTTTAAAATCCCCTGCGGCTTTTTCTTTTTTGCCACCTGCTCATCCCGGAACAAAATGTCAGATACCACGCCTTTTGTGGTGACAACCGGAAGCGCCGTGATGGAATGCTGCACCATAACCTCATGTGCTTTTGCATGCTCTTTCCTGGAAATTCTCTTAGGTTCGGTATTCATCAGACCGGATACCGGAGCTTTCAGTTCTCCCGTGCGGATCAGCCAGCGGCGGATATCTCCATCCGTGACAACACCAAGCAGTTTCTGCTGCTCATTGGTCACAAATAAAATACCCCTGGCATTACGGTCGATGCGCTGCATCGCTTCCACAACCGTACTGTCCGGGGATATTAAAAATAACGCTAACTGCTCTGTCTTCATATGGGAACCTCCATGTTTCTTCTTTCGTTTTCTCCAAGAAAACGTTCTCTTTTTCTATCTTCCATGATAGACCTGTTATATATATCGACCAGTGTGAAAAAATGTTAAGAGGATGCCCTCATAATTGTCTCCGCGATCCTAAAATCCAGTGCAGTGTCGATGTCGATGGAATGTTCCTGACTCATCACGCAGGCATAGGAATGTTCTCCGTACAGATCCCCCTGACTCATCAGAAGTTCCGTGGTCTGCAGATAAATGGCACCGTTCAACCGGTAATATGTTCCCATATCCTGCCGCCGGCCAACTTTCTGTAAATCAACAAATCCACACATGGACTGATCTTCTTTTAATGTATTGCAAAGCAGTGGTGAATGTTCTGCTTCACAGACACTGACCACCGACTGTGCGTTTTTCTCTTCAAAAATCTCAAATGCCATTTTGATATCTGCCGCATCGCGAAGCGGGGAAGTCGGCTGCAACAGAGTGATGGTGTCAAACTGCTGCCCGATTGCGGCATACTGCTGCACAACTGCTCTTAACACATCCCAGGTTCCTGCCGTGTCCGTGGCAAGTGCCGCGTCACGCAAAAACGGCACATCCGCTCCATGCTCCCGCGCAATCTGTGCATATTTTTCGCTGTCGGTCGAGACATGAATGCAGTCAAATTTTCCAGACTGTCTGGCTGCCTCGATGGAGTAGACCAGAAGCGGTTTCCCTTCGAGTAATTTAATATTTTTGTCTTTTAATCCTTTTGAACCGCTGCGTGCGGTGATTACTGCCAGATGTTTCATTTGCACTCCATATCATAAAATGTTTTTTTCCAGTGCCGATAATCCGTGTGGAAAAATTCTTTCAGTATCTTTACAATTTTTTCCGATGTCTTTCCATCTCCGTATAAAAACGAAGGCCGGTGTGGCATTTGTTCCGTCTGCCGGATTGCCGCCTGAATTGCCCCAGCCTCCGGCATACATCCGATTACGGTTTCTGCCATCAGCCGGCCTTTCTGCCGGTCTCCGATATTTACGGTCGGTGTGCCAAGCGCAGGCGCCTCGATGATTCCGCTGGAAGAATTGCCAAGCACAAACGCCGCATACTTTATGGCACTCAGATAACGCTTCATTCCGAGCGAACTGACCAACTTCATATTGGTAAGTTCTCTCTGTGCCTCTGCAAGCCATGCATTTACCTGCCTCCCCCCTGCATCGGCATTCGCTTTGGTCACCAGATAAAAATACTGCTTTTCTTCCCTCATTGCAGCGATCAGTTCCCGCACCTGTTGTTCTGCCTCACCCGGCTGCATCGTCACCGGATGAAACGTCACAACCGCATAGGGCATGCCTGCCGGAATTTCCACATCCTTTCGAATTTCCTCCTCCGACAGCATCGGCACACTTAAAATATTTTCCACGCCAAGCGCCCCTACATTGTATACGCGCTCCGGGGCTTCGCCCATCTGAATGATCCGCCTGCGGTACACTTCCGTTGCTGGGAAATGCAAATAACTCATCTTTGTCACCGCGTGCCGGATACAGTCATCCACAGCGCCTTCCGTCAATTCGCCGCCATGCAGATGTGCAATCGGAATGTGTTCGTTTAACGCTGCCGCACACATACCAAGAATTTCCGTTCGATCTCCCAGCACCAAAAACAGATCTGGCCGTCCATTTCTAAAATAATCTGCAAATCCGGTAATGGCTTGCGCCATAGTTACGGAAATTCCATATGGTGAATTGTCCTCGGCAAGAATCGGAATTTTTCGTGCAATTGGAATTCCGTCTTTTTCAATTTCTTTTACCGTATACCCAAACTGTTCTTCCAGGTGTGTCCCGGTTACGAGAAGCTGTACATCAAACGCTTTTTCTTCCATCAGCCGGACGAGCAGCGGATGCAAAATTCCATATTCCGCCCGTGTGGCTGTTGCAATTGCTATCTTTTTCATATCCGTTCATCCGCCTCATAATCCCGCGTGGCCTGCATTCCGAGAACTTCGTACCATTTCATCGGACTGATCCCTGTGCCTGGTCGTTTCACGGTTAAGTTTTCCTCTGTAAAATAGTCCCCTTTTGCGATCGCACATTTTGCAACAATGCTTTTCCTTGCAACCGCACAATTTTTTTCTTCCGATGCCGTGCGTCTTTTCCTGCCATCTCCAAGGCTCTGCTCAATGTGCCGGATTGCCGCTACCATCCGTGCCAGTTCCTGTGGCTCCAGACTTGCCCGGTGATCCGGCCCCTCCATCTGCTTGTCCAGCGTAAAATGTTTCTCTATGACCGTTGCCCCCAAAGAAACTGCAGCAATTGGTACTTCAATGCCGATCGTATGATCTGAGTATCCAACCGGTTTCTGTAACATTTGACGCATCTGCTGCATGGCAAGCAGATTCACATCCGTATAGGGTGTCGGGTATTCCGTATTGCAATGCAACACGATAATCTTCCCTGCTCCACTTTTCTCCAAAATGGAAATTGCATCCTGAATTTCCTGCATATTACACATGCCGGTAGACATAACAATATCTCTTCCGGTGCGGCCGATTGCTTCCAGATATGGCAAATTTGTGATTTCGCCGGAAGGAAGCTTCCAGAAATCCATATCCAGTTTTTCCAAAAATGCAATGCTGTCCAGATCAAACGGTGTAGACAAAAAGCCGATCCCGACTGTTTTACAATACGCCTGTAGTTCTATAAAATCCTCCTGTGTCAGTGCCAGCTTCTGTAACATCTGAAGCTGCGACTCTGCCGCTCCAGTCGTTTCCTTCTGATATTCTGCTTTCTGAGCGAAACGGGAGACCAGCTTTTCCGGAACGAATGTCTGAAATTTTACGTAATCGGCTCCTGCCTGTTTTGCTTTTTCTACCATTTGCTTCGCAAGTGTCATGCTGCCGTTGTGGTTGACGCCTGCTTCTGCGATGATTGTTGTGTGCATGTTTTGTACCTCTTTTCTAATGCTGTTTTATCTTTCGCGCCGGAACACCAACAACCGTACCTGCTTCCTCCACATCCCGCACAACAACGGCTCCCGCACCGGTACGCACATGATCCGCAATCGTAATTCCCTGAATCACCTTTGTTCCAAGACCAATGTCACAGTGGCTTCCGATGTGTACCGCACCTGCCAGCTTCACATCCGGTGCCAGCGTGACATAATCGCCCAATCTGCCATCATGGCAAACCATTGCTCCGATATTTAAAAATACAAAATCTCCCATCCGGACATTGGTGGATACTCTTGCATCCATGCTGATGATACAGCCCTGTCCCAGTTTTACATCCGAACAGGCCTCTGCTCCGTGGAGAATGAGGTTCGGGAAATGAATGTGGGGATTCGTTTGTAATTTCTGTGCAATCTTTTGTCGAAGCGCAGGATCTCCCACTGCAATTGCAACATTAATATCTTTTGTCTGTTGCAACAAGATGTCATCCTTTCCTAGATAAGGAATGATTCGGTCTCCTACTTTAATGGGATGCTCCGGTGGAGTTACATCTACATATCCTGAAATCTGCCAGTCCGGCATCTGCCATGCGAGTTCACGCATGCAGCCGCCGGAGCCAGCGAGAATGATTTGTGATTTCATCTGATTTCCCCTCTCACTAAAATTACGCTCATCTTGCAAATCATAAAATAATAAGCCATGAATAGCACACTATCCACAGCTTTTTTGAACTATTATTGATGATCCACGGAATACTGATATCCCCTGCCCGCCTCAAATGCCAATAACATAATCTCAATATTTTTGGCTGAATATTCACGATACTTAAAATAATACAAAAGTGTACCTACAAAATTATCTACGACATCCTTCTTATTATTTAAAACAGGAATATTATCCGGATCTGAAAATAGATAACTCCGTATCAAATCACTCACAAATTCTTCATTCACAAAAGCATATTTTTCACCTTGATCTGCCACAACCACCTGCATAGGTTTATGCCGCAAAAGCCAATATGCTGAATATGCATAAATTTTTGACTCATGTGTCTTCTCAATATTCTGAAATAATTTCAGTCGATCAATATCTACAAAATAATCAATCACAACATGATTTAAAATATCACTGGATATAATCACATTATCTTCATAATTTTTTATACGCAGAAAATTTTCCATTAGATCATAAAGCCATGTGTATCTTGATAAAAGCTTTTCTTCTCCAAATTTATCCAATATATATTCGTAACTATCAGGTAATTCATTCTCCTTAGCCATAATATCCTCTCTTTACCGAACTTTTTAATCTCTCATCCATCAATACCGTAGTACAGCATCCCATATATGTCTTAAACTTATCTCCATATTTGTCTTCCATTCCTCCGGTAAATTCTTCCCCATGGTTCGTCCGATAATCCTTTTTTAGTTCGAGGTTCCTGATTCGTTTTACAAAGATCTGTGCATATCTGTATCCATTTGAATTTTTCTTTACCATCACACGCTCCTTTGGCTATGCCTTCAATTTTTTTCTGAAACTCTCCAGTTGCTCATAAGTCTTTCCTATTCTATCCAGAGCATTATCAAATATATCAAGCCCTTCCTGCGATGTCTTCCATGTCCCGTCGTGCTGATCTATTATCGTTTCACCCTCAAAAATCTGTCTCATATGCTCCCCAAGATCATTGGATATATTTGTCATCTGACACAATATTTGAGAGACCTGCTCTAATGCGGAATGGCTTTTATTTTCATCCTGCTTGTATACATAATTATGGTCACAATCACTCCATGCTTCATCATAGATCGTTCGCACCTGAATTTCAATGTACACAGACTCAAAGCAGACGGTATAATGAATGCTCCGATATCCCATATTATGCAATTTGGGAACAATATGGTATTTACGATAAGGCTCTATGTTATCTCCCTGTGCATAATATATCGTTGGAATCTGTACTAAAGCATTCTTATCCAGTTTATCCATTGGAATCAAATCGTACTCATCATACAATTTCTCCTCCACATATGGAAAATGCTGAACAATCTCATTATGAATCATTTCCCATTTGCCACGATAATTAATAATCAGACGCATTCCTATCAAATCTGTAATGATTTCCCGATAATTTTCTCCATCAATCTTGAAATATAAACTGTCCGGATCTCCAAGATGTTCATGTCTTTTACAGATTACTTTAACAAGCAGACTATCCAACGTCTTTATTCTGCTCGTCTGAAGATGTACTCCTTGAAACTGTTCAACTAATTCCCAAAAATGGTCACGCACCTGCTTCCACTTCGGCCTCCATATCCTGTAATAATCATCATAGATCTTGTGACAAATCTGTTCCGTTGTATAAGGGTTGCACCTTGCTTTATCAAGTTCATCAAGTTCATCAAGTCGTGGTCTCAGCTTCTTCTTCTCTATCAAATTATCCCAGTAGCTTTCCCATTCCATTATTATCCCCTTCGTACTCAATAATTTGTAACCCCAATTATAGCATATCAAACTAAATATGCAATATGTTTCTGATACTTCTTTCTTACTCCTGCACAGCAGAACACAGCACCTTCGCCATATAATCCAACTTTGCATCCGTCATCCCCGGATACACCCCGATCCAGAAACTGTTCTCCATAATATAATCCGTCACATGCAGATCCCCGACCACACGATAGCCTTCATGACTTTTACGCATCTCATCAAAGCAAGGCTGCTTGATCAGATTTCCGGAAAACAGCATACGCGTCTGCACACCATGGGATTCCAGATACTGTACCACATGATTTTTATCCACACCCTCACGACAGGTAATGAGAAAGCCAAACCACGATGGCTTTGAATTTTGACAGGCTTCCGGCAGAATCAGTCGGTCCTCTACGGCTGATAACTGCGCTTTCAGCCGCTCAAAATTTTCCCGCCGACGCTCTACAAACTGTGGCAGTTTCTTAAGCTGTGCACATCCAATCGCAGCCTGCAGGTCCGTTGCCTTTAAATTATAGCCAAAATGAGAGTATACATACTTGTGATCATATCCCAGTGGAAGTTCCCCATACTGCTTATCGAAACGATGACCACACAGATTGTCCTTTCCGGACGGACACATACAGTCCCGCCCCCAGTCGCGCAGGGAACGGATAATCTTATGCAGCAAAGGGTTGTCGGTATAAACTGCACCGCCTTCGCCCATCGTCATGTGATGTGGCGGATAAAAACTCGACGTACCGATATCACCGATGCTTCCCGTCTTTCTCCACACTCCATCCATGCAATACTCACTTCCAAGGGCATCGCAGTTGTCCTCTATCAGCCAGAGCCCATGTGCATCGCAGAACGAACGGATTGCTTTCAGGTCAAACGGATTTCCAAGCGTATGTGCAATCATAACTGCCTTTGTCTTCTCACTCAGTGCCTCTTCCAACTGGCTTACATCCAGATTATACTGTGGAATCGTCAGATCCAAAAAAACCGGAACTGCACCATATTGCAGATATGGAGTAACCGTGGTCGGAAAACCTGCCGCAACCGTGATGATTTCATCCCCACGCTTCACACGCCGCTCTCCCAGAAGTGGAGAAGTCAGTGCCATAAACGCCAGCAGATTTGCCGAAGACCCGGAATTGACAAGCGAACAAAAACGCACACCAATATAATCCGCAAGTTCCTTTTCAAACTGTTCTGTATATCTGCCTGAAGTCAACCAGAATTCCAACGCACTGTCCACAAGATTATACATCTCATCCTGATCGTATACCCGGGCAGCATACGAAATGCGGTCTCCTTCCCTAAAGTCTTCTTTTTTCGCATGAAACGCCTGATAATATCCTTCTACCATGGAAAGAATTTCTTTCCGTGCTTCTTCCTCTGTTTTATGTTCAAACATCACTTTTTCCTTTCCGTTCGTGGCAGTTACACCTTCCATGGTGCGTTTCCACTGTCCCAAAGCTTCTGTAAATATTCCCGATCATGAATGTTATCCATCGGAGACCAGAAGCCCATATGCTTATATGCCGCCATCTGCCCATCTGCGGCAAGCCGTTCAAACGGCAACGTCTCTAACATGGTACTTCCATCGCCCAGATACGGATATACTGACGGCTCCATCACCATAAATCCGATATTCACCCACGCCTGATCCGCGCGTGCCTTTTCTTTAAAACCGAGCACCTGACTGCCGGTATCGTCCAGACGCAATGCTCCGAAACGCCCTTCCGGCTGTGTTGTGGAAATCGTCACCGTCTTTCCCTGCTTTTTGTGAAATGCGATAAGCTCCCGGATGTTTACATCTGACACCCCATCTCCATAAGTCAGAAGAAACGGTTCTCCACCGATGTAATCGCGCACCTTTAAAATACGCCCCGCGGTAAGTGTTTCCAGTCCGGTATCCACCATGGTCACTTTCCATGGCTCGCTGTTCTTTTTTAAGACCTGCACCTGCTGATCCTTCAGGCGAATTTCCAACTGGCTGTTATTCTGATAATAATTGACAAAGTATTCCTTGATCATATGCCCTTTGTACCCACAGCATATGATAAATTCGTTAAATCCATAAGAGGCATACTGCCGCATAATATGCCACAAAATCGGTTTCCCGCCAATCTCAACCATCGGCTTTGGACGCAGCCGGGATTCTTCGCTGATGCGGGTGCCCTTACCCCCTGCTAAAATCACTACTTTCATATCACATCTGCCCTTTTTCGCTGGTCATCTCTAAAAACTCGTTGATCTGTGTCTCCATGCATGCGCGGATATCCCCATGCGCTGCATATACCCGCGTCCATTCCACGGTTTTTTCAATTGCCGTGCGGATATCCCAGCACGGTTTCCAGCCCAGTGCATACTTGATATGCGAGCAGTCCAGCTTCAGAAATTTTGCCTCATGTGGTCCTTCTTCACAGACATTTTTCCATTTCAGATCATGGTCCCATGCCCTGCAGAATAAATCTGCAAGCGCGCCTACAGTGACACAGTCGGCTTCTTCCGGTCCCACATTGTAATATCCTGCTTTTTCGTGCTCCATCGCCTGTGCCGCCGCAATCTGCATATATGCTGCCAACGGCTCCAGCACATGCTGAAATGGCCGGATCGAGTATGGATTCCGGATGATAATTTCTTCTCCCTGCAATACAGATCTCACACAGTCCGGAATAATGCGGTCCCGCGAAAAATCTCCGCCGCCGATCACATTTCCTGCTCTTGCTGTCGAAACCGCAATTCCTTTTTCATCCAGAAATGATTTTTTATAGCTGTGTGTCACCAACTCGGAACAGGACTTGCTGTTGGAATAGGGATCAAAACCATCCAACGGATCGTTCTCACGATACCCCCACTCCCATTCTTTATTTTCGTATACTTTATCTGTAGTGACATTTAAAACGGACTGTACCCCCGGGGTGTTTCGCACACATTCCAGCAAATTTACTGTCCCCATGACATTGGTCTCATATGTATATACCGGCTGCTCGTAGCTTGTCCGCACAATCGGCTGTGCCGCCAGATGAAATACGACCTGCGGCTGATACGTATGAAAAACTTCCTGCAGATGTGCCCGGTCACGAATGTCTCCCTCAACCGAAACCATCCTCTCTGCCGCACCGGAACAATCAAATAATACGGCATCTTTTTCCGGTGGCAGCGCATAGCCAACCACTTTTGCGCCTGCCATCTCCAGCATCACACACAACCAGCTTCCCTTAAAACCGGTGTGTCCTGTCACCAGTACCGTTTTCCCTTTGTAATATTCCAACCACTTCATTTGTTTACCCTCCATGGTTCTCTCTTTCTCCATCTTCCATGATGAAGCTTAATCTTCCCACACCTTCCACGGTGCTTTATGCTGTGCCCATAAGTTTTCCATCAATGTCTTGTCACGAATTGTCTCAACCGGTGACCAGAAGCCTTCGTGGCGATAAGTCTGAACCGGCTCATGTGCTGCCAGACAATCCGTAAGCGACAATGCAAAATGGTTTTCCTGATTTTCCTTAAGATAATCAAATGCGCGTGCTTCCAATACCATACTGCAGGCATTTACCCAGGAATGTTTCTGCGTTTTCCCCTGCTTTGTGCCAATATAACAGCCCTGCTCATTGAGCGCAAGGATCTCATTTCGACCGGTCGGATGTGCAATTGCCACTGTAGCAAGCGACTGCTGCCTGCGATGACTTTCTATCATTTCCTGTATGTCAATGTCCGACAGACAATCTCCGTAAGCCACCAGAACCGGCTCATCTCCTGCCAGCTCACGCACCATGATCAGACGCTCCATCACCGAAGACTGCAGACCGGTATCCACAATCGAAACCTTCCAGTCCTCGGTCTGTTTTCTATGTATTTCCACTTCATTGGTCTGCAAATCCACTGTAATATCGGACTGATAGATATAAAAGTTCATGAAGTAATCCTTGATCACTTCTCCTTTGTATCCGGTACAAATGATAAAATCATTGTATCCATAATGCGCATATTGCTTCATAATGTGCCAGAGCATCGGCCGACCGCCAATCTCTGCCATCGGTTTTGGCATCTTTTCGTCCTCTTCGATGAGGGTACTTGGAAGACCTCCTGCTAAAATGATTACTTTCATATTGTCTGTTCTCCATGATCAAATATACTTTCCGTCAAAAAAGCAATCTTCATATTAGAAGAAGCCTTAAAATTCTGGAACATATCATTGATTTCCTCGTTTAATTCATCCCATTTATTATCCGGGTTGAGCGTCGGCAATGCCGCATCTGCATAACTTTCATTATACTTGTGTTTGAATCCATCAAAACCAGCTAGAGAAACTTTCTGTACATGAAGCTTGTCCAGCAGCCGAAGCGCATTGATTACCGCATTATCAAAATGCTTCCATCCACGCTTAATCACACGGTTAAAATTGACAATCATTTCTTTTTCTTCCGGGCTCGTCTTGATATTGGATAACAAAATCTTCTGCACTTCGCCAAACTGTTTTGGATATACTTCTTTCGCATAATTATAGCGAACGGTATTCATCAGATACAAATAGTCAAAAGTATAATTCGGATTGATTGCATTGATTCCGATTACAATGGCATTGGTTTTCTGAATATATTCTGTAATCTGCTTCCAGTCTGTACTGCTGGTTTTTCCCGGTGCAATGAGAACTACTTCCCGATTTGCCAGTGCATGCTCTAACTGCTCCATTACCGCATCATCATCCACAATCCGGTTCTGATTCTCGAGATATTTTTCCTCCAGCAGATCATAATCATATTTCCGCCGTTCTTCCGGTGACAGAGATTCAATGATATTGCGCATATCAAGTGCATTTGTTCTATGATTTTTCAATAAATAAGCAATATTATTTACATGACAGCAATACATTCCTGCAATAAAATACGGTGTCGAATATCCCCATGTATAATTCTCCTGAAAATACTGCATGTACATGTCAATCGCATCCATAATCTGATTCATGTCATAATTACAGTACTGCTTTAGATTCAGGTAATTTGCCACAAGCTCAGTTGTTGCATTTCCTGCACCACGCCCCATACCACACAGACTGGCATCTACAATACAGCCCCTGTCCGTGAGCTGCAGTAATTCTACAAATTGCATGGTCAGCGCAAACGAAAGCTGCTGATTATTATGCGAATGAAATCCAAGTCTGATCTGTGGATTTAATTTTTCATTCAGAACATGTACAATCCGCTCAAGATCCTCCTGATACATTGCTCCAAATGTGTCCACCACGGAAACTGCAACCGGATTGATCTGGTTCATTTCTTCCGCCAGTTCCACGAGTTCTTCATCCGAATATGCCAGTGTATTTGCAGCCTGAAAAAACACCTGATATCCTTTCTTTGCGATTTTTTTCCCTACCGCAATACCTTCCTTGTGTTTCCCATGTGGAAATACAACGCGAATCGCATCCAGTGATTTTCCATCCCTTTGCGGAAGATATTGTAAATCATATCTGTCCCAATCGATCATTGCCACATAGGTCGTATCTTCTCTTCTTTTTTGAACATACTGCTCCAAGTCCTCTGGCACATGATAAAAAGATGTCCCCTCTTCATGTAGTGTATTTTTCAGCCATCCACATTCGATAATATCAACATCTGCATCCTGTAATTTTTTTATAATTCCCTTGATTGCAGGTACTCCGAACTTTGCATCTACAATGTAGGCTCCATCGCGGAGTGTGCAGTCTAGTAATTGAACTTTTTTCATTTAGTATATCCCCTTTACAAAATTACAATCTCATTTTCTGTATGCATGGCTTCCAGTTGCTTTTTAATCTGTTCACTGTAAAGCATGGAACAAATTACGACCGTACAGTGCTTATCCAGCAGATAATCCGGTGCATAAATCTTATACCCATATATTGTTCGCCCCTGCTTAATTTTATTATTGTCTACAAAACCAACAATCCTGCAATCTTTTAAAGCCGTTGTCGCCAGCAAGCTCATCACATAAGAACCCGTTCCCCAAATCACCAGTTCCTTTTCCTGCTCCTGCAACTGACCAATCTTTTTTTGAATCTGTATAGAACGTTCTTTTTGCTGTTGTAAATATTGTTGCACAGCTATCTTTGTCTTTCCATCCTTTCGAACAGAAATCTGATCTGTTGTCTTCTGGTAAACCTGTATCAAATCTTCTCCAATTCATTTCTGATCTATACGCTTCATGTGAAACTGTGCCATCAACGTATCCAACGAATCCTCTGAAAAATAATTGATATGTTCCAAATTAAAATAATTTGGAATACTGCATGTATCCTTTGCAATCAGAGAATAGTCCGGAACACTTAACATAAAATAGCCATTATTTCGCAGCAGAGATGCAACATTGGCAATGCCCTTTCTTGGAATCAGCAAATGCTCTGTCACTTCAAATAAAAACACTGCATCATATCTGTTCTTTCTCTGTAACTTCAGAATAAATGTTTGCCACATAAGCATCTATGCCTGCTGCACGTAGCCTCTGCACATTTTCTTCCGATGGATCTGTTGCAGTAATCTGTGAATATCCATGCTCTTTTAATGCCATAGAATATCTTCCGTTACCTGCCCCTAATTCCAGCATAACAGACTCCTTTGTAAGATGTTTCTTCAGCAAATCTTCCATCCAGTCATAGCGTTCACGGTTATCATCTTTACTGTCATCTCCATAAAAATTGCAATTGGTATAATACCAGTCATAATCTTCCACGGATGCAGAAGTGTCTGCATATACCATTCCACAATTGTCACAAACTACTATATTATAGGAATCAGGCAGACGATAGTTTTCCGGAACATTCATACAAATATGTTCTATTTTTTCCCCGTTTCTTTTATCACATATTGGACAATTTCTATTTAAAACCATTCATTTTCTCCATGCCAAAAATTAATTTTATATTTTCTAAAAACAACAATTATCTAAAATTATATCTGCCTGTTCTTCTGGTGTTTTTTCTCCATCATTCAGCAAAATCAAATCGGGATTTTGAGGCAGTTCAATTCCTACCTGAAATCCCGCTAATTCTTTTTCTTCTCCGTTTTGATATCTGCTATACAATCCTTTTTGATCCCGGTCATGCAATGTTTTATCTGATACCTTAACATATATTTCATGATAATTCTCAATATGTTCTCGATTCCATTTTCTGACACTGTCAAACATCGAAATGGTACAACAGATTACATGGATTCCCTGTTTTTGTAATAAATTACATAAATTTGAATAGCGCATTGCACACTTTCGACGGTCTGCGTCAGAATATCCCAGATCATTTCCAAATACTTCCCTAAGCATATCCCCATCTAAAAAAACCGTATTTGCATATTTTCTGCGCAGTTTTTCATAAAAAATTTTTCCTATTGTTGTTTTCCCTGCACCAGACAATCCTGTAATCCAATATACCTGTCCCATAATTTCCTCTTTTATCTTAGTTGACTTTCTACTACCTTTAAATCATCACAATCATCAATCTCAAACCAGCCTCTCTGAATGTGAACAGCCTTTAATTTATAATTTTCATCGATTAATCCCTGCAACAAATCTGTCATATACATTTTTGCATAAGTTCGCTCTGTTCTCCAAAGTGTTTTTCCATTTTCTGACCGTTTTTTTGCCTCTGCACTCAGATCCAATACCGCCTGAAGCCCCGCATTCTTAAAACGCATAAGACCAATATACTGTGACTGTACTTTATTCAAATCGTTTGTCTTCTGTCCAATTTCTGTCAGATAATTATTTTCATTAAACATAAGTGTCTCTGCATCATCTAATGGATTTTCACATCTTGCAGACCAATACTCATACCATCCATCATCTACAATCACTCCCATATCGTCCTGTGACTGTAATATTTTGTCTAAAACTTCTTTGCTGTAAATAATATCACCATATGAAATTAAAATATCAGATTCTTTCTCCATCAGATTTCTGGCACACATTAATGAACAAACCATATTTGTTGTTTCATACGATTCATTTACAATAAACTGAATTTCAGTATCTTTAAACTTTTCTTTCAACACATCATTCCGGTATCCTGCAATAATCGTAATATCTTTATCTTCAATTCCACATGCATGCATGGTATCTAACTGTCTTTCAATAATGCTTTTTCCATTTACTTCCACCATGCATTTGGGGCAATGATCTGTTAATGGACGTAAACGTGTTCCCTGTCCTGCTGCTAAAATAATAACTTTCATCTCTTAATTTGTCTCCTTTCCAAATAATGATCTCACCAAATCCATATCTGTTTTCTGAAATTCTGTTTCTCTTTCCGGATGCCACATGGTTGCAATTATTTTTTCTCCCTTAATCCGAATTGCCTCAATGACATCATCCTCTGTTTTTGCCAATACTTCTACAGGGTCTTTTACTGACAGACATGCCTGATTGTGAAAGCTGTTTACCTCCCGCTTTCCCCATGTTCCATCAATAATATGCTTTACAGCAACGTGGCCTGTCACTTCTTGTAATTCACAATCATAAAAATTCAAAATAGACTGCATGCCCCTGCAAAAGCCATATACAGGGATTTTCTGTTCCAATGCCTGCTGCAGCAAGTACCTCTCTGTTTCATCGCGTTCCGGCGCATCCCCGCCATATTTTACAAGACTGTTTCCTCCCGTAAAAATAATTCCAGACGGTTTCATTGATGCAACCATCTTCTCAGCAACTTCTTTTACATTTGGGATCGGAACAGGTAAAAATCCACAAGCCAAAATAAATTTTGCAATATTTTGATCCGCACAATCCCTTCTCTCACCATAACTTTTGACAATTTCTACTCTCTGGGTATATAAAACAATATTCATATCATCACGTATAATCCAATTATCCTCTTTTGAGGGTAATGGATTATTCTCCTTTCTCCCAATATCTTGGGTTTTATTGAATACTCCATTATAATACTTAAAGCACTGTGGATCTGTACCTATATCACTACAGCTTTGACTGTTCGGAGGTGACTCAGACCACAGCTTTTCGTCTATTACTGGTAATTAGTTTGTTAACGCTTGACGTTTCTATTTACGTGATTACACAGCCGAACTCTCTGTGGAAGACAGCAGTGCTAAATATTATTTCAGGAGGTAAATCTCTATGTCCATGTACTTTGTTGGAATTGATATTTCCAAGTACAAACATGATTGCTGCATCATTTCTGCAGTCGACCAGCAGATTGTTTCTAAATTTACCATCACTAATGATAAGGATGGTTTTGAACAACTACTTATTTCACTTAATTCTCTCTCCAATCCAGAGGATATAAAAATAGGGTTTGAATCAACTGCCCATTATGCCCTCAATCTTGAACTTTTCCTTGAAAATGCCAACCACAGCTTTATGGAAGTTAATCCAGTCCTCATCAAGGAATACAAAAAATCAACTACTTTAAGGCGAACCAAAACCGATTCTGTTGACTGTGAATCAATAGCTCGGTGGTTAATGACTGTTGAGTACAAACCCCATTCAAAAGGATTTTACCACGCTTATTCCTTGAAGTCACTAACACGTTTGCGAGATAGATTAATTCGTCAACGTTCTTTTTATCTTGTGAAGATAACAAATGTTTTAGATCATACCTTTCCGGAATTTAAACCTTTTTTCAATGAACGGCTTTCCAAAACTGCTATCTATCTCCTTGAGAACTATGGTTCTGCTGAAAAAATGGCTCATATGAATTCTGCATCTTATGACAAACTACGTTGTATTTCAAGAGGTAAATTTTCTATACAACAGTTCCTTCATTTGAAAGAATTAGCTGCTAACACAGTTGGTGTCAATAATTCTATCTTTGACATTGAATTAAACAGTTTACTGACCCTATACAACTCTCTCTGCAAGGAAATAAAAAATCTTGAAGCCGAGATTACTAGACTTATTGAAGAAGTACATCCTCACTATATGTCCATCCCTGGTATCGGTCCTATTTCAGCAGCTGTTATTTATGCTGAATATGGTGACATATCAAACTTTTCCAATCCCAGTCAGATGCTTGCGTTTGCTGGAATTGAACCAGGAATAAATGACTCCGGCACTGAGTCTCATGGTGGCCGAATGGTAAAACATGGTTCTTCTCAACTGCGTTACGTTCTTCTTAATGCTTGCCTTCCTTTAATCCGTTTTGACTTAACCTTTGCAACCTATTACGCAAAGAAACGGGCAGAAGGCAAAAAACACCGGGTAGCTATTACTCACGTTGCAAAAAACTGATTAGAGTCATCTATGCATTGGAGAGGCAGGATGTAGACTTTAACGCTCAGAAAATACGTTAATCTCTTCCCTATATATTTATCTGCTCCATCTGAAATACGTTATTTTCAGATGGTCTATTAAAGTTACCCTTTTTTATTGCACAAAATTTTTCAAAAACTCTTGACTATTTATAGTTTGTCACCTTATTTTTTTGATCGTACCGTCCATGACCTGGAACGATATGGAACCTGAATCTCTTTATAACCATCTAACTTATTTTCTATCTTGCTTAATATCCGCCGAAATCCTTCCTCTCCTGCCTGAACCTGAATATCATTTACTGATTTCCAAATATTCATATAACGGTCTATTGTCATCGTCTCTTCATGATTTCCCTCAATGAACAACATTTTTTCAAATAAACCTGTTCCCATCATCTTCTCTGCCATCTCTTCTGAGGTAAGTTTATTTCCTGAAGAAACTCTTTTGGTTGTTTTTATTTCATCATATACAATTTGTTCTATCTCCATATGAAGCTGACTACTCTCAATATTTCTTGGGTTCCAAATTGCAGTAAAAAATCCGCCCGGCTTTAAAATTCTATAGAACTCCTTCATTGCTTTCGGTGCATCTGTCCAATGAAATGATGATCCCATCAGTACCCAATCCACTGAAGAATCTTCCAATCCTGTACTTTCCGCGCTTCCCTCTTTCCAAATAATTTTTGTGGAATTCCCAAATAATTTAACTCCTTCCTCCCGCATCGCATCATTTGGCTCTACTGCAAACCCATGTACCGGACACTGAAGATTTACTAGATTTTCTGTCAACTTTCCAGTTCCTGCCCCTACATCTGCAATAACTAATTCGTTTTTTCCACACTGCTGCATAATATATGCCTGTATACAGTTTAACACATCTGTTGAATATCCCGGTCTGTCTACATAAAATTTTGCTAATTCTGAAAAATCTCCAAATTGCATTTTTCCTACCTCTTCTTTCTTAAAATATTAATTTTTTTTCCACCTGCATCTATTTCAATTTTTAGTGCATTCTTTAACTCTTCAAATTTTTGCTCGCCAACTCCTATTGCTGCTGGAATTCCAAGTTCTCCTGCCCGGATTGCCATATGGGAATTCGCTCCACCATATTCCGTAATGAATCCCCGGATACCATGGGAAAAAACCCAATCATACCCCGGATCTGCACTTGGAATCAACAAAATTTTATCTGCAATTTCCTCATTTGCTGTTCCTGATTCAATTACAACACAATCTCCGGAAACATTCCCCAGGGTGATAAAATTCGCCTCTGTATCCGGGTAATAAAAACTCCATATGTCTTTTTCTGTTAAAATGACGGGTGGCAATGTAAGAGATTTAGTAACTGCATATTCTTCTTTTCCCCTTTCAATCGAATAAAGAATACTTTTTTCAATATCCTTCGCTGACATATACAATTCGCGAACTGTCTGAATATTGATATATGCACAATCCTCTCTTGAAAAATGATACTGTTCTCCCAACTCACCGATCAACTGTAACACCTTACTCAAATGTCGTGTAAATACAAATTTCCCATATTCCCGTCCTTCAATTACCTGTTTAATAAAATCCATTAAATCAAGAATATTATTATTTAATTGATTCTGTGTTAATATCTCCGATAATTTATGCATCTGCTGCAGAGATAATCGAAACTCTCCTCTTTGCTTTGTTTCCGGATCTGTATCCGTTTTCCAATCAAAATATGTCTCCGGAGATTCATCATATCTTTTCGATGTAATGTCATAAGTTCCCGGCCGTAAATGACCATACTTTTGTAAAAATCCCTGTTTTGATAATTGTCTGTAATCCTCATTCAGATTGGAACTGACCGTGTTGATTCCATTCATAAAAAGCTGATAATCCTGCTCAGATAAAATCTCACATTTTACCATGGATTTAAGCATTTGCACCGCTATAAAGGCTGCTCTCGCCAATCCTGCAAATGGAAGCGTCCCATACCGTTTGCAATCTTCCAACAGCCAGTAAATCTTTTCTAAAATTCCCATATCGCTCTCAACAATTTCGTCATAGCGGTTTTCAAGGATTTCAATTTTACGATAATCTTTGCGCCAAAGTCCGGTTTCATGGTCAATGATCTGATTGGTAAGATTGCGCAATGCATCAATAATCGCCTGTATTTCCTCCTCAGAGAAATCATACTCCCGTAATACCTGTATCCGCTCTGGAAGATCAAGGGTATAGCAGGAAAATACAATATCAAATTCTACCTTATCATGTTTTGAAGGATCTGCCGCCAAACGCTGCATGTAATAATTTACCAGTTTATCACTGATCGTTTCCTCTAACTCTGCCGGTACAAAAGAATTAAAACTTACCCGGACATCAATATATGGCAGTCCCCCAAAGTCTACCATAAGTGGGAAGCTTCTCAAATTACGATATCCATAATTATCTCTCTGATATGCCCAAATACAATCTGTAATTATTTCCCGATACAAAGACATTGCCAACTGCTTTGGACGAATTCCAATCATTTCTGCCGGATTCCAATCCGTCATAACGCTATAGACTACATTTTTCCCGCACAAAAATGGTTTTTTCCCCTGCTCTTCTTTAATTTTATCTTCAATTCTGCAAAGAGCTTTTTGCTGCACTTCCTGCTTAATCGATTCCCCACTTAAACAAAGCGGGCGCACCTGAAAAATGTACAGTTCATCGGTATCGCTAACTGCAAATTCTACATCCAAGCTTGTCTTTTGAAACAAATTTTCCAGTTCTTTTAATGTAATATATAACTGTTTAATATATTCAGGCAATTCTTCTTTGGGATTGCTTCCTTTAAAAATATATAATAACTTATTCTGCATTCCTGTTCCAGATGTAATTGCAGATGTGGAACCTGTTGTATCATAGTTGATCACATAATAATTTCCCATAGTACTCGGATCCATGGTAAATGCAACCCCACATACTTTTACATTTTTCAACATCGGCTGAACCAGTATCTGATTGTCTGGATTGCCATCATCAAAAGAAGCTATAACTGTATTAACAGCAGAAAAAAAAGATTCCTGTCCACTTACATCTCCCACCGATTCAAATTTTCCCGCCTGAGAACTTGCCTCCGTATCTTCATTTAAGGCACTGCTTCGAACAATCCATTTTTCACTTGGCAGTTCATGTTGTATCTGATTCCAGATATTTTTTGCATCCTGTTTCCACTCTTTTGTCCTAAAGACATATGAGTTTAAGACTTTCGCGTTTTGTAATTTCCCATATAAATTTTTTAAAGTTTCTGCTTTTGTTCCTAATTGTAACATCTACTCCTCATCCGCCTCCGGTTTGATGTAATCATAATATTCCGTATTATCATCATAGGTATCCATATATGTCTGATACAATTCTTTTACATACTGATTCACATCATAATGGTCTTCCGGCAATCCATCTTCATCCAATACCTGTTGAACGATATCACAAAACTTAAAATTCTCCTTCAGCATTTCCTGTTGAAATGTCCTGCTAAATTGTTCAAAATCAGGAACGGTACATGGATATCCATACGCATGTTTAAATTTTATACATATCATGTTTAAACGTACCTCGTCCCATAATGTAAGTACTTCCGAAAAATCCTTCTTTCCAATCGCTGAAGTATCATTACCAGTAATATATTTCACACCATCTTTCGTATATGTCGGAAAATATATTAAAATTCCATTTAAAGTAGTAGATAATAAAATGCTCCTGTAGGGAATATCCAACCAATGACATAAAGATTTCATTGTTTTTTCCGGTTTATACTTTAAATCTTCAAATCGAATAACTTTTACATTGTCACACTCTTTATGCTTTTTGAGCATTATCCCCATTTCACTCTTTAAAACACTTGAAAATAATTCTCCTTTTTTTAGCATTGTATTTCTTCTCTGCACCATTGCGACTCGCTTAATCCATGAAAAACAATGTTGTACCGGTTCTCTAATAATAAACAAATTCTCTATTCTATTGAAATCTTTCTTTTCAAAATAATCTGAAAGTTTAGAAACATCAAATTCCGGCATATGCATATGATAAAAAAGCCAATAATCTTTTTGCACTGTTTCTTCTTGTTTTCCCAATGCATTACTATATGCTGCGACATATATTTTTAACATCTGTGCGTAGGAATTTAATTTAATATTATCTTCAAACTGTTCTTTAAGTCTATAATAAAATTCTGTTGGATCAATTAACACATCATATATAAACTCACCGTCTTGATTTACACAATACTCTTCAAATTTATGTTCTCTTATACAAAATAAATTTTCGTACTGTGAATGAAGATAGCCAAGCATTTGCGCCATCATTTCATACAACAGTTCCTCTCCTTCAAGAGTTTTTAAACGATTCTCATATACATTCCAAAAAACCTGTCCACTATATGGCAATGACAATATATTAGGATGACCATCCAGCAACTGCTCTAAATAATAGCTACCGGAATTAGACATATGATTAAAAATCAACAGATTATTTATTTCACTATATCGAATTTTTTTATCTGACATTACACCGTTCTTTTGTTTTAAATCCAACAAAAAAACATACATTAAAATTCTTAATTCCGAATTACTGTCATAAACATTTAATTTTTTAAGGTTTTGTAGCATTCTTGAATATTGTTCCCTGTTCCATAATCCTTTTCTTTTTGTCACATCAATTGCCGGAATATATATAGCATTCGGGTACAATTCAACCGCCTTTTTTAACGAGTAGACTGGAATTTCACAATAATTTTCACCTTGCTTTTCTGTATCATCATCGCAAAAACAAAGAGGTGTCACGCCCAACTTTTTAAATATATCAAATCCTATTTTTCCCCAAAATCCGGCCCCATACAGACATAATCCTCTATCTCGTTCTTGTCGTACCGTTTCTAATATACTTCTATGCCACATTTTATCACCTTTATTCTATTCTTTTCCTGTAAAACTGAATAACCTGTTCTATTCCATCCTCAAATGAGACTTTGGGTAACCATCCTGTATCTTTTTTTAGCTTAGATATATCCGCTTCCAAATGCATAACTTGTCCTTGTCCATATGGAATAATTTTTATTTTGGAGGAGTCCATGACTTTGAGTTTTTTACACAAAATATCAATATATTCTTTTAAAGGTCTTGCAGCTCCACTTGCCACTGGATATATCGCATGATTAACTCCATATAGTGCCATTAAATATAAAGCATTTGCAACATCGTCCAAATATATAAAGTCCCAAATCTGTTCTCCTTTTGTAAACTCCAAAGTCTGATTTTTTAATGCCCTCAATATATTTGAAATCAGCATTGAATTCTCATTATCATAAATTCCATATGCGCTTAAAATTCTAGGCCAAATATGTCGTATTCCATATTTATCACATAAAGACCGAGTTGCATAACATGCCGCATGTTTAATAATTCCATAAGCAGTTTCAGGTTTACACACAGTCTCATCCGTCAATATTTCTGAACACCTTCCATATTCTGCCTGACTACCTGCACCTATAAATGTATGACATCCAAGCTCTTGTGCGACTCTAACAGCTTCAAGAGAATAACTTATGTTATCTTCCTGTTTTTGAAAATCATTTCGCCCATCTCTTTTTGTATTTGTCCAGCCCAGATGAAAAAACACATCATATTTTTTATCTAATTTTTCAGGTCTATAATATTTTAAATTTTCTAATGAACAATACTGTACGCATATACGTTCATCATCAGGCAAATATTTTGCTCTATCTGATGTTTCCCTTTGAAGCAATAGCACTTCCTTATTTTCCTTTAATAACTTTCGAATCAACGCTAATCCGACCGGACCGCTCCCCCCCGTTATTACAACCCGTTTCATTTCATAATTCATACTTTTTATATCCATGCATATAAAACCGTTTCTGATAAATCATTTGAATGCTGTCTAATTGCAATCTTATACTCTGACACTAAAGTCTTAACTAATAATGGTATACTATACAAATCAACTGCATTATGATAAATACAAATTGCTAATAATGGTCTACATTTTTTTATTCCCTTTTCTGCCCCTAATAACATTCGATATTCAAAACTTTCAATATCTGCCTTCAAAAAGTTATATTCATCCAGTATTCCATCTAATGACACCATCCTGCAATTTCCTTCTATTCCTGCATCAGATTCAATAATCTTTGAGCCTAATCCTGCATTATTACTATATCTCACAAACTTACTATTTCTCATTTGATCTCCGACAGCATAATGCAAAAGTTGTATTGATTCGTTATCAAGATTCCACTCAGTAATCAACTCATTTGCCTGTTTTTGATATTCTTTAACATTATCCTCATCAACTTCAAATGAAATTACCTTTTTAAATGTTCCTTTTCTTCTATAAACATAATCTTTTAACGTATCTCCTATATAAGCTCCGCAATCAACAAAAATCTCCCTATCATCTAGTTTGTTGAATGCATCCAACGCAAAATATGTATCATCAAGACTTTTAGGGATCTCCACTGCCTTTCCTAAAATTCTCCATCGTATAATTCCTTCGTAAACCTGCTTCGAAATTTGATCTTCCAACATATCATAGCATTGTAATACTTCCTTACTATGCTGCTTCAAAATAATTTCATCAAGCAAATATCCCTCAATATTCCACTCATTTAATTGATGCATAATATCTCTAACCACATGTTCCTGTGCACTACATATTAATACACAAACATTTTTTTTATTTATTAATATGTCTGGAGAATAAATTTTTTTATCTCCTATTATTTCACCTATTAAGCTTTTATTTTTATCAATATATCCCTCAAAATAAAACCCTTCATTTTTTAATCGTAAAAAACCTTCTTGATATAATTGTGCAGTATCACCAGCCCCCCAAATCCATATTTCTTTGTTCAAAATATTTGGTGGTTCGCTCAACAATTTTTTTAACGCATTTCTTAAATCATCACTCATTTTTTTCTCCCAATCATAACTTATCTTATTTCATTTCATCTCATACAACGGAATCAACATATCTCGTTCAAACTCTTCCTGCTCCAAAGGCGGATTCATATATTCCAGTGGAAGTGATTCCATCTGTCCATCCGACCGCTTATAGGACACCTGTTTTGGAAAAGCACTCAGATCAATTGGAACCAGCACTTCGCAAATCACCGGTCCATCATAATCCAGCGTTTCCTTTACACGTTCCTGCAACTCTTCATTCGAATGAATCTGTACCGTTTTTAATCCATACGCCCCTGCTACAGCCGATATCGGTGAAAGTGTCAGATGGGAATCCGCATCACAGGCCACATAATGTCCCTGGAAAATATTTTTCTGTGTTGCATGGATCTGCGCATATCCCTGATTGTTCAACACAAAAATCTTGATTGGAAGATTCAATCGATGTATTGTTTCCAGTTCCTGAATATTCATCTGAAAACCACCATCTCCATTGACACATACCGTTCTTCTTCTGTCACCTGCCAGACAGGCTCCAATTGTTGCAGGCACACCAAATCCCATTGACGCAAGACCTTTGGTACAAAATACACGCTGTCCCTTTTTTACGCGAAATGTCTGCATCGACACATCAATACACGTTCCCGAACTTCCGGACACATATATATCGTCTGCGGTCATCTGCTCTGTAATCGTATCCAGCAGTGCATATGTATTAACCAACTCTTTTTGTGTTCTTGCTTTCTCTGTGACAATTGGATACTTCGCTTTCATTTCTTTTGCATAGTTGATCCATGGCGTATAATCTTTTTTCTGAATCTCATCTTTATGTTCCAGTAAAAGCTGCATGAATTCTTTTGCATCTGCCTCGATTGCAAGCTGCGGTCTGACATTGATTTTATGTAACTCATTTTCATCAATGTCTACCATCACTTTATAAGCAGCTCTCGCAAATCCATCAAAATTGTAACCGGTCTGCAATAAATTCATCCGCGCACCAATGGATAAAAAGAAATCGGAATTCTGCTGTACAAAATTTGCATACCGCTGCCCCATTCCACCAGGTCTCCCGAAAAACAGCGGATGTTCTTCTTCTATCAGATCAATTCCATTCCATGTTGTAAGAACCGGAATCTGCAGAATCTCTACCAGTTTTTCAAATTCCTCTCGTCCTTCCGAAAGACGGATGCCATTTCCCGCCAGTAAAACAGGACGTCGTGCCTGATTCAATTGTGCGATTGTCTCCATTACCTGTTGTTCCAGCCGTTTTCTCTTTTCATTTTTTTCCTGTTCTGGAATCTCTTCTGGTTTCCAGCCTCTTAAGGTTGTTTCCTCTATCATGCATGCCTGTATATCCAACGGAATATCCAGCCAGACTGGCCCTTTTCGTCCATGTACAGCTTCATATAATGCACGATCCAGATGATACTTGATATCCTGTGGTTCTGTTACAAGCGCTGCATATTTCGTCACTTGTTTTACCATGGAAATGATATCTACTTCCTGCATGCCCTGCTGACGAATTCCCTGTCCGTTCACCATATCCGCGCGTTTAACCTGTCCAGACAATACAATCATAGGAGTTGACTCAATGTATGCTGCAGTCACACCTGTCAGAGCATTTGTTCCTCCCGGCCCGGTTGTCACCATAAGCAGGCCCGGTTTATTTGTGACTCTCGCATAAGCTTCTGCCGCTATGGAACATGCCTGTTCGTGAAGGCATACCACATATTGTATTTTTTTGCTGTTTCCAAGAGAGTCGTTTAAGTGCATGGCACCACCTCCTGGAAGCATGAACATATGAGGTACTCCCAGTTGTTCCAAATATTGAATTACATAATCTGATACTTTAATCATAGACTTTGTCTCCTAAATATTAGCCTCAACATATTCCGAAAATTACTTGTTATTTTTTTCTTCTTCCAGCAAATCAGAGTGCTCTTTTAACAACTCAATATACAGCTCCTGTAAATATATCAAAAGCCCTTTCGTTGTCTGTCCATCTAAATTGAAGTTCATGATTGCATCCATACAGATCTCCACATACTCTTTTAACCGATCCTCATAATGTTCAACATCATACTTACGAACACGGGCAATGCCAAATAGGATATCAATCTTTCCCATTACCGCAGCCATTCCCTGCACCAACATCTCCTCATCGTCACTGAGCATAATTTTCAGGAATTCAATTTCACCCTTCATCTGTTTGATTCTCGCCTCATAAGTTGCATATACCGGCACAATCATATCCGCGTCTACATCATCCTTATATCCCCACTCTTCTTTTGCCATGGAATCCTGCTCATCAATCAGTTCAACCGGTTCTTGTATGTAATCTCCTATTTTATTCAGACTCACACACCACCATTCATGTGGATAAGTTTGGTAAAATGCATTATCAGAATATCTCTCCAACTGTTCGAAATGACATTGCATAAAATCTTTTCGTCTTACAATTAATCCTGAAAGATAATTTTGTCCCATAAAGCATAATCTTAATGCATCAATTCCTTTCTTTCCATATGCACGCTTATCAATCATACAATACTGAAATTTTGTTCTTGCCCTGACAAGATTTACATTTGGATTATCTCTGAGCAATGCAAGATAATGTTCAATCGCCTCTGGTATTACATCATCTTCATCCGAAACTAACAATACATATTTTCCATGCGCCATTTGTATGGAATAAAGCCAATTGAGCTCATATTTCAAATCCTTATTATGATCAAAATACTGTAATCTGGCATCCTTTATCTGACTGGCTTTGTCGTATTCTGCCTGATAAATTTCTGTGCCATTTTTCGACACTGTAAATTCAATTTCCGCATCGTAAGGGAGCTTTTGCAGATTGCTCATGCGTTGAAGCAATAAATGTCCTCTATGATACGTCGGTATTGCAATTGTCAATAATATTCTGTCTGTATTTCTTCCCTCAGGTGTCAGACGATATTCATGTTCCTCCTGTATCATTTTTTCTAGTTTAATTCGGTCTTCTTCATCTCCATACCATATTCCCGGCAAATACTCTGCTGTATGATCATGAAAATATTCCTGTAGACTTGAAATATTCGGAAATATCCAAATATTTTTTGTATACGGTTCCAGCTCCGGGATTTTATAAAATGCTGCGCATTTATCAATGTCTTCACAGACCAAATAAACCCTCTGCTTTTCTGCCTTTATAAGAATAGAATTTAATCTTCTCCAATCCCATCCCGCAGCTACAGTAATTGCAGAAAATTCTTTTTGTTTCAATAACGGATCAGGTTCTGTCTGCATAAAATCATCGATTGAAAAAATACCGATAAATTGCTGGATTTCCTTATCAAACATATAATACTGTCCATCTTTATATGGTACAAAATCTATCTTGCAATCTTCATAGTTTACCTTTATACCCTTTGCGTGCAATTCAAAAACACTTTTAAACTGTGATTCATTTCCATCAACATAGCATTGATAGATACTGTTTTTAATCCAATCCCTCTCATAGCCTTTTCCGTAAAGTAAAATAAACGCTTCCAACGCCTCATCATATTTTTGCTGTTCAAATTTTTCACACGCATATGTATATAAAAGTTCTTCCCTGTTTTCCATCTGGTTCCTTTCAATTTTCAAGATAGCGTACCATATCTTTTGTTAAAACCTGCCAGGACAATTCCTCCTGTGCACGCTTTTTCCCTTTTTCTGCAATTTTCTCTGCCCACTCTTTATCTTCTAAAAGAGATTTGATCAATTCCGGCAGTTCTTCCAGCTTCTCTAATGAATATGTGCACAATTCCTGATCTGTAAAATTCTCATCAATATACAAACTGTCATCTGTCACTGCAACGGTTCCACTAAGCATCGCAGATGCAATTCTCTCCTGAAATCCTCCTTTAAACCAAGGCTGTGTATTCAATGAAATATATGCATTTGCAACTGCATCTCTCGCAACAAGATAATCTCCTTTTTCCCAAACAAGATTTACAGCATCATCCCCTGCGAAATCTTCCCATCCATTTCCAAAAACATGAATCTTAATTCCATTCTTTGTCAACGTATGTATAACCTTATCCCGATAATAAAACCGTGCATAATAGGATACTCTCCAAAATTCAGCTACCAGTTCATCAAATTCCTCGTCTGATACCTGAATATGGTTTTTGTTTAATACAACCTCCAGGCACTATTCAATTGTCAGCCACGACTGTTCTTCCATCTCCTGTATCATCTGCTGTACAAACTGTTTCAGGACTCCCTGATATTGCTCTATAATTTTTTCATATAACTCTTTAGGTTCATAATAACTTCCGGTAAAAACAACATCATATTTTCTTATATATGGAATATATAAAAGATCACATACAAATACAACCGCATCCTCATCCAGTTTTTTCAACCGATCCCTGTGTTGTGCAGGACGATCACATAAATAGGTCACATACCTTGCATTTTCTAAATCTCTGCAGTCCTGATAAAAGTTTGCATTGCAGGTAAATACATAATCCAAATGAAATGTTTCGGTTGCCATCTTATATTCCTGTAAAAAAAAATCATGTTCTGCATCTATCACTACAGACGGATATCCAATCTGTTGAAATCCATCTGCAATCTCATCCAGATAATTACGCATTGCATCGTATTGTGAAGCACCCTTAATCAATAGTACTGTTTTAGTTTCGTGCATTTTCTTCATCAGCCTTTTTCTGCTTTGCATATGCTACAATCGTATCTTCCGCAATTGTCTTTATCTCTTCTGCTGCAATGGCAATCCCATATAACATAACTTTTCCCTGCTCCGCAACATCTAAAAGTTCTTTTTTTTGTTCATCCTGTTCCCTATATATATTAGGTCGTAAAGTAGATTCTATGCCAAGAAGACTATCCATAACCGTTTCTGCCATATAATCCTGTTCCATATAATTGTTGACTTTACGAATCTTCTTTAGTACTTTTTGAAGTTGAGCATCTGTTACATTAGATTTTTTCAACATTTTTTCTAGTTTTTCATAATAATTCAAACCTTCTTTTGCTCTTTTCTTTACCTCCATCAATTTTTTTTCTGAATTTTCAAAATAATCCAATGCAATTTTTCTATTTTCGCCTGAAAATATTTTTTTTGTATGGTCAATGTGCCACTTTACATTAAATTCTGTTCTGCAAAATTTTTTAATAGCATTTTTTAAAGTCATGACCTTGCTTCCATGGATCAGTGCTCCACCTTCTGTAGCATCAACAAGCGTAATCGCATCCCATTTTTCCGTATAGGCTTCAAACCATTTCCGATATCGATCAAAATCATCCCTTGTTAAGACTTTTCCACCATCAACAGACTCCACCTCAAAATATTCTCCACTGTTGATATCTATTTCGTCCATCTTATCTTTAAATGTTCCATCTGCATGTGTATGATTTCCCGTCATAGCAAGATCCTGTCCTATCAAAATGACCGTCTTAGATCCCATATATACCCCCAGAGAATATGCAGAAGTTGCAACTGAACCTCCTGTTACTAAATCTGGCAAGGTTCTGCTCCGATGCTCTTTTTCTCCCAAATCTGTCAATATTTGATGTTCCAATGGAGCACAACTATAGTAGAAAAATTTTTTCCCCTTATGATATTGCATCGGTTCTACTGATACTCCTGTCATTGTCACCATTGGTACTTTTGACAAATCTTTATGTTCAAACAGAAGTCCCGGCTTTAATCCATCTATAATTACAAACAAATTCGGGATAATTCCAGCATTTAACAACGGTTTCATTGCTGTGTCTGTCGCAATAATACAGGCTTTCCCCACTGCTTTTTTTAAATCCATTATATTTTTATTTAAAGAAGGTCCCGCCGACACGACAATCGTAGGCACCTCAGACGGCAAAATTCCTTCCAGCTCTTCTATACTATATCCCTCATACAGATATGGCAAATTATAAAACGTATTTTTTGCTTTCACATCTGTATAACGAACCAAGGTATTCCATCGAATCGATTCCTCTTCTATGTGATCTTTTAACTCTTTAACCAATTTTTTTACCTGTTCTGGAAATAAAACATCATAATTTCCTGATAAATAAAACTTCATCAGCGTCATATTATCATATGTAATCATTATATTGATATATGCGGACAATTCATTTTCATTCAATCCTTCTATAACAATGCCTACCGGAATATCCATTGCAAACAGAAACGATAGATCAACTTCTTCCATTTCCCTCCGAAACAACTCAAAAGAAGGTTCATAGATTAATATATTGCATGTTTTGGGTGCAGATTCCATAATTTGTTTAATATGTACACCATTTGAAATACCTAAAATAACAATTGTCGCATACGCATCAATCTTCCCCTGTTTTTTAATCCATTGTTTTCCCACTTCGTCTGGTGCATATTTCCCATTTAAATATAGAATTTTACCATTTTTCTTTACCTTTAATATAGTATCTCCGGTAACGCTTTTTTCAACTATTACATCTATGTTTTTCTTTTTATGTCTGTTTTTTATAATATTTGCCCATGCAGGATATTTATTCCGCAATGCGGTTATATTTTGCTTGTAGATTTCTTTATTCATTTTTTTCTCCCGCCAGCATCTCTATTAAATAATCAAAGATTTCTTCTAACCCGTATTTCAACACATCAAGTAGGAATACTTTATCTTCCTGTTCAATTCCATATACAATATCTTGCAATACTTGTACTACAAAATCTATATTCAGCTCTATCTGTAGCTCCGATCTCTGCATTAATCGAAAAATTTCTGTCATAATCTGATTCAACTTAGGAAGTATTGTCCTCACATAGGACATATAGTCTTCCCCTATTTCTATTTTCTGTACAATGACACCTATCTTCACTTTTTCCTGACATAATTTGTCCGTGAGTTCTACCATATCTTTTCCTATTCTGCTTTTAATTTAAGGGAATTTTTATATTTGAAAAAAGAGCTGGCTATAGCCAACTCTCTCTTCAAAATCACTTGATTACTGTAATAATGATAATACACCCTGAGTAGACTGATTAGCCTGTGCAAGCATTGACTGTCCTGCCTGTGCAAGAATATTATTCTTGCTGTAGCTAACCATTTCTTCAGCCATATCGGTATCACGAATACGAGACTCTGCGGACTGTGTATTTTCTGATACATTATCCAAGTTTGCAATTGTGTGCTCCAGTCTGTTCTGTAAAGCACCAAGAGCAGATCTCTGGCTGGAAACATTATTGATTGCGTTCTGAATCATTGTAATTGTTCCCTGTGCCTGCTGGTAATTATCAACATTCGGTTTACTTACGGCTGCAGAATTATAGCCAGCAACCTTAAAGATCTGTGCAGCGCACATAGCAGCTTTGCTTACGGCATTACGAGCATCTGCTGAAGTAGCATATGCCTTTCCATTTGCTTTAAAGCCTGTAGATGCTGTATTTTTTGTAATTGTTGCATTGCATGCAGCTCTCTTACCAACACTCTGTCTCATTGTTGCAGAAGTTTTAGCCTTTGTCTTATCAACTACTTCATTTGTTGTATAGTAGCTGTCCTGACCAGCGGCAGTAACCTTTTTAAATCCAATAGCTTCTGCATTCATCTGTGCAATGTTAATGGTGATCTTCTGATCTGTATTTGCACCAACCTGAAGGTTCTTTCCTGTAAAGGATCCATCTAACAGATTCTGTTTGTTGAACTGAGTAGTTTCAGAAATACGATCAATTTCATCAGTCAATGCAGAAAGTTCCTGATTGATAGCATCGCGGTCGATAGACTGGTTGGTATCATTTGCGCCCTGAACTGCAAGTTCATTCATACGCTGTAAGATGCTGTGTGTCTCATTTAACGCACCTTCTGCTGTCTGAATAAGAGATACGCCATCTGAAGCGTTATCTGAAGCTTTGTTAAGACCACGGATCTGGCTTCTCATCTTTTCAGAAATTTTTAATCCTGCAGCATCATCGCCTGCGCGATTGATTCTGTAACCTGATGATAACTTCTCTGCTGATTTAGCCTGTGCTCCTGATGTGACACCTAACTGACGATTTGCATTCATCGCCTGCATATTATGCTGTACTACCATTGCCATAATAATTTCCTCCTTGAATTAAGTTGCAGCGTCCATGCTGCAATTGATATGATATTTGATTGTAAGATTTTCCTTTTTGCGGCCGTACGCTCCGGTCAAAGGTCTGTCTCGTGGAGTAAGCAACGGGATTTCCTTGCTTACTTGTTATATATATCGGACGAGGACTGAAATACTTTAGTCCCAATTTTAATTTTTTATTTTTTAACCGCTTTTTATAGTGCCACCGGTACTTTTTCTTCCAATATTGCATGAATTTCATCCAGATCCTTACCTGTGATGGATGCAATGTTTTCCGGGGACATTCCGCTGTGATTCATTTTGAGGATGATTTTTGCTTCTCCCATGATCTTTCCTTCGGCTTTTCCTTTAGCCTCTCCCATTTTTCTGGCATCTTCCAGATCATCCTTCATCAGTTCTCTTAACGCATCACACATATTCGCATCCCTCTTTCCTTTTCGTTTTTCCCTCTGCAATCTTTTCCTGTCTTTATGATAACCTATTTATTTTTCTCCATCAAGCAGTTTCTTGTATCCCAAACACCCGAAATAATCTCATCGTTACAGTTCTTATCAAATTGTTAACGGAATCAATTATTTAAAAAAGTGATGGTGTATTGTTTTTCATATACATCATCACTTCTTTTTAATCAGTTCCTATTTTCGCAAATATTCACCCTACCTTTCTTATTTTCCGTTCTGCAAATGCAATACGCATATCATAAAAATCTCTTTATTATTCGGAATCGTAATTTACTAAAGAAATCCATAATCACCTGTGCAATTGTCTGTATACTTTCAAGTATATCCGGTATTTTTAAATTTTTTAGGAGCAAAGACGATATAATTCCTGCGATAACTACAGTAATTATTCCAACAATCCAATTTCCACATTGTTTTCCTATTATCGTGTATAGTTTCAAAACAATTTCATTACCATTAAAAATTTTCTCAAATTCTGCCTCTTTTTTCATTACCGTAACAAAAAATGCAATATAAATAAAAGCACAAAACCATTTCTTTAAATTTCCAAGAAAGACTTTCCATTCCCATAACCTGTTTTCCCAAAATACATTTTTATACAAAATAGCTGGTTCCATAGGCTTCTTCAATTTCACATTTTCCCATTCCCTTTTAGCAACACTCCAATTTAATTTTCGTATTATCTTTTGCTTTAAAGGATATTCTCCATTCATTAATGCATGCTTTCCCTCTCTGTATTCCTTCCAAAATTCATATAATCTTTTCTGAAAGTCACTTAAGAATTTTTCATCAGCGTATCTTTTACTTACATTATAAATGCTATCCTCTACAACATAATTGTAACACAGATCAACAATTGCCTCCGCCACACTTTTTATTTCTACTGTTTTTTCTTCTTTTAGGTTCTTCAACCATACTGATCTACTCTGTAAATTTTCTCTGGAAGCAATTATTTTTGATTTCACGTCCTGTAAACATTTGATTCCAGAAAGAAATAATTTTTGGAAATTTTCATTATCAAATTTTGCCCTACGAACCCAGTTAATCATATATGGTAATGTATAAACAGAACCTTCTTTAAACGGATTCATCGCATGCTGTTGTATACTAATATGAAACATGAGCTCAATATAATTCTCTAATTGCCCCACATCTTGTTTCAAATTTCTCAGGCTGTCTAAATTACAATATTGCAACGCCTCCTGTGCACACTGAATTACCTTTAAATCTTCATTATTCACTGGAGCATTTGAAAAAATAAATCTCGTCCGCCCTCCTTTCAAAGCATTCTGAAGATATTGTGAAGCAGAACATATTCTCTTTCCCGTGTGTGGATCACAATATTCTGACAATCGTAACGCTCCATTTTCAAATAAAGATGTAATAATTTCAAAATCTTTTTTATCTTTTAACAATTCTAAGAATATTTTAGAATCTGTTAATTGTTGAAACGTAAGGACTACACGATTTCCCCTCATTACTATTTCTTCATATAGAGCTTTCCTTCCCCTATCAATCTCCCAAGGAGATATTCTTGTTGAATCCAATTCATATAAATACACAAGTTTATTCATTGTATACCTCTATAATTCAATCACAATACTATAATAACTTTTATACGCTGCGACAAAATTATTATATCAGAGATTTAGCCATTTTTCATCTACAGTTCTTTCACCTCATCCCGCATTTCTTCTGTCATATTCTGTACATAGGTCGTCTGGGAAGAAATTTCTTCCGTATTTGCGGCAATCGTTGACACCTTCTGTGTCATGGTATTCATGCTTTCTACCAGATCTTTGATCGAATCCATGCTCTGTGTAATCTTTGGAAGAATTGCCTCGGCTTTCTGGTCGTTCTGTGTCAGAAGATCCTTCGTGGAATCAGACAGTGTACGGATTTCCTCCGCTACCACTGCAAAGCCTCTTCCGTTCTCACCGGCACGCGCCGCCTCAATGGAGGCATTGAGCGAAAGCAGATTTGTCTGTCCTGCAATGGCAGAAATATCTTCATTGCTCTTTTTATATACACTGATGAAATCCGACATAATGCGGATGGATTCATTCAGTTCATCGCACAGGCGGGAAATATCCTGAATATACTGTGCCAGATTGGTTGCTTCATTTGCAGACTCCTCATTTGCCGTATTCAATTCTGCAATGTTATCACTCAGGGTAACAAACCGGTCTGTGATATCTGTAATCTTCTGCTGGCGGATTTCCTGTTCCGTCCGCTCCTGATCGCGAAGTTCTGCAATCTTTTTTGTCTCTTCCTCTGCCATGCCCCGCACATAGTGCACACAGTTTTCTTTTACGTTGACTCCATTGTGGATGGCACGTACCATGTTGGTGCAGCTTGAATATCCACAGGATTCGCAGTCCCTGTGCTGTTCCTCATAGGTATCTTTTTTCATTTCTGCAAACAGGCGGTTCTTCTCCTGTTCGGACGGTTCCTCAATATGTACTGCACGGTTGGTGTAGCTGCGCATAAAATCGTTGATGTCCAGCTTCCCGAAAGCGTCCATGAAGTTTTTCAGACGTTCCTCCGGTGTCAGTGTCTCTGCCCACGGACTCCTGCTTTTGCTCTTCCTGCCAAAGTGTGCCTTCTCCTGTTTTGCATTCGTTTTGCTGTTTCGCAGTTTTGCGATTGTCAGCATGACATCATCGGTTCCCCGTTTCGAATCTGTAGCAGTTCCGTAGAGACAGCCCTTCGCGCAATTTAAGATATCTACCATAAACGGAAGTTCTTTATTCTGCTGAATACGTTTTGCATAGGAACGCAGATATTCATATGCCTCATGCTCGCCCTCTACCTGACGCACTACCTGTTCTTTTCCAAGAAAATGTTCTACATTCTCCCGCAGTCCACCAGGCATCGGATACAAAGAACCCAGTCCGTATTCCAGTTCATCGGTATATGGTTCACACCCTTCATAATCGTTTCCGATATACTTCATCATCTTTTCAAAAGTTACATTATAAGAAACATATCCGCCGCAATTGGGATCGGTAATCTCTAATTTTTTGGCAATACACGGACTGATAAAAGCGATTTCATCTGTGACCTGCATGTATTTTTTCATATAAATAGCAGTACACATCATCGGACTGTGTACCGGCATCAGACGCGGAATCAGCTCCGGTATATATTTTTCCACATAGGTGACTACTGCCGGACACGGCTGGGAAATGCCCCCGAAAAATTTGTGTTCCGTAATGTATTTGAGATATCCCCAGGTTGTGATATCCGCACCGAACGATACACTGCAGATATGGTTGACTCCCTTACTCTTTAAATATCCCAGCACACGCTGGTATTCTTTGGGATAATTTGCCAGAAATGCCGGTGCCAGTATCACGGAAATTTTCTTTCCCGATGCAAGGTCTTCAAAGAAGCGGTCCGTATCATCATAATAGTCTCTCGCTTCATGTGGGCAGACATCAAAACATTCCCCACATGCAATACATTTGTCCGGGTCTACCGTTACATAACCTTCCTGCGTTGCAATATTTGCCGTAAGTACAGGACAGCCCCGCACGCATTTGTTGCATCCGGTGCATAAATCATTTGTGTAAATCAGTTCCATAAACGCACTCCTTATTATGATTTTTGTATAAACCCCACCCCTATATGCTTATAATTTTATTACTTTTTACCATATTTGTCCAGTGTAACCTTGCTTTTTCCGTTATTTTTATCAAAACACAAATGGTTGTCTATGATTTTTTGCAGACTGGATTTATATTTTTTTCCCATTTTGGATATATACACACCGATAGATCGCACTATACTAGGATACAAAGAACTATTTTCACCAATTCGGAGGTTTTCCATGAAAAAAGCAGCTGTTATCCATGATCTGTCCGGTTTCGGAAAGTGTTCGCTCACGGCAGCGATTCCGGTATTATCCGCGCTGGGCGTGCAGTGTTGTCCGGTTGCAACAGCCGTACTGACCGGCCAGACCGGTTATCCCTGTTATCACTGTACCGATCTGACCGCTATGTTACCGGACTATATCGATGCCTGGGGGAAAAATAACGCACATTTTGATGCCATCTACAGCGGATTTCTGACCGGGGCGAAACAGATTTCGCAGGTGCTTGATTTCATCCGCTATTTTCGGGAAGAACATACGCTTCTTCTGGTTGACCCTGTTATGGGGGATGACGGAAATGCTTATCCGTTTTTTACTCCGGGGCTGTTAAATGGAATGAAAGAACTGACGCTTGAAGCAGACGTGATCACGCCGAATCTGACGGAAGCCTGTCTGCTGGCAGACATTCCGGAAGATGCCTTACTCCACTGCCGGACGAACACGGATCTGCTGAAGCTGGCAGAAGATGTGGCACTGCGGCTGCAAAAAAAAGCCTCACACCCACAGGATGTCGTGATCACCGGTGTCAAATGCCGTGATGAAAAACATCCCGTCATTTATAATATTGCTGCCACTGCAAATGGAATTTACCGGCACGAATCGCCGTTTTTTGACCGGAGTTTTTCCGGAACCGGGGATCTGTTTGCCTCTGTATTGTGTGGCTGCCGCACAAAGGGCATATGCACGGAAGATGCGATTCTGCTTGCCGGGAAATTTTTATCCCACAGTATCGGGGATACCATGAAAGAAAATACGCCGGGACGCGATGGCGTTAATTTCGAGAAATTTCTTATTGACCTGATTGCAGATTCAAACGTGTAAAAACGAAAAACCCGGAAAAGAATTTCGCAATTGATGAATCCATACGATAGAAAGAAGGAATTGTTATGGCAAAAATTTTATATGTGTACAATGATCAGGTATATGCAAATATCACAAATAAATGTGACTGCAACTGTACGTTCTGTATCCGTAAACAGTTTGATGGTGTGGGTGATGCGGATACCCTCTGGCACAAAGCAGAGCCTTCTTTAGGTGAGATTATTGCCGCAATTGATGCCTTTGATTTCACCGGCTACAAAGAATTTGTTTTCTGTGGCTATGGGGAACCGACCTGTGCACTGGAGAATCTGATCGCCAGTGCCAGATATGTCAAAGAAAAAACAGGTCTCCCGATCCGTGTCAATTCCAATGGTCTGGGAAACCTGTATTATAAACGTGACATTGTACCACAGCTGGCAGAAGTGGTAGACAGTATCTCCATCAGCTTAAATGAGGCGACTGCAGAAAAGTATGAAAAAGTGACCCGCCCATCCTTCCCTCATGCTTATGAGGCAATGCTTGATTTTGCAGAGGAATGTGGAAAACTTATCCCACACACGCAGCTGTCGATCGTGGATATTCTTCCGGAAGAAGACATTAAGGCGTGTCAGCGCATCGCCGACAGCCGCGGTGTCCATCTGAAAGTACGTCCATGGGAGCACAGTGCATAAAGAAGTTACCGTTCTCATGCTTACCTGTGAGCACCAGCGGCATTACAGTCCCAGCACATCCAGAAGGATCTGTTCATCTTTCTTTTGTTTCTGTGGATGCTGTAATTCCGCATCTGCCAGGCGGGTACGGATATTCTGCATCCGCTGGTCCAGATCTGCACTGATCTGTGCACATTCGCTCAGTTCCTGTGCCAGACGCTCGGTTTCATCTGCCGGAACATTCTTTTTGTACCGCACTTTGTGCTCCAGACTCGCCCAGAAATCCATGGCAATGGTGCGAAGCTGTACTTCAACTTTCATTTCCCGTTTCTCATTCTGTAAAAAAATCGGTACTGCAACGATCAGATGCAGGCTACGGTATCCGTTTTCCTTCGGATGCTTGATATAATCTTTCTGTTCGATCAGACGGATATCATCCTGCTGAAGCAGGCAGTCCGCCAGCAGATAGATATCTTCCGGGAAAGAGCACACAACCCGGATTCCTGCTATATCATTGATGTTCTGTTCAATCGCCGAAAGCGTCAACGGAATATTTTTCCGGCGCACTTTGCGCACGATTCCGTCCAGCGATTTCACACGTGTCTTGATGGACTCGATCGGATTACGATCATATTCCAGCGAAAATTGTTCGTTTAACACTTTAAACTTCGTTTCTACTTCCATGATTGCGCACTTGTAATATGCCATCAGCGTATCCAGCGGTTTTGTATTTTCCTGCACAAAATCCAAAAATTCATCAGACATCAGACGGTTACGGACAAGGTTTTCCGCTGCCTGCTGCAGCTGCGCATTTACTACTTTACTTAATTCGTTCATATCTATTTCCTCTTTTTCTCCTGTAATTTTCTATATAAATAATTGTGAAATCCTTAGTTCCGGCGGACTCCCGTGTGGTGGCTCCGGCTGCGGCCTCTCCGATATGCACTCAATATCCAGAATCAAGAATTTGCAGAAAGTGACTGCGTGACTCCTTTGATGATTTGTGTTCGTTCAAGTTTCGACAGCGGCGCGGTTTGTGTCCGTCTGCCAAGGACGCGTCCGAAGGATTTCGTGTCTGCCTTAGCGGAGTGCTTCAAAATACTGTGCCCGCGGGTCGTGTTTGCGACCACATTTATTTAAGGTCATTCAAAAAAGTCCGTAGGGAGACATAACCGGGAGCGGGCGCAACCGGAGCCACCACACGGGAGTCCGCCGGAGCACAAACTTTCCCAATTGTTTTAAATAAAAAGAACTTCACGGAAATAAATTTCCATGAAGCTCTCCGCACATGGACTTTCCTGTCTGGTTTCCACATGCCTTTATTATAATGGATTCATCCGCAAAACGGAATAAATAAAGTCTGAACTTTTTACGAATTTTATCTTAATCTTTGAACAGATCCGTAGAATAATAACGGTCTCCGCTATCCGGAAGAAGGGCAACTACAGTCTTTCCCTTAAACTCCGGTCTTTTTGCCACTTCGATGGCTGCCTTTAATGCAGCTCCGGAAGAAATACCTACCAGCACACCTTCCTCTTTTGCAATATATTTGGAATACTCGAAAGAGTCTTCATTGGAAACCGGGATTACTTCATCATAAACCTTGGTATCGAGTGTGTTTGGAATAAATCCGGCTCCGATACCCTGAATCTTATGCGGACCTGCCTTTCCGGTAGACAATACTGCAGATGTCTCTGGCTCTACGGCAACGATCTTTACATCCGGGTTTTTGGATTTTAAATACTCACCAACACCTGTGATAGTTCCGCCTGTACCGACACCGGCTACGAATGCATCCACTTTTCCGTCGGTATCTTCCCAGATCTCCGGTCCGGTTGTCTTCTTGTGTGCTGCAGGGTTTGCAGGGTTCTCAAACTGCTCCGGAATGAAGCTGTCTGCGATCTCTTTGTGAAGTTCCTCTGCCTTTGCGATGGCTCCCTTCATACCCTTGCTTCCGTCGGAAAGAACAAGCTCTGCGCCATATGCCTTGATGATGTTGCGACGCTCAATACTCATGGTCTCCGGAAGAACGATGATCAGGCGGTATCCCTTTGCTGCTGCAATTGCCGCAAGTCCGATACCTGTATTTCCGGATGTCGGCTCGATAATGGTGGAGCCCGGTTTTAATTTTCCGTCCTTCTCTGCCTGCTCAATCATCTCTTTTGCAATACGGTCCTTAACAGATCCTGCCGGGTTAAAGTACTCCAGCTTTGCAAGAAGTCTTGCCTCAAGGCCAAACTTCTTCTCGATGTGTTTGAACTCTACCAGTGGTGTGTGTCCGATCAGTTCCAATGTTCCTTCATAAATATTTGCCATTTTATTATCCTCCAATTTACTCTCTCTGATTTAATCCCTTATTTTCATACTTCTTTAGTAGGAATTATCTGTTGTTATGAATATACACCCTTTCCCAAACGCTGTCAACTACTTTTTACGATATTATTTTATACCCCTAAAAAAATACACGACACTCCTTATATTTTACTCCGCTTTGCCACAATTAAGACTCCAAAATTTTAACAGAGCCAGAAACTGCACAAAATTCGTAAAGTATTCTATAAGAAGCATCGTGTATTTTTATCTATATGTGTATGAAAAAACCTCCGACTTTATTACTCGTCATCCTCATCGTCATCATCGTCCGCATCCTCACCGAGCAAAGCCTCTTTTAAAGTTCTCCAGCCAAGGACTGCACACTTCACACGCGCCGGCATATGGGCGATATCGCGGAGTGCCGATGCCTCCTCAAGAGAATCAATCTCCTCCTCGCTGGCATCGCCTTTGATCATTTTCATAAAGATTTTCCCCATCTGCAGGGCCTCTTCTTTTTTCTTTCCGACAATCATGCCAAGCATGATATCTGCGGAAGCCTGGGAAATCGCGCATCCGTCCCCGACAAATGCACCATCGGTAATCGTGTCGCCATCCGTCTTTAATTTCAGGAAAATATCATCCCCACAGCTCGGGTTGACACCCTCAAGCACAATATCCGCATCCGGCAGATCATGTTTAAACTCCGGGCGCACGTTGTGCTCGGTTAAGATTTCATTATAAAAACTTCTATTTTCCATATCCCATTCGCTCCCTTATACTTGCGATACCGGCTACAAATTTGTCGGCTTCTTCTTCGGTATTGTAAAACATAAAGCTTGCCCTGGTGGCGGAGCTGATGCCCAGATAATTAAGCAGCGGCTGCGCACAGTGATGTCCGGCACGCACACAGATGCCATCGGCGATTAAAATCTCGCTCACATCGTGTGGATGCACGTCATCAATTGTAAATGTAAGAATTCCGGTGTGTTCTTCGGCCCGGTCGGATCCAAGTACATGCACATGTGGAAGTTCTTTCAATCCGTCAAACGCACGCTTTGTCACGGCAAGTTCCCGCTCCTGCATCGCGTCAAAGCCAACAGACTGTGCATATTTTATGGCAGCATGCAGTGCTATGGCACCGGCAGCATTTACGGTTCCCGCCTCGAACTTATGTGGAAGTTCTGCGTATTTTGCGCTCTCGCGGGTCACGGATTCGATCATCTCGCCACCGGAAAGAAACGGCGGCATTTTCTTTAACAGTTTTTTCTTTCCATATAACACACCAATTCCCATCGGTCCGAAAATTTTATGTCCGGAAAATGCAAAGAAGTCTGCATCCAGATCCTGCACATTGACCGGCATATGCGGGGTGCTCTGTGCCCCGTCCACCACGATAATGGCATTTTTTTCATGTGCCATGGCTGCGATCTCTTTGACCGGGTTCACACGTCCGAGCACGTTAGAAATCTGTGTGATTGCTACGATTTTTGTCTTTTCCGTAATCTGTTCTTTTACCTGATCAAGATCTACCGATCCGTCCGGACGGCATTCGATAAACCGGAGTACCGCTCCTGTCTGCCGCGCAACCATCTGCCATGGCAGAAGATTGCTGTGATGTTCCATGATCGAAACGAGGATTTCATCCCCGGCATTTACATTGTTTAAACCATAGCTGTATGCCACAAGATTCATGCTCTCTGTGGTATTTCTGGTAAAGATGATTTCACGCGCGGATTTGGCTCCGATAAAATCACGCACGCCTTTTCTGGCATTTTCATACAGTTCGGTTGCTTCCACACTCAGCGGATAATTTCCACGCAGCGGATTTGCATTGTGTTTCAGGTAAAAATCGCGTTCTGCATCAATGACACACTGTGGACGCTGGGAAGTTGCCGCATTGTCGATATAGATCCATTCCCTGCCATCGACTGTATTTTCCCCGATTTCCGACAGCAGTGGAAAGTCCTTGCGATAATCGGTCATGCTACACCTCCCCAAGTTCTTCGTCAATCATTCTGGCAAAGCTGTCGTCTTTGATGATTCCTTTCAGGCGGTCAATGTTTGCTCTTGCCATAATATTTTCCGCGTGCTCTTTGTCGATTCCGCGGCTGGCAAAATAAAACATGGTATCCTCATCAAGTTCCCCAATCGTTGCACCGTGATTACCAACGACATTTTCCTCGGAGCATAAGATCACCGGAACGGTTTTATTCTCCACATCATCGCCAAGCATCAGTACATTTTCCAGCTCGTTTCCGACAGAATCGGAAGAGCCGGTCTTAAAATCAATCGTTCCACGGAAGATCTTCTTTGCACCGTCGCGCAGGGCACCTCCCACGTTGATCTCACTCTCTGTATGCTTTCCAAAGTGGTTGACCACTTCATTCATGTCGATGATATGTGTGTGCTGCCCGATATAGCCGATATCGCTCCTAAAGCTGCTCGCATCGCCGTTTAAGTTGATGGTCGTATCGGAATAGATATCTCCTTTTCCGAGATAAATCTGTACCAGCTCGATACGGGCATTTTTTGCACATTCTCCCTCAATCTGATTGTACACAAGAGAATTTTCTGCTGTGTGCTGCAGCTGCACCAGACGCACCCGTGCATGTTCTTCCACCGAAAGGCTTGTCCTTACGGCAAGTTTTTCCTCTGTCTGATAATCCATAAACACGGTCACCTGCTTACCTGCCGGTGCTATGATATGGATCTTTTTGCTGCTGTATCTTCCCTCTCCGGTAATGGAAAAGCGTACCTCTTCGGTGCTTCCCGCTGTCACGGTTTCCTCCGGAAGTTCTGTTGTATGTTCTTTGTCCCACGGAAGCTTGGTCTCGTTGACATGTAACCAATACCAGGTCTTCGATGGAAGTTTATTGATTGTCATTTCTGTCATTGTTCTCCTCCTAACCTATGCTTCCCTTCATCTCCAGCCGGATCAGGTTGTTCATCTCAACCGCGTACTCGACCGGAAGTTCCTTGGATACGTTGTCTGCAAATCCGCTGACTAAAAGTGCCCGGGCATCTTCTTCCGTCATGCCTCGTGACATCAGATAAAAGACGGCATCGTCGCTGATGCTTCCGATCTTTGCCTCATGTCCCACAGCTGCGTCTTTGGTACGGATGTCCATGGCCGGAATCGTATCCGAACGCGACTCGGAATCAAGCATCAGGGACTGACAGGATACTGCTGATTTTGATCCTTTGGCATCCTTTGCCACAACCACGCTGCTTCGGAAGGTACTGATTCCACCGTCTTTGCTGATGGAACGGGTATTCATATAGGAGCTGGTGTTTGGTGCTGCGTGTACCACTTTGGCACCGGTATCCAGATTCTGTCCGTGTCCGGCAAATGTGACACCGGTGAATTCCATTTTGGCACCCTCCCCCTTTAAAACGCTCATCGGATACAGGCAGCCCACATGGGAACCAAACGATCCGGAAACCCACTCGATCGTTCCGCCTTCCTCAACGGAGGCACGCTTGGTATTCAGGTTGTACATATTCTTGGACCAGTTCTCGATGGTGGAATAACGAAGCTTTGCATTTTTTTTGACGAACAGCTCCACGCAGCCTGCATGCAGGTTTGCTACGTTATATTTCGGAGCGGAACATCCCTCGATGAAATGAAGGCTTGCGCCCTCGTCCACGATGATCAGTGTATGCTCAAACTGACCGGCTCCTTTGGCATTCAACCGGAAATAAGACTGCAGCGGAATAGACACGTGCACGCCCTTTGGCACATAGACGAACGAACCACCGGACCATACGGCTCCGTGCAGTGCTGCAAACTTATGGTCATGCGGAGTGACAAGTTTCATGAAATACTTGTGTACCATGTCCGCATATTCTCCTTTTAAGGCACTTTCCATATCGGTGTAGACAACGCCCTGTGCGGCAACCTCGTCTTTGACATTGTGATATACCAGCTCGGAATCGTACTGGGCACCGACACCGGCTAAGGATTTCCGCTCGGCCTGCGGGATTCCCAGACGCTCAAATGTCTCTTTGATGTCTTCCGGCACATCCTTCCAGGATGCCTGCATTTTGGAATGTGGACGGACATAGGTGGCAATGTGATCCATGTCCAGTCCCTCAATTGACGGTCCCCAGTCCGGAACCGGCATCTCATTGTAAATCTGTAAGGACTCCAGGCGGAACTGCTGCATCCATGCCGGATCGCCCTTTTCTTTGGAAAGCTGCTCCACGATCTGTGGGGTCAGACCTTCTTTCATTCTGTATGCATCTTTTTCCTCATCGCGGATATCATAGATGCTGCGGTCGATATCTTCTACCTGACTCTTTTCTCTCATTTCGCACGCACCTTTCTTACTGTTCAAATTCCTCAAAACCGTTTTCGTTGATCTCATCTACTAAGGAAGCATCTCCGTTTTTCACAACTTTTCCTTCATCCATAACGTGGGTGACATCCACATGCAACGACGCTAAGATTCGTGTGCTGTGGGTGATAATCAGAAGGCTTCCTTTGCATTTTTCTTTGTAAAGCTGGATGCCCTTTGATACGGTACGGACAGCATCCACATCCAGTCCGGAGTCGGTCTCGTCAAGGATTGCAAGCTTTGGCTCTAACATAAGCATCTGCAGAATTTCTGCTTTTTTCTTTTCACCACCGGAGAAGCCGACATTTAAATCACGTTCTGCATAGGACTCGTCCATGGAAAGAAGTTTCATGGTCTCGGTCAGTTTTTTCTTGAAATCCCACAGACGGACACGCTTTCCGGTCTTCTGCTCAAGTGCATTACGGATAAATGCGCTCAATGTCACACCCGGAACTTCCAGCGGATTCTGGAAGGAGAGGAAGATTCCCTTTTTGGCACGCTCATTCACCGGCATCTCTGTGATGTCCTCTCCATCAAAAAAGATCTGTCCGGATGTGATGGCATATTTCGGATGCCCGGTGATGGCATAGCCCAGGGTGGATTTTCCGGTTCCGTTCGGTCCCATCAGAACATGCACTTCGTCTTTTCCAACTTCTAAATTTACTCCGTGTAATATTTCTTTATCTTCAACGTTTACGTGCAGATCTTTGATCTCTAATAAATTTTTTTCCGACATTTGTATTTCCTCCATATAAAACATGTTGTTTAACTTTCACAGGAATGCGTCTTCTGTGAAATCATATCCTCAAGGGTATGCTTCTCAAGGTAATCATTGATCACAGCTTCCAGTCCCTGCCAGAACGGAAGTGTGGTGCACTCTGCGGTGCTCTCGCACTTTTTCCCACCTTCGCACAGGCACGCGACCGGAGCTAAATTTCCTTCGATCAGTTGAAGGATCTCAATTACTTTATATTCCGACGGTTGTTTGATCAGACGGTAACCGCCACCCTTTCCGCTGGCACTCTCAAGCATCTTCCCTTTTGTCAGTATGGTCATAATACTTTCAAGATATTTCAGGGAAATGCCCTGCCTTGTGGCAATTTCTTTGACCGGAATGAATTCTCCGGAATTGTGCTGCGCAAGATCGACCATCACACGCAGTGCATATCTGCTTTTTGCGGATATCATCATATCGTTTTACCACCTCGTTTCATGAAATACGACCGCAGCGTATTCCGTGAGTTCTACGGTGTGATTATAAGCCCCACTCCCCTACTATGTAAATAGGTGAATGTGTTTTTCTTTCAATACATATGGAGGATTTTTTCTGTTATGCAAAAAGAGTACCGGCTGCTGCCGGTACTCTAATATCACAACTACAGAACATACTGTTTTCCTAATCTTATCTGATTTATTTTTCTTTCATCCAGACTAACATTTCTCCTTTTCCTCTGTTATTCCAGCAACAATATGGAATCGCTTTTACCTTAACCGTCTCATAAACCGGTTTTTCCTCGCAAGAATACAGATACCTATCTGAAAAATCTTCCTGCCGGATCCGTTCTGCCTCAAATACGGCACATGAGGTTCCACCTAAAAGGGTTTTATCATAAACCTCTGTAATTTTCGTATCCGTGTCTACCCGAATTGCCCCCAGATATTTTCCGTTATCTGCCTCTTCCAGACAATAAACAACCGGTCCTTTCATAAGCGCAGTCTTGCCTATATTATCCCTTACTTTTGGATTACAGCGGACAAATTTATATGTGACCTCCAAACACAATTCCACGCAGTCACCTTTTTCCCATTTTCTTGATATGTATAAATATCCTTTTTTTACTTCCGGCTGTACGGCTTTTCCATTTACACAGACAGAATACTGCTTCACATACTGCGGTATGCGCAATGCTAATGTATAGTCTGTTCCATCCATTTCCGGCTCTGTCCACACAACAACTCTGCCATCCCCCGGATAATTTGCCTCTACGGTAATATGCATAAAACCATCGGAACTTTCTGCTTGCAATTCACTGTTTAAATATAAGTTTACATACACGCAATCACGCTCATATGCATAGATATAATTTGCCAGAGAAGCCAATGTCCGCGCAATGTTTGGAGGACAGCAAGCAACCCCAAACCATTGCTGTCTTATAGTTTTCACATGCCGCATCGTCGGATTATGCTCCGCAATTTCCGGAATAACCTCTAGCGGATTGACATAGAAAAAATGTTTTCCGTCCAGTGCAATGCCCGATAGCAGTGTATTATACAAGGCCTTCTCGACAACCTCCATATATTTTGCATCTTTCGTGATCTGGAACATACGGTTGGAAAACATTGCAAGTCCAATAGTAGCGCAGGTCTCCGAATAATTTGTATTGTTTGGCAAATCATAATCGCTTGTGAACCGCTCTCCATATGATGCAGAACCAATGCTGCCTGTGATATACATTCTGCACTTTACAATATTCTCCCATAAAATCTCGCACTGCGAAAACAGTTCCTCATCCTGATATTCGTATGCCAGATCTGCCATGGCACTGTAAAGATACACTGCCCGAACCGCATGTCCTTCCGCTGTCATCTGCTGCAAAACCGGAAGATGTGCCTGTACATAATCCATACCAAAATCTGCAAATTCCGGGAAAATGTAATTTCCTGTCTTTGCACAATCTTCCGAGAGAAAATAACACGGTGCCTTTCCACGCTCTTTTACAAAATAATAGGCAAGATTTCTATACCGTTGTTCCCCGGTAACCCGGTATAATTTCACAAGGGCCAGTTCGATTTCCGGATGTCCCGGATATCCATGTATTTTTCCTTCTTCTGTTCCAAATGCCCGGTCAATACAATCTGCCAGTCTGCATACAACCTTTAAAAATTTTTCTTTTCCGGTTGCCTCATAATAGGCAACAGCTGCTTCGATCATATGCCCTGCCGTATATAATTCATGTCCTTCAAATAAATCGGACCATCTCTTCTTGCCCGTGATCGTATAATATGTATTTAAATATCCATCCTCACATTGCACCCGTGCGATCAGATCAATCGCCTCATCTGCTGTTTTCTCCAAGGTGCTGTTTTCTTTTTTTGCCAGCGAATACGCAACCGCTTCCAGCCATTTTGCAACATCCGTATCCTGAAAAACCATCCCCTGATGGGTTCCTTCCATCTCCCCGCATGCGATTTTAAAATTCTGGATGCAGTAGCTCTTTTCTGCCCCATCCACGCGGTCGTTGATTAGTTCCCACTGAAACGGCAGGATTACCTCCTCTACCAGATTGATATATTTATCCCAGAACGTATCATGAATCCAAACATCTTTTAATTTATAATTCTTTAACTTTGCTTTTTCCATGTAAATTCCCTTTCCCTATGTATTCATATCACATATTGTATCTCCCTGTATAATCTCACAAGGAAGTGTAATGCTGATATCTTCCCCTGCATCGTTTTCAATCTTATTCAACAGGATATCCATAGACCGATACCCCATTTCCTGTAACGGCCGTTCAACGGTCGTAAGTTTCGGATTGGTGTAATGAACAATATCCGCATTATCAAATCCACAAACCGACAATTCTCTTGGAACCTCTATATTCAACTCTTCCGCGGCTTTCATGACTCCCATTGCCATTTCATCATTCATTGCAATGATTGCATCCGGACATTCTTTTTGTGTGAGCATTCCAACTACCTGTTCTTTGGCCGTTTTATATTTCCAGTCACCGGTCACGATATTTTTTTCTTCCAGTTGGATCCCTGCTTCATCCAATGCTTTTTTGATTCCTCTAAAACGCAGTGCTGCCGGTTCCGATGTCTCCAGCCCTTTTACTACACCAAATTTCTTATGTCCTTTTTCCAGAAATAACTTTGTCAGTTCATAGGATGTTCTCTGATTGCTGTAACGCACAGAAGATCCCTCTCCGAATGTATAACAGTAGCAATATACAACCTCTTTATGCACATCTTTAATAATATGCGGTATCGGCCGGTCATGCATGCCTACATAGATAATGCCATCTACCTGCATCCCCAGTAAAATATCCACTGCCCGGTCAATGTCCTTTTGATATTTGGAAATATCCTGAAAATTATCATCAATCTTACTCAAAAGACGCAAATTACTTAAAATGGTCTGATATCCCTTTTCTTCTGCCAGCTCATTGATCCCATCAATAATATAAGGCGTATGCCAGACCGTTACATCTTCTACTATAATCCCTATAATATTGGTGCGGTTTTTTCTCAGGCTCTTTGCAAGTATATTTGAGCGGTAGCCCGTCTCTTTTATGATCTGTTCGACTCTCTGCTTTGTCTCATCGCTCACCTTTGCACTATCATTCAACACATACGATACGGTTGCCACCGATACTCCTGCCTTCGCAGCAATTTCTTTTAGCGTCATCTTCACATGCATCCTTTTTCTTATCCCTTTAATCCCGTAGTTTTAATTCCACCTACCAAATATTTTGATCCACAGAAATATAATACCATTGGTGGGATTATCATTAAAGTAGAAGCGGCCATAATTGATGGCCAATTAATGACGAATGCATTTCCTGCTGTATACATAAATGTTGTCATAAGAGCCATAGTCAGGGTTCTCCACGTATCACTGTTGATATAAAAGACCGGCTGTGTCAGTTCATTCCACCAGAAAACGCACGAAAGAATTCCGATCGTCACAAAGGTTGGCCGTGACAGTGGTACTAATACTTTAAAATAAATCTGTGCTTTTGTGCATCCATCAATGGTAGCCGACTCATCCAGTTCTTTTGGAATCGACCGGAAATACTGCCGGAACAAAAATACATTATACGGATACGCAAAACATGCGGGAATGATCATTGGCAATAAGGAATCCAGCCATCCGATCTTTCCAAACATGATATACTGCGGAATGATCAGTGCGATATTTGGGATCATCATCGTGGCAATAATGATTGAAAAAATAACCTTTTTTCCCTTAAAGTCCATTCGTGCCAGAGGATATGCCACTAATGAAGAGGAAATCAATGTCCCGGCTGTTGTCCCCAGCATTAACAATACCGTATTGCGCACATACAAAAGTAAATTCGAGTGCAGGAAAATATACGCATAATTTTCCAACGTGAAGTTCTTCGGTATAAAATTACAGGAAGTCGTGAATTCTGTCAGTGTCTTAAATCCGCCCGAAAAGATCCATATGATGGGGAAAAACATGATAATTGCAACTATGATCTTTATCACATATATGATAATGCTTCCAACTTTCTTTTTGGTCTTTGCTGATTTCATATCCACCCCTCCTAATTTTCATAGTAAACAAATTTTTTAGAAAGTCCAAATAATGCAATTCCAAAAAATGCTGCTATCACAAATAACGCTACTGACAAGGCGCACGCATATCCTACTTTCATATTACTAAATGCCTCTTTGTAAATTAAAAGACTCAACACCTGTGTCATGTTGTTCGGATCCCCACTCTCTCCTGTCAGCGGATATAACAATGCAAAAGAACCATTTAATGCACTGATGCATCCATTAACCGCATTAAACAATACCAGTGGGGAAATCATAGGAATGGTTACGCTGAAAAATTTACGGATAGCACTCGCCCCATCCAAATCGCACGCCTCATATAATTCCAGTGGCACATCGCTTAATCCGGAACGGAAGATCAACATCATCTGACCGGTATTATACGTGAATAATGTAATGAAAAATACTGCCATATATACTGTGCTGTCCTGATATAACCAGTTCACTAATACATTTTTTCCTGTGATTGCAGAAAGCATGGTATTTAAAAGTCCTGCCTCTTTACCGAAAATTGTCCGAAATGCATATGCCAGTGCAACAGTTGGTATAACCGACGGCAGGAAATAACAAAACTGAAAAATTCCATTCAGTTTTTGTCTCCGGTTTAAAAGCAATGCCATGATAACTGCCCAGATGGTAGTAACGATCACCATAATGATCGTAAATATAAGCGTTACCTTAACTGAATTCCAGAATATGCCGCTGTGAAACATATTTTTATAATTCTGCAATCCAACAAATTCAGAAATTCCATTTAATTTGCGGTTGGTCAGACTGACACCAAACATGAACAGCACCGGAAACAGCGTAAAACAGATAAACCCGATAAACCAAGGAATTAAAAACAAATATGCAGTGAAATTATTTTTTAAATGCCTCTTGTTTGTCATTGTAAAACCCCTCCTTTTACAAAACGGTCTTCCATAAAGAAGACCGTTTCGTATGTTTCAAGCCTAATACCCAATTGTCTCAGCCGCATAATCAGAAACTGATTTTACGGCACTCTTAATATCCGTCTGTCCTAACAGGGCAGAATTAAATGTGCTGACCCCGTTGCCCGTTACACCTGATGGCAGGCAGGTATATCCAAATACACCAGACTCCAGTGAATCGGTCATTGCATCCCAGTTTTCAATGGTTGTAGCGGATTCTACTTTCCATGCACCTTTTGCCGCGATCGACTTTAATGCCGATGGATTGCCGCTTGCTTTTGAGTTGATCGTCTGTCCTTCTTCACCCATTAAATATTCAATGACTTTCCATGCATTGTCTGCATTTTTACTCTTAGCATTGATGGTATAAAAACCTGTATGCAATGTATTATACTTTACCTTATTGGTAGGAATCGTTGCAATGTCCCAATTAAATCCCAATGTATCTCCGTATGTGGAAATATTCCAGCTTCCGGCCCAGCTCATTGCACACTTTCCGGCAGCAAACAAGTCTGCTGTATCGGAAGATGGTTCTGGCATAACACCTTTATCAACAAGATTTTTACAATCGGTAATAAAACTTTCCGCGCCATCACCGATCACCAGCTTTCCAGTAGAAGGATCGTATACCTGATCTCCGGCACCTCCGATGCCAGCCCACCAGGTCTGCGTATTTGGCAGTGCCGCACCATATACATCTGTAGAGCCATCCTCATTGTACTGTGTTAATTTTTCCGCAGCTACAAGATAATCGCTATAAGACCAGTCATTTGTCGGATAATCAATTTTTGCAGCATCAAACATATCCTGATTATAATACATGATCTCTGTTGCCGCGCACCATGGAAGTCCATAAGTTCCACCAAGACCATCCGAAAGTTTTGCTACAGCATCTATCATATCATTCGTATCAATGGATGATCCGGATAAATAATCATCCAGAGAAAGGATTCCTCCTGCATCCGCAAAATTCTTGAGATCATTTTCCCATACGATAAAAATATCCATGGAATCATCCCCTGTTGAAACCATCTGATTTAATTTGGATGAATAGTCACTTTCCGGAATTACCGTAACATCAACTTTAATCCCTGTTGCCTTTTCACACTGCTTGTACATATTCAACGCATCATCCGTACTTGGCTCATTCCAGGATGTAATATGTATTGTCGCATTATCCGATGTTTTTGAATTATTTGCACCTTCCGTTCCTTTTTCAGAAGATGAGCCGCATCCTGCTGCCATGCTGCAGATCAATGCAGAAACCATTAAAACCGCTACCATTTTTTTCTTCATAGTCATACCCTCCTGTTTTTGGTTAAAGCTCGTAATTTAAACGTTTAAATAAATATTAAAATAAATAAGCGTCTTACGCTTTGAACAATTTCATAATAAATCCCATTTATATTTTTGTCAATATCACCATCAAACAATTTTTGATTTTTATGTTTTCAACAAATCATTTCATAAAATTTTGTGAATTTTTCTATATTTTAAAATTCAACTGTTATTGCCAATACCACGGAACCTCTTCCCCTTCTTCCGGTTTTTCCATATATTTTCTAAAAATATTCTCCATCCGATAAGAGATTAACAGCATAAATAATCCCGGAATAATTATGATTAACGCAAAAATTTTCATACAACACAGAATTCCCGCAATAAATAAAACTGCCATGACTACGGTGCTGACGATATGACGCATAGATAGAAATAACGCCATTTTTAGCGTATCAGCCGTTCCTGAAACAAACCTTGAAAAAACAGGGAATAAATAAATGGTAAGCGCAATCAACAAAAAAACAAACCAGATGGATACAACCTGATACATGCGCAATAAGGTTTTTCCATAGGACATATGATATGCTGCCCACCCCTGTAAAACAACTAGGATACCCAGTAGATCATATCCAATACTTACGCCGATCCCCTGTTTCCAGTTTTTCTTAAAATATGATAAAAACTCCCTGACCGGATACCCAAATCCTTTACGGATACTTTTTACGACCGCATAATACAATGCAGAAGTAGAAGTCCCAATGGTAATAAGCGGAATACTGCAAACAATCCACAATACGCTCACAGCAATTAAATTCCAGACCTCCCCCATGACTTCCATAAACGTTTTTTTCTTCTCTGGCATAAAAATCCCCCCTTATATCAGTTAATCGTTTCACCAATAGTTTAACACAAACTTTTGACAAAACCAAGTATCTGTTAAAAAAGTATTTTCAACAGCAAAAACGCCAGTTCCGGCATTTGCCGGAGCTGACGTTTCTTCGTGCTTTTTATCAAAACAATTCTTTATTTCGTTACCTTCACATTACATTTCAGTGTAACACCGTTTGCCTTCACAGTGACCGTTACCTTTCCGGCTTTCTTCGCCTTGATCACACCCTTGGAGGATACGGTTGCAATCTTTGTATTAGAAGACTTGTAAGTTACCTTTCCAATGCTTCCTTTTACCGTTAACTTTGCTGTCCTGCCCTTTTTCAGAGTTACTGTCTTTTTATTTAAAGTAGGATTTTTTACGGTAATTTTTACCTGTCCGCTTACACCGTTGTTGGTTGCTGTGATAACAGCGGTACCTTTTTTCAGTGCTGTAACCTTACCGGTTGCATCTACCTTTGCCACCTTTGCATTGCTGCTGGTGTAAGTTGTAATTCCGCTTCCGGATACGACATTCGCAAGAACATTGGTCTTGCCCTTCACATACAGTGTTGTCTTTTCACTGACAACTGCAACCTTCGTGTCACGTTTGATATAACTGATTGATTGTCCGTCAAGTGTGTCAAACGTAAGAATGGTACTGTCACCCTTCTTTGCAATTGTATATTTACCTGCAGTTGTGATCTCATCACTGCCTGTGGAAATGTATACACCGCTGTTTGTAGCTTCGTTTCCATCGTTGTCATAAGCCAAGAACGTAAATGCATTTTCTGCATAATTTCCGGTTCCGTTCTGATCAAAATAGGTTACTCCGGTTCCGTCAGCTTTCAGTTCACAGTACATTTTGGAATTCTTATACTGTGCATTATTGGCATATGCAGTCAGATCCGCATCCCATACACCGGCAAGTGCGCTCTGCTGGGCTGCTGTTTCTGTAGTTTTCATCCCTGCAAGATTTTCCGTGCAGAATAAAGCGATGCAGTTCTGGATCATTGCTTCATTTTTCTCTGTCAGAGCACTCTTTAACATACCGGAGCCTACCCAGTTTGCATATTTTCCGGTGTTAAGTTTTAACAGTTCTGTCAGATCACTGCCATAACGGAATTCGATATGGTAAGTTGTTGCCGGAGTATCCGGGCAAAGGAATACATATTGGAACTCATCCTCATTCTTATCTGTGCTCTGGAATACATAGCCTTCCATTACACCGCTGAGTGCATCTTTTTTCAGGAATTTGTAGGTATGGGAAACTTTCTTGCTGTCGGTTGTGGTGAATTCCACTTTGCCGCCATCCTGGAAAGAAACTTCTTTTACGTCATTGATAAATCCACAGTAAAATGCGTTTGGATCAGCTTTATCTCCATAAGTGGAAGAACCTACGGAAGCCTTCAATGTCTTTACTGCCTCCTTTGCTGCGCCGGCACCGACAACGGCTGCCGCGTCATCATTCCAGTACTTATCATATCTGACGTCAAATAAAACGTCTTTAAACAGCTGTACATAATCGCCTTTTACCGCGGTAAATAATTTGTCTGCCTTTGAGCTGTCAGCCTCCTGTGCCGGAACCGTTGGTACGGATGTGTTTGTGCCTGCTGCCATCACCGGCACTGCAGATGTGCCTGCCACTGTAATGGATAATAACAGTGCGAGTAATGCTTTACGCATCTTTTTCATAATTCTTCTCCTTTCAAAATTTCAGAATGTTAGTTGTTTATAACTTCTGTTAGTTTGTTCATGTTTATGGTAGCTTTTTCCATGCTCTGTGTCAAGCAGGTAAAAGCTTAATATTTTTTTAATTTTGACTTTTCTGGAAAAAACAGCTGATTACAATGGACTTATTGCAGTGAGCATAGGATTAGCATTTTCATTCTTCATATCCATGTTTGCGGAGATATTTACATATACATACTATGAATCTAAGAATTGAGAGAAATCTGCAAACTATAGTACAGTCGGGCAATTGAAGAAATTCTTACTATTATTATATCTGTGTTTTTGAACAATAAGACAATCAGGTGTCCGCACATATCTACATTTTGCGGACACCTTAAAGGATTGCATACATCCAGCCATCTTATAAATATTTTTTTAATCTAAATTCCGTATGCTCCCCCCTTTTTCTCACTCACAAGTTCAAACAAATTATCACTCGTTGTAAATAGATTCTTGGGATTTCTTCCGATAATCAAATACTGATTTTTATGATCCATCGAAATATATTTTCTTGTATCATCATCCAACAAAATATCCGCATTATCGATCACAATCAGCTTCCCTGTCTCTTCTGAAATCATCTTCTTTATATTCTTATAATAATCCTGATAATTAATACACATAATATTTGGATTTACCGCCATACACTCCCTCATAAATGAAAAAGAGGCTGTCTTTCCTGTTGCTGATGAGCCTGTAAGGATCGTAATATTGTTTGTAAAATCAAAATTAAGTATATATGAGGTATGAACCGTTGAAAAATGCTCCATAACTACCGGCTTACTCTTCATTGTTCCACCACTCCTTCAATTCTTCATAATCTGAAATTATCCTTGTACCATTTTTGTCAGATACTTTAACTTTGTCCATGTCGAATGGTATTATCGCATAATCACTGTATACTGTTCCCGCTTCTAAGCTGTATAATACCTCTAAAGCATTATCTCCACATTCCTTCAGGCAAAATACCTTTTCAGGAAAGTACAGCACATTCAACACTGTTTTGCACCCTGTTGACAAACAGTCTATATCTAATGTAACACCATTAAACTTTGATTCTATCTTATATTTTCCAATTAATCTGGAAGCATCTATTTTCTCAACAATAGCACCAGCCCTGTCATCTAACACAGAAACTGTATTCTGGTTAAAGTACACATCTTTAAGTTCTACATAATGCATATCGTCTGGTATATCTTTCTTGTTTTTAAATATAGTGATCATACTGACACCTCAACCCCAACTCGTTCAAATTCTCTCTGTATTGACTACCTGAATATTTCCCTTTGAAACTGCAAAACCTGTATTCTGTATCCGTTAACCCCTTAACCGCTTTTACTAATTCCCGGTTATTTATTTTGCTTTCTACAATCACTTCCGGACAAATTTCATGCATAAACACTGTCCAAAAACTTATAGCTAGCTTTTCCAATGCGGTCTTCTATCCATAAATACGTTTTACCTGACATCTGTTCACCTACTTTCATATTTGTGTTATTTAAATTACACCTCTTCTGAGAATTTCTGTGATTCCTTTAGTTATTATTTATCTTAAATAAAATTATATCATTCAATTTTCACTCACATAATAAATGTTTGAAGTCTGGAAAACACTAGCATCATGCAATATTAAGAAATGCTATTGCAAATAAATTACTGTAAAGTTAACACATCTCCTAAACACATATATGTTTGTAAAATGCATCTTTCCGCATCTTCTTTCGTAATATCAGAATGTACACCTTTACACTGCAAATCAATTAAATTATCAATCCAATCCAAAAGATATATAACATTACTTCCAACAATCGTTTTTTTAGGAGATTTATCTTCAAGCTTCTCAATTACAGCTGATAATTTATTTTTATAATGATCTCCACTTACATCAATTTCTACTCCAGATTTGGTTTTATATGTCTTATTCGTATAATTAGGAAAGTACTTTATAAATAGTTCCACAGCTGTACTTTCAAACAACCGCCTGCAAGTAGTCAATGCCTGTGAATACATTTCTGGATTTCCGGATTCCAATTTTCCCTCAATTGCCTGTAATTTTAGCAAAGTTTCTTTTGATAACTCTGAAAACGCTATATCAACTCGTTCTCTATATCTCATAAAAACATTTGTTGCAACATTACCAAAAGTTAGTTCAATTTGCTTTTTTAAAGCATATTCATAATATTCAGCTTTTAGCGAAGCAAGTCTTTTTTGTGCAACAGCAACATCTGACACCATTGTAACTGTCGATCTGTGAACGTTTGTAGTAAGCCTATCCATAGCCAATAATGCCAGATCTCCACTCACAGACGCTCCATTAGTTGTAAAATTTCCAACAGCCTTCTGCTGAGCAATAATTTTTTCTTCAAGTTCAGATGCTAATTCTGTAAAAATATATAACTTTCCATTTTCTTGATAACCTCTCCCCTTTTTATATGCAATATTCCATGCATCACTGATAATTTTTCCTTCAGTGTTTCTCGGATAACCACCATATTCATATTGAAGCCAAATAAGATTTTCTTCATCATTTGTAAGTCGTGCAATTTTTGAACACTGTAAGAGAGCTGATTCTGTTGTTATTGTACCGTCTTCAATCCCATCAACTACTTTTTCACATGCTTCTAATGCTTTCTTTATTTTATCCATCTATTTTCTTCCTTTTTTATTATCTCGGCCCCATAAATCGATCGCCATTCAGATGTATCATATGCTCCGGCATTTCAGCAATCCAGACCTCTGTTTCCCACGCAAGCTCCTCTGCGAACCTCTTATATGTCTTGAAATCCAGAAATGCTGTTACAAATATTTTCCCTGCCGTAACATCTTTTGTCATTTCTGTAATTTCCAATATTCGTTTCGGATCCATCGGACCGACCGATGTTACAGATTCCACAAAATAAATCCAATTCTTATCTGCTCGATATAGCACTACATCAGGCATCTTATCATGTAACGTAATTTCAAATCCCAGTTCTTTTAATTTTTCTATATTCTTTACCAAATCTTTTTCTATTGTATCGCCAACGTACAAACACTCAGAATTTGGTGCAAATCTCGGTGCGAATTCCTCGATAATGGCTTTTTGCAGTTCATTATGCTTACCCACAGAAAATTTAAAGTTCTCGCCATTTATATTTACCGGCATCATTGTCATCTTCTTTTTAGAAGCGTACAAATCAATTAACTTTTCATGATAACAAAGAAATCGCTTTATAGATTCCTTCCATGCTGGTGTTTCCATCGTTCTCAATATTTTGACTATTTCTTCCGTCAATCTGTAGCGATAGTTCGGACTGTTGGTTGCTTTTCCATTATCCTCTATCAAAGCTGCAGTACGAAATCTATGCAAAGCCTGTTTTCTAAATGTTTCTCTACTATTTTCCGCATAACTCATGCCATAAAATGTATTAACAAACTGAATAATATCATGAATACGAATCCATTCATTTGTTGCTTCACTCCATAACATATCCGGCTTTATTCCTGCCATAGCCAGTATCACATAGCAACATATATCCGCTTGCTGTGCTTTTGGCATGCCTATTGTTTGCAGAAATTCTCTTGTTTCTTCTATTTTCTTATCCACAGTACCCCTCCAATATCAAATTGCAATTTGCCTCTGAATAATCCTTACTTTTAAGCACTTTTCTGCCCATTTCCTGAATATCCTCTAAATCCGGCACAGGCATTGCATTAATCTCTGTTGAATTAACCTGTGTAGACCCATTCAAAATACGATAATATTCGTCATAAAGTGTAGAATTAAATAATACATACAATCCATACACCAGGCATTCTGACATTTCCGTTAATACACCGTCCACAAAATTAATTTTATTCTGTGTACTTATCTTTTGATACTGCGGAAATCTTTTGGCTAAATATACTCCACACTGTAATCTTCGAGGTTCTTCCTTTGCTGTAAATCGTTTTACAAATAGATAATTTTTGTTGTCTTGCATCAATCCCTTTTGTTCTGTCACCACATATTCATGTTCTTTCTGGATTGGAAATTCTACCTTTCCCTGCTTTATATGTTGCGAATAAAATAAAGGTATTGCCCCTTCTTCCGCTTCATCCCTCAAAATCTCACAATTACGAAAGTCTACGGTCAATCCTGTTTTCATTTTTACACCTATTGCTGGAAGCGTCTTATCAAATTTATGTAGCTTCTTTAATACTTCCACTTCATTTTCATCTGTTACAAGATAAACATAATAGTCTGCTCCTGCTACAACCAGATCATACGGAACTGTCAATGATGTCAGCTCTCCAAAATCACTATTTGATTTCGATGATGTAATCGTAACTGTTTCTGGCTTTTCACTCGTCTTCCTTACTTTAATAATAATTGTTTCCTGCAACACACTTTCTTTATCAAAAACCTTATTTCTACTGACAAAAAGATGAATATGTTCTAATTTCCCTTCTGTCAGAAAATATTCTCGAAAACGTTTAAAATACGCTCCTGATGTCCATGATCTCGGAATAATGTAAACCATCTCCCCATTTTCGCATAAATTAAACAATCCCATAGATGCAAAAATAAAGTATAAATTCGGTGCACCATAGCATACCTCTGGCATCGCTGTTGCTTCTGGCGCATCTTTCGGTATTTTCATATACGGCGGATTTCCAATTACAAAATCATATTTCTTCGGCTCCGCATTTCCTCCCAACATATGATTAAAATCCAGATACTGGCTCAGAATATAATTATCTTCAATGATATTAACTGTAAGTTTTTTCGTTGTTTCTTCTTTACAATATTCCAGATTACGTTTCAACAATGGCAATACATTTTCATCATTCTCATAACAGGTAAGTTCAATCTCCTGAATAGAATCTATTGTTTCCAATCGCTCAATAAAGGCACATGATAATATACCTGAACCAGCCCCTGCATCAAGCACACTTACTTTGCCTGTTTTCTTATCGAAGTTATATAATCCCGACATAAAACGGGCAGTTTCCATACTGGTAAAAAACTGCCCATATTTTTTACGTTCCTTTTTCGGCATACTCTCTATATATTCGTTTGTAAGTTCTATAATTTTTTCTAGCATATTCCACCTACCTACAAGCCTTCTATTTCTTGTTATTATACAATAACTTACTATCTTTTTCAACGCCCTTGTGCAAACGTACGTTCTGTTTTTTCTGTAAATTAAAACCATAAAGAGCAGCTAAAAGCCCCCTACAATCTACGCATAAACAATCTCTTTTACCACTCTCTCCTCCGCACAAGCCCGGATATTATTCATTCTCCCCCATGCCATCTGCTCCTGCATCTTTAGTTCCTCGATGATTGTCCTCCTATCTTGCACCCCGAGCTTTATTCTGACAACAGGTATATTGTTTATTTTTCTGCTCATTCTGTATTTTATATTTCTTTTCTACTAGCTTTGCCTTAATGCCATCGGACAACGTATCAAATTTTTCGCAACCGCAAGGGCATGACACAAAAACAACTCGGAGAACTACTGTGATTCAAAGGAAAAACCTCAGATGTCCGCATGGCTCAGTATGAATCTGAAGCCAGAGTTCCTAAAATCGATCTTGTAAAACAAATGTCTCAGATATTCGATGTCAACTCTCCTGCTTTAACAGTACCAGATATTGATACTTATGCCGGTTTAATGCACACATTGTTTGCATTGGAAGATATGTACGGTCTGAAAGTCAAAAATATAAGCGGACAACCTTATCTCTGTCTTGACCGCTCCATATCTGCTCCCGGCTCATCTGTAGATCAGATGCTTCATGCATGGATGGAACAGGCTGACAAACTGGAAAACGGTGAAATCAGCAAGGAAGAATATGATGAACGGAGATATAAGTATCCAGAACTGGATACCTACCAGAGACATGCCAAAGTGTCTTCTCAGAAATTGAGCGATCACCTTATACCGGCTTTATTTGATAAGAAAAACCTTACTGATATTCAGTTTTTATTTCTGAAAATCAGTAAGGTTTCTTTATATACATTATGAAATAAATTTTTATCTCTTGAATAATCGCAAAATGTTGCCATTCACTAAGCAAATTTGCTTATAACACGCATAAATACTGGTGTCTTGTGATTGTGTGGATTATTCAACCTCAATCGTCCCACCGCACAGCACATGATCATCCTGATAGAACACTGCCGCCTGTCCCGGTGTCATGGCACGCTGCGGTTCGTCAAACTGCGCCAGCAAGGTACCGTCCGGCTGCGGATACAGCGTACACGGTGCTCCCGCATGGGAATAACGGATTTTACCGATTGCCCTGACCGGCTCTGTCAATTTTTCCTCCGCCATATAATTGATGTTGTTCACATGGCAATCGCGAGAAAACAGACTCTCGGATTTGCAGAGCACAACTTCATTCGTCTCCGGGCGAAGCTCCCTGACAAAGATCGGGGTTGTTGAAGAAATGCCCAGTCCTTTGCGCTGGCCGATCGTGTAGTGAATCAGTCCGCGGTGCTGCCCCATAACGTTTCCTTCTTCGTCCACAAAGTTTCCCGGCATACTCTCTTTTCCGGTCTCCTGTGCAATAAAGGAGGCGTAATCGTGATCCGGCACAAAACAGATATCCTGACTGTCATGCTTTGTGGCAACCGGAAGTCCGATCTCCTCTGCAATCTGGCGGATATGTGGCTTATCGTAATCGCCCACCGGCATAAGCGTATGGGAAAGCTGCTCCTGCGTCAGATTGTAAAGTGCATAGGTCTGATCCTTTGCCGCTGTGACAGAATTACGGATCGTGTAACGCCCGTTTGGAAGCTGCATGATACGCGCATAGTGCCCGGTGGCAATGTAATCTGCACCGATCTCTAACGAACGGTGCAGCAGGGATTCCCACTTGACGTAGCGGTTGCAGGCAATGCACGGATTGGGCGTGCGTGCCTTTTCGTATTCGGACACGAAATAGTCGATGACATACTTCTGGAAATCCTCCCTGAAATTCATCACATAATACGGAATCTCCAGACGTTCTGCCACACGGCGGGCATCATCTACCGCGGAAAGTCCGCAACAGCCGCCCTCCTGTGACTGCACAAAGACATCCTGATCCTGCCAGATCTGCATGGTGACACCGATCACATCGTATCCCTGTTCCTTTAAAAGATAGGCTGCCACGGAGGAATCCACACCTCCGGACATGCCTACAACTACTTTTTCTTTCATTTAATACTCCTCTTCCGGAGCCTCTTCCTTCTCACTAATATCGTTGACCGGGCGCTCTAATCCCTCGATCCTGATATTGTGCTTCTCTGCGTAATCCCATAAAGCAGCATGAATCGCTTCCTCTGCAAGCAGGGAACAGTGGACTTTCACTGGTGGAAGTCCGTCGAGTGCTTCCATAACTGCCTTGTTGGTTACCTGAAGGGCTTCCTGAATGGTCTTGCCCTTTACCAGTTCGGTTGCCATACTGCTGGTTGCAACTGCTGCACCGCAGCCGAATGTCTTGAATTTGGCTTCCTGAATAATACCGTTGTCATCAATATCCAGATACATGCGCATGATATCTCCGCACTTTGCGTTGCCAACTGTACCGACACCGCTCGGGTTCTCGATCTCTCCTACGTTTCTCGGGTTATTAAAATGGTCCATTACCTTTTCGCTGTACATACTACTCCTCCTTGTTTTTGCGCACGAAATCCTCGTAAAGAGGAGACATGCTGCGCAGACGTTCGATAATTGCCTTCAATTTGTCTACTGTATAATCAATCTCTTCCATGGTTGTCTTCTCGGAAAGTGTCAGACGAAGACTTCCGTGTGCTATCTCATGCGGCAGTCCAATTGCCAGAAGCACATGGGACGGGTCTAACGATCCGGATGTGCAGGCACTTCCGCTGCTGCCGCAGATCCCTGCCTGATCGAGAAGAATCAGCATGGATTCTCCCTCGATAAAACGGAAACAGAAGTTGGCATTGTTCGGAAGACGGTCGGTACGGTCTCCGTTTAAGCGGGTGTACGGAATCTCATGGAGCACACGCTCAATCAGATGATCGCGAAGCTTTATTTCATACTCCGTGTTCTTTTGCATATTCGCCACTGCAAGTTCCGCTGCTTTCCCGATTCCGACGATACCCGGAACATTGTGTGTGCCGGCACGGCGCTGACGTTCCTGTGCACCTCCGTGAATGAAAGAACGGATCTTTACGCCTTTGCGGATATACATGACTCCGATTCCCTTTGGTCCGTTGATCTTGTGACCGCTGGCACTGAGCATGTCGATATTCATCTCATCCACGTTGATCGGCACATGTGCAAATGCCTGTACCGCATCGGTATGGAACAGTACCCCGTGTTTCTTTGCAATCGCACCGATTTCCTTCAGTGGCTCGATGGTTCCGATCTCGTTGTTTGCTGCCATGACAGAGATGAGAATTGTATCCGGACGAATGGCTGCCTCAAGCTCGTCCAGCTTAATCTTACCATTTTCATCCACACCGACATAAGTCACTTCAAATCCGTGCAATTCCAGCCACTGTGCTGTGTGCAGGATCGCATGGTGCTCGATCGCGGATGTGATAATGTGCTTTCCCTTGCTGCTGTATGCCTCTGCGGTTGCTTTGAGTGCCCAGTTATCGGACTCGCTTCCGCCTCCGGTGAAATAAATTTCCTCGGTCTTTGCCCCGATCACATCTGCAATCTGCTTTCTTGCTTTTGCGACCGCACGCTCCGACTCTCCTGCAAAGCTGTAAATAGCTGCCGGATTACCGTAATGCTCCGTAAAATACGGGAGCATCGCATCAAGAACTTCCGGGTATACCTGTGTGGTAGCCGCATTGTCCAGATATATTAATTTACTCATACTCTTCCTACTTTCTTTTCTTTTTTAATAAGGAGCACATCGCATGAGATGTCTCTTCGAGATACCTCATATCACATAATCCCCATTTTTTTCTCTCTGCCAGTCAACCAGATCCTGCAATGTGATATGATCCACAACACTGCAGATGGCATCATTAATCTTTTTCCAGAGAATCAGGGTAACACAGTCTTCCCGTTTCTCACAGTTGACGTCGTCTCCCTCATCGAGACATGCAACCGGTGCCAGCGATCCCTCGGTCAGGCGGAGAATCATTCCAACGGTATACTCCTCCGGTGCTTTACGCAACAGATATCCCCCCTGTGCTCCACGCACACTGCGCACATAACCGGCGCGGTTCAATACGGAAATAATCTGCTCCAGATATTTGTCGGAAATCTCCTGACGTCTTGCAACATCTTTTAAACTGATCGGCGCTCCTGTGTTGTTCAATGCCAGATCCAGCATCAGTCTCATGGCATATCTGCCTTTTGTTGAAATCTTCATGATAATATATCTCTTCTTTCTTAAAAAAAATGTACAGCATTTAAAGCTTAGTATTCCTACTAAGTTACTATACATTGGTAAGATAAATTTGTCAATCTATTATCAATCGATATTTTTCCTGCTTTCTTTGCGCATTTGTTTCTGGCAGTACATATTCTGATCGGCAAGTGACAGATACTCATCTATAGTCTCTTCTCCCCCCGCAAACGTCAGCTCTACACCGATACTGATCATAATGTTTTCCTTGGTCAGCCGGCTCTGCACACGATCCGTGTACTGTTGTGCCTTTTTGGAAGTCGCATATGGGAAAAATCCGATGAACTCATCGCCTCCGTATCTGCATACATATCCCTGTTCTGGGCATTCTTCCTCAAGAACCTGTGCAATTCTTATCAGTACCTGATCTCCAAATTCATGTCCATATGTGTCATTCACAGATTTAAAATCATCCGCATCCACAAAGACAAGCGCACATGCTATTCCCTTTTCCTGATACTTTGCAAATGCCGGACGGATAATGTCCGTATACGCAATCCGGTTACAGATACCGGTCAGCGGGTCCCTGTTGTACAGCATCTGGAGTTTGTTTGCTGCATTCTCCAGCTGTTTTTGCTTAAACTGCGTTTCCAGTGTCTTTACAATCGTGCTGTGAATGTCATAATAATATGGATTATCATACAGAAAGCGTCCGTTTTTCATTACCAGATAGCCAACCGACTGTTCCCGGAAATGAATCGGGGTAAACAGATAGGCATTCTGGCTTCCTGTTTCTTCCAGATGGCGGTTCAGTTCCCCGACACTGGCAAATGCCATTCTCTTATGGTTCTCAAATCCATCTGCCACCACAAGATTCTTTTCATCATAGCCTTCCACCGGAAAATCCGTATCCTCATCGGCCGCAAACAGCTTACGGTCCACCACAAAATATACCCCGTCACATCTCAGTTTCTGGAAATAGTCAACAATATATTCAAAAATTTCCCGGAAACCATTGCACCTTGCCATCTGCGCTTCCAATTCCACGAGAAGGGAATCATCCTCATCTTTTTTGACTGCGGCGACAATCTTTTCCTTTATATATTCACGGTAATTTACCATGCCGTTATTCGGACAGCCACAACTTTCTCCGTAAATACAGGTAACCGGAATATAGTTGCGTTCTTCCACCGGTTTTCCTTCCCAGATACGGAGCAGTACATCCACACAAAGCTTTCCGATCTCCTCCCGGTCCTGAAATACAGTCGTAATCTGCGGACGGAAATAGGCTGCCTTATCCAGATTATCAAAGCCCGTCACCAGAAAATCGTCCGGTACGCGGTACCCCCACTGTTCTGCCTCTGCACAGATTCCTGCCGCAATATTGTCATTTGCACAGACAAACACATCCGGAAGTTTCGAGCCGCTATGGACATACTCCCGCATATAGTTCACGCCGGTCTCATAGTCGTAATCCCCACATAAAATCGGATTGTCATCCAATGTCATTCCATATTTTTTCAGGCATTCGCAGTACGCAGCAACACGTTCAAAATTTCCGAAAGCATCTTCCGGGCCTCCGGCAAAAACAAATCTGCGGCATCCATGCACTTCGTATAAATGTGTCATAAGTTCACGGATCGGACGCCGGTTATCTGCGCCTACATAATAAAATCCGCTGATATACCAGTCCAGGGAAAGAACCGGAACCCCGCAATTCTGCAGGCGTTCTACAATCTTTTCTTTTTGCCGGACATCCACAATATTGCTTCCATCCAGTATAATTCCATCAAACGCTGACAGATCCGGCAGATTATAAATATTATATTCGCCCGTATTATGCAATGCATCTTTGCTCCAATTGCCATAACAATTGTACTGATACAAAGCAATATCCTCATCCAGTTCCCGAATTCTCCGAATGATTCCATCTACCCAGGCATACGTGATCATCCGGCGCCAGCCGTCTGATATCAATGCTATTTTTTTCAATTGTCCTCCCCCATATACCAATTCATGCCGATATGTTTAATTTATCACAAAAAACCAAAGGCTTCAATGCTGTTCTATACAAAAAACATGTATCCTTTGTGATTTTTCACTTTTTATGATATGATAGGAGTCTAGACTTTAGAAAAGAGGATATTTTATGGCAAAAGGAACTGCTGGGAAAAACTATTGGGCACTTCTTTTGATGATTCTCGCAGGTGTTGTACTGGGTGGCTTTATCGGTCAGCTTAGTGCCGGTGTTCCGGCTCTCCGCTGGCTGAATTACGGACAGACCTTTGGTCTTTCCAACCCACTGGTACTTGATCTGGGAATTCTGGTGCTCACATTTGGATTAACCATAAAAATAACGATCGCCGGCATCATCGGAATTGTGCTGGCGATCCTGATTTATCGATTCCTGTAACAGGTGCTTATTTCAGGAACCGCTCGAGACTGCGCATATGCTCCTTCATCGTCTCCCGTCCCATACGGTAGGCGGCAAGGAGTCTCTGCCGGTCTCTTTCTACTTTGCTGACTTCTATCTTTTTGGGTGGACGAATGACAAACAATTCCCCACGTTCTTCTTTTCCCCGGATATATTCCAGTTCTTCGTTGTAATGCTCATGCCGGTGTTCCATGGCATCAATCATCGCCGGATACCTGCGAAGCGATACTTTCGCCAGCGGCATCAGCTGATTCTTTTTTTTCACATAATCCCGCGGCTGCGTCAGAACCACTACCGTTTTATCAAACCCAAGTTCCTGCATTTTCTGCACCGGAATGGAATCTGCTACGCCTCCATCAAGCAATTCATATCCATCCACGCAGACCGGCTTTGACACAATCGGCATGGATGCCGATGCTCTCATCCATTCCATTTCTTTCTTATCACACCGATCCACTTTTTTGTAAAGAGCTTTCCCGGTTTTTGCATCTGTCACCACCACGTAAAAATCCATCGGATTCTTGCGGTAAGTCTCATAATCAAACGGATCAAGATGCTCCGGGATATCATGATAACAGAACTGTTCCCCGAACATATCCCCTGTTTTCAAAAATGTGCGCAGTCCCGCATACTGCGGTTTATTACAGTACGCTGCATTGTAACGAATGACACGTCCCGGCTGATTGGACTTATAATTACAGCCAAACACTGCCCCTGCTGACACCCCCATCGCTCCGTCAAATGTTATCTGATGCTCCATCATCACGTCGATGACTCCGGCGGTGAACATTCCGCGCATGGCTCCGCCTTCCATGACCAGTCCTTTTTTCATCATCGAATCCCTTCTTTAAAATAAACAGTACTTTTCAGAATCTATCATCTGTTTTGTATTCTAGCTTTCTTTTTCCATGATTTCAAGGGGCGAAACCATGATTCTACCTTAACATTTCCTTATTTTTACATAATCCCGCTTTCTTCTGCCCAAACTAATAAATATTTGTTGAGGAAAAGGAGTATGCCCTATGTATGGTTCACTATTTTATGTATTGCCCATTCTGGCAGTAATTGCAAAAACTGTTTTCCGCGCAGTCCTTCCCTTGCTGATCGGCTGTATGATTGCCTATGTAGTTAATATCCTTATGTGTTTTTACGAAAAAGGGTATGCAAGAATATGCCGTATGGCAGCCATTGCGCCCTTACAGCGTCCCCTATGTATGACACTCTCCTACCTTTCGCTTGTGCTTGTGATCCTGATCTTATGGTGGATGATCGTTCCTCAGCTGTTATCCTGCATCCGGATCATCGCAACCGATTTCCCTCAGGTTTTAGAATTACTGTGTGAGTGGGCAAACGAACATCTGCAAATGGATCTTGGCATGGAAAACGAAATCCGGGCATGGATGAATGAACCCTTTTGCTGGGATACACTGATCGCAAAAATCCCCCGTCTGGCAAAAGGCATGAAAACTTCCCTGGAGAAACTTGGCAGCTGGCTTTTAATTTTTCTGCCGGGACTGATGTTTTCTTTTTATCTGCTTGCTGCCAAAGAATCCCTCTTACGGATGGGCAGTTTCCTGATCGACCGGTGTTTCGGTGTTTTCCAAGGGAAAAAAATACGTTATGTACTGACGGTTCTCAATCAGTCCTTCCATCATTTTCTGGCAGGACAGACCATAGAGGCAGTAATCCTCGGTATGCTTTGTACCATCGGCATGTGGATTCTTCGGCTTCCCTATGCTGCCATGATCGGTTGTCTGGTAGGTGTAACCGCACTGCTACCGGTCATCGGAGCTTATATCGGTGCCGCAGCCGGTGCGTGTATGCTTCTTACGGTTTCCCCGGTAAAAGCACTGGTATTTCTTATCTTTTTAACAATTCTCCAGCAGATCGAAGGCAATTTTATCTATCCCCGTGTGGTCGGACATTCCATCGGGCTGCCCGGCATCTGGGTACTTGCCGCAGTCATTGTCGGCGGTGGGGCATTCGGTATCTGGGGAATCCTGTTTGCCGTGCCACTTGCAGCAGCCATCTACCGGCTGCTCCGTCCCTCAATCAATTGAAGCCGTGCAGCAATGCCGCACGGCTTCTTAAAATAAGCAGAAATCAAATAGAGCTTACGCTCTCTGTGTTTTTTAAACTAAATGGAACCAGTTCATGTGTGGCCGGTTTGTTGAGATCAATCATGCCAAACAACAGATCAATACTTTTTCTGGCAATCTTTTCATACCCCTGACAAACCGTCACAATCTTTGGATTATAATAATCTGCAAGAAGTGTTCCGTCAAATCCGATCACCGAGATATCCTCCGGCACCCGCAGACCCGCATCAAAAATTGCGCGCATGGCACCAACTGCCATCACATCACTCATGGCAAAAACCGCTGTAATGGATCTTTTGGAAGCCAGCATCCGGTTCATGGCATTGTATGCACTCTCATATGAGAACCGCGCTACCGCATAACTTTCTTCCTCAAATTCACAGCCATGTTTTATAAAGCTGCGCTTCGCTCCTGCTTTACGATATTTACTTGGGGAAGATAATGCCATATCTCCCCCGATAACAGCAATATCGCGATGTCCGTGATCAAACAGATAATCAACCGCCATCTCCGCAGCTGCCATATCATCTGTTGAAACCGATGCAAGATTCCGAAATCCCAGTTTATCCGCCCGATCTGTCACCAGCACACACGGAACATTGACCAGTTCAAATTCTTCATGAAAGTACTGTATATTACCTCCAAGGAACAAAATCCCCATTGGCTTATGTTCCCTGCACATCCGCACAGCCTCTTTCACTTCATCTGCATCTTCATCCAGATAATGCACCCGCAGAGAATAATCCGATCCCTCGATAGTATCCTGAATTACCTCTATGATATTTGTAAACAGCATATTCGAAGTACCTTTTACGAGAATCAGAATACTCTGGCTCACAGTCTGTTTTAAATGCTTGGCATTGTTATTTGGTACAAACTGGTAAGCTTCCACAATTCGCATAATGCGGTCACGGGCTTCTTCGCTGACATCTCTTCTTCCATTCAGGACACGGGAAACCGTACTGACAGAATATCCTGCCTCTTTCGCAATATCTACAATTGTCATTCCTTCACCTCGTATATACAGACGAAATGTCTATTTTCTAGCCCTTGACAGCACCTGCAAGAACTCCTTCTATTATATATTTCTGGCACGCAATATAAAAGATAATAATTGGCAGAATTGCAAGAACAAGTACCGCCATCATGGCACCCCAGTCGATCTGTCCATGACTCTGTTTCAGAAACTGGATTGCGATCGGAATGGTTTTATACTTATTAATATTCAACACCAGACTCGGCAGAAGGTAATCATTCCATACCCACATCGCCTCAAGGATTGCTACCGTTACCGTCGTTGGCTTTAAAATTGGAAAAACCACCTTAAAAAAGGTCTGTAATGGTGTACATCCATCAATCATTGCAGCTTCTTCAATTTCCAGGGAAATTCCCTTTACAAAGCCGGTAAACATGAAAACGGCCAGCCCCGCTCCAAATCCCAGATATACAACAATAATTCCAAGAGGATTGGACAGATGTAAAAGGTTTGCAAATTTTGATAACGTAAACATTACCATCTGGAATGGAACAATCATGGAAAACAGACACAGTACATAAATTGTTTTCGTCACTTTTGTATGGACTCTGGTAATATACCATGCACACATGGAGCAGCAGATAATAATCAATGCAACCGACCCTACTGTAATAAACAGGGAAATCCCAAAACTGTTCCAGAAATTTGTCTTACGGATACCGTTGGAATAGTTCAGCCAGCCACAGAATGCACGTTCAACACCATGGATAAATTTATCCCAGCCAGCGGAAAGCGGCTCTGTTCCAAGTGTAAACGGATGTCTGAAAATAAAGGCTTTTCTTTTAAAGGAATTTAAAAGGACTACCAGAATTGGTGCAATCCATAAAATGCTGATAACCGTAAATGCCAGTGTCCAGATCCAGCCATGTTTTGCCTGACGGACAGCACTTACCTGATTGTTATTCTTTTTAGCCATTAGTCCTGCACCTCCTTGCTTGTGGTCAGTTTATTCTGAATCAGCGCAATAACTGCAACCAGAATAAAGAAGATAACCGCTTTGGCCTGACCAACGCCCTGCCATCCGGTCGTGCCGTACATTGTGTCATAAATATTTAATGCCAGAAGCTGTGACATCTTAGCCGGATTACCACCGGTCAGAGCGAAGTTCTGATCAAATAACTTAAATCCATTGGTCAGCGTCAGGAATGTACAAATGGTGATCGTCGGCATCAGCATCGGAAGTGTTACATACCGGAGCAGCTGCCAGGAATTTGCACCATCAATCTTTGCCGCCTCGATTAATTCTCCCGGAATATTCTGGATTCCTGCAATATAGATAATCATCATATATCCGATCTGCTGCCAGCATACTACAATAATCATACCCCAGAACGCATACCACTGTGTGGATACGATTGTCTTGGAGAAATTGGATAATACGCTGTTAAAAATCATTAACCAGATATAACTGAGTACGATACCACCAATCAGGTTGGGCAGGAAAAATACGGTACGGAAAAGATTGGTACCCCTGATGCCTTTGGTAAGTGCCATCGCAATGAAAAATGAAATCACATTGATGATCAGCACCGATACAACCGTAAATAACGCTGTATACCATAATGAATGAATAAATGTTGTGTCTAACTTTCCGTTTACAAAAAAGATTCTCGAATAATTCTGTAACCCTTTCCATTTCCAGTCTGTAACGGTTGTGAACTTACAAAAAGATAAGAAAATTCCATATACAAACGGTACAATAAATCCAATTGCAAACGCAATCATTGTCGGAAGCAGAAAAATCGGGAAATATTTTTTAATTGCTTTTTCCATAATACATTCCTTTCACTAACTGCAGCCCCTGCCAGTACCAGCCTGCACTGCAGGTGCTTCTTTTAAAAAAGGAGTAAGCGGCATGCCACTTACCCCTTTTCCCATCATCTTTGATTACTGTGCATCACCTTCATGGGCGATCTTCCACTGATTTGCCCATCCATCAACAAATGCGGTCTTTACAGCATCCCACTCACCTTCACCTGCGGTATAGGCAGTCAGGGCAGAAACAACATCCGCTCTCCAGTCATCTACGTTTGGAGTAGCATTGAAGCTCCATGCTACAGATGTTTTTCCGTCAGTCATTAACTTGTTTGCAGCCTGTGCAAATGCATTCTTTGTCTCGTAATCACCTGTAAATGTATCATATGGAGCAGTAAGTCCCATCTGATTTGTAATGGCATCACGTCCCTCGTCAGAAGTGATTACCCAATTTAAGAACTCAAGTGTTGCATCAATATCTTCCTGAGATGCCTTTGCGTTCACTGCCCAGTAGTTCTCAGTACCAACACAAAGTCCTTCATTCTCATCATCTACACCAAAGTAAATTGGCATCATGGATAAGTCATCTGCTGTAACGACATATCCGTTTTCCTCATCTGTTAACGGAGCGAACTCCCAGTCACCATTCTGGTAGAAGACTGCCTCTCCCATACCAAACTCAGACTCTGCATTTAATGCACCGGAATTTAATGTCTTAGGATCTGCTGCGGAATCAGATACATACATATCCCATACGTTTTTGAAGTTATCAAGATAAGTTCCCTTAATGGACTCTTCCCCGGCTGTAAGGTCACATCCATCATCCTTGAACTCATAGTACAGTGGCATATTGGCAAGATGTCCGGCAAATCTCCAGGAAGATCCGTCATCCAGTCCTGCGGAAGCAAATGCCTCTGTCAGGTCAGTTCCAAGTTCTTTATTGATGTCATCAATACGGGAATTGATGTCATCTGCAACTTTCTTTAAAGTATCAAAGTTGTTAATCTCATCTACCGAAGAAACTACAGCACCATCCATGCCACAGTATCCTTCCAGAATTGTCTTGTTGTAGATCAGGCCGTAGCACTCATAGCAGTTTGCAATGGCAGCTACCTTATCATCAGAGTTGATTACAAGAGACTTATCTGTCAGATGCTTGTAAAGCTCAGAGTCCTTCAGATCATATGTATAATCGTTCCATGTCTGTGCTGCGGAAGAATTTCCCACATTGAAGATGGTAGGTGCATCTGACTTTGCCATCTCGGACTGTAATGTTGTGTTGTACTGTCCGTCTGCTGCAGTAAGCACATTTACCTCTACACCGGTCTGATCGGTATAGGTCTCTGCCAGATCCTGCCAAGCTTCGTCTGTCTCTGGTTTAAAGTTTAACATGTAAACCTTTCCAGAACTCTTGCTGGTCTTGTCTCCACCCTGTGTGGATGTGCCACCCTTATCGCTTCCGCATCCTGCGAATGCTGTGACAACCATTGCGGCAACCATTAATGCTGATACAATTTTCTTTTTCATATTTTCACCCTCCTAAAATAAATACGTTCGTAGAGTTACCGTCCATACGGCAGCCCCTGGTCGAAAACGTTCACGGCAATGTTTCCGGTAACGTTTTCAGTAAACAAAGTATACACCTTTTTTGCACAGTTTCGCAAGTGTTATTCTCATTTTTGTGAAATAAGTAAGTTTTCCTTTCTATTTTTCGTGCATATTGCACAACGCTTTTTCCTTTGCTTGACATGTATAGGCTGTCGATATATACTTTCATGTATAGGCAGTCTATAGTACTTATCACTGAAAGGAGGTCATATACCATGGGTATTGACAAAAATCTCGTACAGGGAAGCATGGCATTGCTGCTTCTGCGCCTTTTGGAAACGAAAGATATGTATGGCTACGAAATGATTGAAGCTCTTCGCAGCAAATCCAACAACGTCTTTGAACTGAAAGCCGGCACCCTGTACCCACTGCTCCACTCTCTGGAGAGCAAGGGCTATGTGCGATCCTATGAGGATGCCTCTTCCGGGAAAAAACGCAGATATTACCAGCTGACAGAGGCCGGCCGGCATCATTCTTCCGAAAAAAAGCAGGAATGGATGGCCTATCAGGCTGCTGTAAGCAATGTGTTAAGTTTTGAAGGAGGAATCTGATATGGAGGAAAAAGAATATCTGCAGACCCTGGGCGAACAGATTTTAAACCCACATGCACGTACCCATGTGCTGGAAGAAATTCAGGAACACATTGACGAACAGATGCAGGATTATATAGATACAGGAATGTCTCCGGACGCAGCAGAAAAAGAAGCTGTCCGGCAGATGGGAGACCCGGTTGCAGCCGGCACGGAATTAAACCGGATCCATCGTCCCCGGTTTCCGGGTGTTTTGTTCGGCATTGCGGTGGTTCTTACATTATCCGGAATTTTCATGCAATATATCCTGTATGGTTCTGAACCACTTAACACCACCTATTCCAACACCGCGTTTATGCAGCATGCCGTTTTCTATCAGATGATTGGCTTCGGCATTATTCTGTTTGGGATGTTCAGCAATTACATGTGTTTGTCAAAATACAGCTGGTTTTTATACGGTCTGTTTTTGGGATTTGCGCTGCTCGCCTGCTTCTTTCCGGGCACGTTCTCTTTCTGGCAGACCCGTACCTTTAGCTATTATCTGTGTCTGCTGTATCCACTGTCCTATGCACTGCTGCTATACTCCAACCGGGAAAAAGGATGGAAAACCATTGTCTGGCTGCATGTGCTGTCACTCCTGTTTTTCGGAGCGATCCTAAGCCACACCAGTGGTTTTGTATGGCCGCCGGTTCTGGCATTTGTTTTTCTGTCCGTCCTGCTGTCCGGAATCTGTATCCAAAAAAGGATTCTGCCCGGTTCCAAAAAGGTTCTCTGGTGCTGGACACTTCTTCCTTATATCGGAATCGCAGCTTTGGCAGGCAGCCTGTTTTTACGTCCGCAAACCTATCTGTATGACCGCCTGTTGACTGCACTCGGACTGCAGCATACTGACGACGGACCTGGCTTTACGAGACTTGCCCTGCAGTATGAACAGACACGTTTTTCCCTGTTCGGTGGAAGTTCTGTCAGTGACCGTCTTCCACGGGAAGAACTTTACTCTACCTATCTGCTGCACAGTATTTTTCTGTGGTTCGGCATTGCGGCCGGCATTTTAATCATCGCTGCACTTGCCTTTTTTGCGCTGTACAGCATGCACTGTGCGCTGCGGCAGAGCAACCGTCTGGCAATGCTGCTTGGTACTGCTGCCAGCGGAGTCCTTCTCCTTGAGCTGTTCAACTATGTACTGACGAACTTTGGCATCAATCTGTTTTATACCGCCTCTGTTCCGTTCTTATCTTACGGACTTACCGGCACAGTTGCCAATTCCATTCTGGTGGGGATTCTGCTAGGAATCATCCGGAACCGGAATGTGTTGTATGAAAAAGAATCCGGCCCAGCCGTAATTCCGGATACCGGAACGGTTTAAACAGCAAACGGCATAGCCTGTGATCCCTGCAATATGTACTGGATCACAGCTATGCCGTTTTTATCTTGTTTTATTTCCGTAGTAAAAGAAAAATCGGGTGAGCTGGCGGCTTCTTTGCCACCGGATCATCCGATTTTAGTATCTGCCTGTTACAAATCGCAGGAAGGATACCGGTTTGCGTCCACAGCTCTTCGTCCGTTTCACGTAATCCTTGTAATACTGAACTACCTGAGCAAAGGACATGGTTGGATCGATTGCATACATCATCGATACACCTCCTTTTTTTATTTTGGTGTGCGCCCTTCTCAATTATCTTATGTCATATGGGCTGATATGTTCGAAATGATTTTCTCATTTCTTGTATACATTATAGCACCATCTTTGGTAGTTTTCAACAAAAATAACGTAAATTTTTTGTGCAAATCACATATTGCTTTTGTAAATATTGCTCATAAATAAATGTTCCCGCAACAATTCTTTCTGTGTCCTCTCTGCCGTCCAGAAAATATTATTGCCCGTGATTACAGCTTTTAGTGCAATTGGTTCCACACCCGCCTTTTTATATTCTGCCAGAAATGCATCCACCTGATCCGAATTCATTTCCGAAAAAATCAGCATTTCTGCCGGAAATTCCGGACCGTCATATTTTTTTGCTTCTCTGGTAAATCCCTGTATCTGCGCCAGAGTGCCCAGTTTCTGGGAATAATCCTTGCGGGCAACATCTATGATACGGATGCCTAATGTCCTGCATACATTCTGAATCACTGCGTATTTATCCCGGTTTATACGAAAAAGTAATATTGTCTGTGCCATAATTTTCTCCCTGCTGATCCGCTGCCTTATCTGTGTCTGTTTTCATCAGACTCCAAACTCCCTGTAATCCTCCGGCAAAAAACGATGGTAAATGATATGGATTCCCTCATCCTTAAAACAATAATAATAGGGATCTTCCTCATCCTCCGCAAACCGGAACATCCAGTCGAATTCCCCATTTTCGATCTTCTGACATTCCACATGGGACGAATGTTTACAGAACAGTTCCCGGATCTCCTGCATGGTACAGCCATGCCTGCCCACCAGTTCCACCAGTTCCCGGATAAATTCATCCGGCTTTTCATGCTCATGGACATATACACTTCCCTGTTCCGGAATATAAAAACAGAAACGCTCTTTTTTTGCCGTCACACCTACATCCCCGAGTTTTTCCTGCCAGGTTTCCGGCAGATGCTGCAGGCGATGAAGCATTTGTTCTTCTCTCTCCTGCACGTCAAAAAAGTGATTCAGAGAGGACAGGGGATAATATAACCGGATGGCTTCTTTTCGGAATCCCAGTTTTGCCTGTTCCTCTTTGATCGTGTCTGTCAGACTTTTTTCCAGCCGCTCGTATCCCATCCTGTCCTCCTGTATCCATAGTTGCATGATAAAATCTGCTTTACCGATCCTGCAGCAGAATCTGCCGTGTCTTGGGATCATCCGGCGGCAGATTGCAGTGCAGGACATGAAATCCTCCGGTCTGTGACCCTTCAATCACATTGATTGCCCCATTGTAGAGTCTTGTCTTTCCGGTTCCGATCTCATGATTCGTAAGCCCTGCCAGAAGCACATTGATTGCCGCTCCATGGGATACCGCAGCCACTGCCTGATGCCCCGTTGCCGCAAGAAGCCCTATCGCACGCTCCATGCGTTTCTGCACATCGGCAAACGGCTCCATTCCTTCGACATGGTCGCCTGCCGCAAGTGCAAAATACTCTTTTTTATCTTTTACCAGTTGTCCGGAAAACGGACCAAGATCCCGCTCAATCAGCTCCTGCATCGGCTCTACACCGTCTCTGCTTAACCCGATCTGTGCAGCAATCTCCTCCCCTGTGCAGTGTGCACGTTTCAGTGGGCTTGTATACACAGCTTCTATCCCCAGTCCCTGCAGCGTCTGCCCACAGCGCACGGCCTGTGCAATCCCGGCCTCATTCAGTTCAATATCTTCCCTTCCCTGAAATCGGTTGATATGATTCCAGTCCGTTTCTCCGTGCCTGATTAAATATATTTTCATTTTTTATGTTTACCAGCCTCAAAAAATTTCTTTGTCTCATATACAACCACACCATTTAAAGCAAACAGCGCAATCATATTCGGCAGTGCCATCAGACCATTGAAAATATCGGCAATCGTCCAGACAGCACTTACCGTCATATACGGTCCGATAAATACTGCCAGAATATAAATCCAGCGGAACACCATTACTTTTTTCATATTTCCACCGGTCAGATATTCCAGACATCTCTCACTGTAATAATCCCATCCAAGAATCGTTGTAAAGGCAAAAAATACCAGACACATCATCAGGACAAAAGAAGATACCACATGAGGGAACGGAAGTCCGTTCTGGAACGCATATGTAGTAACCTGAACGCCCTCGAGTCCATCCACCTGCCATGCTCCGGTCAGTACAATGGAAAGTCCGGTCAGTGTACAGATCACAATCGTGTCAATAAATGTACCTGTCATGCTGACAAGTCCCTGACGCACCGGCTCATGTGTCTGTGCTGCTGCCGCTGCGATCGGCGCACTACCAAGTCCTGCCTCGTTTGAGAAAATGCCCCTTGCAACACCGTTTTGCATGGCAACAAACATACTGCCTACCACACCACCGGTGACTGCACGCGGATGAAATGCGCCCTGCACAACCGTAACAACCGCTGCCGGAACTTTTGTAATATTACAGATAATTAAAATCAACGCAAATACAAAATATGCAACCGCCATAAACGGAACAACAATCTGGCTGACACTTGCTATACGCTTGATTCCTCCAATCAGCACGGCACCCACACAAAATGCAAGGATCAGGGAAGCGATTACAACCGTCCAGGAATAAGTTCCGATTCCCGGAATTGCCATGGTATGAACCTTATTCGGGTCAAAAAAGTTCTGGATGGCACTGGCTATACCGTTCACCTGGCTGAATGTTCCGATTCCAAACAGACCTACACAGACTCCAAAAAAGGCAAAAATCTTTGCAAGCCATTTCCATTTCGATCCCATTCCCTGTTCAATATAGTAGAACGGACCACCCAGACTGTGTCCGTCTTTGTCAACTACACGGTATTTGATGGCAAGTAATCCTTCGGAAAATTTTGTTGCCATTCCGAAAAATGCCGCCACAATCATCCAGAACAATGCCCCCGGGCCGCCTGCGCATACCGCAGTTGCCACGCCGACAATGTTTCCCGTACCGATCGTCGCACTCAGTGCCGTACATAACGCCGCAAAACTGGAAATTTCTCCCTTGCCGCCCTCTTCATTTTTGATCATCCACTTGAGTGCCAGCGGAAGCCTGCGCATCTGCAGGACTCCCAGACGCACGGTCAGTAAGATCCCACCGCAGAGAATCAATACCATAAGCGGGACTCCCCAGACGAAGTTGTCCACGGTCTTTAAAAATGCATTGATTGTTGTCCACATAATTTTTCTCCTTATTTTCCTTTTTCAAAAGGCTTTTCCTGCGTACAAATGTGCTTTGTACGCGCACATTAAAAATTATACGCAAAACAGGAAACAAGTGCAAGAAAAAAATCATTTTTGTCGGTGAAAACATAAAATTCTGTTGCTATTTTAAATCAAAAAAAATATACTATAAGAAAAACAGATCAGATTTAAGGGGGAATTTTCCATGAAAACATTCATCGGCACAGGTGTGGGACAGCCGGAAGCTGCCGTGCATCAGGCAGTACAGGGACTTACATCCCCAAGTGCAATTCTTTTTATGGCTTCTTATGAACATTTCAAAGAAACTGCCTCACGCTTAAAAGAACTTTTTCCGGATACTCCGTGTATCGGAACGATCGGAACCAGACTCGTAAACGGACAGGTGAATGATTCCGGTCTTGCGGTTCTTGGATTTTTTTCTGATGTGAAGATCCGCTGTGGTATCATCACCGAAGCCAGCCGTTGTCCGGTTGCGGGCACAACGCAGCTTCTGAAGCAGATTGCAGAGATTTCTCCCGGCACAGACGATACGGTATGCGTGGAATATTGTACCGGCTCCGAAGAAAAGCTGGTAACCACGTTTACATCCTGTCTGGAAACAAAGGGCATCCATCTGGCAGGAGGCACCGTTTTCGATGTCCCGGACGGCAAACCTCCGGTCGTTGCATATAACGGAGAATTATATGAAGATGCCTGCGTCTATGCACTGATCAAAAATACAACCGGAAAAATACGTGTATACAAAGAAAACATCTATGAAAAAACATCGGCTCAGAGTCACTTTGCCACAAAAGTCGATGTGTCCCGTAAAGCACTCATCGAACTTGACGGCAGACCCGCCGCAGACGTATACAGCGCAGAACTTGGCATTCCCCGTGATAAAATCGTTGACAACGTACTGGTCAATCCTATGGGACGTGCGGTGGGCAATCAGGTTTTTATCTCTTCCATGAACGGAATGGATACAGACGGCACACTGACCAACTACAAACGAATCAATAAAAACGACTGCATTTATTTCTTAAGCCTCGGTGACTACAAAGCAACAGAACAGCAGACACGCCAGCAGATCCAGCAGGACGCATCCCATATTTCCCTGGTTTTATCCATTGACTGTATCTACCGGTATCTGCTCTACGAAAAAGAGGGATATTTTTCTACATATGCAAAAGACATGGCCTCTCTCGGACCACACCTTGGCATTGTCGGCGGTGGCGAACAGTATAATAACCAGCATGTAAACCAGACGATGGTCTGCGTGGTATTTGAATAGGAGGAACTTTTTATGTTTGGAAAAAAGAAAACCACAGGAGCCGCAACACCTGTTCCACAGGTTTCCAATAAAAAAAAAGTAGAAGATTATCTGACATCCATGTCTTTTCTCAGCCATTTTGTCATTGACAAAAAGGAATCTCTCGTAGAAGAAGAGATCAAGACCGTGCGTGAGATTGATAAAGTAAAAGACTCTTACACCGATGTCATTGAACACAATGCCTCGATCCGCGAAGCTGTTGATTCCCTGCAAAAAGAATTCGGGAAAATCGGAGAAATTTCCAGACAATTTACAGATGTAATCACCGGTGTGACCAGCGTATCCGATGATGCCATGCAGGATATCCGTGATCTGAAAGAAAGCTCTGCCAAAGTGGAAACGCAGTTCGCAGAGATTCATAAAATCTACGATGAATTTCAGGCCCGCTTTGATGAAATCCATGCAACCATGCAAAACATTGTCGGCATTGCAAACCAGACCAACCTGCTGGCATTAAATGCTTCCATCGAAGCGGCCCGTGCCGGTGAACACGGAAAAGGATTTGCCGTTGTTGCAGATGAAGTCACAAAACTTTCCATTGGCATCAAAGAACTGGTGGGTGATGTAAACAAAAGTATGGAAGGTTTGCAGACAAGCTCCGAAAATCTGACGCATTCTCTGCTGGATGTACAGGATGCACTGGATGCTTCCCGCACACAGATGGACACAACCGAAAATATCTTTTCCCATATCAATGATTCTGTGTCCGGCGTAGAAAATGTTCACCGCGGCATCAATGAGGTTGTGGAAAACTGCAGCGGACAGGTGGATCAGCTCCGGGAAGACATGGAAGCCCATGAAACCCGTTATGCCCAGGTTCAGTCCGATATTGACGGCTTAAAGAGCCTGATGACAGAAAAGGGATTTATCTATGAGGACATTTCCAATATGATGGAACAGGCTGATCCATTGATCGAAAATATCAAAACGGAATTAAACAAATAAATCTCATTATTCCCCATCTTCTGCCCAGAGCCGTGCGCACCGCACGGCTCTCTGCCATCCCCTGAGCAGCTTTTTGCGCTCCCCTGCGTCCATTACCGGTTCAAACCTTCGTCCCAGCTGCCAGTTTTCCCGGATTTCATCCCTATCTTTCCAGTAACCTGCCGCAAGTCCTGCCAGATATGCCGCTCCGAGTGCTGTTGTCTCAATACATTCCGGTCGAAGTACTGCCGCATCAATGATATCTGCCTGAAACTGTACAAGCATGTTATTTGCACTGGCTCCTCCGTCCACACGCAGACCATTCAGCGTCACGCCGGCATCCTCTTCCATGGCGTGAATGACATCTTTCGCCTGATAGGCAATAGACTCTAATGTCGCACGGATAAAATGTTCCTTTTTGCATCCCCGTGTCAGCCCGACAATCGTTCCGCGCGCATACGGATTCCAATACGGTGCCCCCATGCCGGCAAATGCAGGAACAATATAAACACCATTGGAATCCGGAACTCTCTTGGCATATTCCTCGGACTGTCCTGCGGTACGGATCATACGCATCCCGTCCCTCAGCCACTGGATGGCCGCCCCTGCCACAAAAACACTTCCCTCAAGTGCATATTCCACTTCCCCTGCAGTACCCGCAGCAATGGTCGTAAGCAGTCCATGTCTGGAAATGATTGGTTCCTTTCCTGTATGCATCAAAAGAAAACAACCGGTTCCATAGGTATTTTTTACATCCCCTTTTTCAAAACAGCACTGTCCGAACAATGCCGCCTGCTGGTCTCCTGCCACACCCATCACAGGAATTTTACCGCCAAAAATCTGCTCCTGTGTCTCTCCGAAGAAACCACTCGACGGCCGCACTTCCGGCAGCATTTCTTTGGGAATGCGAAACAGCTCTAATATCTCTTCCTCCCAGCAGCATCTGTGTATGTCAAACAACATGGTTCTTGCCGCATTCGTATAATCCGTGACATGCACCGCCCCTTTGGTCAGATTCCAGATCAGCCATGTATCCACCGTGCCAAACAAAAGTTCCCCTTTTTCTGCCGCCTCACGCGCGCCTTTCACATGATCAAGAATCCATGCGATCTTGCTTGCGGAAAAATAAGCATCCGGCACCAGGCCTGTCCGCTTCTGCAGCATCGGTCCATATCCTTTTTCTTTCAGTTCATCAATCTGTTCTGCCGTGCGCCGGCACTGCCAGACGATCGCATTGTATACGGGTTCCCCGGTCTTTTTATCCCAGACGATTGTGGTTTCGCGCTGGTTTGTGATGCCAATGGCACGGATATTTTTGGATGATGCCCCGATATTCGCCATTGCCTCTATGGCAACCGACATCTGGGAGGACCAGATTTCCCTCGGATTCTGCTCTACCCAGCCCGGCTGCGGGTAAATCTGTGTAAATTCTTTCTGTGCCATCGTGACGATTTTTCCTGCATGATCAAACAGGATACAGCGGGAACTTGTCGTTCCCTGATCCAGTGCCATAATATATTCTTTCATCATCTGTAATCCCCCATATGATTTTCCTGTAGCTTTTCTTTTTCCTATTTTACTGCATATTCCCATTTATCACCAGTTTATTTTCTCGTCAATTGTGGTTTTAACAACATATTTTCCATTTGCTTTCTGATAAATTACTTCTTGCTTACAAAATAAAATCAAAGGAGTATCTTATTATGGAACATAAAATGTTTTGCTATCAGTGTCAGGAAACCGCAGGATGCAGCGGCTGCACCCAGATGGGTGTCTGCGGCAAAAAGCCGGAAGTAGCAGCTATGCAGGATCTGCTCGTCTATGTGAGCAAGGGATTATCCGCGGTCACAACCCAGCTGCGCAAAGAAGGAACAAAGGTTTCAGAAGAAACCAACCACCTGATCACCTGGAATCTGTTTACCACCATCACAAATGCCAACTTCGACAATGAGGCGATCATCGCACGGATTCATAACACTCTGTCCGTGCGCCGCACACTCATTTTACGGGTAAAAGATACCTCAGGTCTGCCGGAAGCTGCTTTCTGGGATATAAAAACAAAAGATGGCTCTGACGCATCGGATGATGTGCTCTTTGCCAAGGCAAAAGAGGCAGGGGTTCTCTCCACAAAAGACGAGGACATCCGCAGTCTGCGTGAACTGATCACTTACGGATTAAAAGGTTTGTCCGCTTACTCCAAGCACGCCAATGTACTGCTTTCGGATGATCCGGAAATTGATGCCTTCCTGCAGCGGGCACTCGCTGCAACACTGGATGATTCCCTCACAGCCGATGACCTGGTCGCACTCACACTGGAAACCGGAAACTATGGTGTCAGAGGCATGGCGATGCTCGATACTGCAAATACCGGTGCCTATGGCAATCCTGAAATTACCAGAGTGAATATCGGTGTGGGAAAAAATCCGGGAATTCTTGTCTCCGGTCATGATTTAAAAGATCTGGAAATGCTTCTGGAACAGACACAGGGAACCGGTGTAGATGTGTATACACACTCAGAAATGCTTCCTGCCCACTACTACCCGGCATTCAAAAAATATCCGAACTTTGTCGGAAATTACGGAAATGCATGGTGGAAACAAAAAGAAGAATTTGAACGTTTCCACGGACCAATTCTGATGACGACCAACTGTATTGTTCCACCAAAGGACAGCTACAAAGACCGACTGTACACCACCGGTGCTGCCGGCTATCCGGGATGCACACACATTGATGGCGAAATCGGTGCACAGAAGGATTTCTCGGCACTGATCGAACAGGCGAAACACTGTTCTGCTCCGGAAGAACTCGAGCACGGTGAAATCATTGGTGGCTTTGCCCACAATCAGGTACTTACACTTGCCAGCCAGATTGTTGAGGCCGTCAACTCCGGCGCGATCAAAAAATTTGTCGTCATGGCAGGATGCGATGGACGGGCAAACTCCCGCAATTACTATACAGATTTTGCCAGAGCACTTCCAAAAGATGCGGTTATTTTGACTGCCGGCTGTGCCAAATACAAATATAATAAACTGAATCTCGGCGATATCAACGGAATACCGCGTGTCCTTGATGCCGGACAGTGTAACGATTCCTACTCTCTGGCTGTGATTGCCCTGAAACTGAAGGAAGTATTCGGTCTCGATGATATCAACGATCTGCCGATCGTCTACAACATTGCATGGTATGAGCAAAAAGCAGTGATTGTGCTGCTGGCACTGTTGGCACTGGGTGTAAAAAATATCCACCTGGGACCGACCCTTCCGGCATTCCTTTCCCCGGATGTGGCAAAGATCCTCACGGACACGTTTGGCATTGCCGGAATTGGTACCGTAGAAGATGATTTAAAACTGTTTTTTGGCAAATAATCCACAAAGTCTGTTTTTTGTCTGTTTTCCTTTGACAAACGGTATTTATGAGAGGTATGATTATTATACAATTTAACGATTTTGCATATTTGGCAGAAGGAGAACATTACATGAACGAAAAACAGTATTTACGAGCCAACAAGCGGGTATTTCTCGCTGTCACCATTATCTTTGCGTATATCACGCTGACCATGCTTGCTGCACTGGCGGCCAGCCACGGGGATCACTTTGTCCGGATTATGATCCAGTGTCTGGTTTCGGTCGGTGTGATTATCCTTTCCGCACTGGGCTATCTGACCCGAAAGAAAACGCACACCTGTGCCATCATCCTGACAACCGCCATGATGGTCGGTTATGCAGCTGTTGCTTTACTAAATACCACGGAAGGGACATGGGCTTACGCGCTTCCCCTCATTATTGCCGCCATGGTTTATCTGAATGAACGGCTTATGAAAATAATAAACAGCGTATTTCTGCTGGTAAATATCGTTCGTCTGATGCTCAGTTTTGCCCCACACGCATCTGCTGCACTGGCCAACAAGGTGCTGGCACTGTTTGTCCTGCTTCTTGTTGCATACGCTTCTATCAGTATTACACGGATGCTTGTGCTTTTCTTTGATGAAAACATGACGGAAATTACAGAAGCTGCGGATAAGCAGAAGAAAAACCACGATCAGATGCTTCTCGTTGCCGAAAATATTTCCCGGCATTTTGAAGAAGCAATGACTGTGCTTGACAGTTTGGAAAACAGTATTGAGGTCAGCCACAGTTCTATTCAGGAAATTGCAGACAGCACCGAAAGCACCGCTGAAGCCATCCAGAAACAGGCGGTTATGTGTTCCAATATTCAGGGCAACACCGATGCGGCAGAAGCCGGCATCCACCAGATGATTGAAGCCGCACATGAAACGGATGCTACTGTAAAATCCGGTGCACAGGTCGTCCTGGAATTAAAGGAACAGGCACAGAACGTGGAAGAAGCCAGCAATATCACGGTACAGGTCATCCAGAGCCTGACTTCAAAAGTCGAGGATGTCCAGAGCTTTGTCGGATCCATTATTGAAATTTCCAACCAGACAAATCTGCTTGCCTTAAATGCTTCCATTGAGGCTGCGCGTGCCGGGGAAGCCGGAAAAGGGTTTGCTGTGGTGGCCGATGAAATCCGTCAGCTTTCCGAACAGACAAAAAATGCCTCTGCCAACATTACAGAAATTATCGACAAATTAAACGATGACACAAAACGTGCCAACGAAAGTATCGAAAACTCAGTTGCTTCCGTAGAAAAGCAGAACGAACTGATTGAGAATACACGGGAGAAATTCGGCAATGTCGGTGAAACCGTTGAACGCCTGATGGAAGATATCCATACGGCAGAAGAAAATATCCAGAAAATCCTTGATGCCACGAATGTTATTTCCGATAATATTACCCACCTCTCCGCCACCGGTGAGGAAGTGGCTGCCTCTTCCACCGAAGGGCTGCGTATGGCAGATTCCACGGTGGACAATATGAAGGGCTGTAAAAAAGTTCTGGAGAATATTTACATGCTTGCAGAAGATATGAAAGATTCCGTAGAGCACAAAGAACTCGGATAACTCTGTCTGACAAAAAGCCGGACGCCGTTTACACAACGTCCGGCTTTTTAATGTTTACAGAAAATACAAAAGTGACAGGCAAACGGCCATGCCAAGGAATGCCATCCGGTACAACAGCACATTCGCACACCGGATATCTTCCGGTTTCACCGGACGCAGGGCATCCCCTATGGTCGGTTTCTTTACAGTCTTTCCAAAATAACTGGCATCCCCTGCCAGCTGGATGCCAAGGCTTCCCGCACAGGCACTCTCGGTCTGCGCAGAATTCGGGCTGGCATGTTTCCGGCTGTCCCTTCTCCAGATCTTCCATGCCCCGGTCCCGCTAAAACGCTTCCCCGGAAGGAAGCTTGCCACGATCATAAGCAGTGCCGCCACGCGGGATGGGATGAAATTTACCACATCATCCAGCTTTGCCGCAAATCTTCCAAAATACAGGTTCTTTTCATTCTTATATCCCACCATGGAATCCATGGTATTCACCGCCTTATAGGCAAATCCAAGCACCGGTCCGCCGACTGCCAGATAAATCATCGGCGCAATCACACCGTCGGATGCATTTTCCGCAACGGTCTCAATTGCTGCCTTTGCCACACCTGTTTCATCCAGTTGTTCCGTATCACGCCCAACGATCATGGACACTGCCTTTCGCGCTGCCGGCAGATTCTGCTTTTGCAGCTGCTCATATACCTTCATGCTTTCCACTTTCAGACACTTTGTAGCAAGAATCTGATAGGTCATAATGGCTTCCACGGCACAGCCAATCGCCGGATGCAGCCCGTATGCCCCCTCAAGGATAACGGCGGTTACACCGGTTGTCCATGCGATAACAATCACAACCATCGCAAACCCGCGCAGAAATTTTTTTGTGTCTGACAGTTCCTTTTTATTCAGTTTTTCCAGTGATGCGATCAGATTACCAATCAGACGGATCGGATGGGGCAGCCAGTGCGGATCGCCAAACAACAGATCCAGCACAAACCCAAGAAACATCGCAAAGAAATGATAACTCATACTTTTTCTTTTAACTCCATTTTATTCTCTTGTATGGACAGGCGCAGATGATAGCCCTCTGCATTTTTTACCTGATACGAAAAATAATCACCGCCACAGTAGTGCGAAAGCAGCGCCATGATCGTACCCCCGTGAACCACAGCCGCCACCGGAAGCGGCTCCTGTATCATACCGTTGTCTTCCGTTTCCCGGCACTTTGGACACGCTCTGTATGCCAGCTGCTGCCGGATCTGTTCCATAACCAGCTCCATCCCATCCACACATCTTGCAATAAAAGCCTCCCGGCTCTCACCTCCCGGAAATGCCAGCGTTCCACCACTGTCAATCCATGCCTGATAGCGCGGATCTCCATTCAGCTGTGCATAATTCTTTCCTTCAAATTCTCCAAAATCCATTTCACGCCATGGATCAATTTCGATCTGTGGAATTTGCGGAAATAAAATTTCTGCGGTCTGCCGGCAGCGAAGCATGGGACTTACAAATACATATGGCATATCCCATGTCCTGCATACCTGTGCCCATTGGTCTTTTCTTTTCTCCAGCTGCTGTCTGCCGTCCTCCGAAAGCGGTTCATCCGTCTGTCTGCCAATATACCGGTGTTCTACATTTCCCGGCGTCATTCCATGCCGGATCAGATACAGTTCTATTTGATTCTCTGCCCGATTCCACATACAATCCGTTCCACCCTTTCTGCTTTTGCTGCAATTTCACAAAGCAGCCGTCCCAGCCGCTCACGATATTCCCGCTCGAACGAATCAAGCGGCACAATTCCGCTACCTACTTCATCGCAGATAATTACTGTATCCGGATGTTTTTCCAGATAAGCCATACTTTCTGCTTCCGGGGATGGAGACTTCGGGGCACTTTCCTGCAATTTCTCTCGAAACCATTCTTCAAAATTGTCCCAGATCCGTGTTTCCTCGATGCCCCGCACCTGTGTTACATATGCTTTTTTTCCCTGAGCAGTGCCGCCAATGTATAATTCCATTAATGTACTCCCTATTGCTTGATATTTTATATTACCACGTTTCGACAAATTTATCTATTTATGCTATACTCCTTTTGTTGTCGCTCCCATTCTGGCAACAGAAGGGAGGTGTATTTTGTGGATTCTATCGTTTCATTCTTTGTTTCTGTCGTGGCAGGTATAGTCACCTATTATATCTGCAAATGGTTAGACAGTAAACATTAGCGGCAATTAACCTGAATGGATGCTCGACCATACAAAATGAGAAGAACCCCCAGTAGCGGCAACTACTGGGGGTTCGTTTTTGGTGTACTTGTAAAAGTATCGCCTCATTCTTTGTTGATTGCATTATATCATACACAATCACCAATTTCAAGTATACCCCAATTCATCATCCTTCTTGCACCAGTAGCGCGACTTTTTCAAATCAACACAGACACGGCTGCCGCCACCGCCATTGCCCCCTCACACAGCGTCAGAAAATATCCCGCCGTATCTCCGGTGATTCCGCCAAATTCCCTGTAACTGCGCCAGCGATAGTAACCGAACACTGCAAATGCCGCCGCCACCGCCAGAATTCCCGCCAGAAGCGAAAGCCAGAGCATAAACAGTACACACAACAACGTCTGTGCATAAAGTGCCCCTTTTACCCCGCGCTCATGTGCGGTACTCGCAAAATGATAGAGCATCCCATCCGTTTTTGCGGAACGGAAGGAGACCACACTCAGGCCGCTCAGGCAGCGGGACAGGAAAAATCCACAGCAAAACACTTCCAGCGCACGGTAATCCACAATCTGGGAAAGAGCCGCCACATAAATCAACCCGAATTCCGCCAGCTTGATCACGGAAAAAGCTCCAATGTGGGAATCCTTTAAAATTTCCAGTTTTCGCTCCCTGGGCTGATACGAATGCAATGCATCCATGGTATCCATAAACCCATCCACATGGAAGCCCCCAGTGATAATAAGCGGGAGCGCAGCTGATATCAGAATAAATGCAAGCGTACTGATTCCCAATAACGCAGACAATCGAAACCATCCCCATAGGATAGCACCGATCACTGCCCCGATCCACGGAAAAAAGCACATGCTGTAACGCATGTCTTCTTCTTTCCACACAAATTGTGGCATCGGAATTTTTGAATAGGTGGAAAACGCCACCGCGATTCCTCTAATGATGTGCATAACCTGCTTCCTTTCTCTCTTTTACCGGAACCGGAATCCCGACAACGACTTCGGTCACCGTATCCGCCAACGCCGCCACTCCCGTATTGATGCGTCCGAGTGCACGGATATATGCCTGCGTTGTCGCATCATAGGAAATGCCATCCTCAAACACGTTATTACTGACAATCACCAACTCGTCCACTTTTGCGGAAAGGCTTTTGATTCCCTGCAATATGTGTCCGACAACCACATCTTCCGAAACGATGTCCGCACCGGAAAACATCTCATTTGCAACCAGATTGGACATACATTCCAGCAGGGCACAGCGAGGACGTTCCGTAACATTTTGCCCTGCGCGATCCGGTGGTTCCATGGCTTGCTGTGCTCTTTTCGAAAAATCTACTTCCCCGATATCCCGCGGCTGTTCAATCGTAACAAATCCTTTTTCCGCGCGAAGTCTCCGGTGTCTTGCAACTTTTTTTTCGCCCTCCGCATCGTACACCTGCATGGTTGCGATATAATATTTATTCGTTTTTCCATCCAGCAGATGCTCTGCGTAAGCCGATTTTCCGCTACCGCTTCCACCCAAAACCAAAGTGATCATTCTGTTTCCCCATACCGCTCGTACTGTGCAATTTCCATCGTATCAAATGTTGTCTGATCCTCGTAGAGTGCCAGTGCCAGATCCAGAAGGGAAAACAGCATCACGGCTCCTGTGCCTTCCCCAAGCCCCAGTCCTGCATCAATAACCGGATGAAGGTTCAATTCCTCCGCGATCCATTTTGCCGCGGGTTCCTTGCTCAGATGGCTCGGCAGAACAAATTCCCGCACACCCGGCACGATCCGCTCCGCCACCAGTGCCGCGACCGATGAGATCAGCCCATCCAGAACGACCGGCACATGATACAGTGCTCCGCCGATGCATACACCTGCCATTCCCGCGATATCCAGACCACCGAATGCCGCCAGCATGGAAAGTGCATGCTCTGACCGGATCTCTTTTTCATATTTCTCCAGTGCCTGCGCAATGACCTGCTGCTTGCGCAACAGCCCCGCGTCGTTTAATCCGGCACCACGTCCGGTCACTTCTTCTGCTGTGCGTCCGGTCAGTGCCGCCACAAGCATGCTGCTCGTCGTCGTATTTCCGATTCCCATCTCTCCGGTACCAATCAGCTGATAGCCTTTGTCTTTGCACTCCCGGACCAGATCAATTCCTACAGACAATGCCTGCAACGCTTCTTCCTCTGTCATTGCAGGTTCCTGCAGAAAATCGCGCGTGCCCTGCATCACTTTGCAGTCGCGCACCCCCGGTAGCGTTTCTTTTGTGTTGATTCCAATATCGACCGGGATCACATCCACGCCGGCGCGGCGCGCCATTTTGCCAACCGAGCTTGCCTGCTGCCCCATAAATCCTGCAACCACCGCGGTCACTTCCTGTCCGGACTGGCTGACCCCTTCTGCGACAATACCGTTGTCTGCGCACATGGTGAGGATCACTTTTTTTTCAATGGAAAGGCTGCTGCTTCCTGTGATTGCGCCGATCTGCGCAAACATTGTCTCAAACTGCCCCAGACCATCCAGCGGTTTGGCAATTTTGTCCCAGCTTGCTTTTACCTGCGCGTAGATCTGTGCGTCCGGTGGAATGATTTTAAGTTTCTCCATTTCTTTTCCTGTAATCAAATATTTTCTCCTGTTGCAATTGTAAATTGCGCAAATGCAATTCCCTGTTTCTTGCTTCTTTCAGCCATGAAATGTATGATAAGAAAAAGGAGGTGCTGATATGAATAAAACCAAAATTGATAATCAAACTATCGCTCACATTCTTCTTGATTTAAGACAAAAACATCATCTTTCCCAGGAACAGCTTGCTCAAACATTAGGCGTTACTCGTCAGGCCGTATCGCGATGGGAAATGGGAATCTCTGTTCCAAACATCCATACCCTGCTCTTAATCAGTGAGCAATTCCATGTTCCAATTGACACAATGCTCAAAAAACCAGATGCTTCAGCAGAAAACCAAAATAAAATCCAAAATCCTGCTAAAAGAACTCCCTTTATTTTTATGACCATAACCGGAATTTTCCTGTTGTGTGTGCTTCCATTTCTGGGTCAATGGGAACAATTCAAATATATGGATCTCTATGGTCGTGCATATGCCGATTCCTATCACTATATTTTCGAATACCCACTGTCCATTCTTCTGGTATTATCCATTGTCCTGATTTGTGTCGGGATCTATAACATTGTAAAAATCAAGAGGAAATCCGGCTCTCCTGCAAAATAGAGTATACATACTCCATATCCAGATGCTCCCGCAATCCCTGTGCGAGCTTGTCATACTGCTGTTCCTTAAATGCATGATAATCACCGCCAGCCTCCGGTTTCCATGACACCCTTTTTTTGTCGGCCAATGCCTGTACTATACGCACGGCAATGTCTCCATCGTCAAAAATGCCGTGCACATAACTGCCGTATACGCCGGGTGCTTCGCTGCCTTTTTCCATGCGCTGTACCCCGTCGGTTCTGCTATCTGCCAGCTGTACCAGTGGCGTCTGATGTTCCCCGGTGGAAACCGTTGTCTTTCCCATATGAATCTCATAGCCGGAAAATTCCAATCCGGAAAGTGTGGAAAAAATACCGGTTACATTCTCGAATTTTCCACGTGTCTGCGTACGCATTTTTTCCGGCATCAGGGTCGTGTCGGTGTCGATCAGTTCCATACCACGCAGGGGTAGTGCCCCGTCGCGCTTTATGCGCTCCACGGCAATTGTATCCGGCTCATGAGAAATTGCTTCGCAATGAGCCGGATAGAGCGGTTCGCGTAGCGAATTCTCATTCTCTACCCCATGTGGGTCCGAAATGGTACGCCCCAGCATCTGATAGCCGCCGCAGATCCCCCAGACCGGGATATGCACTGCCAGCTTTTTGACCGCGGCTTCCAGACCGTTCTGCCGCATCCAGCGCAGATCCCCCATCGTATTTTTGCTGCCCGGCAGAAAAATCATATCAGGCTGTCCCAGTTCCTGCACCGAAGAAACATAGCGCACGGACACACCCTCCAGCCGTTCAAACACGTTAAAATCCGTAAAATTGGAGATCCGTGGAAAACGGATCACTGCCAGATCTATCACGCCTACATCGTGGTTGTCCAACTGGCCGCTCAGACTGTCCTCATCCTCAATGGAAAGATGCATATATGGAACTACTCCGGCAACCTTCACGCCGCCGCGTTCCTCCAGCATCTCTACTCCCGGATCAAGGATCGTCTTATCCCCACGGAATTTATTAATAATCAGACCCTTCACGCGGGCTTTTTCATCCTCTTCTAAAAGCATCAAAGTTCCCAAAAGCTGCGCAAACACGCCGCCACGGTCGATATCCCCCACCAGAAGCACCGGTGCATCGACCAGTTTTGCCAGCCCCATATTGACAATATCATCCGATTTCAGATTAATCTCTGCCGGGCTTCCCGCCCCTTCCATCACAATAATGTCTGCCTGCTTTTCCAACTCCGAAAAAGCCTCGCAGATCGTCGGAACCAGCTTTTTCTTATACGCAAAATAATCCCGCGCCCGCATATTTCCGAGCACCTCACCCTTTACGATCACCTGTGATCCGACATCATTGGTCGGTTTCAACAGGATGGGATTCATAAGCACGGAAGGCTTCACACCCGCCGCTTCCGCCTGCATGACCTGCGCGCGCCCCATCTCCAGACCGTCTTCGGTGATGTAGGAGTTGAGCGCCATATTCTGTGATTTAAACGGTGCCACGCGATAGCCATCCTGCGCAAAAATACGGCAAAGTCCTGCAACGATCAGGCTTTTTCCGGCATTTGACATCGTGCCCTGCACCATGATTACTTTTGCCATGTTTGTTTCCTTCCTGCTAACCAGCAATCACAACCCTGCAATCCTTCTTGAAGCATGCAATTCCATATTTGATAAAATTACGCATTCCGTCCTGCTTCAGCTTATCGACATATGATTTTTCTTCCATCTGTTTCAAAGCTTCGGCACATGCAGCATCCAGATCTCCATTCCCGGCATATTTCAGTTCTATCACAATTCCGGTTCTGTTGTCCGGCACCTCAACAAGAATATCGCTGTAGCCGGTTCCTGACTCTGCATTTGACTTTATAAGCCAGTTTGCTTTATATCCCAAAAGCCCAAGTAAAATGCCATGGTAAAAATTTTCTTTCTTTTCCTTTGCAACTGCTGTATCACGTATACTTATGGTATTCCAAAGATATTCTCCAAAGAGCTGCTCTATTTTTTCTGTATTTTTTTCTAAAAACGCATTGCAGAATTCTTCCAGTCTCTTACCGTCATTCGCGGACGTATCCCGGAACCATTCCCTGATTTTCTTGATAAAAAGATTTTTTATCTCTTTATTTGGAATTGCCAAACGTATCTTTCCATCCGCTGTACGCCCCTGTTTTGTCAGATATCCGGTCGTAAAAAGTACGCTCCACAGATTTCCAATGTTTTTATCAAGCTCATCATACGTAAGTTCCTGTGAAAGTTCCTTTTCAATACACTCTCCCGCGATCAGACGCTCAATTTCATCCTTGGTCTGCACATCCGCCTTATCGATCAATCTGCGAACGATCGCATTTCCACTCGAATTAGACCAGTAATCCTGTGGTTCGACCGTTTGATCATAGTTAAGTTCATCCACATAATTTATGACATCCCATGGACAGTACACATCCGCATTTCCAAAGTGATAGCCATCATACCATTCCTTTGTTTCCGGAAAATGTGAAGCCAGACCATACGACGCAAGGAGGTTTTTTACCTCATCATCTGTGAATCCAAACTGTTCATCAAATCTGGAATCCATAATAGAAAGTACCTTAAAATTATTCAATCCTGTAAATATACTTTCCTTCGATACTCGCAGACATCCCGTCAGAAATGCAAACTGTAAATAATCATTCGTCTTTAATGCCTGACCAAAAAGACCTCTGATCAGAGAAACCATTTCACGATAATATCCATTCTGATATGCTTTATCCAGAGGAACATCATACTCATCTATGATAATTACTGCCTTTTTCCCGTGATGTTTATATAAAAGCTGTGACAGTTTACGGATGCTGTCTTCTATATTCTCATCCGTACCTGTAAGCATTTTAGCGAAATATGCCTTATCCTCGTCCGTAAATGCATCACTTGTTTTGAGATAATAATGCCGGTCCATTTCATTGGCAAGAATCGTGCCGAGCATCCTCTTCGCATCCGCAAATGTCAGCCCCTCCACTCCTTTGAGCGTGAGAAATATCACTGGATACTTTCCCATGTACGCATCGCATAGTTCTTTATTCTTTGCAATATATAAGCCTTCAAACAGTGCAGCATCTGCACCGATTTCAAAAAAACTTTTCAGCATGCTCATATTCAACGTCTTGCCAAAACGTCGCGGACGGGTGAACAGCGTTACCTCCCCCCAATTCATCAGAATCTGTTCTATAAGATTTGTCTTGTCAATATAATAAAATCCGTTCCTGCGTATTTTTTCAAAACTGTCAATTCCTACCGGTAATTTCAAAGTATTTACCATATGAGCCTCCAACAAACAGATCATTTTGCCATATTTACATATAGTATAACTGATTGACAAGGTAATTACAATTTCCTTTCATTAAACGGTCACCGAAATACACTGTCATGATTTACTCTCCATTCCAAAAACATTTTCTTGAAAAGATCCCCATGTTCCGTTAAGATGATATTGTAACGAAAAACAATATATCAGGGAGGTAGTTATGAACTATACAATTGAAGGGGCACCATTGCCTGTCGTAATCTGCAACTTAGAGGGCGGCGAAACCATGCTCACGGAGAAGGGCGCAATGTCGTGGATGTCCCCAAATATGAAAATGGAAACCACAACAGGCGGCGGAATCGGAAAAATGTTCGGTCGTGCTTTTTCCGGTGAAAGCATGTTTATCAACCGCTACACCGCGCAGGGCGGCACCGGACTGATCGCATTTGCATCCAGCTTTCCCGGAGATATCCGTGCATTTGAAATCGCACCGGGGCAGGAGATTATCGCCCAGAAAAGTGCCTTTCTCGCATCGACCGCTGGTGTGGAAATGTCTGTTTTTTTCCAAAAACGCATTGCCGGCGGTCTCTTCGGCGGAGAAGGATTTATCATGCAGCGTCTGTCTGGAAACGGCACCGTCTTTCTCGAATTTGACGGACACATCAAAGAATATGAACTCGCACCGGGACAACAGATTGTCGTCGATACCGGATACCTCGCAGCAATGACAGCCGGATGTTCCATCGATATCCAGACTGTACCGGGTGTAAAGAATATGCTCTTTGGTGGGGAAGGGATCTTTAATACCGTTATCACCGGACCGGGACGTGTATGGCTGCAGAGCATGCCGGTTGCACAGCTCGCCGGAGCGATCAGCCCGTTTATTCCAAATAAAAATTAATCATTTTCGAAAAAATCCCGGAGCTATTTTCCATGCTCCGGGATTTCATTTTATATCATTTTTCAAATTTTCCGAATCTCAAAACTGTTTTTTCCACGGGTTTTTACCTCATATAATACACTGTCTGCTTCCTTAAACAGTTTTTCATAAGGAACTTTCTCCGTCATATACACAGCACCCAGACTGATGGACAGCGGCACTGAGCCCCCACCATATGTAAATGTCTGACACATGCTTCTGACCAGTTTATCCAGCTGTGCCTGAACACCCTCCTGATCACGGTTTTGTATACAGAGTACAAACTCATCTCCGCCAAACCTCGCCATAAGGACATGTGTTCCAAACACCAGACGCATCGTATCCGCTAAAAGTTTTAACGCCTCATCTCCTCCGGCGTGTCCAAGCGTATCATTGACAGACTTAAAGTTATCAATATCCATGATTGCAAACAGAAACGGCAGTTCTTTCCTGTCGTAAATGCTCCCGGCACCGATCCCGGAACGAATAAAACATCCGGATAATCCCTATCCTGAATCTGTTTTGACACCTCATTGTCATAATCCGAATACGACTGGTACTTCACCTCAATACCAGGATATTTCTTGTTAACCCCATCTAGGTACTGCTGCATATCCTGCTGGGAGATATTGGATGCTACCGAAATCGTTCCCCTGATTTCGTTTTTCTGCGCAGCATATGCCACACTTCCAAAGTCTGCCGGAAACTGTAACAGCACAAGCAGCGTCAAAAGCACCGCCACCATACGCTTTTTCTCCACTTTTTCATCTTTCTCATCCTTCTTTTACAGCCTTACCGCGCTTCATATGCCCTGGATACACGCTTATACTCTGCCGGTTCCGTAATCTGTTCCACAACGATATCTCCGTCTTCCGCATCACGGTATCGATACAGATACACACCTTCCTGAATCTCATCCTCCGCTATGAGAGACACTGCCATATAGTGCTTCTCTTCAACGGTAAAGGTATCCATGATGGCAAACTCTTTTTCCGTCCCATCCGAAACCGGAATACGGATTACTTCATACTCTTCCATAATATCTCTCCTTTATCGTGGTACTTTCGTAAACAGTGCAAATGCATTTTCCCGTGTGGTCTGCTCGACTTCCTCCACAGAAACGCCTTTGATCTCCGCAATTTTTGCAATCACATACGGAATATTCCGTGAATCATTGCGCGTTCCCCGGTGTGGTTCCGGCGCCATATACGGGCAGTCGGTTTCGAGCACTATGCTCGAAAGAGGAATCGTTTCCACGGTCTTTACCAGCTTTTTGGCATTTTTAAAAGTCACAACACCGCCTACACCGATGAAATATCCCATCTTTACATATTCCTGTGCCATCTCCGGCGAATAGGAATAACAGTGGATCACGCCCTTTATGCCATCCTCATATGCCTTTTCCATGATCTGCATGGTATCTTCTGCTGCATCCCTGGAATGAATGATCACCGGAAGATCTGCCTGTTGTGCCAGTGCAAGCTGCCGTACAAACCAATACCTCTGCTTCGCCTGTATCTCCGGTTCCTTATCCCAGTAATAATCCAGTCCGATCTCTCCCACCGCAACTGTCTTTTGCAGCGTTGTCTGCTGTCTGAGCCATGCATACGTGTCCTCATTTAAATCATCCACGTCACTGGGATGTACGCCCACCGCAGCATAAAGAAAAGGGTATTCCTGCGCCAGCGAAAGTGTTGTCTTTGTCGTCGCAATGGAAGACCCTACATTAATAACCGGCGAAATGCCGCGCTGCGGTAATTCCGCAAGCAGCATCTCCCGGTCCGTATCAAATTTTGCATCATCGTAATGTGCATGTGTCTCAAAAATCATAAGAAGTGCCTTTCTATCAGATCAAGTTCCTCCATGATGATACAGTTTGGAAGTGTATCCGAAGCCACCATGCCCCGCACCTGGGCATAATCCATCCAGCGCACACTCTCAATTTCTTCGGTCTGCAGTTCAAATTCCTCTGCTTCCCGATCCAGCCAGAGCAGATAAACATTTGAAATCTGATGATCATGAAATGGCTGTCTGTGAAATTCGCTGTCAACATCCTTATGCACCTGTCCGCAATAAATCAGATCCGACTCCTGCACTGTCACATTTAATTCTTCTTTCAACTCCCGAATTGCTGAAGGAATGTAATCATCCCCTGCCGGTATATGTCCGGCACTGGAAATATCATAGCAGCCCGGAAATGAATCTTTCTGCATACATCTCTTCTGTAATAAAAGCTGAATCCGTCCGTTCCTGTTGCGGGCAATCCAGACATGTGCGGTGCGATGCCGCACACCCTCCCGGTGTGCCTCTGCGCGTTCTACGGTTTCACCGGTTGGTGCTCCGGTTTCATCTACAACATCAAGGATTTCCATAATTTATGCCTCCTATTTTTATGCCTCCGACCTTGTTTAACAGATCTCTGCACCGCTTGGCATTGGTTTCTCCGGTGTCATCAGAGAAAGTGTGCCGTTTTCGTCCTCTGCACACAGCAACATGCCCTCGGACAATACTCCGGCAAGTTTTGCCGGCTTTAAGTTCACAAGAACCATAACCTTCTTGCCGACCATCTCTTCCGGTGTGTAATCTTTACGGATACCGGATACAATCTGCTTTACGGTGTTTCCGATTTTTACCTGAGAGCAAAGCAGCTTCTTTGACTTTGCAACTGCCTCACAGGAGAGAATCTCTCCCACCTGGAACTGCATCTTCGTAAAATCATCAAATGTGATCTCTTCCTTCGGATCCATATCAATGGCTGCTTCATCTGCGGACTCTCCGCCATTTAATGCTTTCTGCTCTTTTTCGTACTCTTCCTTCTGCTTTGCCTGAATGGCATCCACTTTTGGCTGGATCTCTTTTGCGTCAATTCTTGCAAAAAGGATCTCCGGAGCATCGGTTACTTTTGTTCCATCCGGATACAGTCCAAACTGATTGAGTTCATCAAAATCACGCAATGATGTCGATAACTGCGCCACGATTTTTTCTGCGGTTTCCGGAAGGAATGGGTGCAGAAGACTTGCGCCTATCGTGATGGACTCGGTCAGATTGTAAAGGACCTCAGCCAGACGGTCTTTCTGTGCCTCGTCTTTTGCCAGTACCCACGGGGTTGTCTCATCAATATATTTATTGCAACGGCGGAACAGTGCAAATACTTCGGAAATTGCATCTGCCACACGAAGTTTTGCCATCTTCTCTACAATACGGTCACGGGTTGCTGTCACAACAGCTTTCAGATCTGCATCCACTTCACCGGTGACTCCTGTGGATGTGACCACACCACCAAAATATTTATTGCTCATGGAAACGGTACGGTTTACCAGATTTCCAAGAATATTTGCCAGGTCAGAATTAAAACGCTCAATGACCAGATCCCAGGTAATCACGCCATCATTCTCAAACGGCATCTCATGCAATACAAAATAGCGGGTAGCATCTACGCCAAACAGATCTACCATGTCATCCGCATAGATTACATTTCCCTTGGATTTGCTCATCTTATCCCCGCCCTGAAGCAGCCACGGGTGTCCAAATACCTGCTTTGGCAGTGGCAGATCCAGTGCCATCAGAAAGATTGGCCAGTAAATGGTATGGAAACGGACAATATCTTTTCCGATCAGATGCAGATCAGCCGGCCATAGCTTCTTAAACTGATCTGTGGAACCATCCGGATCATATCCAATCTTTGTGATATAGTTTGTCAGTGCATCCAGCCAGACATATACGACATGTTTCGGATCAAAATCTACCGGAATTCCCCAGCTGAAACTGGTACGAGATACGCACAGATCCTGCAGTCCCGGAAGCAGGAAGTTATTCATCATCTCATTCTTACGGGAAACCGGCTGAATGAAGTCCGGATGGGTATTGATATAATCAATGAGCCGGTCTGCATATTTACTCATCTTAAAGAAATAAGCTTCTTCTTTGGCAGGCTGCACTTCCCGTCCACAGTCCGGGCATTTGCCGTCTACAAGCTGGGACTCTGTCCAGAAAGACTCACAAGGTGTACAATACATTCCCTCATATGATCCCTTATAAATGTCACCCTGATCATAAAGCTTTTTAAAAATCTTCTTTACACATTTCTCATGATCCTCATCCGTGGTACGGACAAAGTTATCATAAGAAGAATTCACAAGATCCCAGATCCGCTTTACCTCACCGGAAACCTGATCTACAAATTCTTTCGGTGAAATGCCTGCGGCCTCTGCTTTTTCCTGAATCTTCTGTCCGTGTTCATCGGTTCCGGTCTGAAAATAGACATCATAGCCTTCGGCTCTCTTATAACGCGCAATTGCATCCGCAAGAATAATCTCGTACGTGTTTCCGATATGCGGCTTACCTGAAGTATAGGCAATCGCGGTTGTCATATAAAACTTCCCTTTATTTTCTGCCATGTTCTTGGCCTCCTTATCTCACATTCACTCTCCCCATTTTACCGAATTCCACGCCATTTGTAAAGTATCCCCTATTCGTCCGTTTTTCTGTTTATTCAAGAATATTTTCTTATATGCCAAGAATTTCTTGCTGACCTGTTTTTCCGTAGACTAATATGCTTTTATCCAGTTTTTTCCAGTACAAAACTGCCAAAGATAAATTGAGAAGGAGCACCAACATGAAAAATATACAAATCGGGGCAGCCTTAAAGACGATGCGAAAAAATCGTGGCTGGACGATCCATGACGTAGTTGTACAGCTGAATGACCTGTACAATATCGCAGTCGCCGAAAAAACCGTGTACGGATGGGAAAGCGATCAGGCCTATCCCCGCACGGAAACACTGCTGCTGCTCTGTGAACTGTATCAGAGTGACACATTCACCGGAAATCTCCTGCACATCCCTGCAGACAAATCCTTCCCGATCACTGCAGATGAACGGCATGTCATCGAAATGTATCGCCGGCATCCGGAACTACAAAGTGCTGTAAAACGCGTGCTTGATGTTCCCGTCAAAAAACCTTCTGCAAATTAAAGTCCTGATATCCTGTCCCCTGTAAAAACTATTTTCCAAAATTCATCCTGTCACAGAAGTTTCTATCTCATGCAGATATAAATCACATAAACCACATATAAAACCAGCATCACAATACCTTCTTTTCTGCTGATTTTTTCTTTTGTCCATGCAAATCCCCAGATCAACAGGCTCAAAACAATCAGAATCATAATATCTATGATGTTTTCCATCAAAAACGGCATCGGACTGATAACTCCCGCCAGACCAAGTACAAACAGAATATTAAAAATATTAGAGCCTATGGCATTTCCAAGTGCCATATCCACTTCATTTTTGCGAGCTGCAACAACAGATGTCACAAGTTCCGGAAGCGAGGTTCCAATTGAAACAATGGTCAGTCCTACCAGCGTCTGGCTCATTCCAATTTTTAATGCAATATTGCTGGCACTGTCTACAACGACATCCCCGCCAATCACAATACCAGCTACACCAACCACAAGGAACAACAGGCTTTTTGGCATCGACATTACTTTCTGTGCCTCTGCCGCTTCAATCTCTTCACTTTGCAGTTGCCCGCCTTCTTTTCCTGCTTTCAATGCCATACGAATCATGGTTCCGATAAATATGGCAAAAAACACCAGAAATACAGCACTGTCAAAACGTCCCAGTTTCATTCCCACACCACCGAGTATCATAAGCAGCAACGCTGCAAACACGGAATATGGGAAATCACGTTTCAATGTAGCTTTCTGTACGGCAACCGGAGTCATTATGGCACAAAAACCGATGACCACCATCATATTAAAAATATTAGACCCGACCACATTACTGATTGCCAGCGTATTCTTATGCTGGATTGCTGCAACAACGGAAACCGCAGTCTCCGGAAGTGAAGTTCCCATGGCAACAATGGTCAGTCCAATAATGATAGCCGGAACATGAAACCGTTTTGCAATACTGGAACTTCCCTCCACAAAAACATCTGCCCCTTTGACCAGTAAGAAAAATCCTGCGATCAAAAAAACAATTGCCAGCGGCATGGAACATGTTGAAATAAATTCTGTCATATCTTTTCCCTCTTTCTGTAAAATAATGTGTTAAAAGGCAATAATGCCCAAGTGCTCCAATAGTATTTTCAAGCCAATAAGTATGAGGATTACCCCACCTGCAATCTCTGCTTTTCTTTTGTAGCGGGTGCCGAAAAAATTACCGACAACCACTCCGATGACCGATAATACAAATGTCGTGCATCCGATAATCAGACAGGCTTCCATGATGGATACATTTAAAAAGGCAAATGTAATACCGACTGCAAGTGCATCGATACTGGTTGCAACTGCAAGAAGCAGCATTTCTTTGTGATCCAGCGGCAGATCTTTTGCTCCAATTTCCTGCACGTCTTTGTCACGAACCGCTTCAATCACCATCTTGCCACCGATAAACAGCAACAGGAAAAAGGCGATCCAGTGATCGACCGAAGTAATGTATTTCTGAAAACGGATTCCCAGTGCCCAGCCGAGAAACGGCATCAGTGCCTGAAATCCTCCGAAATACAATCCAATCAGAAATGCGTGTTTTTTGTTGATTTTTTCCATGCCAAGACCCTTGCAGACGGATACCGCAAATGCATCCATCGAGAGTCCGACACCAATCAAAAATAACTCGATTATCATTCTTATGTTCTCCTTTTGTGAGGGGATTCATACCTTGCGCTTCTGTCCTTATATATCAAAAAGAGACCCAATGCGCACCAGCGAAAACCGCGACTGCAGCCACGGTTTCCGGTGCACATGAGTCTCATTCTTTAAGGCTTGCCAGGTCCAAATGACCGGTATGTTGACAAGTCACACAATGTGCGAACTACTCCCTCACATACTTTTGTCTATGAATTAGGTAAACTATAACAAACGGCCCTTGAGTTAGTCAATACGAACTTCTTATTTACTGATGACTTTTGCAAACTTCTTCTTACCACGCTTTACGACCTTTCCTTCTCCGGCAAACTCGTCGAGCGTGTAACTGGTACTGATGTCTGTAACTTTCTCACCGTCCACAGAGACTCCACCCTGCTGTACGGCACGACGTGCATCGGAACGACTCTCACACAGAGAAGCCTTTACAAGAACTGCCATGATATCGAGCTTGTCATTGTACAGATCATCTGCAGTCACTTCAACCGTCGGCATATGTGCAGAAACCCCGCCGCCTGCAAACAGTGCATGGGATGCCTCTTTGGCTTTCTTTGCCTCTTCCTCACCGTGTACCAGTTTGGTCAGCTCATAAGCGAGAATCTCTTTTGCTTCATTCAGCTTGGCACCTTCCCATTTGTCCATCTCATCGATCTGCTCCAATGGCAGGAAGGTCAGCATGCGGATGCACTTTAACACATCGGAATCTGCCACATTTCTCCAGTACTGGAAGAAGTCAAACGGAGAAGTCTTGTTCGGATCAAGCCATACGGCACCGGACTGTGTTTTTCCCATCTTCTTTCCCTCAGAGTTTAAAAGCAGATTGATCGTCATGGCATACGCATCTTTTCCAAGCTTCCGGCGGATCAGTTCCGTACCACCGAGCATGTTGCTCCACTGGTCATCTCCACCGAATTCCATGTTACATCCATATTTCTGGTACAGTGTGTAGAAATCGTAACTCTGCATAATCATGTAATTAAACTCCAGAAAGCTTAATCCTTTTTCCATACGCTGCTTGTAACATTCTGCTGTCAGCATGCGGTTTACGGAAAAATGTGCACCAACATCACGCAGTACATCAATGTAGTTTAAATCCATCAGCCAGTCGGCATTGTTTACCAGCATTGCCTTGCCTTCCCCGAAATCGATGAAACGGCTCATCTGCTTTTTAAAACAGTCTACGTTGTGCTGAATGGTCTCCGGTGTCATCATCTGACGCATATCGGTACGTCCGGATGGATCACCGATCATGGCTGTACCACCGCCGATCAGCGCGATTGGCTTGTTTCCTGCCATCTGCAGACGTTTCATCAGACACAGTGCCATAAAATGTCCCACATGCAGACTGTCAGCTGTCGGGTCAAAACCGATATAAAATACTGCTTTTCCATTGTTGATGAGTTCCTTGATTTCTTCCTCGTCGGTTACCTGTGCGATCAGACCGCGGGCAACCAGTTCGTCGTAAAGTGTCATTGGGTTTCCTCCTGTAATTTAACTTTTTTGATTTTTCTGGGGCTTTATGTCCCTTTGCTCCATATCTATAAAAATCCAAATAAAAATCCCCTCGTCCTAATTATAAGGACGAGGGGGATCTCTCGTGTTACCACCTTAATTCGCATGCTGTTCACACAGCCTGCCTCCGCGAGTGCAGCTACACTCCAGTGCGTCTAACGGGCACTACTCCGTTACAGCCTACTTGCCTGCGCGTTCGGTGTAAAGCTCAGGGATGTATTCCCTGCGGTAAGGGGGGACCCAGCTTGCTGGGGGGATTCCTTATCGCCCGGTTTATGTTTGTTCCATAAGCCGTGGCAGGGGGGACCCAGCTTGCTGGGGGGATTCCTTATCGCCCAGTTTATGTTTGTTCCATAAGCCGTGGCAGGGGGGACCCAGCCTGCTGGGGGGATTCCTTATCGCTCGGTTTATGGCTTTTCCATAAATCCATCTGTGCTTTCCGTGTGCCTCTCATCTACCGGCTGCTTTCTGTTCGTTCCACACATTGGTACTTGTTCCCATCTTCGCTTGTATTCTATAATTATATTATTATAGAAAGACAATCACAGTTTGTCAAACAATTTTTACTTGACTTCTTTGGCTTCTGCCGGAACCCAGATTCCATCTTTTCCCCATGGCTGGATCATAGACAAATACCGCTTCTGTCCATCCTTTAAAAATGTAATCTGTATACCGACCTGTGTTTTATCTGCAGATTCAGATTCTTTTTCCACGGAAACAAGCTTTTTATCCGACGATAAATTCAAAAGCTGCCGGGCTGCATCTGTCGGCTCAAGCAATGCACCAATTGGAACCATATTCTTATTCAGCACTTCACCCATACCGTTTATACAGTAGTCCATCTGCGTATCGCTGATTCCCTGCGCATATGCTGTATCAAACTCATCTGCCGATGCAATTCCATCCGTTTTAGCATCCAGACCGTCAGCAAACTGATTGATTTTTTCCTGTGTAATCTGAAATTGACCATTTTCCTGTGCATAATGGATATTCTCTATCCACACGCTCACATGCGGATCTGATGACTCCACATAATACAAAATCTCTGCAGTCTGTTCTTCCGTATTGATTTCATGCAGCCAGTAGCCATCCATTTCTTCTCCGGTTCCACCAAAGAAACTGCCAAAGGCTCCCCATGGCCATGGACTCGACCAGCCAAATGACTGTGTATCTCCATCCATCCACAAAATATGTATTTTCTCTAAATTCGACTGTACCTCTTTGGATGTCATCTGCACAATTTTTTCTGTATCCCGGTCGCAAAATGCCTGTGCCCATTCCCTGATATTCTGCTCTATTATCGCAGCTCCTGCATTTTCCTGCACTGGCTGCTGTGTACTATCCACTTTCTCGGTTGTATGCTCTGTTTTTGTCTCCGACGGTTTCTGGTTTGTCAGACAACTTACTGCCACAAGTGCAACCAAAACGGTTGCAATCGCAGCCACCCAGGTATGTGGTTTTTTAAAATTCAACACGTTCTTAATTCTCCTTCCTGCATCTGCCTCTCCAAACGCAACCGGGGCAAATGAATACGGATGCCGCTCCATCGCAAAAGCAAGTAAGGATGCGCTGTATCCTTTTTTAATCTGATTTCCAAACTGCGCAAGTACGGCCTCATCACAACTCATCTCCATGTCTCTTGTCATATAGAAAAAGGCAATCCATGCCAATGGATTCCACCAGTATACAGCCAAAAGTACGAATGCAATCAGCTTCCATAAAGGATCATGTCTGCGAATGTGCCAGCTCTCATGCGCAAGGATGTACTGCTGTTCCTCCTCTTTCATCCGAAACGGAATATAAATCTGCGGGCAGAAAATTCCCAGTACAAACGGTGATGGAATACAGTCACATTCCCAGATCTTTATGGTCCGCCGGACGTTTCCAGATGTTTCATTTACGGTTAAACGTACTGCTGTCCGTACCATACTGCGGCATTTGATATAGGAATACATTCCATATCCTAAAAATAAAAATATCCCGATCAGCCAGACAAAAAACAACACCGCACAAATTTTCTGTGAGGTCGTCATAGCTGCTGTCAAACCAGCTTCAGAAGCTGCATCCCCTGTCACACGTGAACCGGCAGATATCTGCGTCACATTCTGTACTGCCGTTTGCGCATGCACTCCAGATACTCCTGTGTAGTGTGCAATCTCACTCATTTGTGATCTGCTTTTTACCAGACGAAACAGATTAAACAAACTCCATCCTGATGCAATGGGCAAATCAAATAACATACGGATTCCAACAATTGCCCACAATGCATAGGAATATTTTTTGGGACATTTCCGTAAAAGCGCGCGCACTGCAAACACCGCGAGAATTACAACCGCCACCATGCCATTCCGCTGCAGAAATGCCAGAAAAATTACACTTGCCTTCTCCATTCTCTGCCCCTACCCTTCTTTATGCTCGTCGATCATTTTCTTGAGCAGCTTTGCTTCTTTTTTGGGAATTTTTTTTCCTCCAAGAAATGCTGTGATAAACCCTGGCAGTGATCCGTCAAATGTGCGATCCACAAAATACCGGGATTCCTCTGCCTGCACCTGTTCCTTTGGAATTAAAACAGAAACCGTTGCATCCTCATTGGCAATGTATCCTTTTTCACACATTTTCCGTACAACCGTATAAGTCGTGGATTTTTTCCAGCCAAGCTGTTCCTGACATAACTTTACAAGTTCCCCGGAGTTGACGGGGGCATGCTCCCATACGACACACATAAACCGGTAATCACTGTCACATAATTTTATATATTCCATCTTTTTCTCCTTCACAGGTTTATAGCTATCAACCTGTTTTCAGTTTATTCTTGTAAACCAGAAATGTCAAGGTTTATTTTTATAGACTGCGAGAAATGTCAGAAAAATACGATGGAAAATGTTTGAACTCACCTTTTCGAAAAGTTATAATAACTGTAACGAAAAAAGGAGGACATGCTATCGTGGAAAAAGTACGTTACATGATTTCCGATGCCGCTGCACTGGCCGGTGTGGAAACCCATGTGTTACGTTACTGGGAAGAAGAACTCGACCTGACCATCCCACGAAATGAGATGGGACATCGATACTATACACGAGAGAACATACAGGAATTCCAAAAGATCAAAGAACTCAAAGAAAAAGGATACCAGCTGAAGGCAATCCGCATGATATTACACAATAAAAACCCCGAAGATGCCGGTGTTTCCGTGCCGGATTCTGCAGCACCTGGTCCATTGCCCGCATGTAACCGGGAACATCATCACACGGTTGTCGCCAAACCGGATCGACAGAACGCAGATAAAACCAACCTGCCTGTAAATACCCTTTCCGCAGAAGAACGCATGGCACAATTTCGGGAGTTGATGAGTGACATTGTAGGGCACGCAATCGCACAGAATAACGAAGCTCTCACACTCGATATCAGCAAAGAAATCCGTGAAACCGTCCTGAAAGAAATGAACTATCTCATCCGGGAACAAAACGATATGACGGAGGAACGCTACCGCCAGTTAAGTGCAGAAATTCGTGGAAAATTGCAGAAAAAACATACCTTATTTTCCAAAAAGGAAAAGGTTCCCAAAATGAAAACATCAAAAAAAGAAAAGAACCGGAAAAATGTATTAAATCCGGTCTGATTGATTTCAGCATTGACCTGGCATTAAACGGTTCCATATATAAAATAAAACAAGCCTGCGGAAGGATTGCCATAGAAAAGTTAATACAAAGAAACGCCAAAACCGACATTTGCCGGAATTGGCGTTTCTTATATTAGGGACTTATTTTACAGCTCCTTTAATCAATCATATCATTCTGGAATTTTGATAAATGCTCATACGGCAAAATCAGCCGCCCCCAAAAAAGGCCACATCCATCATTCATAAGGCTATTATTCACTGCCGTAAACATATTTACATCTACCCCTGACAGATCAAGATCCTGTAACAATCTACAACGCTCATAAGCCTCGTCAAAATAAATACATCCGCCTTGTAAAATCGCATCTCTCCGTCCTCTGGAAGTTTCCTGTTTTTTTTCATAAAATAAATGATTCGCTACTCCAATTTCTGCAATATCATCCATCTCTTTTGTTCTAAGCTGCATTTCCATATAACACCGGGCACTGTTGTCAAAAAACGTTATATGAAGCGAACGATATGAATTTGTACTTTCCCCATCAATATAATCCCTGTAATATGGGCGCACAGCATCATCCAATAGTAAAGAATTACTTCTTTTAACCCCACCTGTCGGCTCTGCCGTAAATCCACGTTCTTCCAAAAATTGTGGCAATACATTGGCAATCCGATATAAATACCTGATCTCTTCCTTCTTGCGATCCTGTTTTTGTTTCATATGACACCGTGGCATGGAAATCACAATACGGTACGCGATCAAATCGCGAAAACAGTTCAAACGCTCCTTGATTTCTGACACAGACGGATATGATCCATTCTTTTCATAATAATCGTATATGTATTCCACAATATATCCATTAAACTTTCCCTCTGCGCGAATCAACGACTTAATTCGTCCCTTGAAAGTAAAAGATAAATATGGATATTCCTGTGCCATATATTTATAAAACTCACGAATCTTCTGCGATTGCGAAGTCAGGAAATCATTGTGTTCCAAAAGTTTCATAATCTGTATCAAAAAGTTACAATGTACTAAATCCACTTCATTATGTTTCTGTACCGCCGAAATACGTAAATCCGCTATGTATTTTTTTAAAATGCGAAGAACTGTATCCCCCGAATATAAGTAATCATTCAATGTAATCATATTTTCCCCATCCTAAAAAGTCGCGGTGCCGAGGCACCGCGATCCGCAAGATTATGTAATTGCAAGCTGATGTTTTACTTTACTCATATCAGATTCTAACACCGTCACGCGAATGGCAAGCAATTCTTTTTCATCATCTACTTTGCGTGCTTCCCTCAAATTACGCACTAAATCACAATGCCCTTCTGCAATCCGTCTGATATTTACATTTGTTTCATTTTCAATTACCAGTTCCAAACCGGTAACCTTTTCATCCAGTACCGTAAACTTCTGATCCAATACCGTAAACTTCTGATCCAATACCGTAAACTTCTGATCCAATACCGTTACCTTTTCATCCAGTACCGTAAACTTCTGTTCCAGCTTTGTTACTTTCTGTTCCACTCCAGCTACTCTCTGATCCAGTTCCGTCACCTTCTGTTCCAGCTTCGTTACTTTCTGTTCCACGCTGGCTACTCTCTGATCCAGTTCCGTTACCTTCTGTTCCAGCTTCGTTACTTTCTGTTCCACACTGGCTACTCTCTGATCCAGTTCCGTTACTTTCTGTTCCACGCTGGCTACTCTCTGTTTTATTTCAGACATTCCACTTTTGAGTTCCCTGACATCACTCTCCAGTAAATCAAGCCTTGTGTATACAGGTTCAAATTTCTGATCTAACAACTGTGATAAAATCACAATATCTTCCTGTGTCATCCTTCTTTCACCTCCGATCTTTTTATTTTTCTTTCTCCAAACTTTTCCGATAGCTATTATGTTAACATCCTTTTTCTTATTTCGCAAGCAGATTATCTCTCATCATCATTTTTCTGTATGATTGGCTTTTTAACTGTAACATCTTAACGCTTTGAAATATTTGATTTGTAGAATATTTCCAAAAATCATAAACCTCAACATACGATGTATCAACATCCTTTTATGCAGAAACAGCAGGAAATCTATGATATCCATCATAAATTCCCTGCTGTTTTCTTCTTATTTCACATCTCCCCAGAATTCATTCCACTCACCGCCACCCATAGTGACAAAATATTTCAGCCAGACCTTCCACTGATCCATCTCTTCATCCGTCTCATGATCTTTAATCACCGAAAAAAGCCGATCCATCCGCACCATATAATCCGGATCTTTTACAAAATGCTTTTCATCATAATAGCGTTTTAATTTATGTATTGCTGCAATTGCGGCTTTTTCCGTAAATCGTTCCTGTTCGAGTGCACAGTTATATTCCGGCACAGAATGAATGTAGTTCACACACGCACGATACCACTTTGTCATAGCTGCTCTAACACCTCATCTCCATACTGGGCACGGATCTGCTGTTCCAACAAAACAAACACTCCAATATACTGATCAAACTTTTTCATATAAAACAACCCCATCTTTCTCTATCTCGGATACCAATTCAGCTGACACGTATTTATCATCCATATTGATAATATCCAGCTTTAAAAGCGACCACAGATCCTCATTTAAACTATCCGACAAACCTCCAAAATCTGCACATCCATAAATTGCCAGATCGATATCGCTTTTGGGCATATTAGTTCCACGCGCACGTGATCCAGATAATACTACTTTTTTTACCTGATATTTTTTTGAAATTTCCACTATCTGCTGATATACACTTTGTAAGTTACAGTCTTGATTCTCTTTCATTACAATCATTATTCCTGTTTTCTGTTAGTTCAGTGATCTTATTATACGCCAGATTCTATAAGGAATGCAACCAGCCATTACTTTCCCACAAATGAAAAAAAGGGTCCCTTACCATAGTAAAGTTCCCTTTTTCCCCTAGTTATAAATCTTCTTCAGTTTTTCTATATCAATTGCAAGTTCCCCGTCACCATCTTTTACTTTCGCAATGACCGGTATGCCTGTTAATTCCTCAATCATTCTTGCATTATCTTCCTGCATGATTCCACCCACGTAATGATTTAGGATCACTCCTTTTACACCCATTCCATGATTCCGGATATATTCTATCGTCAGAACAACCGCATTGATCGTACCAAGACCAGCATCCGCTATCACCAGCGTATTCAGGTCCAGCGCCTTTACAATATCTTCCAACAAAATCTTATGTTCTTTGTCCCAGCGGATGGGACAGACAATGCCGCCGCTTCCCTCTACCGTGACATAATCGAATTTGCTCTTTACCTTGTCAAAATCTTTTTTTATTTTCTCTGGATCAACTGGATTACCCTCTATTTGAGCAGCTAAATGAGGAGATACAGCATTTTGATACAAGTATGATAGCAGACTGGTATCTTCCTGTGTAATCCCGGCAATCTTTTTCACATATCCCGCATCACTATCACCTATGGATTTGGCTCCCGATAAAGCCGCTTTATAATACCCTGTACGGATTCCTGCATCTGCCAGTTTTTTTACGATCAATGCGGTAACATATGTTTTTCCGATATCTGTGCCGGTGCCTGTCACAAAAATTCCTTTTCCCATAATTTTAATCCATCCTTCCTATTCGTTCAGACAGAATCCATTTTTTCTCATTTTAAGTCCTACACCAGATGCCAGCAGACATAGCACAAAATCTCCAGGCATATCCAATGGGAAACAGGACAAAAAGATTACAGCAATTGTCGCCGGTGTATGTGCATAAAAATTTAAAATGATAAATTTATATACAATTCCAATGGCATAAGTCACAACAAAACCGGCCAGACAGGCAATCATATAATTCTTATAACTTGCTTTTAACTTTTCACATATTTTTCCGGTCACAAACGCGCTCGCAATAAATCCGACCAGATAACCAAAACTCGGTCGGAATATGTATCCAATTCCTCCACCTGCGGCAAAAATCGGAATTCCGATCAGCCCAAGCAACACATAACAGCCTACAGATATTGCGCCCTTATTTCCACCCAGAATCAATCCTGCAAGCAACACGAAGAAAAACTGAAGTGTAAAATAATCCATATAAGGAACCGGAATCTGAATAAAGGCGCCTACTGCAACTAAAGCGGTAAACATAGCGCACAATACCATACTTTTTGTCGATAATCGTTTCGTTTTCGTATTTTCCAAATTGTTAACCCTCCATTCAAGTTATTGTTAACAATTTAACGCATTTCTCTCTTATTGTCAACCTATCTTGTTCTATAAGTTGACATTTCAACAAGATATATGAAACCCGTTTGCGCAAAAAGATGCAGGGACGAAAATTTATCCCTGCACCCTTTTATAAATATGTCCGAAGATCCTGACACAAATCTTCTTCCAGTTTGATTAACTTTTTGGCAAATGTCTTTGCCTTATGATCTGCTGCCTGGTATTGGTTCAGATAGCGGCTGAGGGATTTTACACCCATATCACAGCCATCTGTCATCAGCTCCGCAATCGTTGCATCCGAATCATTCATTGCAAGTTTCACATTGGTTTTGATCCAGAACATCCCCTGTGCCATTGGATTTGGCTCTTTTCCATCATCATGGAATTCTTCCAGCAGACTTTCCAGTTCTTTCTGAAGATTTTGATGCTGGTCCTTACAATTTTCCAGCATTTCTTTTAATTTTGCGTCATTTACCTTGTCGAGTACATCCGCAATCGATGCTGTACCCATCTTGATTCCTGCGTCGCATTCCCGCAGCAGCTTTATGGTATCCGGTTCAATCATGATCTGCCTCCTGATCGTTATACTTTTTATAAACAGTATTTCCGGATATCCTTTTTCTATTCATAAGAGATAACTATTCATCTTTTGTTTCGATCGGCACTTCCCGCTGCTCTACGGATGTCGAAAACACAATCTGCGTCTTTGTCCGCCCAAACTGCTGCAGCTCATTGATAAAATGATCCAGTTGTGCCGTAGACTCAAACAATGTCTCTATCAGCATGGAATAATCGCCCGTCACACAGTTACACTCGACAACATTTGGTATTTTTTCAATAAATGGGTAAAATACCGGTTTTTGTAATGGTTCCACCTCCAGGTTGATAAATGCCTTGATATGGTAATTGAGGTACAGTGGGTTTACCTTTGCCGAATAACCAGTAATTACGCCTTCATGTTCAAGTTTTTCAATTCTGGCAGACACCGATGGAGATGACAAAAATACCTGTGCTGCAATTTCTTTGAGCGGTGTCCGTGCATTTTTCTGCAGAATCTGTATGATTTTTTTATCCACTTTATCCAGTTTTTTCATGATCTAAACCTCAATTTTTCTGTAAATACGCAAAAAAGGACACCTGCTTAGACGCCTGTGTCCTTCTTTTATCCGAATTTTAAATTATGAGGTCATTATAGCACATGTATTTCCATTTGCAATAAACGCGTTTGAATTTTACTTTATTTTCTTATGTTTTCCCAGTATTTTCCTTATTTTTTTATGTTTAGTTACCCATTTTCCGGCTGTTTTTCCAAATACAACTTAAAGTATTTACCTTTGCCGCAAAGAGTGCTATCCTCGTCCCATTGAAAAAAGCGCGCGAGGATCAAACAACAATAGTAAAGGAAATAAAGGAGATTATCATTATGAAAGAGAAAGAATATATGCGTTTAGAATCTGATTCCATCGGAACCATGGAAGTCCCAGAAGATGCCTATTATGGCGTACAGGCTTTACGGGCCAAAGAAAATTTTCCGATTACCGGAACAAAATTACATCCTGTTTTCATTAAAAACCTTGCAAAAATAAAACGTGCAGCCGCCATTACCAACCGGAAAGCCGGAAGGTTGAAACCGGAAATTGCCAACGCCATCGAATCTGCATGCAACGAAGTCGTCTGTGGCATGTTTGACAAAGAATTCATTGTCGACGGCATACAGGGCGGTGCCGGAACCAGTGCCAACATGAACATGAACGAAGTCATTGCCAACCGCGCCATCGAAATGCTCTGTGGCAAAAAAGGAGACTACACCATTGTTCATCCAAACGACCACGTCAATATGGCACAGTCCACAAACGATGTCATTCCAACCGCCGGAAAATTAACGGTTCTCGATCTTCTCAAACCTTTAGACAAAAGCCTTTCCCTTTTAACGGATGCCTTATATGACAAAGCTGCAGCGTTTGACCACATCGTAAAAATCGGACGTACACAGCTTGAAGACGCTGTGCCGATGCGTCTGGGTCAGACGTTCCATTCTTATGCCACCATGATTTCCCGTGACCGTGACCGTCTTACAAAAGTCCGCACGGAAATGTATCCCGTAAACATGGGGGCAACCGCTATCGGCACAGCAATCAATACGTCCCCGTTTTATTTAGATAATATTGTGCCAACCCTTGGAAAGATCACCGGCTACCCGCTGACCCAGGCCGACGATCTGTTTGATGCCACCGAGAATCTGGACGGATTTGTACGCGTTTCCTCCTGCCTGAAAGCATGTGCGGTCAACTTATCCAAAATGTGTAATGATCTGCGTATCCTTGCAAGCGGACCAAAAGCCGGGTTCGGTGAGATTACACTTCCGGCTATGCAGAATGGTTCTTCCATTATGCCCGGCAAAGTCAATCCAGTCATCCCGGAAGTTGTCTCACAGGTTGCGTTTCATATTATCGGTCACGACACGACCATCACTATGGCGGCAGAAGCCGGTCAGATGGAATTAAACGCTTTTGAACCGGTTGTTTTTTACAATCTTTTTGACTCCATTACCACACTGACACACGCAGTGGACACCCTGACCGCCAACTGCATCCTCGGCATCACCGCAAATGAAAAACGCTGCCGCGAACTTCTCGATGCAAGCGTCGGTATCACCACCGCCCTGTGTCCGTACATCGGCTACAAAAAAGCTGCAAGTCTGGCAAAAGAATCCTTAAAAACAGATATTCCAGTTAAAACTCTTGTATTGAAATACGGTCTGTTAAAAGAAAGCGAACTGGATTCTATTCTCGATCCTTATGCAATGACCGAAGCCAGAACCAGACAGACACAGGCAAAAGCCGTATAATAAGATTTATCTTTTGTGCAAACTATGCTATAGTAATGGCATAAACCACTACACAAGGAGGTACTCATAATGGAAACAGTAACAGAAGTAGTTAAAAACATGGCCGGCGGAGATGGCGAAGTAACCATCAAACGCATCCTCGGAGAAAAAGAATTAAACGGAAAATGTGGTCTGTATGCACAGGTAACCATTCAGCCGGGATCTTCTCTTGGTTATCACGAACATAAAAATGAAAGCGAGACGTATTACATTCTTTCCGGTACCGCAGAATATAACGATAACGGAACCACACGCACTGTAAAAGCCGGAGATGTAACCTATACACCAGACGGATGCGGACACGCCTTAAAACCAATTGGTAATGAGCCGGTTGTATTTATGGCTCTGATCATCTTTGATTAATTTATCTTAGAAACATGCAAAAGGACCGGCTATCCCAAAAGGCAGCCGGTCTTAAAGCTGGCAGAACTCTTTCCCATATCTGAGGCGGGGCCAAACGTGGAAGATGGATGAATTAAATAAATGCAATCATATACAGCGGCAATGTAATGATACCATCTTCGCCCACACCGATATTTCCATCTGCAAATTTATACCCATAAGAAATATCTTTATGATTCTTCATAAGTGACTTTAAGGAATTTGCCCTCGTATTTCCGCCTTTTACTTCAATCGGAACTACCATTCCATCTTTTTGGATCACTACATCTATTTCTCTTTTCGTTGTCTCATTTTTATAAAAATATAACTGATATCCCTTTTTATACAGAGCATCTGTTATTGCATATTCATAGATACCGCCTTTGGAATTTCCCTCTAAAGTGTTTTCTACAATATGCTGTTTTAATGAAAAGTCCTTCATCGCCATCAACAATGATAAATCAGTTGTATAAGCCCGGAAAAAATCATCTCTTGCATAATCATCCAGATCAAATCTGACATCCGTCACAAGTTTACTTAAATGTACCATATCTGCACGAAGCAACCACTCAATACTTGAAAAATACTTTTGTGCTCGGCCTCCATGCTCAACTTCTTTATATTGAAATTTGTGGTTTTCTTTATCAAGCAGCTGCTTTGCAAGTGAAAGATAACATTTCTCTGCTTTTACCTTTTCTTCCGCAGTTGCATAATGTGCTATATCATACTGATATCCCAATAAGAGGCTCCTCTGTATCTTATCAACCTCTCTGAAATCCTTTGTATCTACATATTTCTGTACAGCTTCCGGCATACCACCTATTGCTATATACTGTCTGTAATAATTCATCATTTGGGAATGAATCGCCTCAGGTATCACGGTCTTTGATTCCAGATATCCGCAGAGGTTTCCGATCATGTCTTCAGAAATCCCCATTCCCCAGAGAAACTCTTCAAAATCAATCCCATACATTCTCAGATAATCAACATAACCGACCGGATAAGACGATGCACGTTTATAATCGATTCCAAGAAGCGATCCCGACACAATAACATCATATCTGTTATCGATTGCCCAGAATTTAAGGGATGTGATTGCTTCCTGGCACTCTTGAATCTCATCGAGAAAAATCAAAGTTTTCCCTGGCAGAATTTTCTTTTCAGGAAAGCGGAAACGCATAGCCATAACCATATTATCTACCGTAAGATCACCGGAAAAAATGTCAACGGCAGAAACCATCTGCTTAAAGTTGATTTCAAGCAGTTCCTCATAATTGTCTTCTGCAAACCGTTCAATAATATATGTTTTTCCTGTTTGCCTGGCTCCCTGTACAACAAGGCATTTTTTATTTTTTGTGTTAACCCAGTTTTTTATTGAAGCAATTGCTTTTCTTTTTAACATAATACCCCCATCAACAAAATTTCTTTCTACCAGTGCGTATTATCAACATTTTGGAAAGTAAAAATGTATTTGATGTCAACATTTTGCATTATTGTATCATTGCTATAGTTCTTAATCAAGTATAATATGCCATAATTTTATTCTTTCCCATAATAAACCAACTTAACATTATTAGATATTGTCACTATGTCATTACATAAAAAAAGACCAACGATCCATCTTCTGAATCGTTGGTCAAATATTGTGTCAAACTCGTGTCAACGCTACGTCTCCATACGCTGAAACCCTTGGTATTACTAGGTCTACTCGCAAACGTAAGGCATCATAGCCAGATGACGTGCTCTCTTGATAGCAACTGTAAGAGCTCTCTGATGCTTTGCACAGTTTCCTGTGATACGACGAGGAAGGATCTTTCCTCTCTCAGAGATGTATCTCTTTAACTTGTTGATATCTTTATAATCGATGACATTATCTTTGCCACAGAATACACATACTTTTTTTCTTCTACGCATTGGTCTTCTCTTCATGGAAGATCCTTCAGCTGTTTTATTGAAAGCCATGTTCTTTAACCTCCTATATGATGTTATGCTCTATGGAACATTTAGTTGAATGGTAATTCTTCATCAATTCCATCCGGAATATTCATGAAGCCATCTCCGGCAGCTCCGCTTGGTGATGGAGCAGAAGGTGCACCGCCGAAATCAGCATTTCCACCGGCTGCATTTTTGCTCTCCGCAAACTCTACGTTCTCTGCCACAACATCTGTGGTGTAAACGCGCTGTCCATCCTTGTTTGTATAACTGCCTGTCTGGATATGACCCTCGAGAACAAACTTGGTTCCCTTGCGGCCAAATCTCTCCAAAAACTCTGCTGTCTTGCTAAATGCAACACAACTAATGAAATCCGCTGTCTGATCCTCATTGTTCCGGCGGAACCGACGGTCAACTGCCAGTGTAAATCTTGCAATCGCACTGGAACTCTCCCCCTGAGAGTAACGAACTTCTGCGTCTCTGGTTAATCTACCCATAAGAATGACTTTATTCATACAATCTCCTACTTTCTTATACTACTGCTCGTCTTTTCTAACGCATAAGAAACGAAGAACGTTGTCCATGATACGGACATCCTGCTCAAGCTTAGCTGGAGCATCCGATGCTGCGTCGAACTGGATGAAGTAGTAGAATGCTTCGCTCATCTTCTGAACGTCGTAAGCTAACTTCTTCTTACCCCATTCTTCAACTTCTGTAACAGTACCGCCTGCACGAGTGATATACTCTTTTGCTTTCTCAACGGTTGCTGTTCTCGCATCATCTTCGATCTTTGCACTGACAACGAGTGCTAATTCATACTTGTTCATGCGAAATGTTACCTCCTTTTGGTCTCTGGCTCACAGAACATAGCCTGTGAACAAGGAAAAAATAGTTATCACGAGGATATACTATACCATGTTTTATGCGGATTTTCAAGCCTTTTCTTTAACTTTATTTGAGTTTTTCCCAAGATTATGTTATAGTGGGTTCTGAACGGTATTCATACAGAAACTGTATCGACTGCGGTATATTTATGATGTATCGCCCCAAATGAATATGTGAGTCACCTTTACACAGGATTTCGACGGACACCTGTTACACAGGATCCGATCCATTTAATTACCAGAAGGAAGGTGGTAGCATGAAAACAGGAATCATAGGCGCAGGGCGCGTAGGCTGCTCCCTTGGAAAATATTTCCGGAGTAAAAACGCAGACCTTGTGGGATATTATGATACCAATGCCGCGGCCGCAGAAGAAGCCGCCGCGTTTACACAGACTGCCGGTTTCAATCAGGTGCAGCAACTGGTGCGTGAATCAGACATCCTCTTCATCACGACACCCGATTCGCTCCTTGTACCCGTATGGGAAGAAATCAAAGGCATGTCACACAGGAATCAGATTATATGTCATTGTAGTGGCGCACTTTCATCCGATTCATTTTCCGGAGCCAAAGAAGCAGGAGTATCCTGCTGCTCGGTTCATCCCATGTTACCGTTCAGTAACAAATTTTCATCATACCAGCAATTAGAACATGCATTTTTTACCGTGGAAGGCCACCCACATGCCGTACAGGTCATCACCGACTTACTCACTTCCTATGGAAATGAAGTCTGCCGGATTGATGCCGCAGCCAAGCCAGAATATCATGCAGCTGCCAGCATCTTAAGCAATCAGGTGATCGCGGTACTTGATACGGGGTACCGGCTTCTCGAAGACTGCGGATTTTCCCGCGAAAAAGCCGTTGCGGCAACTGCTGCACTGGTCCGTCAGAACATCGAAAATGTGCTCTCGCAGGGCTGTGTCCATGCACTGACCGGTCCGATTGAGCGTGGAGATGTCGCAACCGTGGAAAAGCACTTACACTGTTTAAACACAGAAGATGCCGCTTTGTACCGCATGCTCGGCACACGGCTTCTGGCAATTGCAGAAGGAAAAAATCCAGCACAGAATTATGAAAACATGAGACATGTTTTACTTGCTGATGAACAGAAAAAAGAAAATGGAGGATCTCATAAATGAAAAATACGGTTGTAACTTTTCAGGAAGCTAAAGACAAGGGCGAAAAGCTTTCCATGCTGACCGCCTACGATTATTCTACTGCCAGACTTATTGATGAGGCAGGTGTCAATGCCATTCTCGTCGGCGATTCCCTCGGAATGGTCGTTTTAGGATACGAAGACACGCTCTCCGTCACCATGGAGGACATGATCCATCACAGCGCAGCGGTTGCCCGCGGCATCAAAGATACACTGCTCATCACCGACATGCCTTTTATGTCTTACCAGACTTCCGTCTATGACGCGGTTGTCAATGCCGGACGCCTGATGAAAGAAGGCCGTGCACAGGCAGTCAAGCTGGAAGGAGGCAAAGAAGTCTGCCCTCAGATCAAAGCCATCGTAGACGCTTCCATCCCTGTTTGTGCCCACCTTGGCCTGACCCCACAGTCTGTCAATGCCTTTGGCGGATTTAAGGTACAGGGAAAAGGCGAAGCTGCCGCACAGAAACTGCTTGATGACGCGCGTGCCGTTGAAGAAGCCGGTGCTTTTGCCGTTGTCTTAGAATGTGTACCACAGGCCCTTGCCACAAAGATTACCGAGAGTATTCATATCCCGACCATCGGAATCGGTGCCGGTGCCGGATGCGACGGACAGGTACTTGTCTATCAGGATATGCTTGCCATGTATTCCAACATGAAGCCGAAATTTGTCAAGCAGTTCGCACAGGTCGGTGAACAGATGCGTGAGGCATTCCGCACTTATAAAGAAGAAGTTGCTGCCGGAACGTTCCCTGCTGCTGAGCATACCTTCAAAATGGATGAAACCGTTCTGAATAAATTATATTAAGACATTCCTACGGAATCATTCGCATTGTTTTTGTCAAATAACAATAAAACCAAATTACAATGAAAATCAGGAGATTATAAAATGGAAATATATGGAGAAATCAGTAAAGTAAGAGCTGCCGTAAAGGCATGGAAAAAAGAAGGATTAACCGTCGGATTCGTACCTACTATGGGATATCTGCATGAAGGACACAAAAGCCTGATCGATGCAGCCAGAAAGGAAAATGACCGTGTCGTTGTCAGTATTTTTGTAAACCCGATGCAGTTCGGACCAACCGAAGATCTGGAGAGTTATCCACGCGATCTCAAAAAAGATGCCGCATTGTGCGAAGCTGCAGGTGTAGATATCATCTTTCATCCGGAACCGGAGGAAATGTATGCCGACGGCTTCTGTTCCTATGTGGATATGAATGGTCTTACCACCGAACTCTGTGGAAAAAGCCGTCCGATTCACTTCCGCGGCGTGCAGACCGTTGTATTGAAACTCTTCCACATTGTAACTCCGGACCGCGCATACTTTGGCCAGAAAGATGCCCAGCAGCTTGCCGTCATCCGTCGCATGGTCAAAGACTTAAATGTGGATACCCGGATCATCGGCTGCCCGATCATCCGTGAAGATGACGGACTGGCAAAGAGCTCGAGAAACACTTATTTAAACGGCGAAGAACGTCAGGCGGCACTTGTGTTAAACCGCAGTTTAAAAGCCGGAAAAGCCCTTGTGGATGCCGGAGAAACACGCGCTTGTGTCATCAAGTCTGCAATCACAGCAGAGATTGAAAAAGAGCCGCTTGCCAGGATAGATTACGTGGATGTCGTTGACTTTGACACCATTACTCCGGTCGAAAAACTCGAAGGTTCCATTCTTGTAGCCATTGCCGTATACATTGGCAAAACCAGACTGATCGATAACTTTATCGTGGAAAAATAGGAGATTACTCATGCAGTACAATATGTTAAAAGGAAAAATTCACCGGGCTGTGGTAAAACAGGCGGATCTCAATTATGTCGGCAGTATTACCGTCGATACCGATCTCTTAGAAGCTGCCGGCATTTTAGAATATGAGCTGGTACAGATCGTCGATGTGGAAAACGGCAACCGCTTTGAAACTTACACCATCGCGGGAGAAGCCGGTTCCGGCATGATCTGTTTAAACGGTGCCGCCGCCCGTCAGGTCGCTGTGGGCGATCATGTCATTCTCATGTGCTATGCACAGATGACACCGGAAGAAGCAAAAGAACATCACCCGAAAGTTGTTTTTGTCGATGCGGATAATCACATTGCACGGGTCACTAACTATGAAAAACACGGAAAACTGACGGATGATTTTATCGGTGCATAAATGACAGCAGATTTCTATAGTAATTTGTCCTATGCTACGGTATAATAAATGTATTGAAAACGAAGGAGATTCCCTATGAAAATTGCCTTATGTGATGACGATGAAAAGGAATTGTCCAACATACGGTCGCTTTTGGACAGTTATCAGAAAACTCACAATATTCCGTTTACCTATCAAGAATATCACAGCAGCTGTGAACTTGCCCTGCGGGCATCAAAGGAACGATTCGACATTTATCTGCTAGACATCCTCATGCCACATATGACCGGCATGCAGCTTGCACGCGAAATCCGTACTTTCGACCATGCTGCCGATATTATTTTTCTTACAACCTCATCGGATTTTGCGGTGGAAAGTTATACGGTAAAGGCCACCAATTATCTGATGAAGCCGGTATCCTCCAACGCTTTCTTTGCTGCCATGGATGACATCCTACGGGTAAAAACACAGGAACAGGGGCATTTTCTTGTACTAAAAAGCCGGATTGGCGTACATAAAGTTCCCCTGTCCGAACTGATCTATGTAGAAGCCCAGAACCGCAAAGTTATCTACTATACGAGTGGAAGGGAACAGATTGTCTGCACAGAACTGTTCTCGTCCGTATGCAACAGCCTGCTGCAACACCGGGAATTTATTCAGGTACACCGCTCGTTCCTTGTAAATATGAACTATATCCGCTCGATCGGCACAATGGATATGTGTCTTCACAACGGCACAAACATTCCGCTTGCACAGCGCAGGGTTGCCGATATCAAAAAACATTATCTCGCTTTCCAGATGGAGGAATGATTATGCCTGAACTTTCATCCGTTTTTTCTTTAGTTAATTATGCTTTTGTATTATTTTTCGGCATCGTGGCGGCACTGTATCTTGCCGACATCGGTTTTTGCGATCATAAGCGTGTCTATGTCCTGACGCTTTTTTTCTTTGGTATTGCCCAGCTTCTTTTTTATCTGATCATGGGGGAGTCGGTGCTTTACAAATGCTATCCGTTTCTGATCCATATCCCTTTAATTGCCTTAATTTTCCTGCGGTTTCACCGGAATCTGTCAATCTCCGTCATTGCCGTTTTGTCTGCATATCTGCTGTGCACCCCCCCGCAAATGGTTTGGTACCTTTATTGCCTTCTTTTTTGATGGAAATCCCATTGTATCAAATGTTGCTTCCATCCTTATTACCATTCCGCTTCTTTTTCTTGTGATCCGGTTTATCTCACCGTATATCATCCGGTTAAAATATGAAAGCCACACAACACTATTTTTGTTTTTCCTGCTTCCGCTGGTATACTATGTCCTGGAATACACGTTTACTGTCTACACGGATCTGCTCTACACGGGCGGTGCAGTCGTTATTGACTTTATGGACAGTTTTCTTGTCGTATCCTTTTTTATTCTGTCTGTTCTCTCGCTTAAATTTTCAAGTGAAAAAAATAAAGCAGAACGGGAAAATATTCTGCTTACTACGGCTGCCACACAGGCACAGAAAGAAATTGCCCAGCTTTCCGCTTCCCAGCAGCAGGCAGCCATTTACCGGCATGACCTGCGACACCATATGAATTTCATCCAGAGTTGTCTGGATCAGAATAACCCAAAAGAAGCGGCTTCCTACATCCACGAAATCTGTACCAATCTTGAACACAATTCTGTCATTCGCTACTGTGTCAACGAATCGGTCAATCTGATTGTGTCCTCCTACGCCAATCAGGCTGCCGCAAACCACATTCCAATGCAGATTTCCATTACTGCGACCGAATTTTCCCGTTTTCAGATTACAGATCTGTGCAGTTTATTTGCCAATGCACTTGAAAACGCACTTCATGCCTGCCAGCAGATGAATCCGCAGTCCCAACGCTATATTTCACTTAAGGTATATGAGAAAAATACACAGTTATGTATCCAGATAAAAAACAGTTATGAACAACCTGTCGTTTTTGCAGATGATATTCCGATATCCCGTTCCGTCAACCACGGCATCGGCGTACAGAGCATGATCTCTGTTGTCGAAAAATACCATGGTGTCTATGGATTCTTTGCAGATCATGGGGAATTCCGGTTTCAGGCTTCCATGTAACATCTGATTTTCTGTCGATTCGTGAACTCTTTGTGTCCTCCCCGCAATTTTCATCAAATAGACACAACTTTATACGAAAATATCTCCAGATCGAAACGGAGGTTATACCTATGCGAAAAAACAAAATCATCAGTAATCAAAAACGTCTGAGGATTTGTTTTATGCAAAATTCTCAGACGTTTTTCCCTTTATAAAATCTTTTTAAATCATGCCATCCCGCAGCACATCATGATCCCGCAACAGCTTCTCGATCACGGTTCCCTTGATCTTACCAAGAAGCGGTTTCTTGATCACATTGAGCGGTCCGAGGTTCATCTGCAGCGGGGACTTACCATCCATCAGCTTCACGCTGCTGTCTAACAGTTCACGCACATCGTAGACGCTTCCCCATACTTCCGGCACGCCGCGGTCCACACCGAGCAGTCCGTAGACCGCTTCCATTGCGGTACGCACGGAATACTCGGTTGTAAATACGGTATCTCTCGGCGTCTCGGTAAACTGTCCGAGGAATGCAAAGTTAACACAGCCATCCGGAATGACATCCGGGCGGTCACCCTTGGTTCTTGGCATAAAGAATGCGGTGATATACGGCATCATGGTCGGTACGCAGACAGCACTGTGCTCTGCAAGATCCTCAATCTGGTCTTCCGGCACACCCAGATGGTACAGCCACTCTTCTGTAATCTCTTTACCGGTACACTCTTTCATTGGCTTCTTGATAAAATCACCCGGTACATCGGTAAACAAACCATATACCCATACGCAGACTTTATCTTTGTCCTGCTCCTTGAACTGTCCCTGACGGTTGATCGTCCAGCTTAACAGCCAGCTGGAATCCTTGCAGCTTACGATACCTCCGGTAACCGTCTTTCCGCTGCGCGGATCACGCTGGCAGATCTTCTCAATATATGGAAGAATCTTGTCATCCAATGTGGTAACGGTTGCCGACTCCCAATTGGTCTTTGTAATATCGGAACAGAATTTTTCCGGATGTCCGAACGCCGGATCCTGTTTTGCAATGTTCTTCCACAGGCTCCAGCAGCCACTGGTCCGCACTTCGGCATCACCGTTTGGTGCATGGTTCTGATCGCCGTAAATCGTACCTTCGGTACAGCTTCCGTTTGTGACAAATACCAGATCATTTTCGGTCAGAACGATTCCGGTCTCTACCCCTTTTACTTTGCAGTCAATGGCTTTTGCCACTTTCTTTCCATCTTTGATATCAAAAATAACGTTCGTTACTTCGGTATTGAACTGAAACTCCACACCGGCATCCTCAAGATATTTCTTCATCGGAAGAATCAGGGATTCGTACTGGTTATAGCGTGTAAATTTCAGTGCAGAGAAATCCGGCAGTCCGGAAATATGGTGGATAAACCGCTGGAAATACAGTTTCATTTCCAGTGCACTGTGCCAGTTTTCAAAGGCAAACATCGTGCGCCAATATAGCCAGAAGGTTGAGTCAAAAACTTCCTCATCAAACACATCCTCGATGGTCTTATCATACAGATCTTCATCCTTTGTCATAAACAGCTTCATAACTTCCATGCAGCCCTTCTGACTCAGATTAAATTTACCATCGGTATGTGCATCCTCACCACGGTTTTCGGTTGCACGGCAAAGTGAATAGTTTGGATCTTCTTTGTTCAGCCAGTAATACTCGTCCAGCACGGATGCCCCTTCGATTTCCAGTGACGGAATGCTGCGGAACAGATCCCACAGACATTCAAAATGATTTTCCATCTCACGGCCACCGCGCATCACATAGCCGCGGGTCGGATCAAAGATACCGTCACAGGCACCACCTGCCACATCCATTGCCTCTAAAATATGAATATGGGAACCTGGCATCTGCCCGTCTCTTACGAGAAAACATGCCGTTGCAAGTGCTGCAAGTCCACTTCCTACAATGTATGCATTTTTGTCATCGACTCCTTCCGGTTTCTTTGGCCGGGCAAATGCTTCATAGTTTCCGTTGGTGTAATAAATGCCTTTGCTGTTTTTTTCATATTTTCCGCGCTCGGTGTTGCGGTAATCAACCGGTGGTGCTGCCTTTGCAATCTTCTTTACTTTCTGCTGGCTGGTTTTCTGTGCAGCATATACAAGTCCTGCACCGGCTGCTGCAACTGCTGCAATTCCAAGTCCTAATTTCTTATTTTTATTTGACATAGAAAAATCTCCTTTCTGATTTCTGGGATACTTCTCATTTAGTGTTTCTTCGTTACAGGTTTCTGATTCATTTCAAAACCAATTCCCATAAAATCATAAAACCTGTAACACGACAGATCATTTGTGGAACAAATACGATATGGTTATCTTACCATCTCTGTGAAAAGATACCATTTACAAAATGCCTGAAATGATAAAATTTTTATCATTTCAGGCATTTTGATTAATTTTTATTTCTGTTTAAAATTCTCAATCGACCGCGCAATATTCCCATCGAGTGCTGTCCCCATCATCATAACGATCTTATGGTAATCCTCCTGCATGCCCTTGTCGATCCAGTCAAGCATAATTCCCACAAATCCATATTTATAAAAATCTGCAATAAAGCGTTTATCTCCGTCTGCAATCGTAATGCCTTTGCATTTTTCTTCCACGACATTTACGATCAGTTCATACGTCAGCTTATACAGATACTGCTCCACTTTTTCGTGGGCAACCGCATGGTATACATTCATAATAAATGGCTTGTTTTCCAATACTGCCTCAAATATCTGCGCAATTCCCTCCAGCCACGTATCGTATGTCTTTTTGCCCTGCAACGCACGCTTTCCGTCCTCCACACATGCCCACTCCACCAGATCATAAATATCCTTAAAGTGATAATAAAACGTCATGCGGCTGATGCCACAATGTTCCGTCAGATCATTGATCGTGATCCTGTCAATCGGTTTTGTCCGCAGGAGTTCTTTTAAGGATGCTTCAAGTGCAAGCTTGGTTGTATTTGCCATATCATTTCCTCCATCCGCCCTTCGTTATATTTATTGTAACGCAGCTGTATCACAGGGACAAATAAAGTTTTTCTAAATAGTCTAAAACTTTTAAAGTTCATTTAAGGAAGGCCTTCTATACTTCATGGTATCAAAAGAAAACAGGTGTTGCCGCCCAGTAAATATCAATCATTTACTGATGCGACAGCACCTATTTTCATTTCCAGCGTCACACTATAGTATTCTGTATCGGACGCTCTGCCTTTTATCCCTGCTGCCCTGCTGCCTGCCGGATCATATCCTCGACCACGATGTCATAAATTTCTCCGACCGTATTGCAGTATTCCAGAATTTTCCACGGCTCATTCGTGTGGAAATGAATCTTGACCAGATCCTCATCTCCAGCCGCAATCAGGCTGTTTCCCTCAAAATTTTCCGTGATGTAATCTGCGATCTCATCCTCGTCAAGATCCCTGTCTCTTCTGTCGATCAGTAACTGTGTATCATAACGATACGCAAACTGATCATCCTCTGCATCTATGGAATGTACTCCCATGGTTCTAATCCTCCTGTTATTTCACTGGAACAGCGGTGACAACTTTATGAAGTTCTTCCAGCTGTACCAGCAGCATTTTTTCAACAATGTAATTGTATGATATCTACTTTTTAAAGTCAAACTTAAAAACACATTGTATTAAATACCCAGCTCCAGCGAATCCGCAATATAGTAATCATATTTCTTTTTCCTGCAATACTTCTTAATCCTGCGGATCAGTTTATGGTCTGTCGTGTATTCCAGCAGATAAACATCCATTCCATCCGCTTTGCATGCCTGCAGATACTGGCAGAAATACTCCCGCTCCGTTTTTTTCTGCGTATGGAATGTTTTGGTTGTAAAATCAATCCTGCTCCACACCGACTCCTGGTTTACACCCGTCATAATATCCGCAGCAGAGCCATAACGGGACTGATATGCCGTCACATAGATATCTCCTCCATTGACCACTACCGGCTTCCCCATTGCCCGGATTTTCTTTAAAATCACCGTCAGCCCATCAAAAATATCCTTTTTATGGGCATAATCATATACATCACAGTTATCAATAAAAAAGCCATCCACTCCCTTTTTCTTTAATTTTCCGGCTAATGTATCCATAAATTCCTGCCAGTCTTTATCCGCAACATTAACCCATTTTTCCTCTTCCCAGTTTTCATAATCCCCAATTGCCAGATGCTCGTATGTTTTATAATATGACCGGAAATTTTCGATAGAGCCAATATTAAGATAGCTGTAAACTTTTGTACCGCCAGCATGTAATTTTCTGATATCTTTCTTCGAAAAATACTGTGCATCAATCACAACAGTTTCATAATTTTTTAATTTTGGAACTGCTGTACGGTCTGCATTTAAGAATACTCCATACTCGTATTTTTGTGCCTTCCTTCTATCGGCATTACATGATGCCGAAAGACACAATACTACCGTAATCAGCGACAAAATCCCCAAAAAGAAACAGGCATTTCTTTTTCTCCTGTTTTTACCTGATTTACATTTCATACTTCAAGAGCCTTCCAATCCCACAATTACCGGGATCAGGCATTCCCCATCATAAATTTTTCACTGCTGTCCATAATAAGCATTCGCACCGTGCTTGCGGAAGAAATGCTTATCGCGGATACTGTTCACACAAATTCTGAAATTTTCATTGTAAAATCCGGATAGATTCCCACCGGAATTTCATCTTCAAATAAATACTGCGTGCTGTCCTCATTTTCTCCAAACAAATATACCAGTACCGTACGTTTCATAGGATTTACGATCCAATATTCCCTCACCCCTGCAGTACGGTATTTGAACAATTTGGTCAGATAATCCATCCTCTGACTGCTTTGTGATACAATCTCAATCACCCAGTCCGGTGCCCCATTACAGCCCCTGTCATCCAGCTTTCCGTTATCACAGATCACAGAAATATCCGGTTCCACATATGTTTTATCATCCTGATTTAAAAACACCGCAAACGGTGCCGGATATACTTTACAGGTTCCTTTATGATCCGCAATATAATTTCCGATCGTACGGCTCAACTGCTGCACCAGTTCCTGATGAATTCTGCCCGGTGGTGCCATATCATAAATCTGTCCATCGATCAGTTCTGCACGTTTTCCTTCCGGCAATGCATAAATTTCTTCCGTTGTGTGTGAATATTTTTCTGCTAATGGCATACGCTTTCTCTCCTGCTTTTATTTACCCAATACATCCAATTAAATATAGTATACTGAAAGATTCGTTTTTCATCAACACATGTCATTATATTTTCTCTATACATTTTCGCAATCGTCTATTTTACACAGAAAAAAGAGAGGGGCTTTTCTAAAAAAGTATCCCTCTCTTTTCTTGAGAATATTACCATAAAAATATTGTTTAATTCTGTCCATAATAAGCATTCGCACCATGCTTGCGGAAGAAATGCTTATCGCGGATACAATCCGGTGCCGGCTGCACCTTCGGATTGATCAGTTCGGTACGGGTTGCCATCTTTGCAACTTCCTCTAAGACAACGGCATTGTGCACTGCCTCTGCCGCATCCTTACCCCACGTAAATGGACCATGGTTCGTGCAGAGCACGCCAGGTGTGTAAACCGGGTTGATCCCTCTTGTCTCCAAGGTCTCAATAATGACTTTTCCGGTGTTGGTCTCGTATGCCTCGTCAATCTCTTCCGGTGTGAGACTGCGTGCACATGGGATCGGTCCAAAGAAATAATCCGCATGAGTCGTTCCGTAAAGCGGAATATCCCTTCCTGCCTGTGCCCAGGAAGTAGCCTCCGGAGAATGGGTATGTACGATACCGCCGATATCCGGATACTTTTTGTACAGTTCGAGATGGGTTGGTGTGTCGGATGATGGCTTCAAATCACCCTCGATTTTATTTCCCTCTAAATCCATAACGACCATATCGTCTGGTGTCAGTTTATCGTAATCCACACCGCTTGGCTTGATGACAAAATAGCCACTTTCGCGGTCAATGCCGCTGACATTGCCCCATGTATAAGTGATCAAGCCTCTGCGTGGCAATTCCATGTTTGCTTCGTAAACCTGTTTTTTTAATTCTTCTAACATGCTTTCTGTCCTTTCTATATCCACAAAATCCGCCGCTGTAAACGACGGATTCTGCCTGTTTCTTATCTGTAACTATTATTTTATAAATGTTCGACTGCTGCACGCTCAATTGCAAGCCCTTCGTTGTAGCGTTTCAGGAACTGATCAAATCCTTCCACATCTGCCGGAACCGGGTTTTCAGTTACACCCTCCTGTCCGCCAAATACACGCTCATTCAGATAATCGGCAAGGCTCTCGCCCTCTTCTTTCTGAGCCATGTAAGCTGCAAGAAGTGCGATACCCCATGCGCCGCCCTCACCTGCCGTCTCCATAACGGAAACCGGTGTATCAATGGCTGCTGCCATGATGCGCTGTCCGACTACCGGAGTCTTAAACAGACCGCCATGGCCGTACATCTTGTCGATCTGTACGCCTTCCTCTTTGAGCAGGATATCCAGACCATCTTTCAATGCGCCCAGTGCCGTAAACAAATGCACGCGCATGAAATTTGCAAGATTGAATTTTGCATCCGGTGTACGGGCAAACAGAGGTCTTCCCTCATCAAATGCGGTAATTCCTTCTCCGGAAAAATAGTTGTATGCCAAAAGGCCGCCACAATCTGCGTCACCTTCGAGTGCTTTGTTGTATAAAACGGAAAACAGCTCATTCTTGTCAATCTTCATGCCAAAACTGTTGGCAAACTCTTCAAACAGGTTGACCCATGCATTCAGGTCGGATGTGCAGTTGTTGCAGTGTGCCATGGCAACTGCTTCTCCGGATGGTGTGGTCACCAGATCGATCTCGGTGTGCACATTCTTCAATGCCTTTTCCAGTACGATCATTGCAAATACGGAAGTACCTGCGGATACGTTTCCGGTGCGGACAGCCACACTGTTGGTCGCTGCCATACCGGTTCCCGCATCTCCCTCCGGTGGACATACCGGAATTCCTGCTTCCAGTTCGCCATCCGTATCGAGAAGCTTTGCACCCTCTGCGGTCAGTGTTCCGGCATTTTCTCCGGCAACAAGAACTTTTGGCAGAATGTCACGGAGTGACCAGTCAAAGCCGTATGGTTCTGCCAGCGCATCAAACTTATCGAGCATTGCTGCATCATAATCTTTTGTATTACTGTCGATTGGGAACATTCCGGATGCATCCCCCACGCCGAGTACCTTTTCCCCAGTCAGTTTCCAATGGATAAATCCTGCAAGCGTGGTGAAAAATGCGATATCTTTCACATGCTCCTCTTTGTTTAACATTGCCTGATACAGATGGGCAATGCTCCAACGCTGCGGAATGTTATAGGAAAATTCCTTGGTCAGTGCGGCTGCTGCTTCCTCTGTGATTGTATTACGCCATGTACGGAACGGCACGAGAAGCTCCCCAGCCTTATCAAATGCAAGATATCCGTGCATCATAGCGGAAAATCCAATCGCACGGATCTTTGTCAGTGTCACACCATACTGTTCTTTTACGTCCTTTTTTAAATCCCGGTAGCAATCCTGCAGACCGCCCCAGATGTCATCCATGGTATAGGTCCAGATTCCGTGATCCAGGCGGTTTTCCCATTCATGACTGCCGGATGCGATCGGTGTATGGTCTGCATCGGTCAGTACCGCCTTGATACGTGTAGAGCCAAATTCAATTCCGAGAAATGTTTTCCCGGACACGATCTCGTCTTTTCTTTCCACTGTTTCTACCTCTCTTTCTGTCATAAACACCTGCCTTTGCATTTTACAAAAGCAGATGTTACCTATCTTTTATCTGTAAAATACCTCTCCAAGCATCAGATCACGCTTGAAATCACGGATTCTGGTATCTTTGTCAATGTATACAGCCTCAATGCCCATGGCTGCTGCCCAGTCGCCCATCTGCTCTGCCGTCAGGTCATAGGTAAATGCAGTGTGGTGTGCGCCGCCTGCAAGAATCCATGCTTCCGCTCCAGTGTAGATATCCGGTTCCGGAGTCCAGAAGTTGGTTGCGGTCGGAAGTTTTGGCATTGGCTTTTCTGTCTTCCTGCACTCTACATCATTGATGATGAGACGGAAACGGTTGCCCAGATCGATGAGGGATGTCGCGATTCCGTGTCCTTCCTTGGATGTAAATACAAGTCTTGCCGGGTCTTCTCTGTCGCCCATGGAAAGTGGCTGGCACTTGATGCTGATCGGGCCGTCTGCGATGGACGGGCAGATCTCAAGCATGTGTGCTTCAAGAATTCCTTCTTTTCCTTTTACTAAATTGTAGGTGTAATCCTCGAGCATGGATGTTCCCTTTGCATCCTTCATGCCTGCGGTCATCACTTTCATGAGACGTACCATGGCAGCAACTTTCCAGTCACCTTCTGCTCCAAAGCCATAACCCTTTTCCATCAGTCTCTGGATAGCAAGTCCCGGAAGCTGTTTTAATGCTCCCAGATCTCCAAAATGAGTAACGATTGCCTGATAATTCTTCTCCTGCAGGAAACGCTCAAATCCAAGTTCGATCTGCGCCTGTACCGCTACATGTTTCTTAAACTCTTCCGGATCTCTACCCTCGAGTAAAATCTCATATTTGTCGTAGTATTCATCTACAAGTGCGTTTGTATCCGACTGGGATACGGCTGCAACAGACTCTGCGATCTCGTTTACCGGATAAGCGTCTACTTCCCAGCCGAACTTGATCTGTGCTTCTACCTTATCGCCCTCGGTAACTGCTACGTTTCTCATGTTGTCTGCGACACGCATGACACGGATGTGGCTGCTCTCTACGATGCCGACTGCGGTACGCATCCAGCTTGCGATCTTTTCAACGACTACCGGATCACTCCAGTATCCGACAACGACCTTACGCTCCATACGCATACGGCTCACGATATGACCATACTCTCTGTCTCCATGTGCCGACTGGTTTTCATTCATGAAATCCATATCAATGGTATCATATGGAAGTTCCTCATTGAACTGTGTATGTAAATGCATCAGAGGTTTGCGATACTCCTGCAGTCCAAGAATCCAGGACTTTGCAGGGGAGAACGTGTGCATCCAGGTGATTACACCGGCACATGTCTCATCGTTGTTAGCCTCGTTGAATGTCTTGCGGATCAGCTCATTGGTAATGAGTGTCGGTTTCCATACGATTTCATATGGCAAAACGCCTGTCTTGTTTAACTCATCTACAATCTGTTTGGAATGCCGGGCTACCTTTGCCAGACATTCCTCTCCATACAGATCCTGTGATCCTGTGCAAAACCAAAATTTGTAATCCTTATTTAACAGCATACTCGTTCCTCCTTAGAATCAATGCTTTATATCGTTCGTTTTTATACTCTAAGTTTATAACTTGTATGCATGTATTTACAAGTTGTTTTTCATGCAAAAAATCAACAAAATTGTTGTCTTTTTTCGTTTTAATCCGGCATTGTTTTGGTCAGATTGCACAAGCTGTCACCGGTATTCCATGCAGGAATTTCCCTCAATAAGCATTGGCTGGATGAGAACACTCTCCCCTTCCTCTTTTTCTCCGTTCTGAATCATGGAAAGGAGCAGTTCTGCTGCCATGGCGCCAAGCTTTTCCTGCGGATGGTCAATGGTTGTCAGCCGAAGCCCCTGCTGGTTCGCCAGCGAAGAATTATCATAACCGGTCACCGAAACATCTTCCGGAATACGCAGTCCTTCCTCCTGTAATGCACGGATGACAAGCTGTGCCGTCTGATCGTTATAACAAACGACCGCATCCATCCGCCCACGAAGCGTTTTTCCTGCCATTTCACGGATTGCTTCATAGGGATGGATTTTGCGGTCCTCCGTATGAAACCACACCACTTTATCCGGATCATACAAAATTTCCGCCTCCTGCAGTGCCCGGACATACCCTTTATGACGGCTCTGTCCCTGCATGTCATCCGCCTTAAATACTCCCACGATATTTTTGTGCCCGTGATCCGTCAGATACTTTGTGATCATATATCCCCCCTGAAAATCATCCAGCAGCACATGCGGTTTGTCTTTCATCTGTGGGAAACATCCCTGGATAAACACGTATGGAATATGCGATTTTTCCAGTTGTTCGTACAAATTCATATGCCGGCAGAAAATCTGGCTTTTACTCGGTTCAATGATAACCCCGTCAATATCCTTGCTTAAAATTTCCTGCAGGCATTCCGCTTCCCGTGTCCGGGAATTTTTTGTATTTTTTAGGACAATGCTATATCCTGCACCGGTCAGCACATCATCAATTCCCTGTATCACACGGGGAAAAATATAGTCTGACAGATAGGTTGTTACGACAGCAATATTCTTGGACGGATGTGCGTGCCGCATCATTTCCGAACAGAATGTACCGCGCCCGTGCTCTGCGTATATATATCCTTCATTCTGCAAAATCGCCAATGCCTTGCGCACCGTCTGACGGCTGACCTGATACTGTGCGGAAAGCGTATTTTCCGATGGCAGTTTCTGCCCAGGTGCAATCTCCCCGGAGACGATCTGTAAACGCAGCTGTTCGGTCAGTTCCTGATATTTTGGTGTGTTTCCTCCTGTGATACTCTCCATAATGTATATCCCCTCTTAAAAAAGCAGATACAGCCTGTCCGGGCTTCTCTACTAAAGTTGTATCATGTATGTTTACTTGTACGGTCAGTGTAACACAGGTTTTTTCATATGTCACTAAAAGAATTGCACAAAAATACTGCCCTGCATTTTTATAATAAAATTATTGTGTGCTACAGTCCAAGCACTTTTTTCTTTGCGGCCGCAAACTCTTCATCCGTAAGCGCACCTTCCGCATGAAGCTTCGTCAGCTGCGTCAGTTCTCCGGAAGTGGATTTTGCTTCCTCCGGCTGTTCTAAGTCTTCGGTGTCTTTTACATAGGATGCCTGAAATTCCCCATTGATCTCTGCAATCTCTTTCTCCCCACGGATATAGGCATCATACATATCAAACAGATCCATGCCGCTTCCTCCCACGCAGTCATCCGGCTCCTGCCAAGAACGAATCAGTGCAATCCTTTCTTCCTTTGTCGTGTCTTTGATCAGATATCCACTCATGATAATATTTTCCTCCCTACCGGCGATATAACTCCGGATTCTTCTTTTTCATTTCCAGACCCTTTTTGTCATCTTCTTATCTATCTGTTTCCAGATTACATATCGTATATTCTACCATATTTGTTCTGTTTTTGATATACCCAATGTACTTTAGCCTGGTCAGCACTCATATTTGTTCATTGAAGCACCTGTTGCAAAAAAAAAAGCCCTGCGGTATACAAAAACCGCAGGGCTTTTCTTGCTTAGTTTCTTTTAAAAATCGACATCCGTATCGTAGTAGCAGCACTTTAAGAGTTTCTCCATCTCCTCCTGACTTGGCTGTCTTGGATTGGAACCTGTGCATGCGTCAAGAATTGCATTGGCCGCAATCTCCGGAAGTCTCTCTAAGAATACCTCCTCCGGTACAAATCCCTGCTCGGTCGGGAAGCTGTCTGCACCATAGTTTTTAATACAATGCGGAATGTTCAGATCATCGTTCATCCTGCGCAGATGTGCGATCAGAAGCTCCACCTTTTCATCCAGTGTGTTTCCGCCAAGTTTCATGAAATCCGCAATCTCACCGTAACGTTTCTTTGCCGTCTCATCCTTTGCATTAAATGCGATAACCTTCGGCAGATACATTGCATTGGCTGCGCCGTGGATGATGTGTGCGCCATAATCCGCAAACGCTGCACCTGTCTTATGTGCCATGGAATGTACAATGCCAAGGAGTGCATTGGAAAATGCCATACCTGCCAGACACTGTGCATTATGCATGGAATCTCTCTTTTCCATATCCCCATTGTAAGACGGGATCAGGTCACTCTGGATCATCTTAATCGCATGCAGCGCAAGCGGATCAGTAAAATCGCAGTTTGCGGTGGAAACATATGCCTCGATCGCATGTGTCATTGCATCCATTCCAGTGTGTGCCACCAGTTTCTGCGGCATGGTCTCTGCCAGATCCGGATCAACAATCGCAACATCCGGTGTGATCTCAAAATCTGCAATCGGATACTTGATTCCCTTCTCATAATCTGTAATGATGGAAAACGCCGTAACTTCTGTTGCAGTTCCGGAAGTTGAAGAAATCGCACAGAAATGTGCTTTGTTGCGCAGTGCCGGGATGCCGAATACCTTGCACATATCCTCAAAAGTAATATCCGGATACTCATACTTGATCCACATTGCTTTTGCCGCATCAATCGGAGAACCACCACCCATGGCTACAATCCAGTCCGGCTCAAACTCCTGCATCACTGCCGCACCTTTCATAACAGTCTCAACAGACGGATCCGGCTCAATGCCCTCGAAAAGTTTTACTTCCATCCCGGCTTCCTTTAAATAATCTTCCGCCTTCTGAAGGAAACCAAACCGTTTCATCGAGCCGCCGCCCACGCAGATGATCGCTTTCTTTCCCTTGAATGTTTTCAGGGCTTCGAGTGCTCCCTTTCCATGGTATAAATCTCTCGGTAATGTAAATCTTGCCATATAAAAAACCTCCATATACTATGTAAATCATTTCGGCTTTCACGGTTGTTTCCGGTGCTTTCCACAATGAAAATTTCAACGCCCGTCTTCCACTGTTCTGCCTTTATCACTAGACATATTGCACAAAAAATCGACCGTTGTACGCCTGCAACTATACATTTATTCTACCATTAAAGGTAGGAAATTTCAATTCATATTTTTTACTCTCTGCTTCCATATAATGGGTCATCCTCTCCCACCGGTTCCTCGTCTATATATTTTGCAAACACTTTATAAAAAAAGAATGAACATACATATGCAAGTAAAGCAAATCCCATCAGAAGCAGCAGCACATCCGTAATGATACTGGTATATGCCATATAGCCTGCCGCCAGTACTATCACACTTACAAACAGCGTATATGGGAAAAAATGGGCAACCGCCATGGCGGCTGCATTTTTTATCTGCACACGCAAAGGATTTTCCAGTTTTGCAATCACCGGAAACAGCCATAAGAACACAATAAAAACCAAATAGCCTACGCATACACTCACTACTGTCATAAATACGGACATGAAAGCAGGTCCCACATTGCGCCAGAAAAACAAATCAATAAAAAGCAGGCACACAAAAAGTAAGCCTATCATTCCCGCCACAAAAGACTGTTTAAAATTCTGCTTAAACGATCGGAAAAAAGTCTGTATAACAAACCCATCTCCATAGCGTACCGATCGCAATGAAACTGCATACAATGCTGTAATTGCCGGTCCGATCGTCACAACCGGAATACAGCACAGCAGAAAAATCAGATTCAGTAAAATCAAATCTGCCATCTTATTTAAAAAAGCAATCACCGGATTTTCTTTTGGCATACGCTGCCTCCTTTACCATGTATAAATGTCTGTTCGTTATAATACTACAAAAGCAGTCCGTATCGCGCAAGCGATTTTTATACGAACTGCTTTCTTATATTTTGTTGAGGATTGAAAAAGATGAATTTTATAATTTGTTACTTATTTGATACCGCTGATTGCAATGGACTCAATGATCATTCTCTGGAAAATAAAGAACAATGCCATTGTCGGAATCATTGCAATTACGGATGCTGCCATGATCAAAGCATAATCACTCTGAATTGCATAATAGGAATTGAAGGAACGGATAACCACCTGCAATGTCCAGTTCTTTTCGCTTCTCAAGAAAATAGTAGGTGCAAGATAATCATTCCAGATTCCCATAAACCACAACATCAGCTGCGTTGCCAGAGCCCCCTTCATCAATGGCATAAAAATCTGAAGAAACGTACGGAAATATCCACATCCATCCAATTTTGCTGCTTCCATCAGATCATCCGGAATTCCGATCAGGTTCTGCCGAAGGAAAAAGATAATACTGACATTTCCAAAGCATCCCGGAATAATAAGTGGAAGCAGAGTATTGGTCCAGCCCAGTTTGGTAAACATGACATACTGTGGAATCATGACAACCGCAAACGGAATCATAATGGTTGCCAGCAATGCCAGAAACAATGCATTTTTGCCACGAAATCTCATTTTTGCAAATCCGAATGCGGCGAGGGAGGAGGTAAATCCGCCAATAATCAATACCGGAATTGCAACCTTCAGAGAATTAAATATACCGTTTATGAACTGTCCCTTTTTTAATACTTCAGAATATTTTCCTATCAGAATCGGATCCGGAAGAATTGTTAATGTACCGGACAAAATCTGATTTTTTGTCATGAATGATGTCGCAATCATGTAAATTAACGGGAAAACCATTACAACTGCACCAAGAAGAAGTAATACAAAGATAATCCAGTTAAAAATTTTCTCTTTTTTTGATACAAGCCGGGAGCTTGCCAAATCTTTTTTTGAACTCATATGACTCCCTCCTAGTCCATGGTCTTCACCCATCTATCCTGACCCGCGAAATTAAGAGCCGTGATAATGAAGATGATGATTGCAAGAATAACTGCCAGTGCACATCCGTAGCCTAACTGTCCGTTTGAAAATGCTTTATCATACAAATAATAAACAACGGTTGCTGCACTATAGTTTGTTCCACCTTTATTCGTCATAACCTGTACTTCCACGAACACCTGGAAACCGCCAATCAGGCTGGTAATTAAAATATAAAACGTAACCGGCGAGACCAGTGGAACGGTAATATGACGAAATTTCTGCCATCCATTTGCTCCATCAATGGAAGCAGCTTCATAGTAGTTACGCGGAATGTTTTGCAATCCGGCAAGATAAAGAATAATAGAAGTTCCCAATCCTTTCCATACCATGAAGATGATTAAAGCTACTTTTACCCAGAACTCATCTCCCAGCCAGTTTGGACCATGATGTCCGGTCAAAAGTTTGATGATTGAATTAAATAATCCATAATCGTAATTATAAACCCATGCCCACAAAATAGACACGGCAACCAGTGAAGATACTACTGGTACATAATACATTGTCCGAAGCAGCCGGATTCCCGGAATCTTACGGTTCATTCCCATTGCCAGAAGCAGTCCAAGGATCATTCCGATTGGAATACCGATCAGATAAATAATGGTTGTAAGCAGAGATTTCCAGAATTTTTCATCATGAAAAATATTGATGTAATTCTGCAATCCACAGAAATTATCCACCAGAGAATTCATTCCCGTCCACTTGCTCATACTTGCAAACACTGCAAAGCAGATCGGATAAGCCATAAAAAGTAAAAATCCAAGGAAAGGCAGGGCGATGAACAGCCACGCAGTTCTTTCTTCTTTCTTCGCCATTGCCGACATCTTATGTTTCGGTTGTTTTGTTTTTCCGCTCATATGCCCACTCTTTTCCTACGGACTGCCCCATGACAGGGGCAATCCGTTTTAATCTTAATTATTAGTTGCTGCGTTCTGTAATTCGATCGCGTTGTCCAGTGCTTCCTGCATCTTTGGCGCTACCTGTTTACAATAATCATCTACGGAAACTTCTCCGGTCAGAACATTCGGCATTCCTTCCAGGAAAGTATCCCACCATTCACTGTTGTAAGTGTAGGTTGTTTCCGTAAAGATTCCTTTATATTTGTCACTTCCCTCAATATATCCGAAAATAACATCTACATTGCTTGCATATGGAATTGTTCCATCATTTACTTTGTCTTTAAATGTTGTCTGTGCATAATCCATAATGTTTGGAATCTGTAAAGACTTACCGGATGTCTCGCCGCAAAGTTCTTTCTGTCCGTCCAGATCTGTTGATAAGGACTGTATTAACTCTGCACATAAATCCGGGTTCTTTGCCTGTGAAGAAACTGCGAAACCAACGGTTCCGAGCCATGCTGTGGACTTTCCGTCTCCGTTTGGTCCTACCGGCCATCCACATAAATCCCAGTTGTATGGGAATGTTGCATCATCCATAAATGCTGCGACATCCCATGTACCACATGCATAAAAAGCAACCTGTCCGTCCAGCCATCTCTGGTATCCGCCAAGCGCAGTATCCTGTTCTACCGTTGGCGTTACTTTATACTTTAATGTCAGATCCGTATAATACTGGAAAGCATCCTTAAAATTCTGATTTTCATCAATGACTACCTTTGTCTGATCATCATTTAAGAACTGACCGCCATTGCCGTATACATAAGGAGTAAAACCAAATGCATTTGCATTTGCAACACCCCACTGATCAATTTCGCCATCACCGTCTTTATCCTTTGTCAGTTTCTGGCACACATCTGCAAATTCTTCCCATGTGTATGGATTTTCCGGATCCGGATACTCCAGTCCTGCTTCATCAAAAAGATCTTTGTTGTAGGCAAATGCAAAGCAGGATAAATCTTTTGGCAGGCAGTATAACGATCCTGAACCAATATTAGATCCATCATACATATATGCGCTCTTGATCGCCGGCCACAGATTGTCAACCGCAGTAGCATCTACGAGATCATCCAACGGCTGTACATATCCGTTATCTACATAACTTCTGACTGCTTCCGGTCCCACATAGAAAATGTCCGGAAGTTCTCCCGCTGTCATGGCAGCTGTCATCTTTGTTGCGTATTCATCCTGTGTTGTCACTTCAAAGTTTACTGTAGAAATCTCATCTGCATGCTCTTTTGTAAATTTATCAATCAGTTTCTGATAAACAGCTTTTTCGTGATCCTGTGCATAAATAAGAATATTGATCTCATTATCACCGGTTCCTTTCATCTCTGCAACGGAGCTTGCCGAGCTTTCTGTGTCTGATCCCCCATCGCTCTTTTCAACTCCGCATCCTGCCACCATCGTTGCGAGCATTGCTGTACAAAGCAATGTTGATATGATTTTTTTCTTCATAGTTTCCTCTCCTTTTTACCACTTTGATCATAATGAAATAAAATATAAGCTCCCCTGTTCATTATTCTGACCATCTGATTCCGACGCGCCTTTGAAAATCATTCGGCAGATTAACTAATATTTTGAAATTTATCAGGTCTTATTGGTTACATTATATAATTGTCCAATAGGTATGTCAACATGTTTTTTAGATTTTTCTAAAATATTTTATTTAATTGTTGTTATTTAGCGTTTTTTAAATTATTTTCGTTTTTATTCCTTTTCTTTCACTCATGCGTTGACGCATTCCGGAAATGATACTATAATTTATAAAACAGAAATGAAACAAATCAAAAGGGGGTAATTTATGCTTCACATCACTTCACTGGATGATGGACTGGACATTTTTAAAGCACTTGGCTCCGATGTTCGGATTGAAATTATAAAACTGTTGATTGAAAACAAAGAAATGAACATGAACGAACTGGCAGCAAAACTAAACATTACGAACGGTGCTCTGACGGGACATATAAAAAAACTGGAGGCATGCGGAATTGTCAATACCTCCAATGATTCCAGCGGGCACGGAAACCAGAAAATCTGTACTCTGCATCTGGATAAAATTCTCATTGATCTGGACGCACCGGAAGAAGCGCAGAATGTTTACAATGCAGAACTTCAGGTCGGACATTACTGCAATTATGAAGTCTATCCGACCTGCGGGCTGGCTACCGCTTCCCATCTGATCGGTGAAGTGGATGATACGCGCTACTTTGCACATCCTGATCGCTACAATGCAGATATTCTCTGGTTTTCCAAAGGATTTGTGGAATATGAAATTCCAAACTTTATTCCAGGTTCCCAGAAAATCACGCAGATTTTAATCTCTGCCGAGCTCAGTTCCGAAGCCCCGGGAATCAATAACGTCTGGCCATCCGATATCAGTTTTTATTTAAATGATGTCTGCATCGGCACCTGGACATCCCCGGGAGATTTCGGAGATGTCCGCGGTATTTTCACTCCGGACTGGTGGTTTCCGAACTGGAACCAGTATGGATTGTTAAAAATGCTTGTGATCAATAAAAAGGGAACTTTCATTGACGGATTACAGATTTCAGATGTCACCATCCGGGACTTTAATCTGGACTATCGCAGCAGCATGAAGCTGCGCATGGCAGTCAATGACAATGCAGAACACGTTGGAGGACTCACGATTTTCGGTAAATCTTTCGGTAATTATGGACAGGATATTAAAGTCAGCATTAATTACGCACCAATTGAAGAATAATTTTATTAAAAAAGGCCTTTGCATGTTATTTCTCCATGCAAAAGCCTTTTTAACCAGCATCCATTATACCAGATTTCCGATTCTTTTCGCCCAGAATGCAACACCATCACTGCGCAGTCCGCACAACAGAATTGTTTCACACTTCCGCTGTGCATCCCAGCCACAATAAACCCGCACCTCCTCCGTATAAGGTCCATATGTAATCATGCCCCTGTGATCTGCAGTATACTCCCATTTTCCCTGAACAGAACAGTTCTCATAATATCCATCCGGTGCAAGTTTCATTGGCACAGAACAGGTAATTCCCTGCGGCAGTGCCGGCGCAAGCGTGATCCGCTCATAAAAACCGCATATCTGTTCTTTCGTTACCGGCTTTATCCCGTCTCCTGTATCTGTCTTCGCAAGGGGCTGTGCTGCCACAAACGGCCACCCATCCTCACTCCAGAAAATTTCACGTATCTGCATCTCAGACGGTTCTTCCTGTTGTGTAAAGTTTTTCCTGCGGATATGACATACAAGATACCACCGTCCGTTTACATCATGTAACACTGAATTATGTCCGGGACCCATATATGCCTGCCCTTCATTCCATTGATATCCACACATGGCGAGTAATCCTGTGCTGTTATCCTCATCCTCATCTGCAATCAGATCCTTTCCGTGGAAATCAATAAATGGTCCGCAGATACTCCGGCTTCTTCCCACCCGGATATTATAATCGGATTTTAAAGATCCGTAGGACACAAACAGATAATAATAATTATTCTGCGCATTGTATACCATATACGGGCCTTCCATACTGCCGCTCTGCCACTTCGGGCGTCGTGCAATGCATACCCCGATTCCTTCTTCTTCGGCAAAACCTGTAGTCTTGTTCAATTTTAATACATGGCAGCCACCCCAGAAAGAGCCATAAAGCATATACTGCTCCCCTGTTTTTGCATCCTCGATAATATTTGCATCAATTGCATTGGTAACACTCTGCGGAAATTTTTCTGTAGTTTTAAGCACACACCCTTTGGGTTCGAACGGACCTTCCGGTCGGTCTGCCACTGCCAGAAAAATACAGGACTGGCGCACACCCCAGCTGGAATTGGAGCAGTACAGACGATATTCTTTTCCCACCTTTACGATATCCGGTGCCCAGATATCTTCACTGCCGGTCCATTCCACCGACTCCTGCGGCGGACGTTCCACAACTTTTCCGATTTCCTTCCAGTGCACCAGATCTTTTGATTTCTGGCATATAGCACCTGTACTGTATGTATAATAATTTCCACTAACCTCATCATAAAATATTGCCGGATCGTGTATCATGCGTCTCTCCTTCTTGTTCCCATTTTTCATAAGGACAGTTCTGTCCTTTTACCGCAGCACGAAGCTGCACATAGCATCCGCAGGCACGGCACATATGCTCCCCATACCATGTGCATTTCCCACAACATGCCAGACGCCTTGCATACGTCACATCTTCTGCCTGTTCTTCCGGCGTAAGCTGTGCAAGGTACCGCAAAAGATATTCCTCCAGACCGCCTCCGTATTGTTTTGCCAGTTCGCATTTTCTGCAATACCGTTCTGATTCTTCCATATGATCCTGTCCATTTTGCATTATTGCAGGCGCAGTTCCACCACACTGCATGGCGGAAGCATGATTTTTATCCCATCTGCACACTTTTTATATGCAGTAAACACTTCTTCTTTTACAAGTTCCGGCGCATCAAACGTATTATGTGCGTGCATCTCTGCCGAAACAACCTTTGCTTCCTTCACAGAATATATGTGTTCATCTCCGGCGATCACAATCTCTATTTCTTTTTCCTCATCCGCAGAAAGATTGTTTAATGTAACCGTAATGATATGCTCCGCATCCTCAGATACAGATTCCGTCACCTCCGGAACTTTCCATTCTCCTATACCGGTTTCGCCCACTCCTGTCAGTGTACTGTTCAAAAGCGTTGCACCCTGATGATGCCGGTACATATGGAATACATGATACGTCGGTGTCTTAATCATCTTTGGTCCTTCTGTGAGAATGACAGACTGCAATACATTTACCATCTGTGCAAGATTTGCCATCTTCACGCGATCACAGTGCTTATTAAAGATATTCAGGGTGATCCCTGCAACCAACGCATCCCTTATCGTGTTCTGCTGATATAAAAAGCCCGGATTGGTTCCCGGTTCAACTGTAAACCAACAGCCCCACTCATCCACGATCATTCCGATTTTTTTATCCGGATCGTACTGATCCATAATCTTTCCGTGGCGTTCCACAAGAGTTTCCATATAAAGTGCTTTTTTTAATGTCTTATACCACACTTCTTCATCAAAATCCGTTGCACTTCCCTTGATTTCCCAGCCTTCCGGATGCACATAATAATGCAGGGAAAGCCCATCCATAAATCCATGAAATTCAGGAGCGGTGTGATCATGGGTTGTCTCTAATACCTTCCTTGTCCAGTCATAATCATCCACATTTGCTCCGCCACAGATCTTTTGGATCGGTTTCTGCGGATCATAATTGCGCACATAGGTCTGATATCTGCGGTACTCATCTGCATAATACTGCGGTCTCATATTTCCCCCACATCCCCAGTTTTCATTTCCAACACCAAAATAATCAATGGTCCACGGCTCCTCATGTCCATTTTTTTTGCGCAGATCTGCCATCGGGGACACCCCGTTAAATGTCATATATTCAACCCATTCCGACATCTCCTGCACGGTTCCGCTTCCAAGATTTCCGTTAATGTAGGTTTTACATCCAAGCTGACGGCAAAGTTCAAAGAACTCATGCGTTCCGAAACTGTTGTCCTCTACCACACCACCCCAATGGGTATTAATCATTTTCTTCCGGTTCTCTTTCGGTCCGATTCCGTCTTTCCAGTGATACTCGTCCGCAAAACATCCCCCCGGCCAGCGCAATACCGGAATCTTAATCTCTTTGAGTGCTTCCACCACATCTGTACGCATCCCATTAACATTCGGGATTTCAGAGTTTTCACCCACATAGAGTCCTTCATAGATGCATCTGCCCAGATGTTCCGAGAAATGCCCGTAGATCTCCGGTGCAATGGTACCTTCTTTTTTATTTTTGTTGATCATTAACTTTGCCATATCTCTTTACTCCTTTTTGATATATTGTACGCCCCAGAGAGTTTCCTCGTTGTCTCCTGCAGCCGAAAAACAAAACACCGGATTTTCCGCTTCATCGGTCATTTCCATTAATACCCCTTTATAAACGACACCGTCCAGTGTAATGGTAATGTAATCTGTGCCTTCCTTTACCTCATATGTACCGCTTTTTTCTCCACCGGTTACTTTTCCATCCGCAAACGTATATGCCTCCGCTTCGCGAATCTTACTGCTGATATCTGTTCCATGGTTTACTACATAAAATGTACCGGATACATCCGATTTTTTGTACCCCTTTTCCGAGAGAGTTTCTCCCATTGTGGCAAATGGTGCTGCAACAAACCACCCATCCTCATTTGTGTACATCTGATGTACACGCGGTTCATGATACTCTGTGCCATCGTCAAACCGCTGATGATATGTAATGTAATATTTCCCGTCATCATCCTGAAATGTGGACTGACCGCCCGGTGCCATATAGGTATAATTTAAACTCGGGAATGTATAATTCCCCATCATTTTTAAACCATAATTGAAATGATCGTCCTGATCTTCCAGTGTATTTCCTGCCACATCCACATATGGTCCCGTTGGCTTTTCACTGCGAAACTGCCGAATCTGATACCCACCATCACTCTGCAGATCTCCATAAGAAACAAACAGATAATAATAGCCGTTTTCTGCGTCATACTGGATATATGGACCCTCAGCAGAGTGATGTCCACCACCAATCAGCCGATATCCATAATACGGATCGGCATCCTTGTCATCCACCGGATAAATCGGGTATCCAGTGGCGGGATCAATCTCCAGCAGAAAGATACCACCTGACCATGAGCCATAATTCATCCACATCCGCCCGTCTGCATCGGTAAAAATCGCCGGATCAATACAGTTTGGCCACTCCTTATTGTTGTATCCACCATATTCCAGATATCTGGAAATATCTGCATTTTTTCCGAGTACATCGTACAAATTCGTTTCGCTGATATTGCTTTTTCCATATCCGGAATATAAAATCGTATCCACATAAGTATACGGTCCCTCTATATTGTCTGCAGTTGCAAAACAGAGAGTCGATTTCACATAAGAAGATGTCGTACAGAAATACATGACATATTTCTTCATTGTCTCATTGTAAATTACATTTGATGCCCAGACAGAATACCCATTATCTGTGTTTTTTCCGACAAAATCAAAGGCAGCGTACGGCTCTGTCAGCAAATTGTCAAACAGTGTATTCGCTGCATCAACACCATTTGCAAAATAATTCCATTTACGCAGGTCCTGACACTTTGCCCCTACCATATGACTGCCGAACATATAATATGTATCGCCTTCTCTGAGGATCTGCGGATCGTGACAGGATGCTGCAACCGTAAATCCGCCTTTTTTTATCTCATCTGCTGCGGCCTCCTTCCCAACGGAAGAACCGCCGGAGGCGCAACCGGATGCAAGGCATGCCAGAAGCCCTGCAACGGTCAACACACGAACCATTTTTTTCTTAATCATACGCAAACACCGGCTTTCCGTTTTCATCCCATTGAACCTGCATCAGATGTGCATGACGGTTTGGATTATAGAGAGGATTTCCCTCTATCTCTGTTTCTGTGCGTGCATGGTATACCATGATATCATTTCCATCTTCATCTTTGGTAAAACAATTATGTCCCGGCCCGTAAATTCCTTTTTCATAACTGCTTTGTAATACCGGATGACGCTCCTTTCTCCAATTTAACGGATCCAGCAGATCCGTTCCGCTGGTTGCAGTAAGCATACCGACACAATAGGCAACTCCTGTGTCACTCGCCGAATATGTCAGGTACAGTTTATCCCCGTGATGAATCACTGCCGGTCCCTCATTTACCCAGAATCCCACACGTTCCCAATCATAATCCGGTGTTGTAAGAAGCACCTGCACCGTTGCCAGCTTGCACGGAGACTCCATTTTTGCAATATAAAGATTGGAAATCTGCTTGCCTACTCCAACCTTTTCTGCCCACACGTAGTAATAATCTCCGGCATCCTCAAATACGGTTGCGTCCAGGGAGAATGCTTCAAACGAGAATTCATCCCCATCTGCACGCTGCATTTTGCCTTTTTCCACCCATGCATCTGCCAATGGGTCCTGCCCCTGACATTCCAGCACATATGGACGGATTTTCCAGATATCCTCTTCTTCACCACCGGCAAAATAGATGTACCATTTTCCTTCCAGATAGTGCAGTTCCGGTGCCCAGATATGCTTGCTCATCGGACCACTCTCATGCTTTTTCCAAATGACCACTTCCTCTGCCTGTGGAAGATCTGCCAGTTTTTTTGCCCGGCGCAGTACAATGCTGTCATATGCCGGAACCGATGCCGTAAAATAATACCAGCCATCCTTTTCATACACATACGGATCTGCTCTCTGCAGAATCCAGGGTTCATTAAATTTCAGTCTCTTATCCATATGTTTTCTCCACTATATTTTATAATTTTATAAATTATTTTAT